>OGQN01002348.1_pt1 | contig 13666 bp, 9 predicted proteins | sample 1553231 | NCBI WGS metagenome assembly OGQN01 (sample SAMEA2579950, study PRJEB22360) | human gut metagenome | biome: human gut; feature: human-associated habitat; material: faeces | place: Denmark | collected 2008/2010 | reverse complement strand
GTCCGGCCGCCGCGGCACGGATGAATGATGTCATGAGCGCGTCATCTTCGATTCTCGGTTCAGGCAAAATAAAAAACGGCGACAAACTAGTCAATCGGCAAATGTCCTCCACTGTGATGTCGCTCGCGTCAAAAGGGGCAATCGCCATCTATCCCGGACCGGCGAAACTGTATGACGGCATCGACCTGACCACGACCAACGCGGCATCAGTGGCGGGCAGGCTCGGCTCCGACGCCGCAACCGCACGCAAGATGAAGAAGACCAGCACCATCGTCATCATGCCGGTGGCGCGCAATGACATCGGTTCGCTGCTGCTGAGCTCATCCGAACATGCGGCGCTTGACATCCTGCTCAAAGCGTCTTCCCGGTTGAGGGATACGCAGGTATTCGATCTCAAACAGATGAACAAGGCGTTCAAACACTACAAAAAGGGCTACAAGTTGCTACAGGATTTCGATACCGCCTGCTCCACGGAATTCGACAATCTGCGCGCCGTTGATTCATCGAGGGGATTCCTGAATAATCTGGTCGGCATTCTTGGTCTTGTTTTCGCGTTCTATAAGGGCGTGCAGTACGCGGAGAGAGGTGAGATCGCAGTGACGATGAGCATCTGTGTGCCTGTCGTGCTGGCCTGCGCATTCGCGTTGGTGTATGGCAAATATCATGCATTGACCGACAATGGTCAGAAATATGGTGGCCAAGTGGCTGGGCTGAAGCGCTATCTGCTTGATTTCAGTGATTTCAGTGACCGTGGCGTGCTTGATATGACATTGTGGGGCCGATATATGGTGTATGCCACCGCATTCGGCATTTCCGACAAGGTGATGGCGCAGCTGACCAAAGCATATCCGGAAGTGGCCGATCCTCAGTGGCTGGATGAGCATGCCGCTTCGTCGTACATGTACATGCCGTTGCATTCCAGCAGCGTTATGGGCGCGTCCACTGGCGCTGCGGTGGGTGCAAGTGTTGCCGCCGCGTCGGTGTTCAGTGCGAATTATGGCGATTTCGGCGCGCAGCTCAGCTCCAGTTTCGCCGACGTGCGCAACACGATTTCCATGGCGGCACCGTCCTCCGGTGGCTCGGGTTTCGGTGGCGGTGGTTCCGGCGGTTCCTTCTCCGGTGGCGGTTTCGACGGCGGTGGCGGTGGTTCCGGCGGCGGTTCGTTCGGAGGACGCTGACATGTGCGATACGCATATACGAGTGGCACACGGTATACGCAGGAAGAAAGGGTGATGGTATATGGATGCGAAACGTGTCCGTGGAGGACTGCTCGCGGCGGGTGCCGCATTTGTTGCGGTGCTCGTTGTAGCGCTCCTGCTGTTCTTCGTCTCCGGCGACGAAGCCGATCTAAGCTACCGTTCCGTCGATTTTGACGCGCAGCTGCAAAGCAACGGCGACATCCGTTTCACGGAACATCTGGACTACCAGCTGAAGAGACGCGAGAATGATGACGGCGACACGAAACCGTGGAAGCAACTGTATCTGACGTTCAAACTGCGCAACCAGGATCTGACGAACATCACCGACATCTCCGTGACGAACGCGTCCACCGGCGAGCAATACACGCAGATCGCACCGCAGTTGCCGAGCGATGTATCCGACAGTGAATGGGAATCGGAATATGCCGGACATTGGTACATCGCCGACACCACAATCGGCTCCAACTATCCGGAACCATTCGACTCTGCCACCGGCGGGCTTGACCCCAACGGTTCGGACAATGACAAACAAATCGAAATCGGCTGGAACATTCCCGCCACCGTCAAACAGAGCAGTCTCAAATTCGACGTGACCATGACGTTTCATAACATGGGCACGCAGCATAGTGACGTGACGAATCTCATGTGGGAGATGTTCCCCGAAGACAACCAGGTGCCGGCTGGCAAAGTCACCGGCACCGTGCGCTTCCCCAAAGGCATAGGTTCCGACGATTCGTGGGCATGGCTGCACACTGAGGCCACATCTCAAACGTCTCGCGACACGGACGGCACGTTGCATTTCACCGTCAGTGACCTGCGCACGAACCAGTACGTCGACCTCGTCGCCGCATTCGACAATGCCGGGGCAAGTGGCGTCGAACGTGTGCGTTCCGGCGACTATCTGGACGAATTGAAATCCACGGAAGCAAACAAGGAGCAGCAATGGCGTGACGGCCAGCGGCACAAAGCCCAGCTTACGGTCGCAGGTTGGCTGGTATGTCTGATTTTGGGCGGACTGTGCTGCGTACTGGCGATTCGTGGCGTGGTCTCTTCGAACCGTGAAGCCACCTACCACGGCGGCATCGAATACTGGCGTGAGTCGCCGCAAGTCAGCCCAGCCAGCGCCGCGCATCTGATCGATGTGGTGGACGATTCCAAGGGTGAACAGTCCTCGCGTGCCATGACGGCGACGGTGCTGGCATTGGTGGTCAAGAAAGCGCTCGCCGTATATCCGGGACCTGCCGACATGTATCGTGGCATCGACCTGAGCAGGGCGAACGCGGCCGATATGGCGCGCATGATTTCCTCCGATCCATCCCGTGCCTCTGCCGCGTCAAGTACTAGTACGTTGGTGATTCTGCCTCAGGCGCTATCCCATCGGGAAACCCTTGGTCTGAGTCGCTCCGAGGAAGCCTGCCTGCAACTGCTGATTCGTATTTCCGCACGCGTGGGTTCGCCGGTATTCGACTTTAACCAGATGAAGGAGGCTTGCTCCAGCTGGGAGAACGGCTATCAGGAGATGAACCATTTCACCAATGCCTGCGATATTGAATTCCTGCAATTGAACGCGGTCAGGGATGTCAGCGGACGTTGGATAGCGCCCACCATCTTCGCCATGGTCTTTGGCGTGATTGGAATGCTGGTCAATATTGGAAGCAATATCGCGGTGGCGTTGTGCTTCGGCGGCGCGTTCGCATGCGTCGGCACGTTCTGTTTAGCTACCGGACGCAAGGAAGGCCTCACCGAATCCGGACAGACCTATGCCGGAGAATGCTTGGGACTCAAACGGTATATGGAGGATTTCTCCAATTTCTTCGACCGTGGTGCGCTCGATTTGGTGATGTGGAACTGGTATATGGTCTATGCGGCCGCCTTCGGCATTTCCGACAAGGTGGCAAGGGAATTCGCCAAGGCGTACCCCGAAGTCAACGATCCGCAATGGCTTGACGCGTATGGGTACGATTCCCTCGGCTATTGGACGTATCGCTCCCACGCGTGGAATGGTATGTCCACTATGGGAGGCATGTCGACCGGTGCGTTTGGCGGATCGCAGTTCATGGGCGGCATTGGCGATATCGGTTCGCAGCTGAGTTCCGGTTTCGATTCGGTCAGTTCCACGATTTCCGCTGCGGCTCCATCGTCATCCGGTGGATCTGGCGGATCCTTCTCCGGTGGCGGCTTCGGCGGCGGTGGCGGAGGCGGCGGCGGTGGAGGCGGCGGTGGCCGCTGATCCACGACATGCCGCCCGCCGTCGGACAACGTGACGCCCTATGACATTGCGATTGTCGGCATTGTGTTTGCCCACGCCCGGTCCGGCTTGAAAAGCCTACCTTTCGCCCATGGCGATTGGTAGGCTTTTCCATTGGCAGAACCTGAACGAGATGCCGTCCGACTTGGTTCCGACCCGGCTCCAACCGGCTCGCGCCTGCCGGAAGACACCACTTTCGAAGGAGAAGACATGACGTTGTTCCGTAATCTCGGACCGTTCCACACCACCGCCATCGGCCACGGCGAGATGCCGCTAACCATTGAAAACAACCGGGGCCACGACGTCGGCATCGAAACCCTGCACGCCTCGCTTGACGCCGGCTGCCGCCACATCGACACGGCATGGGCCTACTACACGCCGGGCGAAGAGGAACAGACCGGCGAAAAGCTGGTCCGCGAAGCGCTGGACACATGGAAGGGGCCGCGTGAGGAAGTCACCGTGGCCACCAAGGTCGGTCTGCGTCGCGCGTGGGATGGCGACAAGCCGATCTGGCCGCGCGACGGCAAGCCGGAACACCTCATCGAATACGGCAAGCAGTCCGCGCAGGCGCTCGGCGTCGACTCGATCGACCTGCTCTACCTGCATCGCCACGATCCGGAAGTGCCGTACAACGAGTCCTGCGAAGGTATCAAGGCGCTGCTCGACCAGGGCGTTGCCCAGTGGGCGGGTGTGTCCAACGTGAGCATCGAACAGCTCAAAATCGCACAGGAGATTCTCGGCGACAAGCTCGTTGCCGTGCAGAACCAGTATTCGCCGATCCATCTGGAAACCCAGGACACGTTGGAATACTGCGCGAAGGAAGGTCTCGCCTTCGTGTGCTGGAGTCCGCTCGGCGGCTACCGCCACCCGTACGACGAGCATCTGTTCGACCCGTTCCGCGAAGTGGCCGCCAAGCATGGCGTGAGCTATCAGCGTGTGGTGCTGGCTTGGGAACTGGCCAAGGGCGATCACATGTTCGTCATTCCGGGCGCACACCGTCCCGAAACCATCCTCGACTCCCTGAAGGCCGACGAGCTCGAACTCACTGACGAGGAGCTCGCCTTCCTCGGCTGAAAAAGCACTGCCCGTCCGCATTTTGTTAACCCAACCACTCAGCTCGGGCAGCAAAACACGGACGGGCATACGTTTTTGCGGAACCGGACGGCTATCGGGGATTACAGCACGGCCATCACGAAATCAGCTAGTAGTTTGACGCCGTACAGCACCACCACCGCGCCACACACGCGGTTCATCGCGGTGACGATTCGCGGGCTGAACTTGTGGCTGAACAGCGACACCAGCAGGGTGATGCCGAAGAACCACAGTGCCGACGCGGTTTCCACGCCGGTGATGAACGGCGTGGACTGACCGACGGTAAGCGTCGCGCTGAACGCGCCGAGCATCAGCGTGCCGTCGATGATGGCCTGCGGATTGCACCACGTCACCACACCGGCGGTGACGATGGTGTGCAGCAGCTCGCTGTCGCCGCCGAATTTCGAAGTGACGCGTTGCGCAAGGCCCTGCGATTGCGAGGTCTGCGACTGCGGCGTTTGCGCGGCGCCATCATCGCCACCCTTGCCGGGAAACAGCAGACCCGCGCCGATACGGATGACCACCAAGCCGCCGATCGCCAGAATGGCCAGCTTCAGCCATGCGTGGTCCTGCATGAGCTTGCCGATGCCGAAAAAGCAGGACAGCGACAACGACACGTCGAAGAACAGTACGATCAGCGCGGTCAGCAGCGCACGGCGGCGCGGCTTGGTCAGCGCCGAATCGATGACGAACAGATTCTGCATACCGATCGGCGCCACATACGCCAATCCCAACGTCAGCCCTTGGAAAAAGAATCCCATACTCGCCTCTTATCCATCCAAACATATTTGGTTGGTTGTAATCAACCCAGCCAAAACCAACCAAATCGCTCATTCTGTAATCGCAGGAAAAACCTCTATTCTGCGAAAAACAACGTAACCAGTGTCATATTGTATAGGTGTTGCTACAATAGGCAACCAGCCAAAAGCTGAGGTTTGGCTCAGCCAATCGCAGGACGGTCCACTGTCAGAAACCAGATGCGCCGACCGCGGAAAACGCCGAACCATACCGACACCACCAATGTGAAGGAGCGTCATGGCACGCATCGCGCCGCTGAACATCGATTGGAAACCGGACCGTACCACCGGCGAACCCGTCACCGAACAAATCGTCGGATACATGTGCGAACAGGTGCACAGCGGCAACTGGCCGATTGGCTCGCGTCTGCCGTCGCAACGCGCGCTCGCCGAATGGTTCGGCGTGAACCGGTCCACCGTCATCGCAGCCATCAACGAGCTGTCCGACTACGGCATCGTCGAAGGGCAGCATGGAGCGGGCACGCGAATCGTCAGCAACACGTGGTCGCTGATGCTGCCGGGCGCGCCCGACTGGGCCGATTACGTGGATTCCGGCTTCTTCAAAGCCAACAACGACACCATCCAAGCCATCAACCGGTACGAGTTCACGCCGAACATGACGCGCATTGGCACCGGCGAGCTCGACCCGCGGCTCTTTCCGAAAGCCATGTGGCGGCAGGTGCTCGGCGAGGCGGCGGACGAGATCGAAACGCTCGGCTACCCGCCGCCCGAAGGCCTGCCCGAACTGCGCGAGGCCATCGCGGCGCACATGCGCGCCACCGGCGTCGACTGCACGGCAAGCCAGGTGCTGGTCACATCCGGCGCGTTGCAGGCGCTGCAGATGATTTCGGTGAGCCTGCTGCCGGCCGGCACCACCGTATACGCGGAATCGCCGAGCTACATCAAGTCGCTGCAGGTGTTCCAGTCGGCCGGCATGCATCTGGAAGGCGTGCCGATGGACGACGACGGCCTCAACGTGCAGGCATTGCGCGGCCTGCTGGCGGAAGGGGAGCTTGACACCGGCCGTCCGGCGCCGCTCAACGCGCGCAACCGCAAAGGCAATGCGATCCTGTACACGATTCCGACCAATCACAATCCGACAGGCGTCACCATGAGCGACAAACGCCGGCATGAACTGGTCGAGCTTTCCGTGGACAGCCGACTGCCGATCATCGAGGACGGCGCCTACCGCGACCTGTATTTCGAGGATGATGCCCCGCTGCCGTCGCTGAAGGCCCTCGATGAGACCGGCATGGTCATCACGCTCGGCAGCGCGTCCAAGTCGCTGGCTCCCGGACTGCGCATCGGATGGCTGGTCGCCGCCGAACCGATCGTGCAGCGGCTCGCCGACGTGAAAATGCAGATGGACTACGGTGCGAGCGTGCTGAGCCAGTGGACGTTCGCGCGATTCCTCACGAACGGCATGTACGACGAATACGTGGCCGGCCTGAAACGGGAGCTGCGGCACCGCCGCGACCGCGCGCTCGTTACGCTGCAGGAGAAAATGGACGGGCTCGCCCACTGGAACGTGCCGTCCGGCGGCTTCTACATTTGGATGACCTTCGACCGGCCGATACGCATGAACCGCCTGTTCCAGCTGGCCGCCGAACGTGGCGTGCTGCTCAACCCCGGCGACATCTACGATTTCGCCGCCGACAACTCCCTGCGCCTGAGCTACTCCTACACCACGCCGGAAGAGTTCGCCGACGCAGTGGACGTACTCGCCGCCGTCGCACGCGAGCTGGCGTAGCGCCTGGCGTAGCCCGAGCTTGCGTAACGGCTGGACGGGCTTTGCCTGTCCCGTGAATCTACGACAATATCTGATGGTCTTTTACGAGTAAGAGGAACATCCGTGCAAAGAAGAAACAAGCCAGAAGTGTTGGCCCCCGCAGGCAATTTGAGGGGACTGAAAACAGCGGTCGATTACGGTGCGGACGCCGTCTACTGCGGCGGCAAGGCGTTCGGCATGCGCAGCGCGCCGAAAAACCTGAGCCTCGAGGATTTCGAGGAAGGCGCACGCTACGCCCACGAGCGTGGGGCCCGCGTGTACGTCACCTTCAACGTGCTGCCGCGCAACAACGAGGTGGAAGCCATGCGCGAATACCTCGGCAAGCTGAAGGACACCGGCGTGGACGCGCTGATCGTCTCCGACATCGGCGTGATGCTCATGGCCAAGCAGGTGGCTCCGAACCTCGAACTGCATGTGAGCACGCAGGCCGGCGTCACCAACTACCAGGCCGCCAACGCGTTCTACGAACTGGGCGCGCGCCGCGTGGTGCTGGCCCGCGAAATGGACCTGCAGGCCGTGCGCGACATCCGCGCCCGCATTCCCGACGACCTCGACATCGAATGCTTCGTGCATGGCGCGATGTGCATGGCCTTCTCCGGACGCTGCCTGTTCTCCAACTATCTGACCGGACGCGACGGCAACCACGGCGAATGCGCGCAGCCGTGCCGCTGGAAGTATTCCATCGTGGAGGAGAAACGCCCCGGTCGGTATTTTCCGATCGAACAGACCGCGGAAGGCGCGTACCTGTTCAATTCGCAGGACATGAACATGCTCGCCCACATCGACGATCTGCTCGATTCGGGCGCGACGAGCCTCAAGATCGAAGGCCGTTCCAAGAGCGCCTACTACATCGCCGCCATGACGAACGCCTACAAGACGGCCGTCAACGAATACATGGTCCAGCGTGGCTTCGAAGATGCCGACGGCAATGTGCTGAAGCCGTTCCGCGACCGCGTGATCCGTCCCGGTGACCCGGAATACGGCAAGCCGGACACCGAGGATGCGATCATGGCCAACGCCGATGGCGCGTTCGCAGGCAAGCCCGACATCGACGCCATTCCCGTTGGGGGCGTGCCGTCCGGCAACGTTTCGGCTGGCAACGTTTCGTCCGGCAATATCGCGATTAGCGAGCCGGACAATCTGAGCTACCACGCACGCAGCACCCGACGCAAGTCGAACACCGCCGCCGAAATACTGCCGGAAGGCTGGCATCACGCCGGTGTACGGCCGGCACCACACGTCACCCTGCCGGATTGGCTGCTCGACGAGCCCGACAAAGTGGCGCACCGCGACTACTCCACCGGCTTCTACTATCCGGAACACAAAGTGCAGCAAAGCACCGACCGTTCCGCATACTTCCGCGCATGGCTCGTCGTCGGCGAAGTGCTGTCATGGAGTCCGGAAGACGGAGGACGCGTGACCATCATGAGCCGCAACAAGATCGAAGCCGGCCAGGAAGTCGAATTCGTGCTGCCCGGCGCAGCCCCCTTCGCCTACACCGTGCCTGCCGGCGGTTTCCGTGACGCCGACGGCCACTGGGTCGAAGCCATCAACAACCCCGCGCACGTCTTCTCCATGCCGTGCCCGCAGGAAGTGCCCGTCAACGCGGCCATCCGCTCGCGCACGAAAAAGCCGACGCTGAAAGCCGAATAGAAGACGGCAATCGCAAGCAGGCCTTCCAATCGCAAAACCAAGGAAAAACAAGACATGAGCAGCACACAATACGATGACGCGATCCTCGATTCCAACGCCATCGACCCCACTGACAAAAACGGCAACCCGATTCCCGTGACCATTCCGATCATGCTGGCCCCCGGCATCAAAGTCGTCTACACCACGCGACTCGGCGGCACCAGCGAAGGCGATTTCGCGCACTTCAACCTCGGCGGCAAATCCGGCGACAAACCGGAACACGTGCTCGCCAACCGCAAGGCGCTCGCCGACGTGCTCGGCGCGAAAATCAGCCTCATCAGCCAGGTGCATTCCGGCGACGCGGTGGACGTGGACGAATCATTCGTCATCAACCAGCCGTTCGGATTCGACGTGTCCGGCACGAAGAAGCCGGAAGACGAGACGGACGGCGAAAACAACGCGACGGGGAATGACGGTGAGCCGACCGTCATCGAAGCCGACGGCCAAGTGACGTCCCGGAAGAACGTGGCGCTCGGCATGTTCGCCGCCGACTGCCTGCCGGTGCTCATGGCCGATCCCAAAGCCGGCGTGATCGGCGCAGCGCACTGCGGCCGTCGCGGTCTGCAGAAAGGCGTGATCGGCGCGACCATCGAGAAGATGGTGGCCAAGGGCGCCCAGCCGGAACGTATCGTCGCCACGCTCGGCCCCTGCATCTGCGGCGACTGCTACGAGGTCGGTGGCGACATCGCCGACGAATTCGATGCGCAGTTCCCGGGAACCTTCACGTTGAGCCGATTTGGCCAGCCGGGCATCGACATCGCCGCGGCCGCCCTGCAGGAGCTTGCCAAAGCGGGCGTGCCGGCCGACAACATCGTCTCATCCCGTCCACGCGTCAACGCGGCCACGCAGTACCTGTCCGAAGACGAGGAACTGGCCGGCATCTGCGCCGCCGATGGCGAAGGCGATCCGAAGCTTTCCGAACGGTTCAACAAGATCCGCCGCAGCCTGTGCACGCTCGAAAACCCGTTGTGGTTCTCGCATCGCCGCGCGTCGCTCGCCAAAAAACAGCATGAAGGACGCATGCTGGCGCTGATCGTACGCGAATAATCACCATACGAGTCATACAAGCCACGCGATTCGTGCGATTCGAGTGATTCGCGTGGCCACTGTTGCGGATTGCGTGCAGAACCCGCCGCGGAACGGGGTGGCATGCGGCCGCGGCTTTACGGTGGAGCATATGAGTAAGGGAGAGCAGATGCAGGAACAGAAGATGCCGGTCGTGGCCGTGGTGCTGGCAGCGGGATTCGGCACCAGATTCGACGAGAACAACCCCAAGCAGCTGGTGTCGGTGGGTGGCAAGCCAATCGTCTGCTGGAGCATCGAGGCATTCGAAAACAACGACCGCATCAGCGACATCATCGTGGTGGTCAACGAACGTGTCGAAGAGACGGTGAACGAGCTTATCGACGAAGCCGGCTACGCCAAAGTGCGGGCCATCGTTCCCGGCGGCGCCGAACGCGTGGACAGCACGCTCGCCGCCCTGGACCTGCTCAAACAGGCCGGCATTCCCTCCGGCGCGAAAATCCTCATCCATGACGGCGTGCGTCCGTTCGTCGAGGAGCGGTCCATCGACGGCTGCATCGACAGCCTGGACCAGTTCAATGCCGCCACCGTGGCCTACGCCTCCACCGACACGATTCTGCTCACAGAGGATCTGGGCGACCGCAAGGTGGTCAAATCCGTGCCGGAACGTCCGAATACCTTCCGCGCGCAGACCCCGCAGGCGTTCCGTTTCGGTACCATCGTCAAAGCCTACGAACTGGCCGCCGCCGACCCCGACTTCCATCCGACCGACGACACGCGCGTGGTGGTGGACTACCTGCCCGACGAGCCGGTCGCCATCGTGGACGGTTCCGAAACGAACCTCAAAATCACCACGCCATCCGACATGCCGATCGCCGAAGGCATCGCCCGCAGCCTCGACCCCGAACACGCCAAGGAGGAAGCCAAGGCGCGCATGCACGCCGTGTTCGCCGAGGCGTTCTCCCAGATGCACAGCCGTTGATTTTCATCGAACGTTAAGTCCGTCGACGTGTCGGCAGACTTAACGTTCAACACATTCACCACGTACACTGGAAACCATGCAGCAGATCAACATCGTCATCTCCGGTTTCACGCCCTACGAAGGCATCGACGTCAATCCGGCCGTGCTCGTGCCGGCGGCGGTAGCCAAGCAATGGGCCGATCCGGCGCAATCGCAGGCGATCTCCGAAGAACTGCTGCAGGACATCGCCGTCACCGTCACCAACGTCACGCTTCCGGTGAGCTTCGCCAAAGCCTGGCCCACGCTGCTGGAAGCCATCGAACAGGCCAAGCCGGACATCGTCATCGCCACAGGGCTCAAGCGCACCTCCCGTGGCGTTCTGCTGGAACGATGCGCCACAAATCTCATGGATGCGGCCAAGCCGGATGCCGACAACGTGATTCCGCCCCGCCGCCCGATCGACCCGGAAGGTCCGGCCGCGTACTGGACGCGCCTGCCGTTGCGGTCGATACTGCACGATTTCGCCAAACACGAGATTCCCGCCGCGTTGAGTTCCGACGCCGGTACGTTCGTATGCAATTCGCTGTTCTACCATCTGCTCAACTGGTCGGCGGGCCAGGAACGTCGCATTCTGTCGGGGTTCGTCAGCCTGCCGATCGTCAACGGTCGGCCGCACGAACGTGGACTGTCGATCGAACAGCAGACCGCTGCGGTCGATGACGTGCTGCGTGAATCGGTACGATACTTCCTGCAACCCTCGTCAAGCGACATTCTGCTTGGCTGAGGACGGCTCCGCTTTCTACGGCACGATTTTCTGCGACATGTGAGTCATGCGGTTTCGACACGTGGTCGCGGACATACCGCCATACCCCCGACAGACTTTTTCGAACGATTTCTGTGCTCTCTGTGAGAATAATGCATTTCGTCCTGCGTGCCGCCTGCTGACTGAGATAGAGTACTGAACGAGTGCGCGCTGGCAGATGCGCAAAGTGTAGGGAATTCGTGAAAGGAAAAGGGCATGGTTGAGCAGTTCCCAATCGTGTTGAGGGGGTACGACAAGGATCGAGTCGACGAGGCGTTCGCTTCGGCTCAGGAGACGGTGAACCGTCTGCGTGAGCAGGTCAAGGCCGACGACCAGACCATCCTTGAGCTGCAGGCGCAGCTGCAGGAGGAAAAGAACAAGAAGGCCGCTCCGAAGTCCTTCGCGTCACTGGGCGCCAACGCCCAGCAGATGCTCGCCAGCGCGGAACAGACCAGCGCCGAGCTGCTTGAACGAGCCAAGAAGGACGCTTCCGCGGCCCGCGCCACGGTGCAGCTGCAGGCTGAAACACTGCTGAACAACGCCAAAATCGACGCCAAGCGCATCATGGACGACGCCAACGCCAAGGCGGCCAAGGTGCTCGGTGACGCCAAGGACGAATCCGAAGCCATGAGGGCCAATGCCCAGCATGAGGTCGACCAGATGCGCAGCGAGGCCCAGAAGGCCGTGGTGGCGCAGCGTCAGACCGTCGATCTGGAACTGACCAACTCCCGTGAGGAACACGGCAAGCGTCTTGCCGCCGAACGCGCCACGCAGGAACGTGAGATTTCCGACATGCGCACCGAGGCGACCAGCAAGATCGCCGAACAGCGCAAGAACGCCAATGAGGAGATCTCCCGCCTGAAGAGCGAGACCAACGACCAGATCGAATCCGCGCTTGCCGAAGCCAACAAGAAGCTGGCGGACGTGCGCGAGCAGGTGTCCAAGATGATGACCGACGCGCAGCGCCGTGCCGCCGAAATCACCGACACCGCCAAGGCGAAGGCCCAGGAGATCACCGACGAGGCGGAAGTGCACCGCACCAAGACCATCAGCCAGGTCAACGCCGAAGTGGAGCAGATCCGCGCCGACATCTCCGCCCAGCAGGAGGAGGCCACGAAGAAGGTCAATGAGCTGCTCACCGACCTGAACGAGCGTCGCGAGGCCGCCAACAAGCAGGCCAGCGAGTTGATTTCCTCCGCGCAGAAGACCCGTGACGAGGCTGAGGCGTACGCTTCCAGCAAGCGTGACGAGGCGGACGCGAACGCGGCAAGCATCCTCAAGCAGGCCACCGAAGACGCCGACGAGCAGATCAACGAGCGTCGCGAGGCCGCGAAGAAGGAACTGGACGGCGTGCAGCAGCGCATCGCCGACCTGCAGAGCCGTGAGGCCCAGATCACGCAGCGCGTCAGCGAACTGCGTGCCATGTTCTCCAACGCGTTCTCCGGTTTCGGCATGAACGACCTGTCCGTGGTCAACGCCGTCGATGAAGGCGAGCCTTCCGACGCGCAATCTGATGACGACGCGCAGCACGACGATGAGACCGCCGAACCGGCAGACGCCGACACGCAGGATGCCGTCGAGAACGATTCCGCAGCCGAGACCGAGCCGGAAGGCGACGCCGGATCCGCAGACGCTTCGCAGAACAACTGAAACCATAGAAAGGGAATGGATAATGACCGACATCACGCCATTGAGCGGTGATGAACTGAACAAGCTCGTCGACGATTTCGAAGCAAGCGAGCACAATCGCATGGCCATGAACGCCGTCACGGCGGCCGGCATCGACAAGGTGGCGCGCAACTACGATCGCGCCCGTCTGATGCAGCGTCGTTTCTCCACCGTCGTGGACAACGGCACCGTCACCCATCAGGACCGTTCCGGCCGTTGCTGGCTGTTCAGCTCGCTGAACGTGGCCCGTTTCGTGGCCAAGCAGAACATGGGTCTCAAGGAGTTCGAGTTCTCCCAGAACTACGCCATGTACTACGACAAGCTCGAACGCGTCAACTACTTCCTGAAGGACGTGGCGGCTCTGGGAGAGGCCGGGGAGCCCCCCGAATACGGTG
>OGQN01002336.1_pt1 | contig 13719 bp, 8 predicted proteins | sample 1553231 | NCBI WGS metagenome assembly OGQN01 (sample SAMEA2579950, study PRJEB22360) | human gut metagenome | biome: human gut; feature: human-associated habitat; material: faeces | place: Denmark | collected 2008/2010 | reverse complement strand
CAATACGGCCGGCGACGTCTTTACCAACGACATCCAGAGCTATGTCCGCCAGCAGCATAATATCCGTATCGGCGAACGCACGGCCGAAGCCATCAAGTGTTCGATCGGTGCCGCTGTCTCCGACCTGGAGGAGGAACCCGAGGATTTCGTGGTCACGGGGCCCAACATGCTGACGGCCTTGCCGCAGACTGTTTCGCTCAGTTACAGCGAGATCGCCTATGCGCTCGAGAAGTCGCTCACCAAGATCGACGCGGCGCTGATGAAGGTGCTCGAATCGATGCCCCCCGAGCTGTATGCCGACATTGTGAAGAACGGTATCTACCTGGCCGGCGGCGGCGCCCTGATCAAGGGGCTCGACCGGCGCCTGGGCGAAAAGACGGGCATTCCGTTCCACGTCGCGGAAGACCCGCTGCGCGCCATTGCGCGCGGTACGGGCATCGCACTGAAGAATATCAACCGCTTCTCATTCTTGATGAAATAGTTGCGGCCTGTCCCCGCTTTGCCGGGACGGGAGTGTGTAGTCACATAAACGGATTGCGGGCCCAGTGTCCGCAATCTCAAATTAACGAGAAACCTTGCGCAAGCTCTTAGAGTTTATCCGAAGCGTCTATGTCGTGGTGCTGTTCGTGGTGCTCGAGGCAATAGCCATCAGCTATTACGCCCACTCGACCTACTACACCCAGGCACGGTTGCTGGCACGTTCCAACCAACTGGTCGGGGGCGTCCACGGGCTGTTCGCGGGTGTCCGGCACTATTTTTCGCTCGGGCGCGAGAACCGTGAGCTGCTGGCGCATGTCGCCCGGATGAAGGAACAACTGGCAATGTACGAAGAGGCCGAGACCGCGGCCCGGCTCGACGGCTACATGCAGGATATCGGGGTTTCGAAATACCGCATCATGACCGCTTCGGTAACGTCCAATACGGTCAACCGGGCACAGAACCTGATCGTGCTCAACCGCGGCCGCCGCGACGGGGTCGCCGAAGAGATGGCCGTGCTGTCGTCCGACGGGGCCATGGCGGGGTATGTCGTCGACTGCACGGAGCGCTATGCCGTGGCGATGTCGGTGCTCAACACCTCGTTCCGGGCCAGCGGCAAGCTCGCCGGCTCCGATTATTTCGGCTCGATCTACTGGGACGGGGGCGACCAGCATACGGTGGTGCTGGACGAGTTGTCCAAGTATGCCGACCCGCAACCCGGGCAGGAGGTCGTGACGACCGGGTTTTCGCAGTATTTCCCGGCCGACGTGCTGATCGGCTGGGTCGAGAGTGCCCATCTGAACGAGACCCGTACGGCTTACAGGGTGCACGTGCGGCTGGCGGCCGAGATGACGCGCCTGACGGACGTGATCCTCGTCGAGAACCGCGACCTCACGGAGGTGCGCGAATTGCAAAACAGTGAGAAAGTAGAACAACATACCCGACAGAACAGATAGATGCACAAGACGCTCCCATATCTCGCACTCTTTGCCGTTGTGGTGCTCTTGCAGGTTTTCCTTTTCGACAACCTGTCCATCAGCATTTACCTCAATCCGCTTGTCTACGTGGCTTTCATCGCCCTGCTGCCGCTCGACACGCCGCCTGTCGTGCTGCTGTTGTCGGGGCTGGCCACGGGTGTTACGATGGACTTGGCCATGGGGGCTGCCGGTGTGAACACCATCGCCACGCTGCTCATCGCCTTTGCCCGCCCGACGCTGCTCGGGCTGCTGTACTCCCGTGACGATATTCGGGAGGGAGGCATCCCCAGTACCGGACGGCTCGGGAACCGGGTCTTCCTGAATTACCTGATCGTGCTGGTGCTGGTGCACCATGCCGTATTTTTCTCGCTGGAAGCACTTTCGTGGGCGCATATCGTGCGCACGATCGTGCGTACCGTGGCGAGCGGTGCCGTGTCGGTGGCCTTCATCTGGGTCATCGCCCGCATCTTCACCGCCAAACTCCCCGTCCGCATATGAAAAGTTCCGAGGGCTTCGTGCGGATGCGTACCTTGCAGGGGGTGGTGCTTTTCATCTTCCTGCTGATCGCCGGCCGCCTGGCCTATATCCAGCTTGTCGATTCGAAATACAACGAACTGGCCAAGGCCAATGTGCTGCGCCATGTGGTGCAGTACCCGCCGCGCGGCGAGGTGTTCGACCGCAACGGCGAATACCTGGTTCAGAGCCGCGAGTGCTACGACCTGATGGTGATTTACAGCGAGATCGACAAGCATGGGTTCGATACCGTGCGCATGTGCGACGTGCTGGGACTTTCGCGCGGGAAACTCGAAAAAGAGCTGGCCAATGCCCGGATGCGCCCCCGTGCGCCCCGCGTCGTGACCAACTATATTTCGAAAGAGGACAAACTCCGTTTCGATGAGTGCAATTTCCGCGGTTTCTATACGGTTTACCGCACCGTCCGCCGTTATCCGCGTAAAATCGGCGGTAACCTGCTGGGGTATGTGAGCGAGGTGAATGCCGATTACCTCAAGCGGAATCCCGAATATAAGATCGGCGATTACGTGGGCATGGGCGGCGTGGAGTCGGCCTACGAACCGTTGCTGAGGGGAACGAAGGGGGTGAAGATCCAGGAGATCGACACCCACGGGGCCATCAAGGGCTCCTACATGAACGGCGTTTACGATTCGCTGCCCGAGCCCGGCAAATATATCGTCAGCACCATCGACGCCCGCCTGCAACTGCTGGGCGAAGAACTCATGCGCGGCAAGGTCGGGGCGGCCGTGGCGATCGAACCTTCCACGGGGGAGATCCTGATGATGGTTTCCTCGCCGACGTACGATCCCGACGAGCTGGTGGGGCGCGAGCGCGGCAACAACTACATGAAGATGCTGGGCAACAAACGCCAGCCGTTGTATAACCGTGCCGTGAGGGCCAAATACCCGCCGGGTTCGACCTTCAAGCTGGTGCAGGGCCTGATCGGTTTGCAGGAGGGGGTACTCCGGCCGTCGGATCTGCATGTCTGCCACGAGGGCTACCAGGCGGGGCGCCGGCGTATGAAGTGCCACTCGCACGCTTCGCCGCTCGACCTGCGTTTCGCCGTGGCGACTTCTTGCAACGCCTATTTCTGCTATGTCTTCCGTGATATCCTGGACAATCCCAAATACGGGAACGTCAAGGAGGGGTACGATGCCTGGAAAGAGTATGTCGAGAGCTTCGGTTTCGGCCGCAAGCTGGGTTCCGACTTCCTCGACGAGCGCGACGGGTATGTCCCCGACCGGGGCTGGTACGACCGCCAGTACCGCGGGTCGTGGAATTCGCTGACGGTCATTTCGCTCGCCATCGGGCAGGATGCGCTGGGCTGCACGCCGTTGCAGCTGGCCAACCTCGCGGCCATCGTCGCCAACCGCGGTTATTACTACATCCCGCATATCGTCAAGAAGGTCGAGGGGCGGGATTCGCTCGTACCAGCTATACGAAAGGCGCCCCCGGGCTTTTGGAGCCGATCGTCGAGGGCATGTGGCGGGGCGTCAACGTCGGCGGCACGTCGATGCTGGCCCGGCTCGAAGGGCTCGATGTCTGCGGTAAGACCGGTACGGCCGAGAACCCCCGCGGGCGCGACCACTCGACCTTCCTGTCGTTCGCACCGAAGGACAACCCGAAGATCGCCATTTCGGTCTATGTCGAGAACGGCGGGTTCGGCGCCTCGGCGGCGCTGCCCATCGCCAGCCTGCTGGAAGAGTATTACCTGACGGATACGATCCGCCGCCCGGTATTGCTGGATTATGTCAGGAACATGACCATAAATTACCCCGCGTATGACCGCTAACCGCCATAACAGTATCTTCTACGGTGTCGACCTCTGGACAGTCCTGCTCTATGTCCTGATCGTGATGGCGGGGTGGGTGTCGATCACTTCGGCCTCGTACGACGAGGGTACGGCCGATGTCTTCTCCTTTTCGCACTTCTACATGAAACAGCTGATGTGGATCGGCGTGGCATGGACTACGGCGGTCGTCGTGCTGTTGCTCGACGACCGGTTTTACCATATGTTCGCTTACCCGGCCTATTTCGCGGGCCTTGCGCTGTTGGTCGGTGCGTTGCTGTTCGGCCGGGAGGTCAACGGAGCCAAGGCGTGGTTCGAGTTCGGGTCGTTCCGCATGCAGCCGGTCGAGTTCGTGAAGATCGCTACGGCATTGGCGCTCGCCCGCGTGATGAGCGCCTATTCGTTCTCGATCAACCGGCCGGGCGACCTGTTCAAGGTCGGGATGGTGATCTGCGTCCCGCTGTTTATCATCATCCTGCAGAACGATACCGGTTCGGGCATCGTGCTCGGGTCGTTCCTCTTCGTGCTCTACCGCGAAGGGCTCAACAAGTGGCTCTGCATCCCGGCGCTGCTGATCGCCGCGCTGTTCATCTTCTCGTTCCTGCTTTCGCCCATGACGATGCTCGTGTCGATCATTCTGGTCTGCACCCTTTCGCAGGCGATGATGAACGGCCACTGGCGCCAATGCCTCGTTTACCTTGCCGCACTGGCCCTGGGGAGCATCCTGCTCTGCATGGCGATGGGGCTTGTCGCGCCGGGCTTCATGGATCTGCATGCCTGCCTCTTGACCGTGACGCTGCTGTCGCTGGTCTGGGTGGTGGTTTATGCCTACCGCACCAACCTGAACAATATCTTCATTACGGTCGGGCTGTTCCTTTGCACGGTGGTTTTCCTGCCTACGACCAACTATATTTTCAATTCGATCCTCAAACCCCACCAGCAAGACCGTATCCTGAGCTTCCTGGGCATCATCAGCGACCCGCTGGGGACGGACTACAACGTCAACCAGTCGAAGATCGCCATCGGCTCCGGCGGCTTTCTGGGAAAGGGCTTTCTGCAGGGTACGCAGATCAAGTACGGGTTCGTGCCCGAGCGGCATACCGACTTCATCTTCTGTACCGTGGGCGAAGAGTGGGGCTTTGTGGGGACGATGGTCGTGCTGGCGCTGCTGTGCCTGCTGATCCTGCGCCTGATGCGCATGGGCGAGCGGCAGCAGGAACCTTTCGGCCGCATTTACTGCTATTGCGTGGCGGCCATCCTGCTGTTCCATGTGCTGGTGAACGTGGGGATGACCATCGGGCTGATGCCCGTCATGGGGATCCCGCTGCCGTTCATGAGCTATGGCGGCTCGTCGCTCATTGCCTTTACAATACTGTTGTTCATTGCCGTACGGCTCGATGCGTCGACGCGGCAATTCTCCCTGAATAATAAATTCTGACACACATGATCCGTTACAATCCCCGGGGTTTGTCTCCGAACGAGGTCGCCGAGAGCAGACGGCAGCACGGCGACAATGTCATTACGCCGCCGAAGGACGATTCGGTATGTAAACTGCTGGCCGATAAGTTCCGCGACCCGATCATCCGCATCCTTCTGCTGGCTGCGGTGCTCTCGCTCGCCATCGGTTTCGTGCATAAGGATTTCACCGAGTCCATCGGTATTATCTGTGCGATTATTTTAGCCACTTGCGTCGGTTTCTGGTTCGAGTGGGATGCCATGCGGCGTTTCCGGCGGCTGAACCAGGTCAACGACGATATTCCGGTCAAGGTGATGCGCGACGGTGCGATGCACGAAGTCCCGCGCCGCGACGTCGTGGTCGGGGACGTGGTCTACATCGAGAGCGGCGAGACGGTGCCTGTCGACGGCGAGTTGGTCGAGGCCGTGTCGCTGAGGATCAACGAATCCACGCTCACGGGCGAACTGGAAGTTGACAAAACGGTGGACGAGGCGCATTTCGACCCCGATGCCACCTATCCGTCGAACGTCGTGCTGCGCGGCACTACGGTCGCCGACGGTTACGGCGTGATGGTCTCGACGGCCGTGGGCGATGCGACCGAAGCCGGGCGCGTTACCGAACAGGCGACCGTCCAGAGCGAAGAGCAGACGCCGCTCAACCGCCAGCTGACACGCCTTTCGAAACTGATCGGCCGTGCAGGCATCGTGCTTTCCATCGCTATTTTCTGCGTCATGCTCGGCAAGGCGATCTTCATCAACGGGTTGCTCGAAGGCGACTGGCTCGCCATCTCGCAGCACGTGCTGCACATCTTCATGGTTTCGGTGGCGATCATCGTGATGGCCGTTCCCGAAGGGTTGCCCATGAGCATTACGCTGTCGCTGGCCATGTCCATGCGGCGGATGCTCAAGACCAATAACCTCGTGCGGCGCATGCATGCCTGCGAAACGATGGGGGCGGTGACGGTGATTTGTACCGACAAGACCGGTACGCTGACTCAGAACCGGATGCACGTGCAGGAGTTGGTGCGCTACGACGCGCTGCCGATGCACGATTTCGCCGAGATCGTAGCCGCCAATTCGACGGCCTTCCTCGATGTTTCGGGTGCCGTGATCGGCAATCCGACCGAAGGGGCGCTGCTCGAATGGCTGCACGCGCAGGGCGAGGACTACGAACCTCTGCGTGCGGGCGCGAAGATCGTCGACCGGCTGACCTTCTCCACCGAGCGCAAGTATATGGCGACGATTATCCAGAGCGGTATTTCGGGCCGCCGGATCGTTTGCGTGAAGGGTGCGCCCGAAATCGTGCGTGCGATGTGTGCGCCGGACGGGAAAGACGAGCAGGTGGCGGAACAGCTGCTCGGGTTCCAGGGGCGGGCGATGCGTACGCTGGCCGTGGCATGGGCCGAGACGGCCGAGGACGATTGCCAGCGGGCTGTCGCCGCGGCGCAGCTTCATTTTGCGGGTGTGGCGGCTATTTCCGACCCCGTGCGCGAGGATGTCCCCGAAGCCGTCGGGCGTTGCCTGAAGGCGGGGATCGACGTCAAGATCGTCACGGGCGACACCCCGGCTACGGCGCGTGAGATCGCCCGCCAGATCGGCCTGTGGAACGACGCCCGGGATACCGACCGCAACCACATGACCGGTACGGAATTCGCCGCGATGAGCGACGAGGAGCTGCTCGGCCGCGTACAGGAACTGAAGATCATGTCGCGTGCCCGGCCGCTCGACAAACAGCGGCTCGTGCGCCTGTTGCAACAGTGCGGCGAGGTGGTGGCCGTCACGGGCGACGGTACGAACGACGCCCCGGCGCTGAATTTCGCCAATGTCGGGCTTTCGATGGGTTCCGGGACGTCGGTGGCCAAGGATGCCAGTGACATCACGCTGCTCGACGACTCGTTCGCTTCGATCGCCACGGCTGTGATGTGGGGACGCTCGCTATACCGCAATATCCAGCGTTTCGTACTGTTCCAGCTCACGATCAACTTCGCGGCGATCCTGATCTGCTTCGTCGGCGCGGTGTTCGGTACGGACATGCCGCTTACGGTGGTGCAGATCCTGTGGGTGAACATCATCATGGATACCTTCGCCGCGATGGCCATGGCCTCGCTGCCGCCGAACCCCGAGGTGATGCTCGAAAAACCCCGTCCGCGCAATGAATTCATCATTACGCGCGCCATGGCGCGCACGCTTTTCACGTGCGGCATTATCATGGTCGCGGTATTGCTGGGCATGCTGTTCTGGTGGACGATCACGACCGGCGGGCTGACCGTGCGCCAGCTGACGGTCTTCTTCTCGACGTTCGTATTCCTGCAATTCTGGAATATGTTCAACGCCAAGGGTTTCGAAACACGCCATTCGGTCTTTTCCTGCCTGCGCGGGTGCCGTGAATTCTTCCTGATCCTGTTGGCCATCGCCGTGGGGCAGGTGCTCATCGTCGAATTCGGCGGCGAGGTTTTCCGAACCGAACCGCTGGCATGGCGGGAGTGGGCAGTCATCATCGGCAGTACGTCGCTGATTGCAATCGGCGGCGAGATCGTCCGGGCCATAGGCCGCAGGCGTTAAACGGATGCTCTGCCGCTCTTGCCGCAACTGAGGCTGACAGGGCCGTAAGCACTATGTTCTGAGTACTCAAACCTCGAAAAATGGAAGCGAATCTCCTTCAACAGAAGATTCGCTTTTTTGTTTTGGATATTTTTGTGTTTCGCGGAAAAAACGTATATCTATCCTGTGATCTGTCAGGATTGCACACATACGACCATGTGCCGAAAACCGGCTTATCTGTGAAAACCGTGGCGCGGAATATTTGGGTGCAGGAACGTAAAGTAATGGCGAAAAATGAAGAGACCGAAAATGATTCTCATTTTCGGTCTCTATTATAGAAAATTAATTTACAGGACGCCCTGTTCGACCATCGACTTGGCAACCTTCATGAAACCGGCGATATTGGCGCCCTTCATGTAGTTGATGTAACCGTCCTTCTCCGTGCCGTATTCGAGGCATGCGTGGTGGATGGACGACATGATCTGGTGCAGCTTGGCATCGACCTCCTCGGCCGTCCAGTTGAGTTTCTGTGCGTTCTGCGTCATTTCCAGGCCCGACGTGGCGACGCCGCCGGCATTCACGGCCTTGCCCGGGCCATAGGGAATCCTGGCTTCGATGAAAGCGTCGATCGCCTCGGGGCGGCAGCCCATGTTCGAAACTTCGGCCACGACCTTCACGCCGTTGGCCAGCAGTTTGCGGGCATCCTCGCCGTCGAGCTCGTTCTGCGTGGCGCACGGCATGGCGATGTCGACCTTGACTTCCCACGGCTTCTTGCCCGCAAAGAACTGGGATCCGGGGAATTTCTTGGCGTAGGGTTCCACGACGTCGTTGTTCGATGCGCGCAGTTCGAGCATATAGGCGATCTTTTCGGCGTCGAGGCCTGTGGGATCGTAGATGTAGCCGTCGGGGCCCGAAATCGTCACCACCTTGGCGCCCAGCTCCGTAGCCTTCGTCGCCGCGCCCCAGGCCACGTTGCCGAAGCCCGAGATGGCGATGGTCTGGCCCTTGATGTCCATGCCGGCTTTTTCGAGCATCTGGCGCAGGAAATAAACGGCACCGAACCCCGTGGCCTCGGGACGGATCAGCGAACCGCCGTAGGTCATGCCCTTGCCGGTCAGTACGCCCGTGTTCTCGCGTGCCAGTTTACGGTACATGCCGTAGAGGTATCCGATTTCGCGGCCGCCCACGCCGATGTCGCCCGCCGGGACGTCGGTCTGGGGCCCGATATGGCGCCACAGCTCGACCATGAAGGCCTGGCAGAAACGCATCACCTCACGGTCGGATTTGCCCTTGGGGTTGAAATCCGAGCCGCCTTTCGCACCGCCCATGGGCAGCGTCGTCAGCGCATTCTTGAAAATCTGTTCGAAACCGAGGAATTTCAGGATCGAGGGATTCACCGAGGGGTGGAAACGCAGGCCGCCCTTGTAGGGGCCTATTGCGTTATTGAACTGGATACGGTATCCGATGTTGACCTGGACATCGCCCTTGTCATCGACCCAGACCACCTTGAAGGTGAAGATACGGTCAGGCTCCACGATGCGTTCTGCAATGCGGTTGGCCTCGAATTCCGGATGCTGGTTGTAAGCCTCCTCTACCGTCATGAGAACTTCGCGCACGGCTTGCAGGTATTCGCTTTCGCCGGGGTGCTTGCGCTCAAGTTCCGCCATCAATTTGTTTACGTCCATATTGCCTGAAGTTTTAAAAGGTTGTTTCTTTATTACAAATATAATATTATTTCTTATAAATTGTAACTTCGGGGCGAATTTTTCCGCGGAATTATTATTTATCGCCCTCTTCCTTGACGATACCCTTGTTCGAGCGCCCGTCGATGCAGACCCACAGGGGTTTTTCGAAGCGCACCTGCCGCAGGAACGTCCCTTCGTAGACCGCGCGGCGGCCGTCGAGTTCCCCTTCGCGGAAAATACCGTCGCCGCGGAAGGGGTTGATCGTCAGGTAACCCACGCCCAGCGAGGTGACGTTCTGGAAAAAATGCGTGCCCTGCGACGGTTCCACCTCGAACTTCTCGATGCCGCATTCGACGATCACCTTTGCCTCCGAGATGTGGTTCCATTTCACGGGGACGCCCAGGAACGGGTCGGAAGAGCCCCAGCGGCCGGGGCCGACGAGGATGTAGGAGCGTTTTTCATCCTGCATACGGTTGTTGAATTCGAGCAGCTCTTCGGCGATCTTTTCGGTCGAGAGCGAGTCGAACGTGTCGCCCTTGATGTAGATGATGTCCGCGATGTCGCCCATCATGCCGATCCCGAGGGCGTTCTCGCCGTATATCAACGCGTCGGAGACATCCACCTTGCTCCAGTCGATCGGGCGGTTGTCCTGGTTGTCGATGATCGGGCGGATCTGGAGCAGGTTGAATATCTGTTGCTGTCCGGCCTGTACGTCCATGTTGACTGCGAATTCGACCTCTACGGGGCAACGCATCTCCTCGGCTCCCAGCCTCAGGATGTCGCTGATGATCTCTGCGAGCGGGAAGGTGTTGTACTTCAGTATGTTGTTGAACGTGATGACTTTGCGCCCCCGGTCGAACGGGCTGTCTGAGATGCGTTCGTTGTCGCGATCCCATACCGAGCAGACGAACCGCGCGTTGCGCAGGCCGGCGATCCGGGCGATGTCCAGCCTGTGCAGATTCACCGCGTCGTCGATCGACGTGCGGAATTCTTCGGGCTTGAGGCTGAGTGCCAGCACTTCGTTCTGTGTGTCGCGCAGCGCCAGTTCGGGGGTCGAGGTCTGGAGTACCTTCTGCGGGTAGCGGGGCGAGAAGCGCAGCGTACGGCCGCCGTCGACGACCAGTTTGCCCAGCCCCATGGCGATGTTGCAGACGCCGTCGGCCGGGGCCTCGTCGCCGATGGGGTAGTAGTTGATCGACCGGGCCACGCCCGAGAAGGTCGGGAAGAAGAGGCCGTCCTGCTCGGTGCCGCATACCTCCTGGATGATGACGGCCATTTTTTCCTCCGAGATCAGGTTTTGCGACGAGGAGAGGTAAGCCCTCGACGTGGCGAAATAGACCGAGGCGTAGACACTCTTGACGGCCTTGAGCAGCAGCCGGAGCATCTGATCCCCGTTGTCCACGTAGGGGATCATGTAGGTGGAATAGATGCCTGCGAAGGGCTGGTAGTGCGAATCTTCCAACTTCGACGACGAACGTACGGCCAGCGGCGTGCGGACGGTCTGGATGTAGGCCTTCAGCTCCTGCTGCAACCTGGCGGGCACCGTCGAACTGACGAATTCCGAGAGGATCTCCTCGTCCGAGAACTCCTGCGAAATGATGTATTTGAGGCCGTTGAGGCGGATGAAGTCGTCGAAATAGTCCGTGGCGATGACCACCGAGCGGGGGATCATGATGCGCACGTTGGCGTGCTTGTCGTAGAGCCGGTGCTTGAGGATCATCGAATTCATGAAGGCCAGCCCGCGGGCCTTGCCGCCGAGCGAACCCTCGCCGATGCGTGCGAAGGCCACCGCGTCGCTGTAAGTTTCCGGGTCGAAACGCGCCACTACGCCCTGCCCGAGCAGCGTGCGGTAATCCTTGATGAGGTTGACGATGCGCTGGCGATGTTCCTGGGTCGACGCGAATTGGCTCTTGTTGCCCCGGCGGATCGCCGCCGCCAGCGGGAACAGCCCCCGGGAATAGAGCCATTTCGAAAGGTGGTTTTGCGACGTGTGATATTCGAATGCCTTGTCGGGGATCGTGGCGATCATCTCCTGCATCTGCACCAGGTCTTTGGCCTTGCCGATGACGGCACCCGTATCGGGGTCTTTGAAGAGGAATTCGCCGAAGGCGAACTCCTTGTCGATATATTCGTGCAGCTGCGTGAGCAGCGTTTTGGAATTCTTGGCGATGAACCCCGCCCCGAGCTGGCGGGCCTGTACCTCGAACTCGGTCTGCGACGATTGCAGCAGGACGGGCATCAGCGGGTTGTCGGCCTTGATGCGGCGGCAGAGGTCGATGCCCGCGTCGCGTTTCTCGCTCTCGGGCGGGTCGTTGCGGTGCAACACGAACCCTACGTCGGAGATCACGCCCAGGATGTTCTTCTTGTAACGGTCGTAGAGTTCCACGGCCTCCTCGTAATTGGTGGCCAGCAGGATTTTCGGCCGGGCACGCTTGCGCAGAATCTGCTGTTGCTCGTTGAAGGCGTCCTTGAGGAATTCTGTGTTCTGCAGCAGGATCAGCTTGTAGAGCTCGGGCAGGTAGGTCGAGTAGAAACGTATCGAGTCCTCGACGAGCAGGATGGCCTGCACGCCGCCGTCGGTGATGTCCTCCTCGGCGTTCATTTTATCCTCGACCAGCTTGATGATGGCCATGATCAGGTCGGTATTGCCGTGCCAGCCGAAGATGTAGTCGAGCCCCGAGCGATCCTGCTCCTCCAAACGGCGGTAGATGTCTTTCGAGAAGGAGGTGAGCAGCGCGACCGGGATCTGGGCGTGGCGTTCCTTGACGATCTTGGCAAACGAGAATACGTCCAGCTCCCCGACGTTGTACATCGTCAGGATGAAGTCGAACGAGTCGTCGCGGCCGAGCAGCTCCAACGCTTCGCGTGTGGAGCTCACGCGCGTGAACGACGGCGGGTTCGACATGTTCAGGTCGAGGTATTCCTGGTTGATCTGCGATTCGATGTGTCCGTCCTCCTCGAGGATATACCCGTCGTAGCTGCAGCAGACCAGCAGGATCTTATGGATTCGGTATTTCATGAACCGGTACTGGGCCTTGTTCCCGTCCGGCAGGTATTCTTCGAGATTCTTGTTCATCGCGACTTCGTTTATTTCAACAAAAATAGGAAAAAATCGCCAACCGGTAAAAAGAAATTTCCCGACGGCAGGTGATACCGGCGGACGAGGGGAGTTGCCGGGGTGCCGGGCGCGGCGTCCGGGTTCAGACCCTGGCGCTGAAAACCATGTGGCGCCAGAGGTAGGGTATGCGTCCGGCGCCCGTAAAGACCAGATGATGGTATCCCGCCTCCCTGAGCAGGATGGCGAGTGTCCGGCGCGACCAGAACTTGATGTGGCCGCCTTCCCACAGGGCGCTCAGGTGATAATCCATTTTGTTGGCCAAGGCGATGGTGAGGTTCTTCAGGTAGCCGTGGTAGGGCGTGGTGACGATGAACTGGCCTCCGCCGCTGGCTTCGAGGATGCTGCGGATGAACAATACGAATGCCCGCGGTTGGTAGAGGTGTTCGATGACTTCCATCGAAATCACTGTTTTGAAGGGAATGCCGCGCAGTTCGGGCGGGAGTTCGCCCGAGGTTACATCACAGACGAAAAACCGGTTCGAATTTCCCCCTCCCTTCATCCTGTTGGCGATCGCTATGCCTTGTTCGGATGCGTCGATGCCGTAGACGCAATAGCCTTTCCCAGCCAGGTAATTGGCGAAGTAACCGTTTCCGCAGCCTACATCCAGAATCGGCGAACCGTCCGTGGGCAGTAACCGCTCGATGTATTTGCCGAGCAGTTTGTGGTAGAACATCGGCTGGGCGTCGCGCCATCCGAATTCATTGTAGCTGGATGTCGTCATGGTGTAGTGGGATTTGAAGACGCAATAACAAACAAATGTAGGCATATTTTTCATCGCGCGCAAGCGGAACGGGGTTTATTTACAGGGGCTTTCTTTTGCTTGTCAGCGACTTTCCGGCAGGGCCTGCGCGATTTTCGTTTTTTATTTCTATCTTTGTTCTGATAAAAAAACGATTCGCAATGAATACGGACAAATATATCCTTCAGGAAGTCACAACCTCCGCACAGGAGCGTGAATGGCTCGATTTACCCAAGAAGATTTACAAGGGCAACCGCAACTGGGTCTGCCCGCTGGATCAGGACATAACCGAGGTCTTCGATCCGGCACGAAACGAACTTTTCGCCGACGGTGAAGCCGTCCGCTGGGTGGTGCGCAACAAGGCCGGCGAGGTCGTGGGGCGTATCGCGGCGTTTTACAACCGCGAAAAGGCGGCCATCGAGGAA
>OGQN01002334.1_pt1 | contig 13729 bp, 8 predicted proteins | sample 1553231 | NCBI WGS metagenome assembly OGQN01 (sample SAMEA2579950, study PRJEB22360) | human gut metagenome | biome: human gut; feature: human-associated habitat; material: faeces | place: Denmark | collected 2008/2010 | reverse complement strand
CGGCTCCTTAGCTCAACTGAATAGAGCATCTGACTACGGATCAGAAGGTTACAGGTTTGAATCCTGTAGGAGTCACTTCAGGCCGCGCCAAAGCGCGGCCTTTTTTATCATGGAGCGGGAGGCATCCAGCCATATCCTGCATCACAAGACGATTCAGATAATACAACTGGGGGATTGCAAAACCCTAGTTGTATATGTTTTTCCGCCCTGAATGTAGCCGACTCTAAGGAATTGCGATATAACAGGCCTATTGTCAGGCGTTTGAAGCGTGCCAAAGGCACGATGCTACTCTTTGTCGGGGACATCGATTCTGATATATCAAGGAATTATGCAGTCCCGAATCCGCAAAGAGCGCTATCGCTCCCGCAAAGGAGACGTCAGTCGGTTTTGATGCACTCTTTCAGGATACCACTTGTCCATCGGGGTATTTTCCGTTTCAGGATAGCCGACAGGGATTCCCATTATTATCTGTTTTTTGAGATTCTATCGTTCTTTACCATGTAATCGAAACATTAGGCAAATCGGATGTCTTTTCAGCTATCGCATTTACGATTACTTCCATAACTACCTCTTGGTAACTGCCACCATGAACGTTACAGCCGCCGTAGCTATCGCTATACCGACAACGATATTCGGCGTAAGGGCTTCGCCAAATACCAGTGTTCCGACAAGAATGGCTGTAATAGGCTCGAATACTCCGAGAACCGATGCTTTGGTCGCGCCGATATTGCGCGTGGCCACTGCCAGTGTGGCGGTCGACACTATTGTCGGTAATAATGCAAGCCCGACGAGATTTAGCCACGATATGGGCCCATATATACCCTGAGTCAATGCGCTACCAGACCACAATATCTTCACGAAAAAGACGACAACCCCCATCAATAGAGCGTAGAATGTCAACAGCGAGTTTGAGATACCAGCGATTACTTTGCTGCGGTTAATTACAACAATAAATAGCGCATAGGAGAACGACGAGCCCACCGAAAGCAGAATACCTGTAGGATTTACGTCTTGTGCGGAACCACTGTTGGTCATTATTAGCACTCCGAGGAAAGTCAGGGCGATTGACAGCCACACAGGCCACGACGGAACAACTCGCAGAAACACCATGATTATGGCAACAAGAACCGGATATAGAAACACCAGCGTGGTAGCAAGCCCTGAGGCTATGTAATTATAAGCCTCAAATAAAAGCAAGCTACTCGTCGAATAAAGTAACCCGAGAATGATCAGCACACCGGCCTGCTTACATGACACCTTAAAGCTATGTTTTCTCAATAAAATGAACAGTCCCAGAATCACTACGGCAATTCCATATCGGAAAAACAGAATTGAGCCGATACTTGCCCCGCTATTCATCAGCGGGACAGCAAACAACGGATTTAACCCATAAGTAATACCGGTTATTATTCCAGCCGGGTAACCTATCATCGCTTTTCTACTGAGAGATGCCATATTATACGAAATTAGCCATTCTATGCCGCGTCCGATTCATTCGATTCGTCTCGCGGTGATATAATCATAACAATCGGCAATCCTATTATACCGATTCAGGTGCAAAATTAATCAATTCCATTTAACACGGGCGCCAACATTCTCTCTTTCGAAATTCCTACTCGCGGAGGTGTTGATATAATCACTGGGAATACTTAACTTTGCAAACTCCCGAATATTACAGTGCAATCGCGGAGTCTGACCATAATCTACGGCAAATCGGCTCCGAGTGAACACTCCAAATAATTGACATCTCTGAAAATAACCCGACATCAGCTCTTTTATAATGGCCAACACCAATAATTTCAGTGACAATAGCTGTGACCGTTGCGATAATGGCAGGAATGCGGTTGCCGAAGCGCGTCGCGTAACCTGGATCGGTTTTTGGATCAACGCTATTCTTGGACTGGCAAAAGTAATAGGCGGAATCTTCGGACGAAGCTCGGCGCTTGTCGCCGACGGCATTCATTCTTTCTCCGACTTTCTAAGCGATATCATTGTCATTGTTATGATTGGAATAGCCCGTAAGCAACCCGATGTCAAACATCAGTTCGGGCACGGTCATTATGAAGCGCTTGCTACAGTCATTCTATCGTTAGCCCTTATGATTGTTGCGATTGGAATACTTATCGACAGTGTCAACCGAATAGTTCTCGTTTGTCAAGGCGGTTTAATTCCACGTCCGGCACCTATTGCGCTCTTCATAATCGCAATTTCAATAATATCCAAAGAATGGCTTTTCCATTTCACGTTCAGAGTCGGCAGGAGGATAAACAGCGAAGCTGTAAAAGCGAATGCCTGGCACCACCGAAGCGATGCTTTTTCGTCAATAGCTACTTTGATCGGTGTAGCCGGCGCTATGTTTATGGGCGATAAATGGCGCATTCTCGACCCCATAGCCGCCATTATAGTCTCGATTATAATTGCTATCGTAAGCGTGAAAATGATCTACCCCGCTCTTGGCGAATTGCTTGGCCGTTCATTATCGGACGAGGCTTGTTCAAAAATAGAAAAAGTGATTGCGGAAACTGAAGGAGTAATAAGGTGGCATCGTCTGCGCACATTCAAAAGCGGCAACGACGCGTATATCGAAGTGCATATTAAAGTCGACCCGGAATTAACTGTCAGCAAGGCACACACTATAGCGACTTTAACAGAGAACCGAATAAAGAAGTCTTTGCCGGAAATGTCGGTCTATGTGACCACACATATTGAGCCGGCAGAAAGCTAAACAGCTGAATTCGGTCCGTAATGAAAGAGTAGCCGAGGTTGCAAAACCGCCTTGACATATCAGAATCAACGCCTCCAATATAGAGTAGCCGCATGCCTTTGGCCACATTCAGGGCGGAAATTTATATAAAACTGGAATTATGCAATCCGTCGGAAGCATAAGTCACTATTGCTTTCCGGTCGTTGGCTTGATGTTCACAAGGAAAAGATGCTACAGATTGTCGATGAGGATCATATAGGAGGCGGTGAAGGCTTCGCCCGGGGCGAGGCGGTTGACGGCGCGACGCCGGGAGAAATCACCCCCAAAGCCTACAGAATCGGCTCGTCCATACCACGGCTCGATGCAGACAAAAGGCGCATCGGGCTTCGGCGCCCACAGACCGACGTAGGGCGAGCTGAAAAGCAGGGTGACTACCGGCGAGCGGCGGCTGTCGAGAAGCGACACCCTATGCACCTTGCTGTTGCCGAAAATCAGCGCATCACGGCTGAATGTATCAGCTTTTATAGGAAGCATGCCCACGTCGTCAAGCTTCACATAGGCGCCCACATCGCCGACGCAACCGTTCCAACCGATAATTTCCGTGATCAGATCAGTGGCATCGAACGCGAAATAGCCACGCACCGGCTGCGACGCATCGAAACCGGGCAGATTGAACGCCGGATGGGCGCCGATCTGAAAACAGAGCTCTTCGGGGCCGGTGTTGACGACGCGCCACTTAACAGTAATTCTTGTCTCATAAAGCGCATAGCCTATCTCAAGACGGAACGGCCGGGGAAACTGTTCGAGAGTCTCGGGTGTCGATTCAAGCACGTAGAGCAGTTCGTCTTCGGGAGCGTCAGCCACAGGCTTGAACTCCATGTCGCGGGCAAAACCGTGCTGCTCCATCTTATACTCGCGGCCATCAATGCGGAAAACGCCGTTCCACAACGCCCCGACTATAGGGAAAAGCACCGGCGAGCGCCGTTTCCAAAACGCCGGATCGCCCTGCCAGAGATATTCATACCCACTGGCTTTGCTTGTTATGCTCTGAAGTTCGGCGCCGAACGACGACACCTCGACTTTGAGAAGATTGTTTTCGAGAATACTGTTCATAGACATCATTAAACTTGGTTTACGCAGCAAAAATACTCAAAATAGCGCTTTATTCGCTAAATTTGTGGTCAAGAAACAAACCTGTCAATGAAAATTATCCACACCTCCGACTGGCATCTCGGCGCCACCCTCTACGGCCACGACCGACTCGACGATCACCGCGAAATGTTGCGACAGCTCACCGAAACGGTTGCCAGCGAGCAGCCCGACGCCATGCTTGTCAGCGGCGACATTTTCGATAACTCCAGCCCGTCGGCTGCCGCCGAACGTCTTCTCGACAGCGCTCTGATGGAACTCGCCGACGCCGGGAAACCCGGTATGAAGATAATCCTCACCAGCGGGAATCATGATTCACCATCACGCCACACAACCCATTCGGCCGTCTACAGCCGTCTTGGAATCCACACTATCGGATCGGCCGGAATCACTGCCGACACCGATATAGCCGAGATTGCCGACAGGTTTATTATACGCGTAGGCGAAAAGGGGACGGTGATTGCTGTGCCTTACATAAACCGGCGCAATATGCCCGAGGGACTGTTCGACGGGCTGACCGATATAGTCTCGCGCGAGATAAGCCCCACGCTGCCGACTGTCATGATGGCCCACCTGCCCGTCTCACGCTCTGTCACCACGGGCCATTCCGATGCAGACGAGCGGTTTGTCGGCGGCTGTGAAAACGTCGAGATCGACAGTCTGGGACACGGCTACGACTATCTGGCACTCGGCCATATACATTGTCCACAACAATGGAACACAGGCAACGCCATTGCCCGCTATTGCGGCACCCCCTTACCTATAAGTTTTGACGAGAGCTATCCCCATTCCGTCACTATCGTAGAGCTGCCCGCTGCCGGAATCATTCCGACTGTCACGACTGTAACGCTGAAGCCCCGACGCAAGCTTGTCACGATAGGGGGCCCGGACGGGATGGACGAGGAAGAGCTCACGGCCGCACTGACCGATGCCGCGTCTGATTTGCCGGACGGAACTTTTATAAGGCTGAACCTCCGCCTGCCCGAAGGGACGATATTTCCGCGCCGCGAGACTATAGCGCACCTCTCGGCCCTCTGTGGCGACCTCGGGCTGGAATACTGCACCACCAATCTTCTCCGCAGCCGTCGGGACGACGCAGCCGCGCTCCATACGGCACTGACAGTGTCGGAGATGCGCGATATGACTGAGGAAGAAATAGCGGCCGGCCTATTTCGTCGCAAAGGACTCGAATGGAGCGACGAGCTCGCCGGACTGCTCGCAGAAGCCGTAGCCGCTGTCAAGGCTGACGATAATCTCAAATCCTGACAATCAAAATGAAACTGAAAACACTCGACATCGAGAATATAGCGTCGTTCGAGAAAGCCTCGGTCGATTTCGACAATGGCCCTCTCGGAAACGCCGACATTTTTCTGATCAACGGCGAGACAGGCTCGGGCAAATCGACACTGCTCGACGCCATTTGCCTCGCGCTCTACGACAATACTCCGAGAATGAATGCCGGCGGCCGCGGCGACAAAGAGAACATGCCCGACAACATCACCTACGGGAATCCGATGCGCCTGTTGCGGCTAAACACCAACCAGGGGCTCGTCAAGCTGATTTTCGAAGCCGACGGCGACAACTGGGAAGCTCTATGGACGGTCAGACGCATCAGGGAACGACGCCGCAAAAAAGATGAAGAACCGGGCACGAAGCTCAAACGCGAATGGACTCTGACAAATCTGCGCACTCGCGAGACAATGACACAGATCAGAGAAATAAACACTGCGGTTGCCCGTCTGACAGGTCTTGATTTCGGACAATTCTGCCGCACGACCATGCTATCTCAGGGCGAATTCGCCGCGTTCCTTAAGAGTGATGTCGACGAGAAGGCGGCTCTGCTGCAAAAAATCACGGGGCTCGACAAGTTTGAGAAGGCGGGTAAAAAGATTTTTGCTATTACATCGGCTAAAGACCGAATCCGACAGGCTGCGAAAGAACGGCGCGACGCGCTTGTCGCACAGGCGCTATCAGGCGAAAGGCGCGCCGAACTCGAAGCTGAGGATGCTGAGCTCGCCCGACGGAAATCCGAAGCCGAGAATCTGAAAAAACGGCTCACCGAGGCAGCCTCATGGGAAACCAGACGCAACGAGATTGCCCAGAAACTCGAAAAAGCCATAAACATCAGGAACGACGCCGAAAAGCAAGCCCGGTCAGAAAAATACGCTGACGCAATAAAAGGCATAAGGCTTTTCGACGCCAGCGCGAAAGCACGGTCTGCCCTATCCTTTCTTCGCGAAGCGCAGAAGCGCCTCGAAACCGAACAGGTCAGACTTGTTTCCTGCCGCCACAATTTCAGGGATCTGACCTGTCGGCTTGCCGCTCTCGAAAACGAACTAACCAAAACCGCCAGAACACTCGACGCAATCGATGCGGCCATTGAGTCCCGACGACCTGTAAGAAGCATTCTCGACAATGCGCCGATGCTCGCCGGGAAGCTGAACAGTGTCGCCGATCTGCGTTCCGCAGTGGCTGCAAGCGAGCGTAATCTGAAGACTGCCGACGAAGAGATTGCCAATGTCATACGTCCTCGCCTGCAACATGCCGAAGCAGACGAAAAAGAATGTTCCTCAACTCTCGGCAATATCCGCAAAAGGCTCGAAGAAACGTCGGAAAAGCTTGCTGAAACGAAACTGTCCGATATGCGCAAAGAAAAAGATGCGCTTTCAGAAAGCAGCCACAAGCTCGACCGCCTCTCGGCAATAGTGGATGCCGTCAAGCGCTCTGACGAGAGTTTAGCCGCCTGCGGTCGCGTAATGGACGATATAACTGCACGCTCAGCGGCTTCGCAGAAAGCTCTCGCCGAAACCGGGAAAACGCTGATTGCAGCGCGCGCGGCCCGCGACGCCTATAAGAAATCGTCAGACGACGCCGCCAGAGCGGCCGGAGATGCCGCCGAACATCTCAGAGCGAACCTCCGCGTCGGTGACAGTTGTCCGGTCTGCGGCTCACTGATCGACCATGAGCTGACAGCCGGCGAAATACTGCGCGAGCTCGCCGACAAAGCGCGTCTGGAATTTGAACGGCACCAGTCAGAATATGAAACCGCTCTCAGACATCAGGCTGAGATCGAAAGTACGATAAAGGCGCTTGCTGTCGATAAAGAGAAAACCGACAATGAGCTCGGGCGCCTGAACGAAGAAAAAAAGAGACTGTCCGATGATCTGAGCGTAAAGAGCCATGAACTCGAAATAACCGTCGACTGCAACCTTGCCGATACGATCTCGCACCACACTGCGACTGTAGCGGACAGGATCGGCGAACTGTCATCACAGATAGCAGCCGCGGAAACTCTGGAAAAAACCGTCGGTGAACTTCGCGCATCGGTTGACAACATTCAGCGCCGTCTCGACAGCGCGCGCAAAGCCTGTGAGAAAGAACGGCAGATTCTCTCCGGCGCTCTCGAACGCAGGAGCGCAATCTCCGCGACAATAGAGACTAACAATGTCAATATAGCGTCGACCCTCGACGAGCTGTCGGCTGTTCTCGACGGTTCGGCTGTAAGTAGCCGGGACTTCCGCCGTGAACCCGCCGAATATGCCGCCGACATCACAGCCGCCGCAAGAGAGCTTACTTCTCTTATCGAACAATCAACGGGCCTTTCGAAACAACTCGAGACACTGACCGGCATAATTGACCGCAGCCGGCACCTGCGCGACGAAATATCCGGCAAACTCGGTATACCCGAAGATGAGCATGCGGCAACCGCTCAGGTGAACGGTGATTCCCGAAACGTCGAGAAAGATTTCTACAGTCTGTCTAACGCTGTCACTTCGGCTGTAGCGTCTATAAACGCACAAAACACCGAACTCAGCCGGCAGAAAACGCTTCTCGACGACTTCTTCGCCACAAATCCGACAATCGACCGAGCCGAAGTCGAACACCTCATGACCCTTCCCGAAAGCACGGTGAAAGGCTGGCACGACACTGTCGACAATATACAGCGGCTTCTCATTGCAAGCGAAACAGAGCTTTCAGCAGTAAAACGCGAGTCGCAAGAACACGCGAAAACACGACCGGCCGATCTCATCGACGAGACTGCCGACAACGCGACCGGCAACGGATGGCTTGCTGCCGATCTGCACCCCCTGATTGCTGAAGCCGAAAAAGCTGAAAGAGAAGCCTTAGAAGAACGCGCCCGGATAAAAGCAGTGTTCGACAACGCCGCGCGGTATTCTGCCGAACTTCTACGCGCCGATGAAGAGCTGGCAGCCGCCGACGCAGACTACAGCCGCTGGGAACAGCTTTGCCGCTATCTCGGCGACGCCGAAGGCAAGAAATTTCGCCGAGTGGCCCAGAGTCATCTGCTCGAATGCCTCATAAACGGCGCTAACAGCTATCTCAAACGACTTAACGACCGCTATGAGCTTGAGGTTTATCCGGGAACATTCACTATAATGGTGACCGACAGCTATCAGGACTACGCCAGACGGACAGCCAACACAATCTCGGGAGGCGAGACATTCCTCGTGTCGCTCGCACTGGCGCTGGCGCTGAGTGACATCGGCGAAATGCGCGGCTGCGACACACTCTTTATCGACGAAGGCTTCGGCTCGCTAAGCGGAGAACCGCTCGACCGTGCTGTCGCTACGCTGAAAAGTCTCCACCACCATGTCGGACGCCGTATCGGCATAATAAGCCATATAGCTTCGCTGCGCGAGAAAATAGCCACCCAGATAATCGTGGAACGCCCCACGGGTCGTGCGGCCTCTCTGCGCCTGCTCAGCTGACCGCTACTGAAAAACTTAATAAATTTTCAATATGTTATATTCTTACGGTTTGGCATTTAATATCTAACTTTGTGCCCCTCATTCCGCGAAACTAACCTATTTACAGCTCTCCCGCTTATAATCAATGTCACATACGCCCAGAATCAACGGACTGACCAACGACGAGGTGCTCGCCAGCCGGCGAAGCCATGGCTCCAATGTGCTCACTCCGGCAAAACGCACTCCATGGTGGAAAGAGTTCCTGAAAAAATTCTCCGACCCGCTGATAATCGTCCTGCTGATTGCAGGAGTACTGTCAATCGGCATTTCTATTTATGAATATTTCGGCTTAGGGAACAGCTCGAAAGTATTTTTCGAGCCAATAGGCATTTTCATAGCCATTTTGCTCGCAACCAGCCTGGCCTTCATATTCGAATCACGGGCCAATAAAGCATTCAGGATTCTCAACCGCGTCAACGACGACGAGCCCGTCGAAGTTCTCCGCAATGGCAACGTCACGTCGATTCCGCGCCGTGACATCGTTGTGGGTGACATAATAATGCTCAACACAGGCGATGAGATACCGGCCGATGCCGAACTCGTCGATGCCGTCACACTGAGTGTCGACGAGTCGACACTCACCGGCGAGCCGCTTGCCGCCAAAACTGTCGACGAAGCCCATTTCGACAAAGAGGCCACCTACCCTTCAAACCATATTCTACGCGGAACAAAGATAATGGAGGGGCACTGCATCGCGCGCGTGACCTCTGTCGGCGACGCCACGGAAATGGGAAAGGTCTACAAAGAGGCGCAAATCGACGACTCGGTCAAGACTCCGCTCAACGAACAACTCGGGCGTCTGGCCGTATGGATAACAAACGGCAGCTATGTGTTTGCCGCCCTTATAATCGTTGTTCAGATATTCGGATTTTTAGGATGGGGAGAACCGGCTGCATGGCTTCCCGCTGCGCCCGTAGGGTTCTTCTTCTGGTTCGTCATTGCCCGTTCAAAGAAAGCATCCCGAAAAATCAACATAGCGGTCATTGCCCTGTTTTTCGCACTGTTCATAGCATCGGTCTGCGCGGCCTACGCCATGATAAACTCCGAAGCCGGAGCCACCGACTGGTCTCATCTTCTGGCCCATACGCTGAAGACACTTATGGTCGCCGTAACTCTCATTGTTGTCGCTGTTCCTGAAGGGCTGCCTATGGCAGTGACACTTTCGCTGGCATATTCCATGAGCAGCATGCTGAAAGCCAACAATCTCGTCAGAAAGATGCATGCCTGCGAGACAATGGGTGCCACTACGGTTATCTGCACCGACAAGACCGGCACTCTGACCCAGAACAGGATGCAAGTCTTCAAGACCGACTTTTTCGGCAATCCCGACAATGATATAATCAGCGAAGGGATAGCCGTCAACTCTACAGCCCGGCTCGACACGTCGGGCGACACGCCGCAGGTATTGGGCAACCCGACCGAAGGGGCATTGCTTATGTGGCTCGCCTCACGCGGGGTCGCCTATGAGAAACTGCGGCTCGGGGCAAAACGTGTCGAAGAACTTCCGTTCACAACCGAGCGCAAATATATGGCCACGGTCGTTGAATCGGCCACGGGAGGGCGCATACTCTACGTTAAAGGCGCCCCTGAAATAGTTTTCGGTCTATGCGCCGACACCTCAGGCCTCACCAGACAGGAACTCGACACGCGCCTCGCGGAATATCAGAATATGGCCATGCGCACTCTCGGTTTCGCGTGGCAGCGCATCGAGCCCGGACAAACGGCGATTGCCGACGGTCACGTCGTGGCCGACGGTCTGGTGTTTCTCGGCATAGCCGCAATCTCCGATCCAGTGCGCGCCGATGTTCCCGAAGCAGTCGGAGAGGTTCTCAATGCCGGAGTAAAGATCAAGATCGTGACCGGCGACACCCCCGGCACTGCCAAAGAAATCGGTCGGCAGATAGGCCTATGGAACGACGCCACCGACAGCGGCAGCGAGATCGCCACTGGGCCCGAAATAGCAGCTATGACCGACGACGAGCTTCGCCGGCGCGTCGAAGACCTCAAGATTATTGCCCGGGCACGCCCTCTCGACAAGAAAAGGCTCGTCGAGGCACTTCAGGCCCACAACGAAGTGGTGGCGGTCACAGGCGACGGCACCAACGACGCTCCGGCACTGAAAGCGGCCCATGTCGGCCTGTCGATGGGCGACGGCACTTCGGTTGCAAAAGAAGCCTCCGACATAACCATAATCGACAACTCCTTCTCGTCGATAGGCCGTGCGGTCATGTGGGGCCGCTCGCTCTACAAGAACATTCAGCGTTTTCTGCTGTTCCAGCTTACGGTCAATGTTGCCGCCTGTCTGCTGGTTCTGTGCGGTTCGTTTATCGGAGCAGAATCCCCGCTGACAGTCACACAGATGCTTTGGGTGAACCTTATAATGGACACCTTCGGAGCTATGGCTCTTGCCTCGCTTCCCCCCTCACGCTCGGTCATGCTCGACAAACCCCGCGACCGCCGCGCCTCGATTCTCACCCGGCCGATGATAGCCGAACTTACCTCGGTCGGATTCATCTTCTTCGCACTCACATTCGGTTTCTACTGGCTTTTTTGCCACAGCGACGTCACCTCCCTTCCCCAGATGCTGACGGTTACAGTCGGCCCCCTCACTGCCGAGACCCCCTACGAGATGACCCTTCTGTTTTCGATTTTCGTATGGACGCATTTCTGGTATATGTTCAACTCGCGAGCTTTTGAAACCGGGAAAAGCATATTCGCCCTGAAAATGAGCCGCGGATTCTGGACTATAGTCGCCGTCATCGTAGCCGGCCAGCTGTTCATAACTGAAATAGCCTATGAGTTTTTCAACGTCTCGCCGATGATACATACCCTCGACTGGCGTTTCAATCCGTCAGGCACACTGGATCTTGTCATAATAATAGCCGCATCGTCGGCCGTCGTCTGGGTGCGCGAAGCCTACCGGCTGATATTCCACCGAAATAATGATAGCTATAAGCGCGCCTGAGTTGGAATATTGGTCGATATTTATGGCAATTTAAGCCCATTCGGCAACTTTCGTCGGGGTGGTGCGTTTATATTGTGAATAATTCGTAAATTTGTCATTGTTAAAATCCGATTCACTTATGCTTCGACGAGTTGCTTTAACGCTGACCCTACTGATTGCCATAGCGGCATCAGCCACTCAACGCAGTGAGAAAACCCTCGGTCTTGCCGGCGGATTCAACACCGCCAACGACGGCGCTGTCGCCGGCGTTTTCTTCCAATACAGCTTTTCCAGCCATTTCAGGCTGGCTCCGAGCGCCGATTACGTTTTCCGCCACCGTGGCATCGACGGACTCCACGTGAATCTCAACTGCCAATTCCCGATCGGTGTCGGCAGCGGCCGCTTTGATGTCTACCCTCTTGTCGGTCTGAACCTTATGTCGATGTATGACCATTCTATCGTCGAAACAGAAGATGTCAGCAGCCGCCGGACGCGGCTCGGCCTCAACATAGGCGGAGGATGTGAGTTCTACTGCACGAGTTCTCTGAAAATCTTTGCCGAAGGCAAATTCAACTGGGTGAAAGACTTCAATTCGGGAGTATTCACCGTCGGCATAGGATATGTCTTCTGAAATTCCGCTGCTCAGTATTGTAATACCGGCCTATAATGCGTCGGCAACTCTCTCGCGCGCACTCGGCTCGGTCGAACCTCTGGACTCTGTAGAAGTTGTCGTTATCGACGACGGGAGCACCGACGCCACTGCCTCCATAGCGGCTTCATTCACCGACAGGCTGACGCTCCGAATAATTTCTCTTGAAAGAAACAGCGGAGCCTCAGCAGCCTGGAATGAAGGTATCAGAGCATCGCGCGGCACTTTTGTCACTCGCCTCGACGCTGACGACATTCTCGGGCCCATAAGCCCGGTCATACCCCTGCTGACCGACAGCGCCGACATCCTATGGGGACGCGTCGAAAGCCTGAAAAGCGGAAAGCGCAGGCGACTGAAGCGCCCCGAGTCGGCCGACCTGAACGACCAGCCGATATGCGTCGACTCTTTCAGCCTGTGGGGGAAAGCAATCCGCCGCAGCCTGTTGTCGAAGCCCGATATGGAGTGTTTTCCAGGCATCGACTGCTGGGATGATCTCGGAGTCGTCGCCCGGCTTTTGGCCCGACATCCAAGAGTGGTATTCACCGATTCACTGACATACACCTACATACTTCAGCCCCACGGCCAATCATTGTCGACCTCATCGCGACAGCGTCTCCTGAACGACCATATCGCCACCGCACGCCTGCTCGAACAGCGGTTCATTGCCGACGGTATTGCCGACCGGTATGCCGAATTCCTGAATCATCTTAAATTCGCGGCGAAGGTGAAACTGCTGCGCCACCGCGACCGCGATGTGGCCGCCTGGAAATCGACATTCCCCGAAGTCAACCGCCGCATAATGGGTCTGCGCCACGTCGCGCTGCGCCATCGCCTTATGTTCGCCGCGGTCGCCTCGCTCCCGACAAAGCCAGTCCAGCTTATCGCCAACCTCTTCGATTCTCCGGAATCTCTGACATAAAGTCTGTTTGGCCTATAGTTTTAAAAGATATTTTTTATCGGCGGAAATGGTGTCGGACCGAAATATTTTCATATATTTGCGAAATAGACTTTCCGGTTAAATGTCGTTCTTCGAACAATACATAAACAACAGTCTGATCTACTGGATTGTGACGATAGCTTATTTCGTTACGATCCTGAGCATTATCGGCGTCGTTATCAGCGAGAACCGCAATCCGCTGAAATCACTGGCGTGGGTAACCGTGTTGCTTCTGTTTCCGATCGGCGGCATTATTCTATACATATTCTTCGGGCGCAGCCTCAAGGACATACACATGATTTCGCGGCGAAACCGCCGCCGGCTTCTCGAACGCAGCCACGAATCGGGCCGCAGCGCCGATTCCCAGCAGCTTCTCGGGGCCGAAGGACGGCAACACGTACAGCTCGGACGGTCGCTCGTCGGCGCAAACTATACCGACGGCAACATCGTCGAAGTGTTCACGGCCGGCCCCGAGATGTTCGCCGCCCTGCTCGACGACATTTCCCGGGCAAAACACTACATCCATCTTCAGTTCTATATAATCGACGACGACGCCACAGGCGAGCGGCTTGCCGCC
>OGQN01002301.1_pt1 | contig 13838 bp, 17 predicted proteins | sample 1553231 | NCBI WGS metagenome assembly OGQN01 (sample SAMEA2579950, study PRJEB22360) | human gut metagenome | biome: human gut; feature: human-associated habitat; material: faeces | place: Denmark | collected 2008/2010 | reverse complement strand
CAGCGGCTTCCCGGATTGCCTGAGGGTCATGCAGACCAATCCGGCTGATAATACGGTCATTATCCCGGTCAAAGCTTGTACCCTTTGCCAAGCCGCCGGCGTGAAATTCACTCAGGGCAAGGAATTTTCCCATGAGCGTAGTTCCTTTCGTATTTGCCAGATACTGCAAAATTGTCAAGTCGAGCCACATCTCCAGTGCCGGAGAAATCTGACATTCCGGCCAACTGATCCGAATAGGGATTCCCAAAGTTTCCGTGTCAAATGTCCTTCCATCCCAGCACAGTCCGGTCAGTACGGAAAGCCGAACAGGATCTGCGCCTTCCAATTTCTGCCTGGCGGCAGAGCGCATCAATTCAAACTGCCTATTATTCTCCATCTTGCAAAAACTCCTGTAAGCCTGCCCGAATGAACCGATCAATGGTCTGTTGGATCTTGTGCCAATCCCGGCAATTGTTCTGAAGCATCAGCCGGTTAATGGTCAGACAGCCGTGAATCTGGAAATAGAAAATGCTCTCTGCCTGCTCAAAGGTCAAATCGCTGTGCTGCATCAGATAACTGACAAAGCCTTCCTTGCTTTTGCCCGCCAGTTGTTTTATGATCCTTTCCGAGACAGTCTCATCCATAAAAAGAGGCCAAAGCGCTTCATTCTCCTGTACCTTCTGGCAAAATGGATAGGTGCAGGTTTCTTTTTGGGGACACAGTACATGACCTATGGTTTGGCTCACGTCCGAGAAGGACTCCGTCACAATGTCGTCCAGCACATCATCTACATCAAAGTAGTGGATGTAAAAGGTTCCTCGGTTGATGTCTGCCAGGCGGCAGAGCTCCGTCACGGTAATTTTGGAATAGGGCTTGATCCGCAGAAGCCCCATCAGAGCCTCCCGAATGACACTGCGCGTATACTTCGTACGGCGATCTTTGGTATTGATTTCTTTTCGCTGCAAAATATGACACCTTCCTCAACAGATTCTGGAAACTGTTTCGTTTCTGCACAACTTCCATAATCTGATTATTGTTTGTCTCCCGACAATCAGTATAATGATATTGAACTAAAAAGTCAACAGCATGTCTACTAATTAACAATATGAGGAGGAAACTATGGCGAAGATTATTGCTGTAGCCGGAAAGGGCGGCGTCGGAAAAACCACGCTGACCGGTCTGATGATTCAATATCTGTGTAAGAACGGCAAAACACCCATTCTTGCGGTAGATGCGGATGCCAATTCCAATCTGAATGAGGTACTGGGTGTGGAAGCTCCGCCCACCCTGGGAGAAATCCGGGAGGAAATCGAACGGGCAGGAATGGCGCTCCATTCTCCCATCCCTGCGGGCATGGCCAAGGGCGACTACCTGCAAATGCGGCTGGAGGATGCCATTACAGAGGAAAAGGATTTTGACCTGATGGTCATGGGCCGCACCCAGGGCCAGGGCTGCTATTGCTTTGTGAATGGATTGGTGCAGACCCAAATTCAGCGTCTACAAGCAAACTACCCTTATCTTGTGGTGGATAACGAAGCGGGCATGGAGCATATTAGCCGTGGCCTGCTTCCCACCATGGATGTGGCAATTCTGGTCAGTGATTGCTCCCGCCGGGGCGTTCAGGCGGCGGGGCGGATCGCGGCACTGATGCGGGAGCTGAACTTCAAGCCCAAGCAGATGGGATTGATTGTAAACCGTGCGCCGGATGGCAAGCTGGATGCCGGCACCATGGACGAAATTCAGAAGCAAGGGCTGCACCTGTTTGGCGTGGTACCTCAGAGCGATGAGGTCTATCGCTATGACTGCGACGGAAAACCCACGGTTCAGCTGCCGGAGGGTTCCCCTGTCCGGACGGCATTGGTGCAAATTCTACAGAACATCGGACTGTAAAGGAGTACAAAAATGATCAACTGTCAGGAAGCCAGAAATGCCATCACAATTCTGGAAGTGGAATGTACACAATGTGGAGATATCGTTGAGGTGTTCGTCAAGGACGGTGTGGTTTGCACCGATTCGGTCTGCACCGAATGCGGCAATATCATTGAACAGTCCACACCCATTGGAGATTTAAAATGCGTTTAGCCGGAATTCAACAATTTCTGAAAGAGCGTCACCTTCCCTTTCAATACTGGGAAGATGACGACTGCGGCAGTATTGAATTTGACCATCGTGGGCTTCACTATCATATTTGGGAATTTCCCGAACCGGAGCGTGGCGCACAGAGCAATGTTCGCATCGCGGGTCGTAGTGAGGAGTTTGGCCACAATTACGAAGAAGCGATTTTAGAGATTCTCAAGACATGGGAGGAATTTTGATGAAAATAACCGTATGCGGCAAGGGTGGCTGCGGAAAAAGCACCGTGACGACGCTCCTTGCAAAGGAATTGGCGCGCATGGAAAAAAAGGTGCTGGTAGTGGACTCCGATGAATCCAATTTCGGTCTGCACCGTCAGTTGGGTGTCGAGCTACCCAGAGATTTCACCGAATATTTTGGCGGCAAGGATAAAGCCTTCAAAACCATGATGACCTCCGGCATTCTGGATTCTATGAAGCTTTCTGCCTTTGCCAAGAAGTTTTTCTCCGAGGATTTCGCCATGGCAGATATTCCGGAGGAATATTACAGTGAAAAAGACGGCGTAAAGCTCATGTCCAGCGGAAAGATCCACAAAGCCAATGAGGGTTGTGCCTGTACTATGAACAGCATTCTGGAGCAGTTTGTTGCCCATCTGACTCTTGCGGAGGATGAAATTGCGCTGCTGGATATGGAGGCCGGTGTGGAGCATTTTGGCAGAGGTACGGATAACTCTGTGGACGGCATTCTGATGATCGTAGACCCATCCTTTGAATCCCTGCGTCTTTCGGCCAAAATTGCGGATTTAAGCACGAGCATCGGCAAGCCCATCTGGTTCTGCCTGAATAAGCTGACCGAAGAAACTGTGCAGATGATGGAAGAGGAAGTCGGTAAACATGGAGCCATTATTGGCAGAATGCCGCTGAATCACGATCTTGCTCTTGCAGGTCTCACTGGTACAGAGCTTCAAATGACAATTGCTCCAATCAGTGAAATGGCTCAGTTTTTGACCCAATAACCAGAAGATATAAGGCAACACCGCATAAACACCAAAAATCGCATTATACAATAGGTGCCCAATAAAAACTGTGGATAACCGTTGAATTTTTGTCCGCAAAGGCGCACTGACTCAAGCCCTCGGTATCGTGTTTTTCGGAAACGCAGCTGCTTTTTAACAACACCGAATACATGCTCTACTTTTGCTCGGACTGAGGATTTCGTGTGTTCCGCTCTCTTTGCAGCATACTGCCCACTTTTGCTCAGTTTCTTCATCTGAGAAGGACGACGATTGATCTTGTACTTGATTTTCCTGCCTGATTTATTACGGACTACGGCATCTTCACGTTTACCTGCGCCGAGATAACCGCTGTCTCCATAGACCGCTTCTTCCTCTCCCGTCAGCAATTTCGGCACTTCCGCAACGTCGTGGACATTTGCCGCTGTGGCTTCCACTGTATGAACCAGTCCGCTGTCCTTGTCTACGCCGATATATGCCTTATATCCAAAGTGCCAAGTGTTCCCCTTTTTAACCTGATGGGCATCCGGGTCTCGTTTCTTCTCCTTATTCCTGGTAGAAGATAGGGCAGAAATGATGGTGGAATCCACAATGGTACCCTTCTTCAGAATGAGGCCACGCTCCATGAGCGCTGCTACCACCTGAGCAAACAGCTTCTCCTGCAGTCCGTTCCGGATCAGCAGATTCCGAAAACGGCCGAGAGTATCCCCGTCCGGAACCTGATTGCTGGAATCAACGCCGCAGAACTCCGAAAATGCGCGGCTGTCGATTGCCTCTGCCACTGTTGCCTCGTCACTCAGGTCATAGAGGTTTTGCAGCAGATACAGTCGGAGCATGATCTCCAGCGGATAGGGTTTGTTGCCGCGCTCTCCTTTGTAATAGCACGGCTGAATCATGGCAAGCCATTCTCCCCACGGGACGATCCGCTCGATCTGACTGAGAAATTCTTTTTTCTTCGTCCGCACCTGCGCCAGTTCATCGCTGAATGCGGAAATTGTCATCTGTTTATCCATAAGTTTATTATATCACACTCGGCGGTTTTTGGCACCTTTTTCTGTGCGGTATTGCCTTAGATATGCGCTCCGGCCTGCTTACAAGAAGCTATACTGTTGACAGCGTGAAGCTCACGTTCCGGCGTTTCTTCAGTATCGTTGAGCACATGCTGTCCCTGCCAGAGAATTGGGACTACAGCGAGAAAGGGCTGTCCTTTATCTGCAAGGATGGCCTGCGCAGTATCAGCACTGCCGTCAAAGAGCTGGAAAGCTCCGGCTATATCCAGCGCCGTCGTGTCCGGGATGCTCATGGCAGACTCTCCGATGTGGAGTACATTATCATGGAGAAGCCAGTTTCCGCAGCCTCAAATCCGGCAGCACCTAAATGCCAAAATCCAATCCTGGATAATCCAATCGTGGAGAATCCAGATATGGAGAATCCTCGACTGGAAAAAAGCAGCCAATTAAGTAAAGAAGAATTCAGTAAAGATCATAAAAATAAAGATCAATTCAATACTCATTCATTCTTTCCCGCTGGCGCTCCGGCTGAAGGACAGAAGGACGCATTGGATGAGAGAGAAAAGATCAAGCATCAGATTGAGTATGATTGGCTGTGGGAACAGTTTCGGGCGGAGCCAATAGACGAGCTGGTGGAAATCATGCTGGAGGTTGCAATGAACCGCAGTCCCACCATCCGCATTGGCAGGGATGCGGAATATCCGACCTCCTATGTTCAGGATCGGTTCTCCCGAATTACATCCATGCACATCGAGCGTGTCTGCGACGGCATCCGGGATAATCACACCCAGGTGCGAAATACCAAAGCCTACCTTCTTGCGGCACTGTTCAATGCCGTTTCCACCCTGGACAGCTACTACACCATGCAGGCAAACAGCGATTTTGGCGGCTCGTTCTGAGCCGCTTTTTTCATGCCCGAACGACGGGAGAAAGGAGAAAAGCATTGTGAGTAACGGAAAAACCATTGCCCAGCGGATGGAGGAAGCCCGGATTCAGGCCGGTGCCCAGAATTACAAGGGGCATGACTACATGAATTTGGCCCGGTTCGATGAAAACACCCGGCACATGATTATCTTCCATGTCCTGACCCATGATCCCCAGGTGGGTGATAAGGGCGACAGGATGCGCCTGTTTCTCTCCGAAAAGGGCTATCAGAAAGCGTTGGAGAATGAAAAGCACGGGAACATCCAGATTCTTTCCCATGCAAAGGTCGTTCGGGGAAATCTGATCTACGACCACAAAGACCAGCTTCGGTAAAGGAGGTTCCATGAATCTGAAAATTCTGCTGCACCGGCTGGTGGTTCCGCCCTAGCAGGGTTACCTTCTCCCTGCAATTTCGTGGAAAGGAGCGTGATTTGTTATAAACCCAATGGCTCCGGCACCACTCGGACTGCGTATATCAAAAACTTAGGCTGGCACTTTGCCCGGTATGGCGGTGTGCCTTATGCGGATGATCCACTGTACTGCATTGAGCCGTGGCGCAGCTACGCAGCCAGCACCTCGGCAACGCCGTTGGCCGGGACGTGACCCTGGACGGCAGCGGCAGCACCACCGGCAGCAATGTGTGGTACGCTCTGCCCGCAGCACGGCGCGAAGCCATTGGCCTGATCCTACTGTACAGCGATCAGATGTGGAACCACTCCATCAGCGTTACCACCACGAAAAAGGACAATAATCCCAATGTGCCGCTGAGAATCGCAACCCAGTTCCTCATTTACGAGATCGTCTGCGGCCTGCGGAATCCCACCACATTTGAGAGTAATTCCACGAACGAGTGCGGCACCTCCGGCGATATTTTTTTCAATGCCGGAGCTGCAAGTGTTCCGTATTTCGCTCCCAACTACAATGCGCTTGTGGATGCAATCCAGGCAGCAAAGAAGATTCCCAGCTTTACTTCCGCATCCAGCGGCAGCGCTCCTACCATCAACCTGACTGGAGAAGAAACCAGTGTCTACGACAGCAACGGAGTCCTGTCAAATTTCTCCTTTACGGACGGAAATGGAGCGGAGTTCTACAAGAGCGGCAGTACCCGATACATCACCCAGACCGGCACGATTTCTTCCTCTACGGTTTTCAAGGCGACCCGGTATCTGCCCTCCACGGCAAGCTCCACCTATAACCTGTGGTATATGTCGGGTTCCAGTTATCAGACAACGGTATCCCTGGCCAGCGCTTCCAGCGGCAATCTCAACGCCTATTTCAAGCTGAAAGCCCCTGATCCGGGAACCATCAGCCTGACGAAAACCACTGAGGACGGCAAGAACCTGAGCGGCTGGCGGTTTGGAATTTACTCCAATTCCGCCTGCACCACATTGGTTTCGGGACTGCACAGTACAAACACCAGCGGTAAGATTTCCGTCACCGGGCTTACCCCCGGCACCTACTATGTCAAGGAAATCGGGCATACGGACAGCGCAATCAATGCTCTGTACTACTGCTCCAGCACCAACCCGCAGGCGGTGACTGTGACAGCAGGCGGCACCGCATCTGTCAGTTTCACAAACAAGCTGAACACCGGCAGCGTGAAGCTGATTAAGGCCACGAACACGGGTGCAAACCTGAGTGGCTGGCAGATTGGGCTATATACGGATGCCGACTGCTCCAACGCTATGGCTGGCTCTCCCTTTGTCACCGGAGCAGATGGCACGGTAACGGTTTCTGGCTTGCAGAAGGGAACCTACTACGCCAAAGAGATTCCCACAGACGATTCCTATTGGGAATTTGACACCGCCGTGAAGCCTGTAACGGTTGCAGTCGCTCAGACCGCAGAAGTCACCTTCACCAACACCCATTACGGACGCATCGAAATCCGCAAGACTACCAACACCGGCAATCAGCTTGGCGGCTGGACATTCCGGGTGAGAGATTCCAAGGGTAATTCCTACGGGGACTTCACAACTGATGACAATGGCTACGCCTGCACCCAGAATCTTCCGTTAGGTCGGTACACGGTTGTGGAGCTGCCCACAGAGGATAACTACTGGCTGACAGAGCTGGGCTTCCATGATGTAACCGTGAAAGCCGGCGAAACCACCGTGGACACCTGGCTCAATAAGGAGCAGGGCTTGGCTTGGTTCTATAAAAAACCAATACCGGGCAGTCCGTGGAAGGCTGGCACATCACTGTGTATTCGGACGAATCCTGCACCCAGAAGGTCGGCACCCTTATTACCAATGAGGACGGCAGGGCGGGCTATTACCTTGACCCCGGTACCTACTGGGCAAAGGAAACCGGCGACGAACATGGTCGGTTTGAGGATGAATACTGGATGGTGGATGAAACTGTCCAGAAATTTGAAATCAAGCCCCATGAAGATGTTTCCATCACCTTCACCAATGTCCAGTACGGCAGACTGAAAATCGTCAAGACCGTGGAGGACGGCGGCTCTGTGGAGGGCTGGCAATTCAAGATCACGGATGCCAACGGCAAGATTCTGGACGGCTCCCCGTTCAGTACCGATGAGGACGGCCTGATTCTGACCGGGAATCTGCTTCCCGGACAGTACACGGTAGAAGAACTGCTCCCGGAGGACAGTCTGTACGAGTGCAAGGGGGACAACCCCCAGACTGTAACCATCACCCAGGGTGAAGTTGCCGACATCACCTTTGTCAATGCGCTGCGCACCGGCAAGGTGACTGTGGAGAAGATCGACATTACTGGCAGTCCTCTGGCGGGAGCCACCTTCCGGCTGGAATGGAGTGCGGAGGGTTCCCTGTGGTATCCCGTGACCTACTCCGAAGCCATCGTCCGGGGCGGCTGCTCCAATCCCGATGTTGAGGACGGGAGCCTGACCACCGGGGCTGACGGCATTCTGGAATGGGGCAATCTCTATCCGAGCTTGCAGTACCGCCTGACGGAAACCAAAGCCCCGGAGGGCTACAAACTGCTGGACAAAGCCGCCTATGAGGGGGAACTGCCTGTTGACGATCTTGCCATCACGGTTCGCGTCACCAACGCCCGCACCTTCACCATGCCCGACACCGGGGCCAGAACCGGGCCGTTTCTCAGAGTTCTCAGGATGCTCTCAGCTATCGGCTGCCTGGGACTGCTGATTATTCATAAGAAAAAGGAGTAATTCATGCTCAACACCAACCACGCCAGGGATCAGCCCTGGCTTTTTTCATGCCCATCGTTTTTCAAAAGCCTCAAAACAACAACTATTTTTGAATTAAGAAAGGAAAATGCGAAATGAAACACATTACCAAAATTCTCTCCCTGCTGCTGGCTCTGACCATGCTGCTTTGCTTCCCCGTCGCTGTCTCCGCTGCCGAATTGGAGGACGCTCCCATTGATGAATCCAGAACCGGCTCGTTGACCATCTACAAGTACGATCTGACCAATGCCGAAAAGGACGGCGTTTGGGATTCCTCCTATGTGTCCACCGGCGTGTTCAATCAGACCGGCGTGAACGATGTTCTGGGCGGCGGCAGCTCCACGCTGGGCAACGGCGAAACCGGCTACGCCATCAAGGGCGTGGAGTTCAGTTACCTCAAGGTTGCGGATATTTGCAGGCTGCAGCAAACAGGCCGATCCGTCGGCGGAAGCTGATCCCTCAGACAACGTCACGACGGACACCGAAAACACGCAGGCTACCGAAGAAACCACTTCCGGTGACGAGGAACTCGAACCGGTCACGCTGAAGTGGTACTACGTCGATGACGGGATGGAAGGCTCCGCAGACGTTATCAAAGCATTCAATAAGAAGCTTGCTGATGTTCTGCCGAACACTACGCTGGAGATTGTTTATGTTGGCACAACCGACCATTATTTTGAGCAGTGGCCTCTCCTTCTTGCTGGTGGCGAGGAAATGGACATCGCATATGAGCGAACGGCAGGCTATTTTCCAGTTTGAGGAACATAGCTTTGCGAAGCACGCTCATTTTCGAGATAAGCAGAAGTTTCGGTATAGTATGAACGCCTAGAGCCTATCTGGGCATCGTCCTGTCTGAATGATAGAAAGCCGCTTGTCTTGAGTGTGAGGCAAGCGGCTTTTCGTACCCTATGGTCAAAATCATTCGGAACAGGAGGTGTAAATGATGAACATTCCCACCATTGATCTGGCACTGACCGGTGCCAATATTGTAAGACTGCGGAAGTCTGCTGGGCTTTCCGTTGCAGACATACAAATTGTCTTTGGGTTCCATTCCCCGCAGGCGATTTACAAGTGGCAGAGTGGAGCTGCGCTCCCGACTGTCGATAATCTGATCGTTCTTGCAGCACTCTTCGGTGTGCGCATTGATGATATTCTTGTTACAACCAATTCCTAATGCAGGGAGGAAACTCCCTGTGAATCTGGTCCGTTCGTCTAAATGGTAAGGACATAGCCCTTTCAAGGCTGTAATGCGCGGTTCAAGTCCGGCACGGATCACCATATGGTGCCTTCGTCTAATGGATATGACACCAGCCTCTCAAGCTGGAAATATGGGTTCAACTCCCGTAGGCATCACCAAAGTATTCAAATGGAACTGTAGCTCAAGGGTTGAGTGCGGCCCTGGAAAGCCGCGTGATGCTGGTTCGAGTCCAGCCAGTTCCAGCGAACTGAAACAGCTCTCCGGGAGCGACTGCCGCAGCGGAATGATGCCGTGACAACCTTGGTTTTGATACGGCTGGTGCTGGATTATGTTGACGATTTGGACGAGGCGGTGGAAATCGCCAAAGCCTATGATATGCACGACTCCGCAGGAACCTCCTACTACTACATGGCGGCCGATGCCAGCGGACGCAGCGCGATTTTTGAGTGGGCCAATGACACCGATGACACCGACCTGGACGGTTCTGCGCGGCAGTTGGTGATCACCTATAACGACCAGGGTTCCTACATCGAACAGGCGGAAGGAGACAGCGACTTCCAGTGGGTGACCAATTTTGTCATTCAGCCCGGCTACTATGACAACGAGGAAGACATGAAGGACCTTGACCGCTATCAGCACATTTACGAACGGCTTGCCGGGATCGAGGGCACCGTGGCGGACGAGAAGGGAGCTATGGATATTCTGGCTTCCGTGGGGTGCAGAAGCTGGAACAGCAACGGCGAACACCTGACTGTCCACAGCGTGATCTATAATCTTTCTAAAAAAAACAGTTTACTGGATGCCAAATGAGAACTATAATGATCCTGAGGCGTGGTTCACATTCTCATTGTGAACCAAAATAGAAGCACTCAGGAGGAAATTCTTATGGATGAAAGACTGAACCCCTTATTTACCCCCTGGAAAATTGGAAATGTGGAGATCAAGAACCGCATTGTCATGACCTCCATGGGCGGGACCGACCTGTTCGGCTGGATGGAAGTGAACCACTTCGACAAGGTCGGTGCGAAATTCCTGATGGAGGTGGCGAAAAACAACGTGGGCCTGGTGCTGCCCGGCTGTCAGCCGGTGTACAACCCCATGCTCGGTCAGTGGCTCCACAAAAATAAGAAAATGTACGATGATCTGGCAAAATGGATGCCGGAATTCCACAAGACCGGGGCCAAGCTGTTCGTCCAGCTCACCGCGGGCTTTGGCCGCTCCTTCACCGTCAGCGAAATGATGGAGACGCTGTACAACAACAAGGCTCTGCGGGTGCTGTCCAAGCCCTTTATGGACTTAGACAAGATCACCGCCTCCGCCAGCCCTTCGGAAAACCGCTGGTCGGATAAACTGCCCTCCCGGGAAATGACGAAAGCGGAGATTCAGGAGATCATCGATTCCTTCGCTAAGAGCGCCGCTCTGCTGAAAAAGGCCGGGGTGGACGGCGTGGAGGTTCACGCGGTGCACGAGGGCTATCTTCTCGACCAGTTCACTCTGAAATATGTCAACCAGCGTACCGACGAGTATGGCGGAAGTTTGGAAAACCGCTACCGCTTTGCGGCGGAGATCGTCAAGGCCATCAAGGCGGAGTGCGGTCATGATTTCCCCGTGTCCCTGCGATACAGCGTGGTTTCCAAGACCAAGGGCCTGCGGCAGGGCGCTCTGCCCGGCGAGGACTACGTGGAAGCGGGCCGGGATATGGCGGAGTCGGAGATCGCCGCGAAATTCTTACAGGACGCGGGCTACGATATGCTCAACTGCGACAACGGCACCTATGATGCCTGGTACTGGGCCCACCCGCCCATCTATATGCCGGAAAACTGCAATCTGGAGGATGTGAAGCACATCAAGAAGTTTGTGGATATTCCGGTGGTCTGCGCGGGGCGCATGGTGCCGGAGACGGCCGCCGAGGCCATTGCCGCCGGGGAAATCGACGGCGTGGGCTTTGCCCGGCCCTTCCTGGCCGATCAGGCCTGGGTCACCAAGCTGATGGAGGGCAGGCCCGAGGATATCCGGCCCTGCATTCTGTGCCACAACGGCTGCTTCAATATGTGCCACTACAAGGGCGTGCCCAACGATCAGGATCTTTCGGACTCTTTGCATCTGGCCCGCTGCGCCGTCAACGCGGAGACCATGCAGTGGGATAAGCACTACATCAAGGAAACGAAAAATCCTCAGACCGTCCACATCATCGGCGGCGGTATCGGCGGCATGGAAGCTGCCCGGGTGCTTGCTCTGCGGGGCCATAAGCCCATTATCTACGAAAAGAGCGATAAGCTGGGCGGCACCTTCATCGCCGCCAGCGCGGAGAGCTACAAGGGAAAGCTCCGGGATTTGCTGGCATGGTACATCCGTCAGATGGAACAGCTTCATGTGGAAGTTCATTTCGGCGAGGAAGTATCCGATCTGTCCGCCTTGGAGGGACAGCAGGTGATTGTTGCCACCGGCTCCACCCCCAGAGTCCTGCGGGGCGTGCCGGGTCACGAAAAAATGATCGAAGCCTGCGAATATCTCATCGGCGCTCCGGTGGGACAGAAGGTGGCAGTCATCGGCGGCGGCCTGACTGGCTCGGAGATTGCCTATGAGCTGGCCTTGCAGGGAAAAGAAGTGACCATCGTGGAGATGAAGGATGATTTGGTGTCCCAGAAGGGCGTGTGCCTTGCCAACAGCTCCTACCTGCGGGAGTGGTTCGCCCTGCACGAGGTACCGGTGTATCTAGAAACCACTTTGAAGGAAGTGAAGGACGGATGCATCATCTGCACCGGCAAGGATGGCGAAGTTACAATCCCCTGTGACAGCGTCATCTGCTCGGCAGGCTATCTGCCCCCATTGCCAAGGAGGGCGGAAAGGTCCATCTGGTGGGCGACTGCCGGAAGGTGGGCAACCTGAGAAGTGTAATCTGGCGGGCCTATGAGGTCGCCATGGCAATCAAATAAGGAGGAAAACAATGAAGCTAACACAGGAACAACAGGAAATTCTGAATGGCAGCCGGGGCGAAACCATGGCAAAGGTCATGGAGACCCTGGTGCGCTACGGTGAGCTTTACGACTCCGACACCATGATCCCCGTCACGGGAAAAAATAACCATCTGGTCACGTCCTTTGGCCTGAAGGCCCTGACCCCGGTGTATGAGCTGATGGATCAGCTCATCGCGGAGGGGGCCGTTTCCGGCACCAAATTCTCCGCCGACCCCCGGCCTCTGGACAAGAACGTACCCAGCAGCTTTTTGCAGAACATCATTTTCAACCACTTCATGTACAGCAAGCAGGACTTTTATGAGGATCAGCTACAAAAGCTGGGCCTGATGGAGAAGGACGCCTTCACCTGCACCTGCTACATGGACGAGGTGGGCAACATCCCGAAAAAGGGCGACATTTTGTCGTGGTCGGAATCCTCCGCCGTGGTCTACGCTAACTCGGTGCTGGCGGCCCGGTGCAACCGCAATTCCGGCATCATCGACCTGATGGGGGCCATCTGCGGCTTTGTGCCCCGGTTCGGCCTGCTGACCGATGAGGGCCGGAAGGCCAAGTGGATCGTGGAAGTGCACACCACCAAGAAGCCGGAGGCCCAGCTTCTCGGTTCTGCCATCGGCATGAAGGTCATGGAGGATGTGCCCTACATCAAGGGGCTGGATAAGTGGCTGGGGTCGCTGGATGACGATGCCAAAGCCTACCTCAAGGACATGGGCGCGGCTACCGCTTCCAACGGCGCGGTGGGCCTATACCATGTGGCGGGCATCACCCCGGAGGCTGTGGAGCAGGGCGAAGACCTGATTCTCCCCGACGCGCAGGTTTACGTCATTGACGACACAGAACTCCAGCGGGTGTATGAGTCTTACCCCGTGATCTGGAAGAACCGGGAGGCTACCCCCAAGCTATGCTTCATGGGCTGTCCCCACATGAGCCTGCACCAGCTTATCGACTGGACGGAGCGGGTGGAGCAGGGCCTGAAAGCTGCCGGGAACAAGAAGGTGGTCATTCCCACAGTGTTCACCGCCGCCCCCGCTGTCATTGAGAAGTTCAACGCCACCCCCTACGCTACCCGGCTGAAGGAAACCGGCGTCATTGTGTCCTACATCTGCCCGCTGATGTACATGAATAACCCTCTGAGCGGCAAAATTCCCGTTATCACCTCCAGCAACAAGCTGCGCACCTATACCAGCGCCCGCTATTACACCGATGACGAAATTCTGGCCCAGATCACGAAGGGAGGCAACTGATATGAAGCAATTTATCGGACGTGTGGTTGCGAAGGGCACGGTCAGCGCCCCTGCGCTGGTGTCCCACGGAGGCCTGAACACCCTGGCCTCCTTCCAGAAGGCGCTGCAATTCGGCGACAAGAAGGCCACCTGCGGCGATCAGAACAACCCTGACCTTTACGGCAAGCAGATGGCTGGAAAGGCTCTGTGCCTGCCCAGAACCATCGGCTCCACCACCGGCGGACTGGTGCTGTACTGCGCCTGTTCCATGCACC
>OGQN01002282.1_pt1 | contig 13935 bp, 9 predicted proteins | sample 1553231 | NCBI WGS metagenome assembly OGQN01 (sample SAMEA2579950, study PRJEB22360) | human gut metagenome | biome: human gut; feature: human-associated habitat; material: faeces | place: Denmark | collected 2008/2010 | reverse complement strand
GTGGTGGGGGTAGGTGCCGTTGAACATGCTGCCGGAGGCGTTGCCGAGGGCGTAGAGCCCCTCGATGGGCGCACCCGCCCCCGTCAGCACGCGGGAGTCGGCGTCGATGCGCAGGCCGTTCACCGTGACCAGGCAGCAGCCGCTCTCCTCGATGGCGTAGTACGGCCCCTCCTCGAGGGGAATGAGGTCGCCGGGCTTCTTCCCGAAATCGGTGTCCTCGCCACTGGCACACAGCTCGTTGTAGCGGGCTACGGTCTGGGCGAGGTTGGCGGCGTTGATGCCGCACTTCTCGGCCAGCTCGTCCAAGGTCGGCGCCTCCACGAGGACGTCCTTGATGGAGTCGTACATGTCCTCGGGCGTCCAGGGGGCACCGCCCTTGGCCTTCTCGAGAGATGAGAGTATATCGGTGCCCGAGAGCAGCACGAAGTCGTGGGCGCCCGGCTGGTACATGATGGCGTTGCTCATGTACTCGAAGGAGAGGTTCTCGTTCACGAAGCGCTCGCCGTTCTCGTTCACGCGCAGGAAGGCGAGCATGGCGCCGTTCGCGCGGTTGCCCGTCTTGGCGCCGGCGGGGTCGTTCATGAGGATATGGGGCCAGTCGTCCTCGGCGGCACCCGCGGCAAGTCCCATGAGGATGCCGTCGCCCGTGTTGGTGATCGTCGGGTTGATCCAGGCGTACACCGCCAGATCGCGCGGGCGGATGCGCTGGGTGAGCATATCCCAGTTGAACTCGTAGCCGCCCGTGGCGAGCACGACGCCCTTTGCGGCCTCGACCTTGATGATGCCGTCGGCGCTCTCCGCGTAGACGCCGGTCCCCTTCCCGTCCTGGACGGCCAGCTGCACCGCCGGCGTGTTGTAGCGGATATCGGCGCCCTGGCCCTCGGCAATGCCGAGGAGCGTCTCCACGAACGAGGCGATGCCCTTCTCGATGCGCACGCCCGAGCCCCAGGTGGTAACGCCGCAGAACTCGGCGTTACCCGCTTTGGCCGTGAAGGCGCCGCAGGCATCGCCGACGGCGTCCATGGCCCAGTCCAGCGCCTCGCCCGAGCGCTCGCACCAACGCTCCCAGACGGAGCGGTCGCAGCGGAAGTGGGCGGTCGTGAGGCCGTCGTTCATAAAATCGCGGGCGTTCAGCACGATATCCGCCTCCGCATGGGCCCGGTCGCCGAAGGCCGCGACCTCCGTGCCGCGGGCGGCGAAGGTCGCTCCCTTCTCCAAAAGCACCACTGACAGGCCGTTCTCGCTCGCGGATGCGGCGGCTGCCAAAATGAAGCCGCAGGAAATGTAAAGGGGCGTGGCTCCGCAGACGGCAACGTCGCAGGAGACGGTCTCGACGACGTCCTCGTCCGCGATGGGGTCGGCGATGTAGGCCACCTCGGCCCCGCTCGGAGGGAAGAACTCCAGGTTGCCGGTATTGGGGATGGTCGTCTCGCCACCGTCGGCGGATGTGCTCGCGAGCCCGGAGGCCTCGGCGTCCGGTTTTCCGGCTGCTTGCGGCGCGCAGGCGGCAAGCGACGCGGCCGCTGCGGCCCCGAGCGCTCCCAGTCCGATGAAGCCGCGGCGTGAAAGGTTCTTCTCCATGGTGCCCTCCTCTAGGTAGGTTTCTCTGTCAGGCGGTCGGGGCTTCTGCGCTATACTTGCGATTTGCATCTTCCGCACGGCATCTGCTCCCGGCCGCCGCGCCCGTTGCACCGGGCATGGACGAGGCTAAGGGAATGGAGGGACCATGTCATCTGACCAAACGGCCAAACATGGCTTGGGCCGTGTCTGCCAAAAAGTAGGACACGGCTTATCGTGTATTTTCTCGGATAAAACGTCGCTTATCTATATTTTTGGTCTGGCGGCCTTCTACACGTGGAACCTGGTGGATATCTTCGCCCCGCCGCTTGTGGGCTCGGGCGGAGGGCCCGGCATCGAGGTGTCCACGGTCGTCTCGTCGGTCTGCAACGTGGGAAGCTATGTCGCCATTGCCGCATTGCTCTCCCGTTTCCGGTCGTTTTTCGCTCTGGCTTTCGCCGCCGCCGTGGCAGCGGCTGCGGTAGTGCTCGGGGCATGGGGCCTGTGGTCCGTCGGGCTGGTGGGCTCGCCCGAGGCCCTGCTCGCGTACAAGGGGGTGACGCGGGTGTGCGCGGCCTTCGTGATCGTCGCCTGGGGGATGCGCTTCAGCGAGCTGGAAGGCTCGGCGCTCACCCAGCGGGCCCTGGCCGCCTTCTGCATGGCAACGCTGGCCTTCCTCGTCATCGGCGCGACGCGCGGGCTTTTGCAGGCGGGGTTGTTCGCGCTGCTTCTGCCGCTCTCGATGGGCTTGTGCCTCCGAGCGACGGGCGGACGCGTGGCGGGGGAGGGCGCGACGCGGCCGACGCAGGTCGCGGCGTCGCCCGATTGCGGGGAGGCCCCGCCTGCTGCATCGGGGTCGCACGACGGAGTGCGCCGTTTCCTCTCGTCGGTCTGGCGCTTGCTGCTCGTCTTCACGCTGTTCGGCATCGTGACATGGGTCATGATCCTCGGGGCGCAGGCGGGTCTGTCGACGGCCTTCCCCGGCTCCGTCGTCGCGGGCGCGGCCTTCGCCGTCATGGCCTGCCTGCTCGTCGCCTCCTGCGTTTTCGAGGGGATCGTCTCCTATCGCTACGTGTACAAGCTGGTGCTGCCCCTCGTCATGGTGGGGCTGTTGCTCGTGGCCGCGTTCGAGGGGTTCCGCGGCGTGGGGGCGGCCGTCGTGTCGGTGGGGTTCACGTGCTTCGATTTGTTCTGCTTCGTCATGGTGGCGACGGCCTGCCGCCAGAGCGGCGTGCGGGCGGGCGCGGCCTTCGGCTGGTACCGGGCGCTGGAGAGCTTCGTTCCCATGGTGGCCTTGGGGCTCATGACGGCGCTCGGGCAGCTCGGTGCCCGCAGCGGCAATACGACCCTGTACGTTCTCGTGGCGGCGTGCGTTCTGGTCCTCGCGGTGGTGCTCGTGCTCGATCGGGGGAGCATCTTGGAGCGCGGCCGGCTGAAGCCGGACGTCGTCTACCCCCGTGCCGAGGCCCTCTACTTCGCGCGCCAGTGCGAGGAGGCGATTAGCCGCTATGAGCTCTCGCCTCGCGAGGCGGAGGTGCTGAGCCTCGTGGTGCGCGGCCGCAGCGTCCCTCATATTGCCGAGCGGCTCTACCTCTCGCGTGGCACGGTGAAGACCCACATCGCCCGCATCTACCAGAAGCTCGGGGTGGGGGACCGGCAGGAGATGATCGACTGCATCGAGTCTCTGGAGTTGCCCGAGGACGAGCGGTAGCTGCGTTCTCCCGCCCGTGTGCCCCGGCTGCCGTTCGTCGGCGGTGAGCGGCGGGGCGTTGGCCGTCTGGCCTTCGCGTGGTTGTGCTTGCGTAATTGTGCGGGCCTTCGCGCGGCATCGTGCCTTATAACTGAAAGGGTAAGCGTAAGCCGCGATGCCGGAAAGGACGGTGAGGAGACGATGACGGAACGGAAGATCAATCGTGGGAGCGAGATTCGGACCAAGGGAAAATCCATGGGGCGCGAGCGCTCGGGAGCATCTGCCGATCCGTCCGACAGACCCTCGCCGCAAGCCGGCGGCTTAAAGGCTGCGTCTTCGGCCGAAGGCATCCGAGGCGGTCTTTCGCTTTCGACGGAATCTGCGGAAGGCTCGCCCGTCGCTCTCGCCGAGCGATCGTTGACGCTGCGCGCCGCCCTGTTTCTGACCGGCCGCATCGTGCTCATGCTGGCGGGCATCGCGGTCATGGGGCTTGGCATCGATATCGTCGTGAAGGCCGATTTGGGCAATTCGCCCATCTCCGCCACGCCCAACGTGCTCTCCCTCGGGTTCACGGCCGTGAGCTTCGGCACGTTCATGCTGGGGTGGCAGTGCTTTCTCGTGCTGGTGCAAATCGCCCTTCTTCGCCGGGAGTTCCGCCTGGTGGACTTGTGGCAGATTCCCATTTCGGTGTTCTTCGGTATGTGCATCGATGCCTTCATGGCGTTGCTCGGCCCGGCCGCACCGACGAGTTATATCGCCTCGTGGCTGTGGCTCGCCGGCGGCATGGCGATTCTCGCCCTTGGCATCGCGATGACGGTCGTCTCGGGCACGGTCATGAACTGCGGCGAGGCCGTGGTGCAGGCCGTGGTGCGCAAGACTCACGCTCGCTTCGGCACCGTGAAGGTGGGCTTCGATCTCGCCTGCGCGGCCTTGGCGTGCCTGTGCGCGTTCCTGTTCGTGGGCCATTTGGCCGGCGTGCGCGAGGGCACCTTCGTCTGCGCCGCCTTCACCGGCGTCATCGTGAACGTCTACATGGGCCTCTACGGCAAGCTGCGCGATGCCGCCCGCGCCCGATCGAAGGCACGCGGAGAAAGCGCTGCTGATCCACTCGTTCAACGAGGCGGCGTCTCCAGCCAGGAGTGAGCTCCGTTTAGGATGAAAATTTCGACTCGTTGGGGAAACGTCCTTTGGCAGCTCGCTCACCCCTTCTAAGCGGCATTCCCGATGGACGTTTCTTCTTCCCTAGTGATAGACGGCGCCCCGGTCGCGTTTCCCCGCGCTTGCTCGTGGCGCTCTGCGGCGGCTTTGCCCAAACGCAGTATTCCATAGGCCCCGAACATCGCCGTGTATATGAAAAGCGATTCCTGGGCGGCAATGCCTCCACGCAGAGCGGCGGGAAGAAGCATGAGCGCAAGATGGCAGAATATCAGGGCGAAGAATAAGTAGGCGAATCGCTGGATGCGCGTCCAGCGACGGCTGCTCATGGCCCGCTTCACGATGCCGAGGGACGTGACGCCGAGAAGAGCGAGCAGCACGAAGAGCGCGACGGCCACACCGAAGGCGACGGCAACATTACCGTTGATGCTCGCATTGCCGAGCAGCCTAGGCAGATAGGAGTCGAGGTACACGGCCATGTGCCCAAAGCAGAGAATGCATGCGACAATGGAAAGCTCGGCCCTGATCGGCTTCATCTGACGGTAGAGAGCTTGTTCCTTGCCGAGACAGCCTATGAACATGACAATGGCAAAGAGCGCGAGGGCAAGCTCGCACTTTTGGATGAGATCGACAAGGGGCGTCCACAGCCAGCGGGGCACACCGAAGGTGGAGCCAACAAAGTAGAGCAGGTCGAGGATGACGGCAATGCCGTAGAAGAAAGAAGGATGCGCCTTGAGAGGGCGTCGAAGGAGGTAGACCGCCACTGCCGCGATAATCAAGAGGAAGAGGAAATTCATAGGGGCTCCTAAGGTTGCCAAAGGGTGAAGCTGACTGCATGACCAGCTTCATATGAGAAAAGAAGGGCGTCCGACGAAGGGGAGGATCGGACGCCCTTGAAACGGGGAGGGCTAGGATTGCCGAAGGAGGGGGACGCCTTCGAGTGTGAGCGAGGCGAGATGCCCCAGCGGCTCGTACAGAGTGCCGGCGGCCGCTGGCTCAAGCTGCGCGAAATAGCGCGGCGCCCAGGTCATCAGGTGCTCTTCCATGAAGGGGATGACCTGATCCGGCTGGTTGTCGCAAAGCCAGCTGAGTAGCACGAGCATGCGCCCGATATGGTCGACGGGCTCGCGGCTTTCCCCTTCGTGCAGTTCGATGCCGCGAGCGCGCATCCAGCGGCCCAGGGCGATGCACGAGTCGCCGAACAGCACCGATTCCGAATCGAGGTAGACCGATCCCCACGGCGGTGCCGCGAGCTTGCCGGGGCCCACGAGCAGCCGATGGTAGTCGCGGTCGAGGTCGGCCGGCGCGGTCTTTAGAGCTCGTCTGAGCTGCTGGCTGATTCTCTCCAGGGTCGCTTCGTCACCGTAGGGCCATTCAGCGGGAAGGTCCATGGAGGCCAAGCCTTCCAAAAGCGGCATTACGGTTGAAGAAGAGGGCTTGTCGAGAAGGATCGTTCCCAAAAGCAGCGCGCAGGGCGCGACGTTCTCAGCGGGCGCATTCATGGCTATTCCACTTCGAGCGGATTGGCGACGTACCCTTCATCGAGGTTGTACGTATCGGAGTCGATGGCCTGGCAGCTTCCGATAACGAGGTTGGGACTCGTGGTCGGCTCGGGTAGCGGCGCTACCTGGCAAAGATCGCCGTGCTTCTCCCGCAGCTCGTCGATGGGGCCGAATTCCAAGGCACGAAGCGGACAGGCTCCCACGCACATGGGCTGTTCGTCGTTGCGCACGCGGGCGAGGCATCCATCGCATTTGCGGGAGATCGACAGCTCCGCGTCGATGCGCGGCGCGTCGTAAGGGCAGGACTTCTGGCAGGTTCCGCAGCCGATGCATACTTCGGGATTGCTGTTCACGAGCCCCGTCTCGGCATCTTTCTGCATGGCGCCTGTGGGACAGTTCTCTACACAGGCGGGGTTATCGCAATGGTTGCAAGAGATGGCGAGATGGTAATTGAAGGCGGTCTTTTCCCAAGCGCCCTCGGAGGTCTTCTCCCAGCTGCCGCCCTCGAAGTCGTAGATGCGGCGGAACAGGATATCGGGTCCCAGGTCGTGGTAGTCCTTGCAGACCAGCTCGCAGGTCTTGCAGCCGGTGCAGCGGGACGAGTCGAAATAGAAGCCGTACTGGGTCATGGGTTCCTCCTTAAGCCTTTTCGACCTGAACGAGCGTGGAGCCGGTCGACGGACAGTTCTTCGAGATGGGCGACCAATGGTGGCCGCTCAGTGTGTTGGCGTTGGCGCCGATATCCACGCCGTCAACTATTTCGCGACGATGTGCATGCGGCATTCCCACCACGCCGGGCATGATGCGGGAGGTGACGCGGGCCATGATCTGTACCTCGCCACGGTCGTTGAACACGCGCAGGGTGTCACCGTTCTGGATGCCGCGCGATTCGGCGTCGATGGGGTTGATCCACAGGCAGTGGCGACAGGCCTGCTGGAGCTCCTCGATTACCTGGTAGCGGCTGTGGAACTGGTTTTTGGCCTTCCAAGTGGAGAACAAGAGCGGGTAAGTGTCGTTGATGTCGGCCACGCCCTCGATTTCGGGGAAGTAGCTGGGCACGGGACGTACTACGTCGCGGTCGCCGTTGTGGAACGTCCAGGTGTCGCGAATGGTGGCCAGGCGCTCGGAGTACAACTCGATCTTTCCCGAAGGAGTCGTGCGCGGGCGGCCCTCCGGGTCGTCGACGTAGTCTTTGAGGGCGATGAAAGGAACGGCTTGCACTGGGTCGCGCCAGAAGCCCATTTCGAGCCCCTCTTGGAACGACGGTGCATTGCCGTTGGGAGCCGAGGGACGGCTGTACTCTTCGTAGCGGGTCTCCATCCAGTCCTCCCAGGTTTTGCCCTCGGTGAACTCGTCGCGCAGCCCGAGGCGCTCGGCGAGATCGGCGACCCAATCATACGAGAGACGGCATTCGAACTGCGGTTCCTGGACAGGGCGGCCGAAGACGAAGCCGAGAGCGGATCCGCCGGTCACGGTGGAAACCATGTTCATGCGTTCCTGGTACATGAGATCGGGCAAGATGATGTCGCAGAAGGGCAGTGAAGTGGACATGATGACGTCGCAGCCAAGGATGAACTCGCACTTGCTCTCGTCTTCGAGGATTGTCGCGGCCCAATTCAGGTCGGAGCTGGAGTTGCCGAAGCAGCCGGCCTCGTACAGGGCGAGGAACTTGATGCCGACCTCCAGCTTGTCGCCGCCCTGGATGCCGTCGGTGAGCGCGGTCATCTCGAGCGGATGGTCGATAGCATTGAACCGGCCGGAGATGGAGATCTTCTTGGTGACGGGATTCTCTCCGATGGGCACCGAGTTCCACATACCGCCGTCGAAGTTCATCTGCATGCCCTTGCCGTTGAGGCCGGGGCATGTGCCCTCGCGGCCGATATTGCCGGTGATGACGGGGAGGGCGGCGATGGCGGCGGCGTTCCATTCGCCGTTGTGGCGGCGCTGGGGCCCGAAGCCCTGGGTGATGAAGCAGGTCTCATGGTCGGTTATGAAGTGCGCCAGGTACGTGATCTTCTCGGAGGGAAGGCCGCAGATGGGGGCCGCCCACTCGGGCGTCTTGGGGATATTGTCGTAGCCGGTGCCCATGATGTAGTCCATGTAGGAGGAGTTCGCCGGAGCCGATTCGGGCATGGTGTCGGCGTCGAAGCCGACGACGTATTTGTCCAGGAAGGCCTTGTCGTGCTTGCCCTCGCTGATGATGACGTAGGCGATGGCGCTTGCCAGGGCGCCGTCGGTGCCGGGGTAGATAGGGAACCACTCATCGGGGTTGCCCGAGGACCCCTCGCCCAGGCGGTAGTCGACGAAGGCGACGGGGATGCCGGCTTCCCGCGCCTTGGCCACCTCGTACACTTCCCCCATTCCGCACATGCGCGATTCGCCCGAGCCGCAGCCGAAGAACAGCCCGCAGTCGGCATCTTTAATGGCGGAGGTGTTGCTTCCGAGGCCACCGGCACAGTCGAAGGTCTGGCCGTCGAAGCCGAAGAGGTAGTTGGCGGTCTGCGCGATCTGTCCGTTGGACTCGGAGTTGATGGTTCCCAGATGTCCGCCGGTGAGGTTGAACAGGCGCTGGATGGGGTAGTTGCGGGTTCCCGTTGCGCACAGGAAGAACGCCTCGGGCCCGTAGGTGTCAAGGGTGTAACGGTACTTCTCGGCGATGATGTCGAGCGCCTCGTCCCAGCTGATGCGCTCGAACTCGCCTGAACCGCGCTTGCCGGTGCGCTTCATGGGGTACTTGAGGCGATCGGGGCTGTTGATCCACTTCCGCACAGAGCGCGCCTTCAGGCAGGAACGGAACGAGACGCCACCGAACTCGTCGTCGCCTTCGGTGTCGTTGTCGACCCAGCGCAGGGTTCCATCCACGACGTGGCACTTCAGGGGGCAGGCGACGAAGCCGCAGTGGCAGCAGCTCTGCCAGATGACCTCTCCCTCCTCGGGGATGTCGTTGGCCACGACGTCGGTGGTTCCCGTTTGCGCGAGGTCTTCGCCCTTCTCTGCCGTTTGGGGTGCGCAGCCGAAGAGGGAGCTTGCGGCCCCTGCTCCGGCCATGGCCGCTAAGGCCGATAGGGTAGAGCCCTTGACGAACCCCCTCCGCGAGACGGTCCTCTCTGTTGCTTGTGCCATAAATGGTCTCCTTTCTCCTCGAGGCGACACCCCTCCGGTGTCTGTGCCGTCTGATGCCAGTTTGGCCTCGGAAGAGCGGCTTGTGTGAGACCCTGTTTTGGTGAAAAGTCGTTTTCAGCTGTCAACCTTTTTCGTGAATTACCGAGAAATGCCTGATGGCAGAGAGATTGGAGAGGAGCGAAAGATGCCCCGCTTGCGGCGGTTCTCCTCCTGATCTGGTAGACTTCGGTTTGTTCGCAGTTGAAGAGGGGGTCGCAATCGGTGAAGCTGTTCGATGTGGGCAAGGTCGTTTCATCGTCGATCGGCATGGCGGCGGCCATGTCGCTCTCGTCGCTGTTCTTGTGGAAAAGCGACTGGCTCTCTGTCCCTTCGGGGGCCTTCTACGGTTCCCATGGCGTGGGAATTGCAATTGGCGTCGTGGTGAGCGCGGTGGCGATGCTGTGGTGCACTCTGTCGCGGCGGTCGCTGCGCCATTTCGGGATGGGCGTGGTTCCCTGCGTCGCCCTTGCGAGCTTGCTCGTGTCCGGCCTGCCGATGGTGGAGGGGACGGCTCAGTGGGTGCTCGGCATCGCGATTCCCGTTGCGGGCTCCTATGCGCTTGTATTCTCGTGGCTCTACGTTATATCGTTGCGCGATATCGAGGTCAGTTTGATGGCGCTGCTCTTGGCATGGGTGGTGAGCTTTTTCGCAAGGACGTTCTTCGAATCCTTTACGGGCGCGGCGGTGACGCTGGCGATTTCAACGGCCCTTTTGGCCGCCAGTTGGATATTGCTTCTCGCGCAGAACCGCCAGATCGACCTTGCCTCGCCGATGGCGACGTGCTCTTTCGCTGACAACCGGGTGAGCTATATCCACGGGCTCGGCAGTTTCTGGCGCAGCGTGCTGTACTGCGGAGCCTTTGCCTTTCTCGGCGGAATGGTGCGGTTTCTCTCCATCGGCACGACGGCGATGACGTTTGTCAACTACGGTTCCGCGCTCGCGGGGCTGTTCGCCCCCATCGCCCTTATGCTGCTGTGGCGGTTTCGGACGGTGCGCTACACCATCGACGGTGTGTTCCGGCTGGCGTTTCCCCTGATCGTGGTGGCTCTCGGGGCGCTTCCGTTCGCCTATGGGACTCCGCTTGTCGTTGCGGCCGCGCTTCTGTACATGATTTACAGCTTTCTGTCGCTGAGCGTTCAGATCCTCGCCGTTCAGGTGTCGCACGACTACGGCATCGACCCGGTGTTCTGCCTGAGCTTCCAGACGCTCGTTTGCGTAGCCGCGCAAGGTCTGGGGTACCTTCTGGGCGCTTTGGCCCCCTGCGGCACGGCATTCGACGTCTCCCCGTATGCCGTTATAGCTCTCGGGTCGGTGTGCTTTCTGGCGCTTGTTCTGTACGGAACACGGGCGCTTCATCCCTCGCGCTCGGAGACGAGCCGGCCCATCGAGTTCCTGTCGCTGGCTCGGACGCGGGAGGGCGCGACCGATCCGGCGTCGGATGGCGCCATCGACTTGGATGCGGACGACGCGATCGCGGAAGAGGCCCTGGGAGATGCCGAGCAGCCGCACTACGAGGATAAGACGGCCCTCCGGTGCGACCTCATCGGGAGGAAGTACGCCTTGTCGCAGCGGGAAATCGAGGTGATGGCCCTGGTGGCGCGAGGGCGCACCATCTCCTCCATCGCCACGGAGCTGTTCATTTCCGACAACACGGTGAAGACGCACCTGCGCCGGCTTTACCAGAAACTGGACATCCACAAGAAACAGGAGCTGTTCGCCCTCATCAACAGCTACGTCGATTAGGGGCGATTAGGGGTCGATGGAGGGATGCTTGTCCTCGTCGACCTGCGTCCTCTCATATTTTCTTTGCGAAGAGGGCGCGAGACGGCTATACTGTAACGGTTTAAACCAAACGCGGCGGGCGACCGGAGGGTTTCCGCGGCGCGTGAGCAGGAAAGGAAACATCCGTGGCAAGCATTTCTACCGCCGATTTCAAGAACGGCATGTGCATCATCAACAACGGCAAGATGTGCACCATCGTCGAGTTCCAGCATGTGAAGCCGGGCAAGGGCGGCGCGTTTGTGCGCACCAAGCTCAAGGATATCAAAACCGGCCGCGTGGTCGATTACACCTTCAACGCCGGCACCAAGTTCGATTCCGTGCGCCTGGAGTCCAAGAAGATGCAGTACCTCTACAACGACGGCGCCGACTACTGGTTCATGGACAACAGCACGTTCGAGCAGATGCCCGTCTCCGCCGATATGGTGGGCTCCGCGGCCGATTGGCTGAAGGAGAACGACGAGGCCACGCTGCTGTACGCCGGCGACGAGCTCATCAGCCTGGAGCCCCAGATGTTCGTGGAGCTCGAGGTCACCCACACCGAGCCGGGCTTCAAGGGCGACACCGCCACTAACACGCTGAAGCCGGCCACTCTGGAGACGGGCAAGGAGGTGCAGGTGCCGACGTTCATCGAGATCGGCGACGTCCTGCAGATCGACACCCGCGACGGCCGCGTCATCAAGCGCGTGTAGCAGCTGCGGAAAGCTCGTAGGTTGAGGAAGCCTCCTTCGGGAGGCTTCTTTTATTCCCGGGCGAAGAAGGCGAAGGCGACGCCGCCCGGGCCGACGTGGGTGCCGATGACGGCGCCGACCTGCGTGAGGGGCAGATCGTCCGGCACGGCGGACTCGTCGGCGGCTGCTTCCTCGGCGGCTTTCGCCTGCGCCAGGCTGTCGGCGATGTACTTGCGGGCCGTCGCGTCGGACAGGCCCGAGTAGGCCACCCAGATGGGCCGCGTGAAGTCGATGCCGCCGGCCTCGTCGATCTTCTGGAACACCATGTTCTTCGACTGCTTGGAACCGCGCGCCTTGCCCAGCACCACGACATCGCCATCGACGACGCCCACCACGGGCTTGATGGAGAGCATGCCGCCCACGAGGGCCGCCGCCCCGGAGATGCGGCCGCCGCGGGGCAGGGACTCCAGCGTGTCCAGGGGAGCCACGAGCCGGATGTCCTTCTTTTCCTGGTTGAGGCAGTAGGCGATGTCGGCGGCGGAAAGCCCCTCGTCGCGCAGGGCCCAGGCGCGCTCGGCGAGGATGCGCTCGCCGATGGTGGCGTTCTCGCTGTCGACCACGAAGACCGACTCCTTGAACGGAGCCGCAGCGATGCAGGCGCTCTGGTAGGTGCCGGAGATGTGGCTGGAAAGCGTGATGCAGACGACCTCGTTGCCCGCATCGACGGCCTCTTGGAAGAGGTCTTGGAACACCATGGGAGGGATCTGGCTCGTGCGGGGCAGCTCGTCGGTTTCTACGAGGCGCTCGAAGAACTCCTCCCGCGAAAGATCGACGCCCTCGGCGAACTGCTCGGAGCCGAACGCGATGGTCATGGGGATGATGGTGATGTCGTGCTCGGCGGCGTAGTCCTCTTCCATGTCCGCCGACGAGTCCACGATGATGCGAATGGCCACGATGCCTCCCGTGTCAATTGTTTTCTTGCATATTTTATCATCCGTACACGGGGCTTTGTTGAAGCGAGGAAAAGGCAAGTAAATTGTTCATAATTAGGCAACAGTTTCTCGATTGACAGGCCGCCGCAAACGTGGCCGCTGGGAGGTGTTCAACCTTCCACTAGATCGAGCAGCTCCTGGTGGGAATGGATGCCGAGCTTCGCGTAGACGTGCTTCACGTGGGCCTTCACGGTGTTGCGGGACACGACGAGCGCCTCCTCGATGTAGGCGCGGTCGCGGCCGCGGGCGAGCATGGCGAACACCTCGGCCTCGCGCGGGGTAAGGGAGAACTCCTCGGCGATGGCCGCGCAGCGGGAGGCAAAGGCCTCCTCGGGGGTGCGGGCCGCGGGCATCGGCACCGGCACTGACCCCGTTCCGGCGCCCGGTACCGCTTGTGCTCCCGCATCGGTTCCCTTCCCAGTGGTCGTCGCCCCCACCAGCACCGGATCGATGCCATCGATGGCGCCGGCGAAGGTGAAGCGCTTCAGCCCGATGGTCACGTAGGCGGCGAAGACCAGCAGCAGCGCCGCGGGGATGGCCACGCGCAGGGCAGGCACGCTGGCGGCGGCGCCGTTGGCGAGCATGCCCGCGGCGGCTCCTGTGAGCGATCCTAAGGCCGAAACGCCGTTGCCCCAGGCTACCGTTGTGATGGCCCCGAGCGGATTGCGCGCGGCAATGGTGATGAGCGCCATCTGGGCGGCCATGATGAACAGGCCGTTGCCGGCGTTCAGCAGCGCCACGTCGGCCGCTCCGCTGTCGGCGGCGAGCAGGGGCTGGATTGCCAGAAGGAACCCGGCCATCACCGCGAGGGCCGACAGCTGCACGAGACCGTCGGCGGGAAAGCGCCGGCGCGAGCAAATCACGTAAAGGGCCACGAGGGCAAGCGGGATGGCCGAGAGAAACGACATGCGCGGCGTGCCCGCCACCTCTCCGAAACGCAGGGCGAACCCGAAGGCCACCTGGAACAAAAACAAGCACACGAACAGGGCTGAGAACGGCGCGAGGAACGAGGCCGGCCGCGTGACGGCGATGTCGCTCGGCGAAGGCCGGTCGTGGGCCATGTCGAAGTAGAGGCGCGCCCCCCGGGCCGTGAGCGCGATGGCGGCCAAGGGGAAAGCCAGGAAGAGGGCGGTTCCGACCCACGGGGGCAGAAGCGATGACGCGGGGCTTGCCGCCAGCTGAACGGTGTAGGCCGCAGCGATGATCACGGCCGTCGCGTGCATTTCGAGGCGCGCGAGATAGAGCGCCACCGATATGGTCGCCACCGATCGGCCGATGGCGGCGAGGCTCGCACCCGCAACGAGGAGCGCCGGCGCGGAAAACCCAAGCCCCAGGGACAGAAGCGCGCCGCCGCCTACAAGACAGGCCACCGCCACGGCGACGATGGCGCGGTCCCCGCGAAAGGGCGGGGGGCGGGGTCCCGTGCG
>OGQN01002274.1_pt1 | contig 13955 bp, 7 predicted proteins | sample 1553231 | NCBI WGS metagenome assembly OGQN01 (sample SAMEA2579950, study PRJEB22360) | human gut metagenome | biome: human gut; feature: human-associated habitat; material: faeces | place: Denmark | collected 2008/2010 | reverse complement strand
GGGGAAGGCGCCGCGCTGTCCTGAAGGCGCGTGCGGATTGTGACGCTGCGCGGGTGAAGGACGGTTCTCGCCGCCTTCACGGTTCGGTCGAGCGTCACGCATGTCGCCGCGGGATTCGTTGCGATTGTCGCGCGGCGTCGTGCCGCGATTCGATGACGGCACATGTGCAGCAGGCGCCGCAGAGCGCGGTTCCGCCGGACGCGGTGCCGCGGCGGGCTTCTTGCCCAGACCGGGCTTGGCTACAGGTGCGGGCTTGACTGCGGGAGCACGATGCTCCGACGGTGCGGGAGCCGGTGTCTTGCGTTCCGCTGCGGACGCTCCCGGCTTCGCCTCGCCCTTCTGGAAGGCGTTCTTCAACTTGCGCGCCACCGGCGCCTCAACCGTCGAAGAAGCTGATTTTACGAATTCACCCATGTCCTTGAGTTTGTCAAGGACGGTTTTGCTGTCGACGCCAAAATCCTTGGCAAGCTCGTACACGCGTTTTTTCGCCACATTACTCCTAATTCTGGGCCGCGCGTAGACTCGCGCGGCTATTTTCCGATGACGGATTCTGCCCGTTTCATCGTGCAACCATGGTCGTGTTACCTCATATCTCGATCCCGTGGCATGACGGCATAACGCATCCACACCCGGTGTGCCGTGTCCAGCATACTAGGGACGTTGGATGTGCCGTCGGCCGCGCGTCAACGCCGTGTCGCGGATCACTTGCCTTCGGCAGCGACCTTCTTCGCGTGCGCTTCGGTGGATTCGAGGCCGATCTTCCATCCGGTCAGCTTCGCCGCGAGACGCGCGTTCTGGCCTTCCTTGCCGATGGCCAGCGACAGCTGGTCATCATGGATGAAGGCGATGGCGGTCTTGTTCTTCTCGCTGATGACCTGCACGCCGGTGGCGACGGCGGGAGACAGCGCAGAGGCGACGAACTTCGCCGGATCGGCGGACCAGTCGACGATGTCGATCTTCTCCGGTCCGAGGTTCTCCATGACGGCGCGCACACGGGCGCCGCCGGGGCCGATCAGGGCACCCTTGGGGTTGACGCCATCGGTGTTGGCGCGGACGGCGATCTTGGTGCGGGCGCCCGCCTCGCGGGCGATGGCCATGATCGACACGGCGCCGGACACCAGTTCCGGGACCTCGCGCTCGAACAGGCGACGCACCAGCTCGGGGTGCGAACGGGAGACGACGATCTCGGGGCCCTTGACGCCGCGCGCCACGTTGACGACATACACGCGCAGACGCTCGCCATGACGGTAACGCTCGCCGGGCACCTGCTCGCGACGGGGCAGAATCGCCTCGACATCGCCGATGGCGACATGCACGTTCGTCGGATCGCTGGCATCCTGCTGAACGATGCCGGTGACGAGCTTGCCCTTCTGGCCGGAGAAGGCGCCGAAGACCTTGTCGTCCTCGGCCTTACGGAACAGCTGTCCGATGACCTGGCGCGCGGTGGCCGCGGCGAGGCGCCCGAAGTTGCGCGGGGTGTCGTCGTACTCCTCGCCCAGCTCCGGTGCGGGATGAGGGTCATCCTCGGTGGGCTCCACCGGGATCTCCTTACGAGCCCACACGGTGAACGTGCCTGCCCGCGTGTCGAGCTCGACACGGGCATGCTTGGCCGCATGAGGTGTTTTCAGATAGGCCAGACGCAGCGCCTCTTCCAGTGCGGCGTCCAGTTGTTCGAGATCGATTCCTTGCTCGATGGCGAGCTGATGCATTCCTGCCAGGTCCAGTTCCATACTCAAGACCTCCTATGAAGTTATAGCCGTGGTGGCGCGCATATGGTCACAGTCGTCTATTAGTGTAGAGGCCTATGCAGACACGTCATTGGCCAGATCACGGCATTCCATGCCGTGAGAGGAACATATCTTCGTGGTGTCGCCGTATCGTCGCGGCACTCTGCATCACCGCCCTGTGCGGCGCCCTGAGCGCCTGCAGCGCGCCCCGGATCGATGGGCGCGCGGAGTCGGAACACCAGCCCAGCGCCTGCGAGAGCGCCTACTGGGCCGCCGACGCGTCGACGGCCACCATGAACGGCCGTCACCATATCATCATGCGATATCTCGCGGCGAAGCAGGCCGTCGGGCAGTGGAGCGAGGTGGCCGCCACCTGCACCCAGCGATTCGCGCAGGGCACGATCAGAAGCGCCCAGGCCGAGCATGTGGCTGTGACGCTGGGCACAAGGCTCGGTGGCAACGACACCTACCGCACGGTCTCCGACGACAGCCTGAGGCAGGTTCTGGGCATCGACCTCGACGGCGCCACCTTGGGCGCCATGTCGCTGGCCGAGGACCGCGCCGGGTTCGTCATGGAGGTGCTCGCCGCGCGGGATACGCCCGGCGCCACCCTGAGCCGGTCCGACCGGCACAAGACCGCGGGGCAATTGCTCTTCACCGCGTCCGGCTTGAGCCGCGACCCACGAGAAAAGGTCTACGACATCCAGAAGATCCTCGCCTCGCCGACCTCGATGACCGATTCCACGACCGGCCTGAGCGTGCCGACAACGGCCTTGACGGAGATCGACTGCGCCCGGGAGCAGCTCGCCGCAATGGCCGATGACGGGGCGTCGGCCAAGTCGAAGCACACCGACAAGACCGGCAACAACACCAACGGCAACGGCGATACCGACAGTGCAACTGACACCACCGACGTCAACGCCACCGATACCAACACCGTCGGCACGGAAAACGACGCACGCCTGCGTGTCCTCTCCACGCTGATCTCCTCCCACATCACCTCCGCATTCGCACTCGGCTACCCCGACATGGACGCGTTCCTCTTCTCCTGATCGCGTCACTCCCGCAGCCCTATTATGCATACGGGGGTAAAAAGCAACACCCGTACGCCGCAGAAGTCAGCCCGATTGCATATGCGCAACATAGCCGTTTCTTCGTAAAAGGTCTCACGTTGCCGTGAAACCCGATGGGAAAAACGCCAAACTCACCCTCGATGGCTCATCGATGAGCCAGCAACGACAACGTAGGGCCTATAGGAACTTTTGTGGTGCTTATGATCGAGGTCTGGCCTTGTACGAGTAGGCGTGTCGGCATGTCTTTTTCCCCGCGTGGAAAATGATGCGCTCCCGGTGGTGGGCTGGATGGTGTGAGAACGCCATCCAGCAAAGCGAAGAAATGCCCGGCATGCGGGCGTGCGATGAAGAAGAACGGACGGACCGGCAAGGGCACGCAACGGTGGAGATGCCGGGCCTGCCGGCTGAGCTCGACGATGCCGCAGCGCGGCCGCAGACGGGCGCGGACGCTGGAGGAGTTCCTCTCATGGCTGCCGGGGCGTCGTCCCGGACGGCGTCGGAATCCACGGGCGACGCGCGCGCCCTGCGCAAGCGGATCGCATGGTGCTGGTCAATCCGGCCGCGCATCGCCCCGCCGGACGCGAAGCGCCACACGGTCATGGCCGACGGCACGTACATGGGCCACGGCTGGCGCCTGATCATCGCCATCGACGGCGAAAGCGGAGAAGTCCTCGCCTTCCAGTGGTGGACGCACGAGGAGCTGCGCCGCTGCTGCCGGCGGTTGGAGAAACTGTTCCGCGAGGGGAAAAGCTCTTCGCCTTTCCCGGGCCGGCGCTTGCCGCAGGTGGGCCGGTGGCGCGCACCACGAACCGGCTGGAGGGCGGCGTCAACTCGGTCGTCAAGAACGTGTTGCGCAACCACCGCGGACTGCCCGAGGAGCACATGCGACGCGCCTGCGAATGGGTGTGCTACATGAAGACCGCGCACCCGCGGCCGGAACCGTTCATTCCCGACGATCCGCTGGAGGACGGGAAAGCGACGTCGCCCGAACCGGAAGGCGACGTCTCGCCCGCATACGGGATCGGCGTCGACTGGAACGAATTCCACACCGGCACGCGATATCCCAACGGCACCGACTGACGCCGAGAACCAGACCTAAAGCACCACAAAAGTTCCTATAAGCCCGAAAGAGGGTTCCGGGAGAATCCCGGAACCCTCTTTGCTGGCGGATAGGGCGAGATTCGAACTCGCGGAGGGGTTAGCCTCACACGCTTTCGAGGCGTGCTCCTTAGACCGCTCGGACACCTATCCATGCGCTGCGAAAAAACGCAACTTGTTCATTATAAGTCGATTTCCCGATTACGCAAATCAGCGCGTGGCGCACCTGCCACCGCTCCATCGAGCCTCCATCGGCGAGCTATCTACGTTTCGAGGGGTGGATTCAGCTCCTGCAAAACATCTATCTGCATTTCAAGGGGTTGGTGGTCAAGTATGACGGCTCGCTAATCCGCATGATTCCAATAGCGTAACAAGCCGAATACATCAGGTATCGCGTTTGAGCAACCCCCCTGAAACGCAGATAGATGACCCAAGCAGCCTCAATCAACCCCTCGAAAGCGAGATAGCCCGCAAAACGCCCCAGACAACCGTCCTCACAGCAGCTGCTCGTGGACGGAGGCGTTCACCCATTGGTTCTGCTGGACCTGATAGCCCGAGAAGATGCCGATGTCGAGCATGCAGTCGCGGTAATCGCGCCCGTGGGCGATGGTGATGTAGTTGTCGTCGACCATGCGGTTGTGGGTGGGGTCGAGCCCGATCCAACGGCCGTCGTGGTAGATCTCCACCCATGCGTGCGTCGCACCCTCGCCGCCCAGCAGGCCCGCGATGTAGCGGGCGGTCAGCCCGACGTGGCGGCACACCGAGAGCATCACGTGCGCGTAGTCCTGGCACACGCCCTTGCGCTGGGCGAGCGCCTGCTCGGCGGTGGTGCGGATCGTGGTCGAGGCGGGCGTATACGTGAATGCCTGATACACCTCGTCCATCACCTCCCATGCCTGATCAATCGGCGTGGCGTCGGCCGGCAGCCCGGCGATGCGCGCCCGGCACGCCGCGATCATGGACTCGATGCACGGCCCGGGAATCGTCAGCGCCGAGTTGAACCGGTACAGCGGCTTGTAGATCTCCGACTTGATGTGGGCGTTGTCGACGAACGCGATGCCCTTCACCGAATAGCTGAATATCGTGTGAGGCTGCGGGATGAACCCGGTCATGACCACGGAATCGAACGAGTCGATGGTCGTCTCCAGTTCGACGTCCGGCTCGATGGCGACCTCCACGTCCACCACCTGCTGTCGCGGGCCGGTCGCAGGCACGCAGCGCAGTTGGAAACGATGGTCGGTGACCGGCGAGCTGAACGTCAGCTTCATCTCGTAGTCAAACACCAGTTTCTTCATGACGGCAGGCTCCTCGTCGGATAATGCTCGCAAAAATCCACTCTAGTCTAGCAGAAACGGCGGAGGTCATCCGTCATCTGACGGCCGCCGACCGGTCACGCTCCGATCGGCGGTCTGCCCCTCACGGACGCTTGGCGTCCATGTTCATCGCGTTGAGCATGCCCGCGTCCTTCGGGTCGCCGGTGATGGCCCGGCTGTTGAAGTCGGTGAGGAACTCGTTCAGGCGGCTCGTCAGCTCCGGGTAGCCGCGGCTCGGCAACTGCCCGAGTAGCCAGCTGATGCCGGACACGAAGCATGAGGGCAACGGCATGCCGTCGAGCGTGCGCGAGTAGGTCTCCAACTTGGCGAGCGGCGCGTCGAGCTCACTATTGTCCAGATGGAAGCGGGTGTACAGGTCGATGCGCTCGATGTACTTGCCGATGAACACGAACGCCTTCAGTGTGATGTCTGCGGTGGAGTTCTCGATGCCGCCCCAGAACGCGAGCATGTCGTCGGCGATGTCACGCTGCGAGTAGATGTCATCCGCGCTGGCGGAACGCTCGGCGGCCTCGGTGATGTTCTTCACCGCGAGCTCGACGTACTGCAGCAGCCTCGACGTCAGCTCCGGGCGCAGCACCACGGCGTTGTTGAACGCGGCGACGATGGCGGAGCGCACCGAGTCGGGGTTCGTGCCGTCGTAGAGGAAGGAGTGGATGAACCCGTCGAAGTCCTCGAAATCCTGCGGTAGGTCGAGCGCCTTCGCGAACGGGCGGAACGCGTCCACATCGGTGTCCATCACTCGGTCGTAGAAGGGGAAGAACTGCACGAGTGTCGTGAACGCGCGCTCGGTGTACCGCCCGAGCCAGTACAGGTTGTCGGCCTTCGACGCGGTGACCAGCGACAGCGAGTGCCGCTTCGAATGCGGAATGAGGTTCACCGAGGCGACCGACTCCTCGCGCTGCTTGTCCGTGCTGCCGTCTTCGGGCGCCAGCACCCACGTATCCTTGAATCCGCCGCCCTGCGACGAGTTGACGATCATCTGGCCGGGCACTGACGAGTAGCGCGTCAGGCCGGAATACCACACGTGCGTGTTCTGCCCGGTGACCACGAACGCGCGCAGATCGCACTTGCGCGGGCTCACCTCGCCACTGTCCGGGTCGATCACGTCGATGTCGCGGAACTGGATGACCTCCTGCGCGATAAACCGGCGCGGATCCTCCTTGATGCGGTCGGTCAGATCCTCCCGCGCGGCCTTGTCGAGCGACGAGCCGAACACGACGCCGTAGCCTCCGGCTTCCGCCACGTCCTTGATGACCAGCTCGCCCATGCGGTCGAGCACTTCCTTGCGGTCCTTCTCGAACATCGGCATGTAGGTCGGCGCGTTGTGCAGGATCGGCTCCTCGTTGAGGTAGTAACGGACCATCTGCGGCACGAAATAGTAGATCGCCTTGTCGTCCGCGGCCCCGTTGCCGGGCGCGTTGATGATGGCGACGTTGCCGGAACGGTAGGCCGACAGCAGTCCGGGCACGCCGATAACCGAGTCCGGGTTGAACGCGAACGGGTCGAGGTATTCGTCGGACAGGCGGCGGTACACGGCGCCCACGCGATGCCGGTTGCCGGCATAGTCGAGGAAGTACAGCTTGTTGTCGACGACTTCCAAGTCTTCGGGGAACGCGAGCGCCGCGCCGGTCTTCTCGGCCAGGTAGGCGTGCTCGAAGAACGCCGAATTGTAGCGTCCCGGCGTGAGCACGACGGCGATGCCTTCGGTGGATACGAAGTCCATGGCCTTGCGCAGCAGCCGCGGATAGTCGCGGTTGTCGCGCACGTGCACGTCGCGGAACAGTTTGGGATTCGTACGGCGTTCGATGTCGCGCGCGAACAGCGGGTAGCTGGCTCCCGACGGGATGCGCAGGTTGTCTTCCAGCACCCACCAGCGCCCGTCCTCGCCTTGGACGAGGTCTTCGCCTGCGATGTGCGCGAAGATGCCGCCGGGAGGAGTCACGCCGTTGACTTGCGGAAAGTAGCCGGCCGACGTGTACACGTATTCTTCGGGGATGACGCCGTCGTGGATGATGCGCTTGTCTGAGTATATGTCTTTGAGGTAGGCGTTGAGTGCGTTCACGCGCTGCTTGAGGCCGGCTTCCAGCTCGTCGAATTCGTCGGATTCGATGATGCGCGGGATCGGGTCGTATGGAAACAGCCGGTCGTGGTATTCGCCGTTCTTGTATACGCCGAAACGCACGCCGTTGCGGCTCAGTTCACGGTTGATGTCTCCTCGCCTGTTGACCAGTTCCTCGGCGAATTGTCGGGCTGACCGTTCTGTCATGGCGACTCCTTGTCTCACAGATACGCATGCTGAACGCTTATGCTCTATGATACTGAACTCGTCCCAGCGTATGCGGCCGTGGTTTCCGCATTCGCTCGAAAAATCGACAATCATGTTACGAATCGGTCGCGCCGCGAACGGTTCGCCGGCATGCCGAACGTCTGCCTTCGCGCCCACCCCCGCGTCTACAGCGTGCGCTTGGCGCGTATACGCTCGGCCCGTTCGGCGAGCTCGTCGTCGGCGGGATAGGCGACGTGCTCCAGCGTCAGCCCTTGCGGCGCGATCGGCCCTGTGGAGCCCTCGCGCAGCGGCACGGCCATCTTCTCTCGGAACCAGTCGGTCGAGCGCTTGCCCATGCCGACCTGTATGCAGCCGCCGACCAGCGAGCGCACCATGTTGCGAGCGAAGGCGTCGGCGACGATGGTGAAGCACAGCAGGTCGGATTCGGCGGCCGGCGTGCGGTATCGCTCCCCCATGCCGTCGACGACCAGCGGCCGGGTGGGGATCCGCCGCCAATATGCGGTTTTGACCTCGCGAATCGTGGTACCGCCCGGATTGGGGGTGGCGAACGAGCCGAAATCATGCAGTCCGATGGTCATCGCGGCGGCCTCGTTCATCGCGGCGACGTCGAGGTCGGCGTCGAGGTGCAGCACGAAGCCGCGCAGACGCGGGTCGACTTCGCTGGCACGGTCGGCCACGCGATACACGTAAGTGCGTTCCAGTGCGGAGAACCTCGCGTCGAATCCGCTCGGCGCGACCGTCACGTCATGGATGGTGATGTCCGCGGGCAGCATGCGTTGCAGACGGTGCTTGAGCGCTACGGTCGGCGGCACGCTCATGTGCCCGACGCAGCGGCTCAGCGTTTCCTCGCCGATGTCGAGATGGCAGACCTGATGCGAGGCGTGCACGCCCGTGTCGGTGCGGCCGGCGACGGTCAGGCGCAGCGGCTCGGCGGGGTCGTCGACCGGCACGCGCGTAATCGTGTGCAGCACCCGTTCGATCTCGCCCTGCACGGTGCGAATCGTCGGCTGCTTCGCCCATCCGAAGAAGCCGCCGCCGTCATATGCCAGGTCAATGCGCAATCTCATCACGCCCACCAGTATATCGACGCCGCCCCGAGTCCCCTTCCCCACCTCGCGACACCCATGTGCCGATACACTGTGTGCAAATGTTGGATGTAACGGTAAACTTTGTTTATATTGGAGCAAAGTCGCAACGAATGCGGCGATGCGCTAACCAATCAACAAAGATTCCGACAATAACAGAAACAACATTAACCACATACCCAATGGAGAGATTATGCGATTGAGGAGAGTGAAAGCGGCCATAGGCAGTGTCCTGGCAGCCGTGACACTACTGAGTATGTCGCTGACCGGCGTCACGGCGGCGCAAGCCAGCGATGACAATCTTGCACTGAATCAGACCGTAACGGCCAGTTCATATGAAGTGGCGACGACTGCGCCCGAGAAGGCCGTGGACGGCGATCTCGGCACACGCTGGGGCACCGCGCAGAACAAGGCCGCAAACGAATGGATCGAGGTCGGCTTGGGCGGCACCAAGACCGTCAAGCAGATCAACATCGATTTCGAGCGCAAAGATGCCGATCAGAACATCACCAGTTTTAAAGTCGAGCTGAAGCAGGGCGACACCTATACCAAGGTGTATCAGAAGGACCCCCGCGCCAAGCAACAGGAGATCATCCTGCTTGACCAGGCACAGCAGGCGTCCGCCGTGAAGGTGACCGTACTGTCCGCCGACGGCGGCACCATGAACTGGGTCAACGTGGGCATCAACGAGATTTCCGTGTACTCCGCGCCCAAGGAGACCGTGCTCGACACGGCCGACACGAACCACATGCTCGGCGCCACCATGACCGCCTCCAGCAACGAGACGGCGACGCTCACCCCCGACAAGGCGATCGACCAGAACCGCACCGGCCGCAACAACCGTTGGGCCAGCGGCTACGAGACCCCGAGCAACATCTGGCTGAAGGCGGAATTCCCGCGGCTCACCGCGGTCAAGGACATCCGCATCTATTTCTTCGAGCGTGACGTGAATCCGAAGCCTACCAATGTCCAGAGCTTCGACCTGTCCTACACCGACTCCGAAGGCACCGAGCACACGCTCAAGTCCGGCTACGCGATGACGGCCTCCGGGGCCGGTTATGTCGCTGACGTCGTCATCCAGCTCGATCAGGCCGTCAACGCCCGCTCGCTCAAGCTGTCGAACTTCGCGATCAAAAGCTCCGAATACAACAACGTGAGCGTCGCCGAATGGGAGGCGTATTCGAACGATCAGGCCGAGCCGGGCGCCACGCTCGACAGCGTGGTCTCCGACCTCGAATCCAACCACCTGACCATCGAGACCGACACCGACACGCTGGCTCTGCCCACTGTGCCCGACGGCTACACCGTCAAGTTCAACGGCGCCGACTACGAGCAGCTCATCGCCGCCGACGGCACCGTCAACCACCCGCTGGTCGACAAGACCGTGCAGGTCGCCTACGTCGTCACCGACACCGCCACCGGCAACACCAAGACGACCTCCGACATCCCCTACGTCGTCAAAGGCACCAACCAGCAGCAGGAAGGCAACAACGCCAAGCCGACCATCATCCCCGAAATCGCCGAATGGCATTCGACCAGTGCCGCCAAGCTGGCGGCCTCCGCTGTGACGAAGGTCGTCTACGACGATGATTCGCTCAAGGCCGTGGTCGACGAGTTCGTCGCCGATTACAAGGACTTCACCGGCATCAAGCTGACCGCCAAGAAGGGCGCCGCCGAAGCCGGTGCGTTCAACTTCGTCAAGACCGACTCCACGGCCGCGATCGCGCAGCTCGGCGACGAAGGCTACACGATGGACATCCGGGCCGACCGCGTGGTCGCCAAGTCGTCCAGCGTGACCGGCAACATGTACGCGATGCAGACGATCCTGCAGATGACCAAGCAGGACGCCAACGGCTTCGTGATCGGTTCGATGCGCGACTACCCGCGCTTCACCACCCGCGGACTCCTGCTCGACGTGGCCCGCAAGCCCGTCTCGCTGGAGATGATGCGCGAGATCACCCGCACGATGCGCTACTACAAGATGAACGACTTCCAGGCGCATCTGTCCGACAACTACATCTTCCTGGAGAACTACGGCAAGGGCGACAACGAGGACGAGGCGTTCAAGGCCTATGACGCGTTCCGTCTCGAATCCAGCCTGACCAACGACAAGGGCGAATCGCCCACGGCCGAGGACTACTCCATCTCCAAGAAGACGTTCAAGCAGTTCATCCAGGACGAGCGCGCCCTCGGCATGAACGTCGTGCCGGAGATCGACGTGCCCGCGCACGCCAACTCCTTCACGAAGATCTGGCCCGAGCTCATGGTGAAGGGACGGGTCTCCCCGATCAACTCCAACCGACCGCTCATCGACCACCTCGACGTGTCCAAGCCCGAGACCATCGCCAAGATCAAGGAGATCTTCGACGACTACACCAAGGGCGACGACCCGACGTTCGACAGCGACACGACCGTGCACATCGGTGCCGACGAGTTCCTCTACAACTACACGGCATACCGTAAGTTCATCAACGAGATCGTCCCCTACATCAAGGACACGAACACCGTGCGCATGTGGGGCGGCCTGACTTGGATCAACGACCACAAGACGGAGATCACCAAGGACGCGATCGAGAACGTCGAGATGAACCTGTGGTCCAAGGACTGGGCCGACGGCCTCCAGATGTACAACATGGGCTACAAGCTGATCAACACGATCGACGACTACGGCTACATGGTGCCCAACGGCAGCTACGGACGTGCCAACGCGTACGGCGACCTGCTGAACATCAGCCGCGTCTTCGACAGCTTCGAGCCCAACAAGGTCCGCAGCAGCGGCGGCTACCAGGCCGTGCCCTCCGGCGACGACCAGATGCTCGGCGCCGCGTTCGCGATCTGGAGCGACAACATCGACAAGAGCGCATCGGGTCTGACCGAATCCGACCTATACTGGCGCTTCTTCGACGCGATGCCGTTCTACGCCGAGAAGACCTGGGCCGCCACCGGCAAGGAGAAGGGCACCGCCGCGAAACTCACGGCGCTGGCCGCCAAGCAGGGAACCGGCCCTCGCACCAACCCGTACTACCAGGCCACTTCGAAGAACAGCGTCTACGAGAGCTACGACTTCAACGACGGGCTCGCCGACGCCAGCGGCAACGGCCGCGACCCGACCAACGGCGACGGCAGCAAGGCCGCCGTCAAGGACCAGTCGCTCAAGCTCGCCGGCGGCTCCAGCTATGCCACATCCAAGCTCGACAAGCTCGGCAACGGCAACGAGCTGACGTTCGACGTGACGCTCCAGCAGGCTGCCAAGCCCGGAGACATCCTCTTCGAGGCCGACGCTCCGTACGGCACGCATGACATACGCGTCATGGAGAACGGCAAGCTCGGCTTCACGCGAGAGCTGTACAACTACTACTTCGATTACGAGCTGCCGGTCGGCAAGACGGTCACCGTGACCATCAAGGTGGACCAGCAGACCACGAAGCTGTATGTTGACGGCGAATTCGTGAGCGATGCGACCGGCAAGTACATCGACAAGGGCATCGAGAAGAAGACCGGCATCACCGCCGCGACCTTCGCACTGCCGCTGCAGCGTATCGGCTCGAAGACCTCTGCGATCAACGGCGTCATCGACAACGTCATCGTCAAGAAGTCCGAGGCCGAGACAGACCAGTACAACAAGTCCTGCTGGACCGGCACGACCAATTCCGAGACCCAATACAACGACACGGAAGGTCTGCTGCGGTACGCGTTCGACAACAACCCGAGCACCATCTGGCATTCCAACTGGAAGGGCGCCACGGACAAGCTGACCGGTTCGAACTCGTTCTACGCCGAGATCGACATGTGCCAGAAATACACGATCAACCAGTTCTCCTTCACGCCGCGTACCAGCCAGGACAGCGGACAGGTGACCAAGGCCGATCTGTACGTCAAGGCCAACGCGAACGACGAGTGGAAGCAGGTCGCCACGGATCAGGTGTTCGAGGCCAGCCGCGCCAAGAAGACCTTCATGTTCGACGAGCAGGAAGTGCGGTACGTCAAGTTCGTGGCCAAGTCCTCGAACGATGGCTGGGTCGCGGTCTCCGAGTTCGGCGTGGCGAACAAGCCGTCCTCCACCGTGCGCGTATTCGTCGCGGCCGATCCGGCCGAAGGCGGTACGGTGAGCGTAGCCGCCGAGGGCGAAACCGGCACCGATACGGCCGTGGACGTCGCATCCGGTGCCTCGGTGACCGCCAAGGCGGTCGCGGCGGGTGGGTACAGGTTCAGCGGCTGGTTCACGACGGCCAGTGAGACGGCGGTTTCCACCGATGCCACGTACACGTTCGCAGCCGACGGCAACACGGCTCTGACCGCGAAGTTCACCAAGGACTCCACGCCGGATCCCGGCCCGAAGCCGACCATCAGCTCGATCGCCGTCACCAAGCCGACCGTCACCGATTACAAGGTCGGCGACACGTTCGACGCCACTGGACTGGCGGTCACCGCCACGATGTCGGACGGCAGCACGAAGACTCTGACGGCCGGCGAGTACACGCTCGCAGCCACGCAGGACGGTGCCGCGGTCGCGCTTGACAAGGCGTTCGCCAAGGCCGGAACGGTCACTGTCACGGTCACCGCCAACGGCAAGACCGCCACCTTCGACGTGACCGTGACGGCCAAGGATCCCGATCCGGAACCCGCGACGCTCAAGTCCATCAAGGTCACGTCCAAGCCGGACAAGGCCACGTACACCGTGGATGAGACGTTCGCCAAGACCGGTCTCGCGGTGACGGGCACCTGGTCCGACGGCAAGACGGCGCTGCTGAAGGACAGCGAATACAAGCTGTCCGCGGTCGACGCCGACGGCAAGACCGTCGACCTGACCAAGCCGTTCACGGCCGCGGGCGACATCACCGTCACAGTGACCTCCGGCAAGCTCACCGACTCCTTCACGATCACCGTCAAAGCGAAGACCGTGACCCCGACTCCTGGCGACAACAAGCCGGGCGAGAACAAGCCCGGTGCCGACAAGCCGAAGCCGAACACGCCTGACGAGGTCGCCAAGACCGGTGCTTCGGTCACGGCGGTCGTCTTCAGCGCCCTGTTGCTGTTGTCCGCAGGCTACCTGCTGGTGCGTAAGCGCAGGATCTGACCGAATTACGTGTCATCCCCCGCGGATGACACGCTGAGACTCTAGAGGGGGCTCCCGGTTCACGCCGGGAGCCCCCTCTTCCGTTGCGTGCAGGTACGTAATAACGTGTATATGTCATTATCGCCTACTGTTGCGTATCTAAGTGCGCGCCGAAACGACGAGTCCGCGCACTTAGCTACGCAAACGGGGCTATTTGCGTTCCTAAGTGCGCACGGTTGTCGTTTCGGCGCGCACTTAGGAACGCAACCGCATCTGATGCCAACGCACTCGCTGG
>OGQN01002271.1_pt1 | contig 13960 bp, 10 predicted proteins | sample 1553231 | NCBI WGS metagenome assembly OGQN01 (sample SAMEA2579950, study PRJEB22360) | human gut metagenome | biome: human gut; feature: human-associated habitat; material: faeces | place: Denmark | collected 2008/2010 | reverse complement strand
CGGCAGCCCCGCCTCAAGCTGCGATGTGCCGTAGGCCTCCTCTGCAATGCGAAGCACCAAGGTCTCCAGCGCGGCGGCGTCCTCACAGTACACGCCCGACGCGGCAAAGGCCTGCGTCTGCAGGACAAAAAACGCGGCCTTGTACAGCGCAGGCAGATTGGCAGAGACATCCTCGAACAAAAAGCTGTGACACGCCGCGTGATATACATTCGCCGCGCCCATGTGCAGGGCGGCGCGCGCATCCCGCGGGCACAACAGCGCGCCCACCTCCGAAAGTGAACCGTACAGCGCCTCTGTGTCATGGTAAAACTGGAACAGGTCCGCCCGGGGCCAAGCCAGCAGCTCTTTCCTGCCTGAAACAAAGCCGCAGGCCTTTTCGCTGTCCGGCATGCTGCGCACCAATTCCCGGTAAGCCGACAGGTCGGCCGTGTCCAGCCTGTCCAAAATGAGCACAAAATCAATGTCGCTGCTCTCTGTGGCCGCGCCCCGCCGGACACTGCCCTGCAGCCCCATAAACCATACCCGCGCACCAAAACGCGCCAGCGCCTTTTCCGCAAGCATTTTAGCCCACGCCCTGTGATCTGTCATAATTCCCTCCCTATGCAATGGTGAATCTCTCTTTCCTCCGCCTGCCTTTATTTTAACTGGATGTGCATTTGGGCCGGTGCCTCGTTCCATTTGACGGGATACCCCGCTCCGTGGCTGCAAAATACGGAATCCGGCGTGTTTTCCACATCCCTCTCCGGGTCGTAGCCGGTTTGTTCGGCCAGGTGCTGCTGCTGTGCAGGCGTACAGGGATGATATGCCTCGAACGCCAACGAAAGCTGCGCCCGTCCCTTGCCCAGCGCGGTCAGCTCCCGGGCATAGGCCTGCATCTGTGCCACAGGGCATGTACCCGTCACAGCCACCCGGCCGTCGCGGCCTGTCACAGGCGCTTCATACCGGCCGCCCATACGCGGTATGTCGGACAGGATACGCCCTGCCAGCGCCGCATCCGCCTCTGCCGTGAAAGAATACCATGGCTCCAGCAGCACGCTTTCCGCCTGCATCAGCCCCTGGCGCACCGCACGGTATACGGCCTGGCGGAAATCCCCGCCCTCGGTGTGCTTCAGATGGGCACGCCCGGCCAGCAGCGTCACGCGCACGTCCGTCAGCGGCGCGCCGGTAAGCACGCCCCGGTGGCTCTTTTCCAGAACGTGGGTGCGGATGAGATTCTGCCAATTCTGTGCCAGCACATCGGTATGGCATTCACTGTCAAACGTTATGCCGCTTCCCGGCGCGCCCGGCGAAAGGCGCAGGTGTACCTCGGCATAATGGCGCAGCGGCTCGAAATGGCCGCAGCCCACTACGGCGTTTGCGATGGTTTCCCTGTACAGCACGCCGCAGGGGCCGAACGATACCTCTGCGCCGTATCGCTCCCGCAGCACGGCCTGCAGTACCTCCAGCTGGACCTCTCCCATCACCTGAACGTTCACACGCTGCAGCTCTTCGCTGAATTCCACGCCCAGCAGCGGCTCCTCGTCCTCCACCTCACGCAGCAGCTCCAGCAGGCGGCGGGGCGGAAACAGGTGTTGGCCCCTGCCAATCCCTGGGCGGAAAGCAGCGGCCGCAGTGCGGGCGGCATACCCGGCCGGGCATCCGCCCCCACAACATCCCCGGGCATCACCCGGCCCAGACCGGCGGCGGCGCACAGCGTGCCAGGCCCCGCTTCGGCCAGCGGCGCGCTTTTTCCGCCGCTGTATGCCCGCAGCCCGTTCACCTTGTAATACGCAGTCCCGCCCTTTTCCGGGCAGGCCACATTCTCTTTGGGGCGCAGACGCCCTGCCAACACCTTCAAAAACACGATGCGGCCGCCGTTTTTCTCATGACGCACCTTGTACACACGGGCGCGGAAAAGCGCGTCTCCGGCCTCTTCCTGCGGTGCGGCGCAGAACGCCGCCAATACGTTCAGCAACGTGTCAACGCCTGTGCCGTTCAGAGCCGCGCCCACCACTGCCGGACAAACAAGCCCCGCCCGCACCAGTGCGGCGCCGCGCTCCCGGGCGGCCTGCGCGTCATAGCCGCGGACAAGATAATCCTCCATCAGCGTTTCGTCCCGCGCGGCCAGCTCCTCCGCCAAGGCCTCTCCAATGTCCGCCGCGCAGAAATCCGGCCCGCACGCCAGCACATCCGCCCCCAGGCGTGCACGTACCGCCGCCAGCGTTCCGGCAGCATCAGCGGTGGGCAGGTCCGCCTTGTTCAGAAAAAACACCACGGGCACGTCGTTTTGCCGCAGCAGCCGCCAGACGGTCTCCGTATGGGCCTGTACGCCCTCCACACAGCTTACCACCAATACCGCGCAGTCCACGGCCCAGATGCTGCGCTCCATCTCGCCGCTGAAATCCGCGTGGCCCGGGGTGTCGATCAAGCGGAACGGAAGCCCGCAGGCCGTAAACGCCACTTCGTCGGCAAATACCGTGATGCCGCGGCTGCGCTCGATGACGTCATGGTCCAGACAGGTGTCGCCGCTGTCCACGCGCCCGGCGCGCCGTAGCGTGCCGCCCCGGTACAAAAGCTGCTCCGAAAGCGTCGTCTTGCCCGCGTCCACATGAGCGAAAACGCCCACGACAGTTTCCATAAAACCGCCCCTTTCCGTGGTAAATACATCTTATTATAGCCGCCGGGCACCGCGCTTTGCAAGCATCGCCCGCCCTGCAAATAAATATCCCCCGGCGAAGGCGGGGGTATTTCAGATGCGGGCAAAGCCCTATGATACAGGCAACGCCTCAAGGCGCATAACGGTCTGACACTTGCATAGGATTGTTACTTGTTACCCGCAAGCGGGTCCATGTATTCCTTTAACGTCATCTGATCTGTAAGTTGATCTTCTTTCAACTGATTTTGAATGTATTGCGCGATCTTTTTCGTATTCTTTCCTGCGGTGTCCACGTAGTACCCTCTGCACCAGAATGATCGATTCCCATATTTGTACTTCAGATTCCCGTGTCGTTGAAAAATCATCAAACTGCTTTTCCCTTTGAGAAATCCTATGTATCCCGCCACACTCATTTTCGGTGGGATTTCTACCAGCATGTGGATGTGATCCGGGCACACTTCTGCTTCTACTATTTTTACTCCTTTCCATTCACTGAGCTGTCTCAAAATCCCTCCTATCTCTTTTCGATTTTCTCCGTAGAACAGTTTGCGCCGATATTTCGGCGCAAACACAATGTGGTATTTGCAATTCCATTTTGTATGCGCTAAACTATTATTGTCATTCACTGAATGGCCTCCTTCTGTTGGTTCGTGCAGTTGCCAGACCGCACTTCCATTTTACTGGAAGGAGTTTCTTTTCATAGCTTAAGCTTTTCCGTACCACCGGCACAGCCGGTGGTTTCTCTACAAAAAGCAGGCGCGCTCCGCACGAAGCGGGGCGCGCCTGCCGGTGTTTTCCGCGCGCTTCAATCCAGTTCCAGCGCGCCGGTATAAAGCTGGTAATAAGTCCCCTTCAGGGCCAGCAGCTCGTCGTGCGTACCGCGCTCAATGATGCGTCCGTGGTCCAGCACCATGATAGCGTCGGCGTTTTTCACAGTGCTCAGCCGGTGTGCGATGACAAACACCGTGCGGCCCGTCATCAGCGCGTCCATGCCCCGTTGTACAATGGCCTCGGTGCGGGTGTCGATGGAGCTGGTCGCCTCGTCCAGGATCATCACGGGCGGGTCCGCCACCGCCGCACGGGCAATGGCCAGCAGCTGTCTTTGGCCCTGGGACAGGCTTGCGCCGTTGCCGCTCAGCGGCGTATCATAGCCCTGCGGCAGGCGCGTGATGAAATCGTGCGCACCCGCCAGCTTGGCCGCGGCGATACACTCCTCGTCACAGGCGTCCAGGCGCCCGTAGCGAATGTTGTCCATCACCGTTCCGGTGAACAGGTTGGTATCCTGCAGCACAACGCCCAGGCTGCGGCGCAGGTCTGCCTTTTTTATTTTATTGATATTGATGCCGTCATAGCGGATCTTGCCGTCCGCGATATCGTAAAAACGGTTGATGAGATTGGTGATGGTCGTCTTGCCCGCGCCGGTGGAGCCCACAAAAGCCACCTTCTGGCCGGGCTTTGCATACAGCGTCACATCATGCAGCACCGTTTTGCCTTCTTCGTAGGCGAAATCTACGTCAAACAGACGCACATCGCCGGTCAGGCGGGTATAGGTGGTAGTTCCGTCGCCATGCGGATGCTTCCAGGCCCATACATTTGTACGCGCCGCGCACTCCTCCAGCGTGCCGTCCGCCCCCTCTTTCGCGTTCACCAGCGTCACATAGCCCTCGTCGGCTTCCGGATGCTCGTCGATGAGCGCAAAAATGCGCTGCGTGCCGGCCAGGCCCATGACGATGGAATTGATCTGATTGGACACCTAGCTGACATTGCCGGAAAACTGCTTCGTCATGTTCAGAAACGGCACCACGATGCTGATGCTGAACGCCAGGCCTGAAATGCTCAGGTTGGGCGCTCCGCTCAGCAGCAGAATTCCGCCGGCCAGCGCCACCACCACATACAGCACATTCCCGATGTTGTTCAGAATGGGCATGAGCATGTTGGCGTAGCGGTTGGCTTTTTCGGCGTCGGAAAAAAGGGCATCATTGATGGCGTCGAAGGCGCGCTTGGCCTCCTGCTCGTGGCAGAACACCTTAACGACCTTCTGACCGTTCATCATTTCCTCAATGTAGCCCTCGGTACGGCCCAACGCCTGCTGCTGGCGTACAAAATATTTGGCGGAGCCGCCGCCGATCCTGCGCACCACAAGCACCATACACACCACGCCCAGCACCACCACGGCGGCCAGCCAGATGCTGTAATACAGCATGATGCTGAACACCGTTATCACCGTTACGGCGGAGATCAGCAGCTGCGGAAAGCTCTGGCTGATCATCTGGCGCAGCGTGTCGATATCGTTGGTATAATAGCTCATGATATCGCCATGATTGTGGGTATCGAAATAGCGGATGGGAAGGTCCTGCATGCCGTTGAACATCTTCTCGCGCATTTTTTCCAGCGAGCCCTGCGTGATGACGGCCATGAGCTGAGTATATACAACACCCGCTGCCAGGCTGAGGACATAAAACACCGCCAGCAACGCCACCAGTCCCAAAATGCGGCCGGATACGGCGGACCAATCGCCGCTCTGCCAGCTCTGCTCCACGGCGGCAATGACGTTCTGCATGAAGATGGACGGCACCGAACTGACGACGGCGTTGAACAGGATGCACGCCACGGTAACGGGCAGCAGCACCGGATAAAAACCGAACAGCGTGCGGATGAGACGGCCCAGCACGCCCTTGGGCGCGCGGCGCTTTGCGGTTCCTTTATTCGGCATCGTCGTCACCTGCCTTGTTCTGAGAGGTATACACCTCGCGGTAGATCTTGTTTGTTTTCATAAGCTCCGCATGGGTGCCCACGGCATTCACCGCGCCGCCGTCCATGACGACGATGCGGTCCGCGTCCTGTACGGAGGCGATGCGCTGGGCAATGATGATCTTTGTCGTTTCGGGTATATACCGGCGCAGCGCCTGGCGGATCAGTGCGTCGGTGCGCGTATCCACGGCACTGGTTGAATCGTCCAGGACCAGGATCTTGGGCTTTTTCAGCAGCGCGCGGGCAATGCACAGGCGCTGCTTCTGCCCTCCGGAAACATTGGCGCCGCCCTGCTCGATATGGGTGTCGTAGCCGTCCGGGAACTGGCGGATAAACTCATCCGCCTGCGCCAGGCGGCAGGCCTCCTCCATCTCTGCATCGGTGGCGTCCTTGTTTCCCCAACGCAGATTTTCCCGGATGGAACCGCTGAACAGCACGTTTTTCTGCAGCACCACGGCTACCTGGTCGCGCAGAGCCTCCAGGTCGTAGCCGCGCACATCCACACCGCCCACGCGCACAGCGCCCTCAGTGGCGTCATACAGACGGGAGATGAGCTGGATCAGCGTGGATTTGGACGAGCCCGTGCCGCCGATAATGCCGATGGTCTCGCCGGAACGAATGTGCAGGTCAATGCCTGAAAGCGCCATGCGCTCCGCCGTCTTTGCGTACTTGAAGCTCACGTTATCAAAATCGATGGAGCCGTCCTTCACCTCGCGCACAGGGTTTTCCGGGCCTTGCAGCGCGCTCTCTTCGCACAGCACCTCCACGATGCGCTGAGCCGATTCACTGGCCATGGTGATCATCACGAACACCATGGAGAGCATCATCAGGCTCATCAATATCTGGAAGCTGTACGTGAGCATGGAGGACATCTGGCCCACATCCAGCGCAAGGCCGCGGCTGGTGATGACCGTATACGAGCCGAAGGACAGCACGAACACCATCACCGCATATACACAGAACTGCATGAGCGGGTTGTTGAAAGCAAGGATGCGCTCCGCTCTCGTGAAGTCCCGCTGGACGTCTGCTGCCGCCGCGCCGAATTTCTGTTTTTCATATTCCTCGCGCACATAGGACTTCACGACGCGCATACCTTTGATGTTTTCCTGCACAGAGCTGTTCAACGCGTCGTATTTTTTGAACACGCGCTTGAACAGCGGCATCGTGCTGCGCACCACCAGCGCCAGCCCCACGCCCAACACCGGGATGACCAGCAGGAAGATCACCGCCATCTTGCCGCCCATGATAAACGCCATCACAAACGAAAACACCAGCATCAGAGGGCAGCGGATGGCCGTGCGCACGATCATCATATACGCCATCTGCACGTTGGTCACATCGGTGGTCATGCGTGTCACAAGGCTGGACACCGAAAACTTGTCGATGTTCTCGAAAGAATAATCCTGTATTTTATAGAACATGTCCTTGCGCAGATTGCGCGCGAAGCCGCAGCTTGCGGTGGCGCAGGCGCTGCCCGCCAGCGCGCCGAAGGTGAGCGACAGCCCAGCCATCACCACCAGCACCGCGCCGTACTGCACAATGACGCCGATGGAGCACCCGGCTTTGATCTGGTTTACCAGATTCGCCGTGACAAACGGGATGATGCACTCCATCACCACCTCGCCCGAGACCAACAGCGGCGCGAGCAGCGAAGGCTTCTTGTACTCGCGGATGCTTTTGGCCAAAACGCTCAGCATAAAAAGATACCCCTTTCTCTCCGGCTCCGAGGAGCCTTTCTGTATTATTTGTTATGACGCTAACAATTTGGCTCAAAAAAATCAGCCGCAGTCTCTTCGGCCCCCCCCCGCCAGGCAGGGGGGGCCCCCCCACGGCTGGGCTGCCGCCCGCGGCTCTTGAATTTTAAGCGCCAGCTATGCCCCGTTTGTTAGGGGACGAACCATATCTTACTGCTTTTTTTAAGGTTTGTCAATAGAAAAAGGGTACAGAAAGCGTTCAGCTTTCCGCACCCTTTTGCCCCTTTGGCAGCCGGTTATTGCTCCTTGTCCGCACGCAGGCGCCGGGTCACCTCCCGGGCAACACGCAGGCCGTGCTGTGCATTTTCAGCGCCCAGCCGTGCAAGCGGGTCTGGCGCGCCGTGCAGCGTGCGCTCCAGCCATTCCGCCTCCAGCGCCTGCATCCGCGCCAGCACCTCCGGATACCGGGCCTTTACATCCGCCGTTTCCCGCGGGTCCTCTTCCGTATGATACAGGGCATATTCTGCAAAATCCCACAGGCCGGGGCTGAAGGTATGCACCATCTTCCAGCCGTCCTGTAAAACCGCCCTCTGGCAGGTGTACAGCCCGTGCTCACACACAAGATATTCCCGGGGCGCCGCTGTTCCGTCCAGCGTGTCCTGCAGCGCTGTACCGTGCCACATCTCCGGTGCGGCCACGCCGAAAAAGCGCGCCGCGGCAGGCGCGATGTCCAGCCCATACACAGGATGGGCGCACACCTCGCCCCTGTGGGCGCCGCCCGGCAGCTTGAGCAGCATCGGGATATGGATACAGCTGTCATGCACCGTGCCGTGCTCCAGGATCATCTGCCCCTCTCCATACTGCTCGCCGTGGTCCGCGCTCAGTATCACGGCACAGTCGTCATACCAGCCTCTTTTTTTCAGGTATGCGCACATCTGCCCTACCAGATGGTCGGTATAGTGGATCTCGGCGTCATACAGGCGAAGCAGCTCCGCCAGCTCCCGTCGGCTGCGCACGCCCGTATGCCGGCCGCCCCGGTACAGCGGAGATGCGGCCAGCCGGGTGAGCTGTTCATCGGTTACGGCGGAGGTGTCCGGCTCATAGCCGCGGTCGATCCATTCCGGCGGCGGGGACAGCGGCCCGTGAGGATCCCAGTAATGCAGATGCAGGAAAAGGTCTTCCCCACAAAAGCCGTCCAGAAAATCCATTGCCGCCTCATTCACCGCGGCGCCCGGAAAGCGCTGGAAATTTTCCGCACGGCAGCGGTAGGAGGGGTCGATCACATGGGAAAATCCATTGTAAAACCATGGCGCAGGATGCCGCCCGAACGAAGAAACCGCCGCCGTGTGCACGCCCTGCCAGGCCAGTACACGGGGCAGGGCCGTTTCCGGCGGCGTGGCCACGGAAAGTGCAGCCGTACCGTGGGTCTCCACGCCGTTGACCACGCCGAAGCACCCGGTAAACAACGCTGCGCGGGCCGGCATGCAGGGCGTGTTGGAAGCATACGCCCGGGAAAAACGCACCCCGTCCGCCGCCAGCGCGTCGATGTGCGGCGTCGGCCGCCCATACCCGCAGCAGGACAAATGGTCCGGCCGCAGCGTGTCGATATCAAAATAAATGACCTTCATCGTACTTCCCTTACAAAATGCCTGCGGCCGTGCTCATACAGGGCGCAGATCATTTCCTGTGTTAAAAAGGCGTTTTCCGCGGTGACATACATGGGCGCAAGCCCCAGCAGGCTCTGATAAAAGTTACCGATCTGCTTGACATGGCTGGTGCCCCAATATTGCTTGACGTCCCCATATTCAAACATCTGTGTCGGGTCGTTGTCCGCAAGGCAGGTGAGGCCGTTGTTCAGCTCCACCCGCGCCTTGGGCCCTTCCATAACGGCTTTGCCCCGGGTGCACGCCAGCTCCAGACGAACCGGCTCGTCTGTGCAGTAGTGGTTCATCACATAAAAGGCGCCGTACGCACCGCCTTCAAATTCCACCCGTCCCTCGGCTGTGTCCTCCACCGGAATATCCGGGTGCGTGCGGTTGGCCAGGCTGGCCTGTACGCCTGTCACCGGACGGCCGATGAACCAGCGCATCAGGTCCAGCGTATGGATGGCCTGGTCGATGATGACGCCGCCGCCCTCTTTATCCCAGGTGCCTTTCCAGTCGCTTTGGGAATAATATTCCGGTGAGCGGTCCCATGTCAGCAGCACGCGCGCCGCGCGCACCTCGCCCAAATCTCCGTTGTCCAGGCAACGGCGGATGAGCTGGGAACCCGCGTTATAGCGGTTCTGGAAAATGACGCCCAGCGTTCTGCCTGTGGCGGCCGCGGTGTCCAGCATACGGCGCGCGTCCGCCAGCGCAATGGCCATCGGCTTTTCTGTCAGCACATGGCAGCCTTGCTCCATGGCAAGGCACGCCAGCGGCGCATGCAGATAGTGCGGCGTGCAGATATGCACCACATCCGGCTTTTCCTGCTCCAGCATCACTTCAAAATCCGTATACGCCCGGCAGCCGAAGCGCTCCGCCGCAGCCCCGGCACGCTCGGGCTTCACATCGCACACCGCCGTGAGCATGGCGTGCGGGTCCCTGGAGACCGGTACGGCATGCATGGGGAATATCTTTCCGCAGCCTGCGATCACCGTTTTCAGTTTCCGTACTTCCATCACTTCGTCCCCTTTTGGCATCAGGCCGCCTCAAGGCAAGCTATTGCCTTGAGAAAGCCTGATGGATGGGCGGGGCGCACCGAAGCGCATCCCGCCGTTTCTGTTGTTTTTCTGCCGCCGCAGAAATTCAGGCCTCCCGCTCTTTCACGAAGCGCTCGAACCAGATGTACGCCACTTCCTTGCCCGGCTCCGCCGTCAGGGAGTGGTCCAGCCCGGCGGGCACGAAGCTCCAGTCGCCCGCATGATGGGCCACGCTCTCGTTTTCCACCGTCAGCGTGAAATCGGCATTGTCCAGGCCGTAGTTCCACTGGTCCACCGCGGGATGGCCTTTTTCCACAGTGCCTTCGCCCACGGCTTTCACCACGCCCAGCAGATTGCGGCCTACCTCGCCGGAGTACAGCACCTGCCAGCTGCGGGTGTGGGGGCCCTTGCAGTCCTGCGTATATTCGTGCGTCTCAGAGAAGGAACGGAAGATCGGCAGCGTTGTGTGGCACGCCGCATAATTTTTGTGGTCTCCCTCTGTCATATCCAGCACCAGGCACAGGAATTCCAGATCCTCGACGGCGTGAATGGTAAAATCGCCGTTGTCAAAATCCGGCACAAAAAAAGCCAGTTCGGTGATGTTTCGGGCGAACTTATCCGTGGTGACATAGCCCTTGCCGGCTGTAAAGCAGTACACTGCGGTCTTATCCGCATATTTTTCCGGCTGCACATCATGCCCGGCCTTCAAAAAGCATTTGTAGTTGTGGGCGCCGGGGAACGTTCCGGGCAGCATTTCCATGCGGGAAAATCCGTTTGCGTCATACTGAGGCGCCATTTCTTCCTTTTTTACAATCGCGATAGACATTGTGTTTACCCTCTTTCTTGTTTTTCCGTGCCGGGTACGGCGTGCGCCGTCCCAAGCGGCGGTTTTTCCGTTTTGCGTCTGCGCCGGGCCTCTGCTTTACAGCCCGGCGTATATGGGCGAGACAAACGCCCACTGCCCGTTCTTCTGGGCAAATTCCGCATGATACACGTCCATGCCCCCGCTGCCCTCGTCCTCTGCCTCCAGCACCATTTCATAGGCGCTGTCCGGCACGGCGGCATGAATTTTTACCGCCTCGGAATGCCAGGGCTTCACGTGCCAGGTTACGCCGCCGTCCAAAAGCTGCGCGATGGACGCCGTGTGCGTACGGCCGTTTACCGTCACGTTTACCACAGTGTCCGGCCCGCCCTCTATCTCGGCAACGACGGCGTCCGTCTGGGGGTGCAGCGTGCTCTTGTTGCGCACGGTCTCACACTGCCAGGCAAAGGCCTGCGTGTCCTGTTCCAGCACACGGTTGTCGATCTCGTTTACCTCGACAGGGCTTCCGTCGTGGTTTGTGGGCGAAAGCAGGCTGCGGCCCCGCAGGTACAGGTTCGCGCCGGCCAGCCGCCCGTCGGTTGTAATGCGCCCGGCCCAGCGCGTCAGCTCCTCGCTGTTTCCCCAGCCCATCTCCACCCGCAGCTTGTACGCACGGGCAGGCTTCGGGCGAAGCTGTTCGCCGCACAAAACCGCCAGCGGCCTGCAGTTTTTATAGATCACCAGCTTGTCGGCCCAGTATTCGCCCTTTACGGCGCAGCGCAGCTTTCTCTTTGCGCCGCGCACCGTCTCGCCCAGGCCCTGGCCGTTGACGGTAAAATCGCATTCGATCCGGTCGCCCGTCACCGCGTAGGCACGGCCCGAAAGCAGCGCCTCCCAAATGGCCTCCCGGCTTTTCTCCTTCGCCAAAACCGCCGTCAGGCCGTCGCCGTAGGAGCCGGGGAACCCGGCGTGGTGGTCGGTGGAGCCCAAAAAGCAGAACCGGCTGGCCCGCCGCAAACCGGCGTATACCGTGTTGCGGGAATCCCGCGGGCCCATGTCGTGATAATACGGATAGGGAGCCGTTTCGCTCATGGCGCAGCCGTGCTTGGAGCATACCTCCACGCAGGGCGAGATGTTCTGGTCGTACAGCTCCCAATTGATGCCCCGGTATCCCGGCGTATAGCCGATGTGGTGCGGCACCGCGATGGCGCGCACGCCGCAATCCGCCACCAGCCGCGCGGGGCTGTCCCGATAAATGAGCGGGAATGTGTCATCCGGCGAGATGATGTGGTGGTCTCCGTAAAGCGAGGAATGCATCTCATAGCTTTGGAAGGTCACCAGTTCGCCGTCATTCTGCCGCGCCATCTCGGCCCGGATCTCGTCCCAGTGGTCCAGAAGCTTTTTAAAGCCCTCCCGGTGAAAATCCACGATAAATTCCGTCTCCGGTGTGCGCGCATAGATGTCCGGCCACATGGCGTGTCCCGTAATGCAGCAAAAATCCAGATGGCTGCGGGCGATCTTCAGCGCATTCTGCAGGCTTCCGAAACCATAGGTGATGCCGCAGTGGTTATGTAAATCTCCCCATAACAGCATGAGCGGCTCCTTTCTCAGCGGATCATGTATTGTTCCAGATGGCGCTTCGCCAGCACGATGTGCTTCCAGCGGTTCTCCGGCTCGGCCCACACGTCGCCGTGGGGCTCGATGATGATATAGCCGTCATAGCCCACATTCCACAGCATACCCAGCATCACGTTCCACTTCAGCTGGCCCATGCCTACGATAGGTTCGATCTCCCAGCCGTCGTCGCCATAGCGGAAAATGTCCTTGGCATGGAAGTGCGCGATGCGGTTGGCGTAACGCTTCATGATCTCATAGGGGTCGTCCTTCATGTTGCGCATAATACCCACCGGGTCCAGCTTGATGTTGAACTCAGGCACTTCCTTCAGCAGCTTGTCCAAAATCCCGCGGGAATGGACGAAGTTTCCGCCGTGGCCCAGGTAGCAGGCCAGCTTGATGCCCTTTTTGTCCGCGATGTCCTTATAGTAAAGATATTCTTTTTTGAACTCGGCGATATTCTTGTCCGGGTCCTCCGGGTCGTACTCGCCGGTGTTGAAAAACGCCATCCTGCAGCCGATGGCCTCCGCCATGTCCAGAAATTCCAGCATGGTCCTGCGCACTGCCGCGCGCTCGTCCGGGTCCGGGCTGATGGTGTTCAGCCACCAGAGGCCGCAGGCAGCGGGCTCCACGGGTGTATTTTCAAACGCAGGCTTGATTTTGTCCAGCGAGAAGTCCACGCCGCACTTTGAGTTGAACAGCAGTTCCACGCCGTCGATGCCCTGCTGCTGGGCCAGGTCCACCCAGCGGCGCAGGTCGGCTGCGTCCTTGCAGTCCTTCATCTCTACGATAAAACCGAGTTTTTTCATGTTCTATTCCTCCTTCAGATGCCCAGCACGCGCTCGATGCGGCCCGATTCAAAGGAGCGCCGGGCGGCCTCTACCACCTGGAGCGGCACAAATGCGTCGCGCGCTGTTTTGCTGTTGTTCGTGCCGTTCAGCAGATCGTCCACAAATGTCTTGTGATGAATGTACCCAAAGAACTGCGGGTCGACGGGGGCGGCCTGCCAGTGGATATCCTTGCGGGGATGGCCGTCCAGATTCCAGCCATAATATACGATATCGCTGCGGTGGGGATTGTACAGATAGATAACGCCCTTCGCACCGTAGATTTCCATTTCAAAGCGGTTGGTCTGCGCCACCTGCGTCCAGAAAACCTCGTGGAACACCGTTGCGCCGCTGGCCAGCCTGTAGTTGAGGATGGCGGTATTTTCCACACCGTTCAGGTTGGCACGCTCGCCGAATTCCTCTCTGCGCTTTTCGTCCCGCGGGGACAGGTGCAGCGCGAACACCTCTTCAATGGAGGACCCCGCCACCGTGTGGATCAGGTCCATCCCGTGGCAGCCGATGTCCATCATACAGCCGCCGTAGCCGGGCGCGGAATCGAACGGATTTTTGGTGGCGTTGCGCATGCGGATGTGGCGGATCTCACCGATCTTCCCCTCTTCCACGATCCTGCGCGCCGCGATGGAGCCGTCCATATAGCTGTGCATGAAGGACGGCGTGAGTTTGACGCCCGCCTCGTCCACAGCGCGGATGATCTTGCGGCCTTCCTCAATGTTATAGGCAAAGGGCTTTTGCGAAAAGATATGCTTGCCCGCGGCGGCCGCCTCGATGCAGAGCGTCGCGTGCATCTCGATCTTTGTGAAGATGCACACCGCGTCGATGCTGCTGTCGTTCAGGATGTCGTGATAATCCAGCGTATATTTTTCAAAGCCGAAGTCGTCCTTTGCTTTCTGCGCGCGCTCCTCGATCAGATCGCAGGCCCACACGAGCTGCGCGCCC
>OGQN01002265.1_pt1 | contig 13996 bp, 9 predicted proteins | sample 1553231 | NCBI WGS metagenome assembly OGQN01 (sample SAMEA2579950, study PRJEB22360) | human gut metagenome | biome: human gut; feature: human-associated habitat; material: faeces | place: Denmark | collected 2008/2010 | reverse complement strand
TTCGTCTCGTCCGCCTCGTAGTCGAAGAAGTCGAAGTCGGCAGTCTTCTCGTGCAGAGCGGCGTCGGTAACGGCGATGCCGACCATGGTGCCAGTGAATTCGCCGTACTTGCAGTATTCGTCAGAGAAGGTGGTAGTGTCGAAATCCGGGCCAATCTTGGTCCAGTTCTCGCCATCATAACCCCACTCGAACCAAGTACGACGACCTTCGATATTCAAACGGAAATAGATCGGCTTGTCTTCCACAGCAACGCGAGTGTCAAGCATTTCCATCTTTTCACCGTTTTCGAGACGCACAATCGAAATCGCGCTGCCGCCAAGCGTCTGTGAATAATACTTGCGCAGGAAAATATTATTCATGTTGTCGTAGTAGATGGTCAAGCCAGCGCTGTGCTGGTAGACTTCCGGCTCGAACTCCATCTTGGTGGTTACCGTGGCATACACGCTCGTCAGCTTGCGAGCAAGCAGGCTCGTACGATTCAGCGAGGCAAGCGATTCCTCACCACGAACACGCAACCAGCCCGGGCGTTCCGTAGCATTTGCAAACGTGCTCGGCATCTGACGCGGCGAGTAATACCAGTTACCCAGTTCCTCACCATCGAAATCGTCAAGGCTTGGAATTTCCGGCATCGGCACATCTGGCAGATTCGGCTCCTCGACTTCGATCTTTGCCAGATTAGAACCATCAGCCATACGCAACCAACCATCAGGCGTCCACTGCATCTTCTGAATGGCGGTCTCACGGCCAAGCGTACAACGCAATTCCGGCACAAACGGACGGCTGGTCAGGTGCACAAGATATGTCTCGCCGTTCGGCAGATCCACGTAGGAGCCGTGGCCGGACTTCTGCAATACGGAATCCGGGTTGAAATAGCGCGGCTTCAAATGATCGTCATCAGCACGCTCGTTTGACTCCTTCGGCTGCGAAGTGACGAGCGGACCATTCGGATCCGGCTCATACGGGCCCCACACATTGCGGGAACGGCCCATGGTCACAGAATGGTTGTAGCCGGTGCCGCCCTCGGCGCACATAATGTAATACCAGCCGTCACGCTTGGTCAGATGCGGAGCCTCAATGCAGCCACGATCAGTAGCGCCACGCCATATACGCTTCGGATAGCCAACCACATGCTTGGTTTCCGGATCATATTCCACACAGCAGATCACACCCGGCTTCTCATAGCCTTCACGGGTCTCCCATTCCAAGCTGACGATGTACTTCTTGCCATTGTCATCATGTAAAATGGACGCGTCGAAACCGGAAGATGTCAGATATACCGGCTCACTCCACGGACCTTCAATGCTCTTCGACTTAATCAGATAATTATTCACGTCGAAATAGCGTGCATTCATGGAATTCATAACGCCGTAAATCACGTAGAACATGTCCTCTTCCTCACAATACGTGAGGCATGGAGCCCAAATGCCCTTAGCGCTTGGCAGCTTGGTGAGGTTCGGCTTCGTATCATCAGTAAGCACGTGGGTGAGCAGCTCCCAATGCTTCATATCCTTCGAATGGTAAATCGGAATACCCGGGAACCATTCGAATGTAGAGACAGCAACATAGTAGTCGTCGCCTTTGCGGCAGATGGCCGGATCGGGATTGAAGCCTTTGAAGATCGGATTATGCAGCATTGTCGTTCCTTAATGTTCTTGATATCACGCGTTGCTTTGTACGATTCTTGCGTCCGACGGAATCACTTTTGGACGGGGAACCAATCTTGGGCGATGCAGCGCCCGAGGTCCCATGCGTCCCAGCCGATCCAGCCAGGGGTGTTGACGGTGTCGGTGAGCAGCTTGTAGTTCCAGTAGTAGAAGCCGCTGCCCTTGCTCCATGCGGCGAGCTGGGATTCGGCCACGCCCTGGTACAGCGAGCGCTTCTGTTCGGCGGTCAGGGTCTCGGCCTGCGCGCCTTCCTCGCCGTTGAGCACGCTTTGTCCGCCGTGGGTGTCCACACCGCAGCCGACGGAGTTGAACAGGCACCACTCCCCCACAATCACCGGGAAGTATTCGCTCATCTCGGCGATCATCGGCGCATAGGTATTCCTCACGAAGTCGTCGTAGCCCTCCGCTGTCTGCGGGCAACCCATCGTTTCGGCGGTCATGAGGTATTGGTGGGTATCAAGGACCACGTTCTTAAACTCGGGCGCGAGCTTGCCGTCGGGGCCGCGCATGAAGTCCTTCCACTGTTCGATGTCGAAACCGTCGTGGAACACCACCGCCTTGTCTGCCGGCAATGCGCCCTTGTCGGCATCGCGCAGACGGTGGTAGGCGGTGATGTAGAAGTTCTTGAGCCAGTCGAATGCGATCGGGCCGGTGCCTTCGGCGAGTTCCGGATCGACCGCCTTGTAGCGTTCGGTCACGTTCGCCATCGGCCAGCAGGTGGTGGTGTTCGGCTCGTTGATGATTTCGATGCCCATCAGCGCCCGACGATGGCCGTACCGCCTGGCGAGGCGTTCGAGCACGGACAGCACGAATTCGACCTCGTCGGGCAGCTGCGCCCACTTGCACACGCCGGAGATGCCGCCGTTGTCGAAGCCGTTCTGGCTCATCGGCGCGGTGTGCAGGTCGATGAGGATGGTCAGACCGTATTTCTCGGCCCAGTTGAAGGCCTTGTCGAGTTCGTCGATGCAGCCGATGAACGGCGCGCGGTCGCCGAAGATGAAGTACGGCACGGGGATGCGCACGGAGTTCAGTCCCCACGATTTGATGGTGGCAAAGTCGCGCTCGTTGATGTATTCGGCGCGGTGGGTCCTGATGCGGGCCTCGTAGACGGCCGGATCGAGTTGCGTCGGCAGATAGTATTCGTCATCGGCAGTGGTTCCATCGAATAATGCCGGGTTCATCCACTTTTCCAGAACCAGCCAGTTACCCAGGTTCACGCCCTTGATGTAATCAAGATCCATATGCACTCCTTCGTACGTCATGCAGTTTCTATTACTTAGTAACTACTTAGTTATATCGTAATACATTTCCGTTCCACACGCAACCCAATCTCGTCGGCATCCCACGGCGAAGGACTGCTCGGATGAGAAAAACCACCAATACAAACAAAGGTGCCCGCCGCGCATGGAGGGGATCCATCGCGGCGGGCACCTCATGGGCAGGGCGCCGGCGATCGGCATATCGCCGGGAAAAAGGGAAAAACCGGCATTACGCGCGAGCCGACGCCGTATCACTCCGGCTCAGTCCAGCACGAAGGTGTTGAACGATCGCGGAGCAAGCGTTACCTTGAAGCCGCGTTCGGCGGCATCGGGATCGGCGAATTCGAACGGGCGCTCCTCGTCGAGGGCGTTCTGCGCCACGACCACCACCGTGCCGTCCGGGTTGCGGAAGGCGATGGCCATCGAGTTGAAGTGGCCGGTGGTGCCGAGCACCTTCGCGCCGGGCCTGACGTAGTGCGAGAAGTGGCGCATCACGTAGTATTCCGGATTGCGGCGCACTTCGTGCTTGTCGGCGGTGATGGTGAACAGGGAGTTCTGCCACCAGCCCCATGTGGAATCCTGGTCGTCGAGGATCATGTTCCAGTAGGTGTATGCGGTGGCGCCGTTGCGGAAGTAGTGGTTGATCAGGTGGAAGATGTACTCCGCGTACTCCCAGCTGTTGTCGCCGGTGCCGCATTCGGACTCCGACTGGATCAGTTCGATCTCCGGCCATGATTCGTGCGTGCGGGCGATGCAGTTCTGGCCGGCCCACTGGTAGGCGATGCCCTTGATGTACTTGCGCGCGCCGTCGTCGAAGAGGATGTTGTCGACGAAGCGGTTGTAGTTGTTGAGCGTCATGCCATAGCCGCCGCCGGTCCAGGCCATGTCCTCCGGGCCGTTGAGGGTGCCCAGCCAGATGTCGGTGTCGAGTCCGGCCTCGTCGAACGCCGGTCCGAGGTAGTCGCGGATGAACACCTTGAGCGCTTCGGAATCCCACAGGGCGCTCGGGAACTTCTGGTCGGCGAACACCTCGTTCTGCACGTGCAGCTGGTTCACGGTGATGCCGTGCTCGGCATAGGCCTGGATGTACTTGACGAAGTACTTGGCGTAGGCCTTCAGGTTCTCCGGGGTCTGCACGAGACGGCCGTAATTGTAGGCCTTCGGGCGCTTCATCCACGTCGGCGGGCTCCACGGACTGGAGAACAGCTGCATGTTCGGCTGCCATTCCTGTGCGCGGTGGATGTACGGGATCAGGGTCTGCTCGTCGTGTTCGACGGAGAAATGCTCCATCCCGTAGTCGCCGTCGACCTCGTCGTAGCTGTACCAGTGGTCGGCGAAGTCATTGGCGCCGACGGGGGCGCGGTTGAAGGTGAAGTTCATCTCGTCGGGGCTGAACAGCTCCTTGATGATCTGGTCGCGTTCGGCTTCGCTGACGTTCTGCAGCGGCAGCCAGCCGAGTTCGTTGAAGCAGCCGCCGAAGCCGCGCAGGGCCTGGTATTCGTTGCCGTCGAGCTGCAGGTCGGCCGCGGTGGTGGCGTTGGTGGATTCGATGTCGGAGGTTCGGTCGGCAAGCTTGTTGTCTTGCGTCGTTGCAATCCAGGTGGTCATGATGTTCCTTGGTATCGTCGTTGATAATTCGGATATGCGTTGATGGTTAGTATGGATGGGAGAGGCGGGACGATTCGACCCCGCGGAGGGGAGACGGCCTATGGCACGACCGTCTCCCCCGGTTTACAGCAGCTGCCTTACTTGACCTTCTTGATGGCCATGATGAAGAAGCAGCCGATGATGGCCAATGCGATGGACGTCGGGAACGCGAAGTTGTAGCCGAGGTTGACCACGATGGCGGACATGACGACCGGGCCGCACATCTGGCCGAGGGTGGTGGCCATGTTCAGGATGCCCAGATCCTTGCCGGCCTCTTCCTTGTTCGGTAGCACGTCCACCAGCAGCGCCTGGTCGACGGCGGAGTAGACGGCGTAGCCGAGGCCTGCGATGCCGGCGAACAGGTACATGCCCATGGTGGACTTGAAGATCCACGGCATGGCGATGCCGACGGCGAAGAGCACGGAAGCGACGACGACCGGGACCTTGCGGCGGCCGATGAGATCGGAGACCGGGCCGGAGATGAAGGAGCCGACCAGGGACATGACCATCATGATCATGGACACGACGGACACGGTGACGGCGGATTCCTTGACGGACTGGCCGATGTAGTTCTGGATGATGTACAGCTGGTAGACGTTGATCATCTGGTAGGCCATGAGCATGCAGAAGCGGCCGGCGAACGCCTTGTAGAAGTCATGCGCGGTGGAGAACTTCGGCGGGCGGAAGGAGGAGAGGATGTCCTTGGCGGAGCCTTCGTCCTTCGGCAGGAAGTCTGCGGACTGCTCCTTCGGGATGATGATCACGGCGACCACGCCACCGAGGAACATGAGCACGCCGGCGACGGCGAAGCCCGGAATCAGGTTTTCGATGAACAATGCGCCGAGCATGGTGCCGATCGGAGCGCCGATGGTGGAGCCGGCGCCGTAGAAGGCGGACATGGTGCCACGGATCTTGGAAGGCACGCGGTCGGACAGGATGGCGACCATCGGCGCGATCATGCAGTTCAGACCGAACATGCAGGCGCAGTAGAAGATGGTCAGCAGCACGGCGTTATGCGTGGTGCCGGTCAGGAACAGGGTGACGCCACCGAGCACGGCTCCGAAGAGGATCCACGGGGTACGGCGGCCGAAGCGGGAACGGGAGCGATCGGAGAAGTTGCCGAACATCAGGTTGGCGACCAGGGATGCGACCGCGGTGAACGCGTTGACGATGCCGACCAACGCATCGGCGTTGACGCCCGGGATGGTCTTGTAGTGCATGGGCAGCAGCACTGCGGAAACGATGCCCAGACCGGACATCCACAGCACTCCGAATACCAGGAAGCCTGCGCCGAAACGTGCGGCGTTCATCTTGGACAGCGGCTTGCCGGTTTCCGGGGGGACAGTGACGGATCCTTTTCCGCCGCGGCGATGTTGGCGTTGTAAGCGGCAAGGCGCTCCGCCTTGCTGGCGATTGCTTCACTCATGAAACTCTCTCCTTCGAATCATGCTTCAGTAGTGAACTTATGTTGTGTGCGATTCCGCACCTTAGCGGTGTATGTGGTGGTGGGACAGCCTCGCCCCATCTGTTAACTACCATGTGGTAACTAACGTGTTTTCAGTGTAAACCATCTTTCGCAAAGGCACAAGTCGACGTCATGTCATCGCCGTCTCAAAGCGTTTGCAAAACCGGTCGGACACTGTTCCATTCAGCTTCACAGTCACCGGTTTTTATTACCTAGTAACTGCTTAGTTAAATCATATAACAAATCGTTTGTCTGCGATAATCCGGCGTGTTCCAAGGGTTCCCATCGTCTTCTTCTCCCCCTTCTTGTACCTTAGTAAGCACCAGATGAAGGAGAGCATATGCGTCGCCGCACCGAAAACAAACCCAGAAAGCGAATGAGCGCCGAGGATCGCAGGAAGGCGATTCTCGAAACCACGGTCTCATTCATCTCCCAGTTCGGTTTCTGGGGCTTCACCATACGCGATGTGGCCCAGGCTCAGAACATCACCGAAGCCGGCCTCCTTTACTACTTCAAATCCAAAGAACAACTGCTTGAGGAAACCCTCAAATACGCCGATCGGACCAATCAGATCGCCATCGCCGAGCATCTTGGCGTGCAGGGCGTGACCGGCGAAGTCCTTGACGACGGCATCGCGTACCACTGCGATCTGGGGCTGAAGGCCATTTCCACGGGAACCGTGGAGACCAACGCCGACCGTCCGGAGATGGTCCGTCTCTACACCTTGCTGGAAAGCGAGGCGTTAAGCAAGGACCATCCCGTGCACGAGTATTTCGAACAGCGCGAAATCAATCTGCTGAAGGAATACGCGTTCGCGGCCGAGCGCGACGGTGTCGCCGATCCGGAGCGCACCGCGCTGCAGGTCCTGTCCGCGATGGAGGGTCTGCAGCTGCGCTGGCTCAACGGATCGCATGACGTCGACTTCGTCGGGGAATGGAAGGCCATCATCGACCTGCTCATCCCCTGACCCAGTGGGCCGACGCACCGCCACCGCTTTGCGGCTCAGCCGGCGATGACGACCACATTCCAGCGGCCGATCGTCAGCCTGTCGCCCACCTCGACCTTCGAGCCCTCCTTCAGAGCGATCGCCGCGGTGGCGGATTCATCGACGGTGCCGTCGGTGCCCACCACCACCGGAGCGACCACCACATCGCCCGACACCGGGCTGTCGATGGTGACCTCGTCGGCGGAGTAGTTGAGCAGATACGTCACCTGCTCGCCGCGGGCGTTCGTTCCGCGGCGCACCGTCACCTGTCCGGCGAGCGCGGTGCCGGCATCGGCGATGCCCGCGTGTTCCACGGCTTCACGCAGGACGGCGCGGATGGTGTCGGCGTCGAGCAGGGTGGCGATCCATTCGGCGTCGCCCTTGCCGAAGCCATGTCGGGTCACCGCGGCGTAATCCTTCCACGCGTAGTGGCCGTAGCTGGCGAGCACGTCGGTGCCGTCGAATGGGGTGACCAGTTCGATGAGCGCCTGCGCGTCGCTTGCCGGGGTTTTGGCGAGCGTTCCGGCGAATTCCACGGATACGTGGCCGTTCGGGCGGGTGAATTGGTTGTAGGTCATGCCGAACACGTCGGTGAGGTTGTGCGGCGCGCGGTCGTGCCATACGGTCACCTCGTCGTCGGTTACGAAGGAGCGCATGGTGGAGACAAGGTGGCCGCCGCTGGAGACGAATTCGCGCAGACGGTCGGTTGTTTCCTGCGGAGTGCAGTACAGTGCCGGGGTCACGATCATCTCGTATTTGGCCAGGCGTTCGGCCGGCGCGTCGGACGGGATGAAATCGCATTCCACGTTGAGTTCGAACAGCGCGTCGTAGATGTTGCGCACCACGTCGTTGTACTTGAGGGTGCCGCCGAACGGGAAGCCGGCTTCGATGAGGAACCAGTCGAGCGCGGTCAGCGATTCGTTGCTGACCATGATGGCCACCTTGTTGTGCTTCTTCAGGTGGACGAGCCGCTCTCCCACTTCCGGTTTGGCGATCTCGCGGCCGAACACGCCCGCCTCGCGGTAGGTGGGATTCGGTTCGAGGTCGTGGCTCAGCAGGCCCTTCCAATATGTTTCAAAGGAATTGTGGATGGAGTGCCAGTGCCAATATTCCACCATGTCGGCGCCGGAGGCGAGGTGGGAGTAGGCCTGCAGGCGCAGCTGGCCCGGGAACGGCACCCAACCGTGCTGGCCCTGGGCCTCCGTTTCGAGCACCAGGTAGTTCCTGCCGTCCTTGGTGGAGCGGGTCATGTCGCCGCCGAAGGCGATCTCCTTGCCGGTCAGGTCGTCCTCGGTGGGGTGGTAGATGTCCACGCCGGTGATGTCCACGGCGGTCGAGGCCTTGAAGTGGTCGACGGCCGGCTGCACGCCGTAGGAGTATCCGCGCCATTCGAAATCGAAGTTGTGGGTGATGAACTGGTCGTCATGCGCGTATTCGCGCACGATGTCGGCCTGCCACTGCAGGAAGGCGCGCACCTGGTCGCGGCGGAACTTGTCGAATTCGCCGCCCAGGGACTCGTTGATGGTGGCGGTCACGTCCGGGAAGTCCTCCCAGGAGTCGATGCGGTTGGACCAGTAGTCAAGGCCGAAGTGGTGGTTGAGCTCGTCCAGATCGCCGTGGAACTTCTCCCGCAGGTACTTGACGAACAGGCGCTGCATGTCATCGGAGACGGAATCGTAGTATTTCGTCTCGTTGTCCACCTGATAGCCGATGACGGCCGGATGGTCGGCAACATGGGCGATGAGCCTGCGGATCACACGCTCGCCGTAGAAGCGGTAGGTGGCGTTGACGATGTCCATGATCTGGCGCGCGCCATACTTGCCCTGTCCGTTCGGCGTGACCGCGAGCACGCTCGGGTCGAGTTTGACGAGCCAGCTGGGCACCGCGTAGGTCGGCGTGCCGACGATGACATCGATGCCGGCACGCTGCGCGGCGTCGAGCGCGCGGTCCACGTAGGTGAAGTCGAATACGCCCGGTTGCGGTTCGCAGGTGCTCCACGTGGATTCGGCGATGCGGATGACGTTCAGCCCCGCGTCCTTCATCATTTTCATATCCTCATCGATGCGGTCGATGCCTTTCATCATGAGGTATTCGTCATAGTATGCTGCGCCAAAAAGGATGTGGTCCACTTCGTTGCGACTCATGGTTTTCTTGTTCCTTACATCTTCGCTGACTACGGTCGAGATTTTTATCTAACAAGTATTAGATATAAGAAATATATTATCTGCCCGCACATATGTCAAGAGGCTTGGAAATAAGGCGTGTCTTACCTAATAAACATTAGATATACGACCAGCCGCTACTTTTTACCGGTATCCGTCCCATACCGGAGAGGGAAAAATCAACCGTTCGAAGGCGAGCCATTCGTCATACAGGTCGATCGGCGGTTTGCGCATCCACCGCAGCTGGATACCGTCCATCGCCTCGATGCATTGCCGTACGATCGGCCGCATATTATCCCATCCGCCGACTTCCGGAGGCAGTTTCCATGCGAACTTTGAGTAATGCTCCCACGTCAGATCCGGTCGGTTTTCGAAATACTCGTGCAGTGGATGGTCCGCGTTGAACGATTCGGTTTCCAAAACCATGTACAGCTGCAGCAGACTGCGGCGTTGCGCATTGTAGCGGACCAGAAACCGCAGATATGCGGGAAACAGCATGCCGTCAGAATCGCTGCCGGGCAATCCCGACTTAGCGAAGTCGGCGGGTGTGCCCTGCTGGTCGTAGCTATCGGTGACCAGCAGCGACAACAACCGCTCCTTGTTGCCGATGTAGTGCAGCAGTCCGGGCTGGCTCATGCCGATGGCGTCGGCGATGTCCTTGAGCGACGTGCCGTAGTACCCCTTCTCGCCGATCAGCTTGCCCGCCGCCGCGATGATTTCGCGTTTGCGCTCTTCGGGCGATTTACGAACCCGCTTTTTCCCCTCGGTAACCATATGGAACAGCGTACCATCGGACGGGCCCTCGGCCGGTCACGCCTGGAAGACGTCCGGATGCTTCGGGTCGCCCGGTTCGTCGGCGAGCACACCCTCAAGGCCGAGAAACTCCTGCCAGAATTCCAGCGAGTTGCCGTATGGGATGGCCTGGCTTCCGCGCGCCTGCAGGTTCGCCTTGGCCTCGAACACGTCCTCCTCGCGGATGCCGTCGAAATAGCTTTCCAAGCGTTCAAGGTTCGTCGGATCGTAGAACAGCGAGCCGATGATTTCAGTAAGCCGCTCGGCGCGGGCCACCGGCAGCGAATCCCAGTGGCGGAATTCGATGAAGTTCTTCAAACGCACGTCGTTGAAGTGCGTGGAGATCACATGGTTGATCTCGTACGCGTTGAGCTCGCGGTCCGGGTACACGTCGTTCGCGTTCTCGTAGAACGCCGGATGGTGCAGATCGGTTCCGGGCACCGCCAGCGCTTCGGGCGTGTGCGTCAGGTCAGCGAACATCATCGGCGTGGACAGCACGTCCACCGCGTAATCCTCCCAACCGAAACGCGGGTCGAACAGGCCGGGGATGACGTTCGTGCGTTGGAAATCGAGATAATCCCACATGCGTTGGCGCAGCAGCGGATACGGGTTCTCCCTGCCTTCGAAATACGGGGTGTTGCGGAAGAACCATGCCAGAATCGGGCCGATCACCGTGCCCAACCGCAGTTTGGCGATCGCGTCCTGTTCCGAAACGTAGTCGATGCTGACCTGTGTCGAAGCGGAGCAACGCATCATGCACGGACCGAACTGTCCGACACGTCCCAGGTAGGCGGTCATCGCCTTGTATCGGTCCTTCGGATTGACGGGAATGTCGGCGTAACTGGATTTCGGTTGGTAACCATAGTTGACGAGTCGGAAACCAAGTTCTTCGAGGATGGGGTCGACTTCGCGGCGGAACGCGCCGTACAATGTGGCGAGCTCCTCCGGCTTGTGCAGGATGCCGATGGACGTTTCCAACTGTCCGCCCGGTTCCAAAGATACGGAGATGCCGTCACGGGCGAGTCCGACCAGTCGCCCGTTTTCCCAGTATTCCTTGTTTTCGTCGTAATACGGGCGGATGCGGTTGAGCAACGCTTCAATGCCGTTGCTTTCGTAGTAGGTCACCGCGGTATCGTCGCTGTTATGTACCGGCAGGGGGTTGGGTTTCCCCCCAAAACCCCCCATTCGGCGATTTCCACGCCAAAACCGCCGGTGCCGCGCTGTTGGCAGCCGGATTCGAAGAATTTGATAAGGCTTTCCACATGCTTCGGATTCGGCTCGGTCAGCAGGTGCGCGTACGTGATCTTTGGCGTTGTCATAGTGGCCATCCTAACGAAAAGCGCCATTCGCAACGCAGGCTACGCTATACGGAAAATCGATAACCGACCATCATTCCCCATCGATTTGGCTGGCGATTTGAATGCCGATTCGACGACCATCGATTTTACGATCGCCGAATCAGCCGTCGATTTGGCGGCTCAGATACCGTCGAACCGACGTCGGAAAGTTTCCCAACGTCGGTTCGACGGAAATAAGAATGGCGATTCAAGCGGCCTTCTCGCTGTTGCGCGCCTCTTCGGCTGCGCGGTGCGCCTTCTTGGCAGCGGAGATCATCAGCTTGATGCGGTTGAGCTGGTTGGCTTCCGAAGCGCCCGGATCGTAATCGATGGACACGATGTTGGCTTCCGGATGCAGTCGGCGGATCTTGCCGAACATGCCTCGGCCTGTCACGTGGTTCGGCAGGCAGGCGAACGGCTGCGCGCACACCACGTTCGGGCATCCCGATTCGATGAGTTCCAGGATTTCCGCGGTCAGCAGCCAGCCTTCGCCGGCCTGCACGCCCACGGACGTGACCTCGTCGGCCTTCTTGACCAGTTCAGGCATCGGCAGATCCTGCGAGAACTTGCCGTGAGCCAGATCGACCGCCTCGCGTACCGGCGCGTTATACAGGTCGAGGCCCTTGCGCATCAGCGCATAGCCGAGCTTGCTGCCGCCCATGCCGAGGTAATGCTCGTTCCAATCGGAAATGTACGGTCGGGTGGTCATGAATTCCATGATGCCCGGCACCACGGCCTCGCAATCCTGCGATTCGATGACGTCCACCACGTGGTTGTTGGCGTCCGGCTGGTACTTGACGAGAATCTCGCCGACCACGCCGACGCGCACCTTGCGGGGCTCGTCCTTCAGCGGCAGCGCGTCGAACGACTTGACGATCTCCTTGACGAGTGTCGGATACGGCAGGTAGCCCTTGCCGATGAACTTACGCGCGGTCTTGGAATGGCCGTGGTTTTCCAAGGTTTCGCGCACGATGGTGTCCCACGTATGGTACAGCTGGTTCGCGCTGCCGGGTGTCACTTCATACGGACGCACGCGGTACAGGCACTTCATAAGCAGATCGCCGATGATCAATGCCTTGATGGCGCGGTGCAGCAGCGCCGGCGTGGCTTTGAAGCCAGGATTGTCCTCGATGCCCTGCGTGGAGATGGCGATCACCGGGATCTGCGGATAGCCGGCATCCACCAGCGCCTTGCGGATCAGGCCGAAGTAGTTGGTGGCTCGGCACATGCCGCCGGTCTGCGTGATCGCAAGCGCGGTGTGGTCCGGATCGTATTTGCCTTCCAGAATCGCGTCCACGAGCTGACCGATGACCATGATGGCCGGATAGCAGGCGTCGTTGTTCACGTATTTGAGGCCGGTCTCCACATCCTCGCGGCTGGCATGCTTGAGGATGTCGAACTTGTAGCCGCCGGAACGAATCACGGATTCCACCAGCGAGAAGTGGATCGGGCTCATCTGCGGGGCCACGATGGTGTAGTCCTTCATGTCCTCGCCGAACGGGATGCGGTTCGCATACTTGGACATGGTGGCCGTGTTGTGGGCGGATCCGCCATTGCCGGCCGCGCGCTTGGATGCGGCGGTGACCGCTTCGGTGAGTTTCGGATTGGCTTTCATGACGGTGTCGAGCATGACCTGACGTCCCGGAGTCGGCGCCTCGGAACCGGTCTTGCGGAATCCACCGTTCTTCTTGTTGCGCTCACGCTCTTCGACGGCCGCCTTGAGCGAGCGCAGACGAATCTTCGCCGCACCTAGGTTGGAGACCTCGTCGATCTTGAGCATGGTGTACACGTCGGCCTTGTCCGCCAGGATCTCGGACACCTGGTCAGTGGTGATGGCGTCGAGGCCGCAGCCGAAGGAGTTGAGCTGCACGAGCTCGAGTCCCGGATAGGATGCGACGAAGTTGGCCGCCGCGTACAGTCGCGCATGGTAGGCCCACTGGTTGGTGACGCGCAGCGGCATTTTGGTGACCTTGCGGTCGTCGACGTGGCGGAAGCCGTTCGCGTTCTTCTTGCGCGGGTCCTCCTCGCCTTCCGACAGGTAGTCGCTCAGATGCAGGTTCTCCCCCGGCTGCAGTTCGCAGATCGAATCCTCCGAGAGCACGACCATGCCGAGCGCGCAGATCGTCTCGGGGATGCCGTGGTTGACCTCGGGGTCGATGTGGTACGGGCGTCCGGCGAGCACGATGCCCCGGCAGTTGTGCTCCTTCATGTAGGCGAGCGCCTTGAAACCTTCCTCCTGCACGTCGTTCTTGAAGATCTTGTCCTCGGCGTACGCGGCCTTGACCGCGGTCTCGGCCTCCTCGCGGCTCACGTTCGCCCAGGCGAACTCCTCGACGATGCGGTCGACCATGAGCTCGTGGTTGGCGAGGTTGAAGTACGGGTGCATGTAGCGGATGCCGTCCTCGCGCAGTTCGGGCATGTTCGCGCCGATCACCACCGGGTAGTTGGCCACGACCGGGCAGTTGTAGTGGTTGTCCGTATTGGGCACGAGGTTGTCCTCGTAGCTCACGCACGGGTAGAAGATGTTCTTGACGCCCTTGCCCAGCAGCCACTTGATGTGGCCGTGCACCAGCTTGGCCGGGTAGCAGATGTTCTCGGAGGCGATCGATTCGATGCCGGTCTCGAACAGCTCGTGCGAGCTGCGGCCGGAGATCATCACCTTGAAGCCGAGCGAGGTGAGCAGCG
>OGQN01002264.1_pt1 | contig 13997 bp, 9 predicted proteins | sample 1553231 | NCBI WGS metagenome assembly OGQN01 (sample SAMEA2579950, study PRJEB22360) | human gut metagenome | biome: human gut; feature: human-associated habitat; material: faeces | place: Denmark | collected 2008/2010 | reverse complement strand
ATCAACGATTGCGAGAAAATTTCTTAAAACCACCTTGACAAAATGTATCAGAAGACACCCTTCTGCAAAGTATGGAAACTGCCGGTGCAGATGAAATGCCGGAAGATGCGGAGCGCAAGGGATTGGGGACACCGGCGACTCGTGCTGCTACGATTGAAAAGCTGGTACGAATCGGTTTTTTGGAACGTAAAGGTGATAAGAAAACCAAGCACCTGATTTCCACCCATAAAGGAACCGCTCTGGTAACCGTGATGCCGGAACAGATTCAATCTCCATCCATGACCGCTGACTGGGAAGAAAAGCTGCTCATGATTGAGCGTGGAGAATATGACAGCAATGCTTTTCTGAAAGAAATTCAGGATATGATTTCTGCACTGGTGCAGACCTATGAAAAGGTAAAAGGGTCTGATGTGCTTATGGCAAAGGAAGTGCAGACAGTGGGTGTTTGCCCTGTCTGTGGCAGTTCCGTCACAGAACGGCAGAAAGGATTTTTCTGTTCCAAAAGAGAATGCCATTTCGCTCTATGGAAAAACAGCCGTTACTTCGAGAGCATCGGAAAAAGCCTGACATCAGCGGTGGCACAAAAGCTCTTGTCCAATGGAGAGGTTAAGCTCAAAGGATGTAAATCTGCTAAGACCGGCAGAATGTACGATGCAACCGTTGTAATGACAGTAACGGAGGAAGGGAAACCGCAGTTTAATATGAATTTTGAGAACGGAGGAAAAAGTAAATGATGAATGAGTTTAATCCGGATGGCAAGGACATTCGGTTCATTGACAGCCATTATAGAGATTTGTTTCGCATCCCGGATGGCGGAACGATTCAGGTACACTACTCCGATGATTCAGTAGTCATTAAGCCCTGCAAGTTTATTGATGAGTACCATACACAGATTGGAAACAATGTGTTCCACATCTGCCAGTTTGCAGAACTCCTGGAGCGTAACGGAAGCTATTGTCAGGCGGAACCGGAAATCATGGGTGATGAAGCTGCATGGCAGGTTGGGCGAGATCAGTATCTTGCAATCCAGACCTGTGAAGATGGTTATGACTATACGCTCTTTGATAAAGAATTTCATGAGATTGATGGCGGTCAGTTGGACAATCCAGAGCTGTCTATGCTGGAAGCACGAGCTGAAATTCTGGCTGGATTTGGACTTCAGATGAGAGAACTGCGAGTACAAGTATATGAAGAAGTCATGGAAAAAGCAGAGGCTGTTGAAGCTGTAAATGCTTCTTTGCTTGACCTGGCAAAACAAATTGACCAGTTCTCTGATGAGTACGATCACTATGAATATGCTGACAGAGTTGATGATAAAAAGAGCAACATTGTTGAGATTTATCATGATCTCACAAATGGAAACGCTGCTCCGTACCGAGATTTTTTAGAACAGGTTATTGAAGATTCGGATGAAATTTCTGTGGTACAGGCAGCAACACAGTTAAAGAATGAGTTGGATAAGGCGGTTTCTCGACCTAAAGAATCCGTAATTGATCAGTTAAAACAGATTTCGGGACAGACAGTACCATCTAAAATGTCGCACAGTTTTAAGGAACCCGAAAGATAAGGAGGATAATCTATGTCACAGGAAAAGATTGAACGTTGGAATGAAGTCGATGGCAATCTCGATAATGGTGAAAAGCTGCAAGCATTTTTGGACAGTACCACGGATGCGTATGCGATTTTGCAGCTGCGCCGTACAGATGAAACCGTTTATGAACGCTTTGAATCCTATGAAGCCCTGAAACGTCAAGGAAAAGAGCCGAACATTGACCATTATGATGTGGTTTATGTGGCTCCGCTCTCCTCTTATACTGACCAGACTGCCATGCTGGAAGGGCTGTACACAAAGTTTAATGTGGAGCGTCCAGAGGATTTCCGGGGGCACAGCCTGTCCGTCAGCGACATCGTGGCACTGAAAACCGATGCTGTGGTATCTTTTCACTATGTGGATTCTATCGGCTTTCAGGAGCTTCAGGGCTTTATGAAGCCGGAGAACTACCTGAAAAATGCAGAGATGGCGATGGAGGACGATTATGGGATGCTGGATGGCGTTATCAATAATGGCAAAGCACCTGCAACGGAAGAACGTTCTTCTGTATTGGCACAGCTGAAAGAACAGCCTGTTCTGGATAGTCCCCATAAACCGCCCAAAGCCCGAACAGAGAGGGAGATGGAATGATGGATTTAACCATTGATGAAAAAATGCTGATACTTCTGTACAGCCCAGGAACCAGAATGGGGCTGTATGGAGCATTACAGCAGATGAAAGAGCAGCTTGAGGAGGATGAAACAGAATTGTTGGATTTGACCAACTCTGTTTTGCAGAAGTTATCAGATATGGATGATGAAGTCTTTGAAAAGCTGAGTCTTTCTCTGGATTTATAAAGATTGGAGGGAAATAATGAATCCGAAAGAGAGGTATTATTCCGGTGTGGCAAGAGAAACGATCCATAGAATTACTGCCAACCGAGAAAACTGGACTTCTTTTCTGGCAACGATGGCTCGAAATTATGATTTCACCTATCCAGAACAGGTGATGATTTATGCGCAGCGTCCCAATGCTACACTGTGCAAACCTTATGAGGAATGGAACACAGACCAGTATCGGCGCTATGTGAAAAGGGGTTCCACTGGTATTGCCCTTTTTGTGATGAACCAGGATAAACCGTATCTGCGTTATGTCTTTGATGTGGCGGACACAGGTGTGCGTCGTTCTTCTCCGTCAATTACGCCGTGGAGAGTGACCGATGAAAACCGCCGTTTTATAATGGATGAGATGGAACGTGTCTTTCAGGTTCCGTCAGAGGGAATTCTGGAATATCAGCTGGAAAATATCGCAATCAACCTTGCCAGAGAGTATTGGGACGATTTCAAAAAGCCGATCCTCGACATCGTTGCAGATAGCTTCCTTGAGGAGTATGATGAATATAACATCGAGGTAGCATTTAAGACCGCAGTGGCAAATAGTGTCTCCTATGCGATGTACAGCCGTATTACCGAGAATCCGGATAACTATTTTGAGCATGAAGATTTTCAAAATGTATTCGACTTTAATACCCGTCAGACGGTAAATGCTCTGGGTACGGCGGTCAATGCAGTCAGCTCTCGAATGTTTGGAGAAATCGAAAAAGCCATAGAAGCCTTTGAACAGACAAAAACCGTGGAAAGGAGCCATGATTATGAACGAAATGACTTACACACAGGTCGGGGATTACCGGATTCCGGACATCGAACTGAAGAACACCGAAACGAAACCGTTGGGCAAGTACGGCAGAATGCGGAGGGCGTTTCTGCAAGAGAACAATCCGATGTTGCTGAACGATCTGATTCTCAGCGAGCAGCTGTTCCCGCATCTCCAGGAGATCGACGAGACAGCGCACCGCAGAGTGGAGCAGCTGATGACAGAACTGCTGGAGAAGAATCCGGCACCGGACAAAGCAACACAGCAGATGGCATGGGTGAAGCACATGAACAGCCTGAAAGCACAGGCAGAGGAAATCGTGACAGCGGAGCTTATCAACAGCTGAGTTTGAACCTTTTCCTTTCAGAATCAGAACAAATCAGCTTTATTGACGAAGCAGAGAGCAAAACGCTCTCTGCTTTTTCTTTATCTGAAAATCAGATCGACCAGGTGCTTACTGTTGGCGGAAATGAAGCTAATCTCCGAATGATGGTGGCACTGGAATATATGAAAGGAAAATCCACAGAGGAGATTGCAAAGCGTCTGCCTGCACTCTATCGTGGCAGCAATGGCTTTAAATTGGATAGTCATGAGGTCAGCGCATGGTTTGATGAGCAGTGTATTCATCTTGCCAGAGGAAAGACTGCCCGTTTTGCACCGTCCAGACAGATCGTATCCTGGCAGGAAGCCGCCGAGCGTATCGGTAAGTTACTGGAGAATGGCGAGTATGCCACCAATGTAGAGTTGGTGGAGGCTCCGGGTTATGAGAGAACAAAGGTCGCAGAATCTCTTTGGTATTTGTATCATGATCTTTCTGATAATGCCAGAGAACAAGGCTTCTTCCCTTCTTTACAGGAAGTCCGCAGTGTGGGATTTCCGGCAGAAACAGCAGAGCTGGCTGAAAAGCTGAATGATAGTCAATTCAGAGCCGGACTGAAAGCTGAATATCAGAACTTTTTACAGGCACACAATGAGGATTCTTCTTTGCTGCGATTCCATTATCACAAATTGGAACGCTTGGCACAGCGACTGGATGAGCTTGATCTGCCACTCAGAGAATATCAGAGCAGTATGACCATGCCACCTCTTGTCCGTCAGTTTATTACGGATGATGAAATCAATGAATCCCTGTCCGGGGGCAGTGGTTTCTCTGGTGGAAAAGCCCGTATTTATGAGTATTGGCAGAAAGGACATTCTGCAAAAGAAAAAGCGGACTTTTTGAAAAATGAGTATGGGACAGGCGGTCGTTCTCATGCGCTTTCCGGTGCTTCTGGCAGTGGTGAAGATCACGATGCCAAAGGAATCCGATACACCAAAAGCGGCTGGGATAAGGCGCAGCTGTCCTGGACACAGGTTGCCAATCGCATTGATTCGTTGATTAAGCAGGAGCGTTATATTTCTCCTGAAGTTTTGAAAGATGTTCAACAAGAACGAGCATCGGATATAGAAAACGAGCCGAATCCTGTGGGACGCATTGAATATCTTGGAACAAATGGCAGACCGGGTGAAGTGATTGAATATACTGATCCGGAACAGTTTATCAAGAATATTGAAGATGAAACATTCTATGGTGTTCCATTCACTGTTGTTCTGTATCGGGACGAACAGGGAAACACCATCCCACAAGATTTTCTCAGCGAACTTGACCCACCGCCGAAAGGCTTCCGTGTGGAAGATGCTCCGGTAATCGACTTGGAGGAAGAAGCACCCTCTGTGGATGAAGCAGAAGAAAGCCCGTTTGTTGCACAGGTCATGCGTGATGTAGAAGCTATTGCTGCCGAAGAAGAATCCTATGAGCGATTCAGTGTGATTGAAACAGAAAACGGTTATGCTGTCTGGGATGATATTCGGGATGAAATCTATGTAGATGATGAGGGTGTCAGTGAGGAATTCACCAGTGAGTGGCAGGCAAACGATTATTTGCAGGAAGTCAAAAAAGCGGTTTCTGCCAAAGAATCTGCGGAGTGGCTGTACAATGAACGCTCTAAATTTGAAGCAACACAGGAACCGGTTTATCAGGTGGGTGACACTGTTTTTCTGGAGGGAGAAGCATACAATATCACTGCCATTGGAACTACTGATGTACAGTTGCTGCCTCCAGGAATGGTGTACCCAATTTATCGGGCGGAAAGCAAAGAGAATTTTGAACGCCTTTTAAGACAGGATGAACGCAATGCCCGATTTATTTCAGGTGAAGAACCGGAAAAAACTGTTGCCACAGCTGAGCCGGAACATTTTATCGACCATTACTATGTGGTAGAAGATTTGCAGGTTCGAGGGGCGCTTCAGCTCAAGGAGTACAGCACATTCGAGGACGCAATGAGAGCATACAAGTCCCTTCCATCTGAAAGAATGAAAGCTCTGGGAGTGCAAAACACACGGACTCCATTCCCCGGTAGCCTGGATCTGATTCAGTGTAAAGATGGCGAAGATAAACTTGTCCAGGACTACACAAAAGTTGCTGGTTGGGAAAACCCTGAGATTCTGGACTTGGTTCAAAAAATTGAAACTGCAATTCAAACAAAGGAAAGTCCCGATATTCCAGCAATCAATTTTCACATCACAAATGACCATCTTGGCGAGGGCGGAGCGAAAGCAAAATTCAGAGCCAATATGGATGCAATCCGTGTCCTAAAAGAATTGGAGTTTGATGAGCGAAATGCTACTCCGGAAGAACAGGAAATCCTTTCCCAATATGTCGGTTGGGGTGGGCTTGCAGCTGCTTTTGATGAAAACAAGGCAAGCTGGGCTGAGGAGTTCAGAGAACTTTATACAGCCCTGTCTCCGGAAGAATATGCCGCAGCACGAGCTAGTACCCTGAATGCCCACTATACCAGTCCTACCGTCATTCGTGCCATCTATGATGCGGTCGGACAGATGGGCTTTGAAACAGGAAATATTCTGGAACCTGCAATGGGTATCGGTAACTTTTTCGGTATGCTCCCTGACGCCATGCGAAACAGCAATCTCTATGGAGTGGAGTTGGACTCCATCAGTGGGCGTATCGCTCAGAAACTCTATCCTAACGCTGAAATCAAGGTGGCGGGCTTTGAAACTACGGATCGCCGGGATTTTTATGATTTGGCAGTCGGCAACGTTCCGTTCGGCAACTATAAGGTTTCGGATAAGCCCTATGATAAGTTGGGGTTCTCTATTCATAACTATTTTTTCGCAAAAACGCTCGATCAGGTTCGTCCGGGCGGTGTGGTTGCATTTGTGACCAGCCGTTTTACGATGGACTCAAAAAATTCTGATGCCAGAAAATATATGGCACAGAGAGCGGAACTCCTGGGAGCCATTAGACTGCCCAATACGGCATTTAAGGCAAACGCCGGTACAGAGGTTGTATCTGACATCATTTTCCTGCAAAAGCGTGACCACCCCATCGACATCATGCCGGACTGGGTGCAGCTGAATACTACACCGGATGGTTACACCATGAACAGCTACTTTGTAGAGCATCCGGAAATGGTTTTGGGAGAACTTTCTATGGAAAGTACCCAATATGGTAAGGATGATCTCACAGTCCGTCCCCGTGAAGATATGGAACTGGCTGACCTTCTTCGTGAAGCTGTTACCCGTATCGGTGGCACTTATGCTCCTGCGGAGCTAACTGAAGAAGCAAACAGCCAGGAAAAAGAACAGATTACCATTCCTGCCCGCCCAGATGTGAAAAACTTCTCCTACACGGTTGTAGACGATGAGGTATATTTCCGGGAAAACTCTGTCATGCGTCTGGTAGAGCTGAACGACAAAGCCAAAGAACGTGTCAGCGGCATGGTGGAACTTCGCCGCATTGTAAATGAACTGATTGAATATCAGCTGGAGGACTATCCGGATGATATGATTCAGGCAAAACAGGTAGAGCTGAATGCTGCCTATGATGCGTTTACCGCAAAAAACGGGTTAATCAACAACAGAGCCAACAGTCAGGCTTTTGCTGATGATTCCAGCTATTATCTTCTGTGTTCACTGGAAAACTTGGATGAGGATGGTCATCTCAAGAGCAAAGCGGATATGTTCACTAAGCGTACCATTAAACCGGAACGTAAAGTGAACAGCGTGGATACACCGTCTGAAGCACTTGCGATTTCTATTGGTGAGCATGGCAAGGTGGATTTGCCTTATATGGCAGAACTGCTGGGGACTCCCGGCGAATATGATTCCATTAAAACCGAGCTGCAAGGTGTGATTTTTAAAGACCCAATGGCTCCGGATGACCCTGTTTCGGGCTGGCAGACAGCCGATGAGTATCTTTCCGGCGATGTGAGAAGTAAGCTGAGGATTGCACAGATGGCTGCACAGAAAGACAGTTCTTTTGAAATCAATGTGCAGGCACTGGAAAAGGCGCAGCCGAAGGATTTGGATGCTTCTGAAATTGATGTCCGTCTGGGCGCAACATGGATTGATTCTGCCTATATCCAGCAGTTCATGCAGGAAACTTTTGAAACTCCGTATTATCTCCGCCGCACGATTGAGGTCAAATTTTCGGAACTGACAGCAGAATGGAGAATCAACGGAAAGAGTTCTCCGAGCCAGAATGATGTGGCAGCATACACGACCTATGGTACGGAACGTGCCAACGCCTACCGTATTTTAGAGGAAACTCTGAATCTGAAAGATATTCGTATCTACGACACCATTGAGGATGCGGATGGCAAGCAGAAGCGTGTGCTGAACAAAAAGGAAACTACTCTGGCACAGCAGAAACAACAGGCAATCAAGGATGCGTTCCGAGACTGGATTTGGAAAGACTCGCACCGCCGTGAAGCACTTGTGACCAAGTATAATGAACTGTTTAACTCCACCAGACCTCGTGAATACGATGGTAGCCATATCCGATTTGGTGGCATGAATCCCGATATAACCCTTCGGGAACACCAGCGAAATGCCATTGCCCATGTGCTGTATGGTGGGAATACCCTGTTGGCACATGAGGTTGGTGCGGGCAAAACCTTTGAAATGGCGGCTTCCGCTATGGAAAGTAAACGCCTGGGACTGAGCCAGAAGGCATTGTTTGTTGTTCCCAACCATCTGACCTTGCAGTGGGCAAATGAATTTCTTCATCTGTATCCCAGTGCCAAACTTCTGGTGGCAACCAAAAAGGATTTTGAAACGGCAAACCGCAAGAAATTCTGTGCGAGAATTGCCACCGGTGACTATGATGCAGTCATTATCGGTCACAGTCAGTTTGAAAAAATCCCTCTTTCTCCGGAACGTCAGGAGCGCCAGCTGCGTGAACAGATTGATGAGATTGAGGGAGCGATTGCAGAACTCAAATATCAGAACGGCGAGAATTTCACCATCAAACAGATGGAGAAAACGAGAAAATCCCTGCAAACCAGACTGGATAAACTTCTCTCTACTGACAGAAAGGATGATGTTGTTACCTTTGAACAGCTGGGCGTTGATCGGCTGTTTGTAGACGAGAGCCACGCTTTCAAAAACCTCTTTTTGTACACAAAAATGAGGAATGTCGCTGGTCTTTCCACTTCGGAAGCACAGAAATCTTCGGATATGTTTATGAAGTGCCGCTATATGGATGAATTGACCGGCGGGCGAGGCGTTATCTTTGCAACAGGTACTCCCGTATCGAACTCCATGACGGAGCTTTATACTGTTATGCGATACCTTCAGTACGGCACACTTCAAAAGAAAAATCTGACCCATTTTGACTGCTGGGCATCTACCTTTGGTGAAACAACCACCGCTATTGAGTTGGCTCCGGAAGGAACCGGCTATCGTGCCAGAACCAGATTTGCAAAGTTTTTTAATCTTCCGGAACTCATGAATATGTTTAAGGAAGTTGCGGATATTAAAACCTCCGACCAGCTTCACCTCCCAGTGCCGGATGCGAAATTTGAAACGGTTGTTGTGCAGCCTTCTGATTATCAGCAAGACATGGTAGCAGACCTTTCGGAACGTGCAGCGGCGGTTCATTCCGGTATGGTTGACCCATCCGAGGACAATATGCTCAAGATTACCGGCGATGGAAGAAAGTTGGGGTTAGATCAGCGTTTAATCAATCCTCTGTTGCCAGATGACCCGGAAAGCAAGCTCAATGCCTGTGTGCAAAATGTGCTGCGGATTTGGGAAGAAGGAAAAGCTGACAGGCTGACCCAGCTTCTGTTCTGTGACCTCTCCACCCCGAAAAACGATGGCACGTTTAATGTTTATGATGACATCAAGGCGAAGCTGATAGCAGCCGGTGTGCCAGAGAAAGAAATTGCATTTATTCACGATGCAGATTCTGAAGCAAAGAAAAAAGAATTGTTTGCAAAGGTGCGTACTGGTCAGGTTCGTGTGCTGATGGGCAGTACACAGAAAATGGGAGCCGGAACAAACTGCCAGGATCGCTTGGTGGCGCTTCATCACTTGGATGTGGGCTGGCGTCCATCTGATATGACCCAGCGAAATGGTCGAATTATCCGTCAGGGCAATCAAAACAAGGAGGTTCAGATCTATCAGTATGTAACCGAGGGAACTTTTGATGCGTATCTTTATCAGACACTGGAAAACAAGCAAAAATTCATTTCTCAGATTATGACCTCGAAATCGCCTGTCCGTTCCTGTGATGATGTAGACGAGCAAGCTCTGTCCTATGCCGAAATTAAGGCTCTGTGTGCCGGGAATCCGTTGATTAAAGAAAAAATGGACTTGGACATTGATGTGGCAAGGCTTAAGGTTCTAAAAGCTGACCATCAGAGCCAGCAGTATCGCATGGAAGATAAACTCCTGAAATACTTCCCTGCGGAGATTGAAAGGCAGACAGGCTATATTCGTGGATTTGAAGCAGACATCCAAACGGTTACAACTCATCCGCAGATTGTGGAAGGATTCTGCGGTATGGAAATTTTGGGCAAGCACTATATGGAAAAAGAGGATGCCGGTGAAATGATTCTTGCCGCCTGCAAGGAGATGAAAGCGACCGAGCCAATCCCTCTTGGCAGTTATCGTGGTTTTCAGATGGAACTTTCCTTTGATAGTTTCCGGCATGACTTTGATATTACCCTGAAAGGCGCTGTAAGCCATCGTGTATCGCTTGGAACTGATGCCAGGGGAAATATCATCCGACTGGATAATGCCCTCTCCAGCATCCCTGAGAAGCTGGAGAAAGCCCATGAACAGCTCACCAATCTTCAAAATCAGCAGGAAGCGACCAGAGCGGAACTAGGAAAACCCTTCCCACAGGAAGCGGAGCTTGCTGAAAAAAGTGCTCGTCTGGCAGAACTGGATGCGGCTCTTAATATGGAGGACTCCATGCCGGAGCGTGAGGAAGCAGAACAGGCAGATAAACCTTCTGTGCTGGCAGATCTGAAAGCCAAGTCAGAGCATATTCCTCCATATCGAGCATCTGGTGGGCGTGAGGAGGTGCTGTAATGGGCAGACGGGACCAGGATGTTCACTTCCTGGCATCGAAAGAGGAAGTACAGCGAATCCATGAAAAAATGGATGAGCTAGGTATCCGGAGCATGGGGGCATATCTTAGGAAGATGGCTCTGGATGGATACTGCATCAACCTGGATTTACAGGATGTGAAAGAGCTGGTTTCCCTTCTGAGAAGATGCAGCAACAACCTGAATCAGTATGCTAAAAGAGCCAATGAAACCGGCAATATTTATGAGTCGGACATCAGGGATTTGCAGGAACGATTGGAGGAAATCTGGACAGACATGAAGGAGGTGCTGGTGTGCCTGTCCAGTATTCAGTAATCATAAAAATGGGCTGTGGCAAGAAAATTGCCGCAGCCGTACATATTGACATCATTGTGTTTTATTTTTCAAAACAGTATAATGAAGATAAGAAAGGGGTGTGTTTCTATGAGGTTTCTGAAATTTGTAGGGAAAATGGTCTTAAAGCTGGTTGCGTTGCCTGTGCTGTTCGTATTAGGTCTGATTTGCCTTCTGGCAAAACTTGTCGTGAATGTTTCTTCCTTTGCCATAGGAGCACTGATCTTATATATTCTTGGTTGCTGCATTTACTGCGTTTTTCAATCTCTGTGGTTGCAGCTTGGTCTATTGGTTGGAATTGGGCTGGCGGTTTATGCGGTGTTGTTCCTGTTTGTCCTGTTCCAAGAAATCGGAGAACATATCAAAGAAAACCTACGTGATTTTATCTTTTCATAAAATTACCAATAAGGCTGCCTGCGGGCAGTCTTATTTTTTGAGAGGATGGTGAGAAAATGGCAGCAACAAGACTGATTGCCCTTCATATTAACAAGGGAAAAACGGTAGCACAGTGTCTGGCAGATCGTACAGATTATTCCCAAAATGCTGCGAAAACAGAAGATGGAAAATATATCAGCTCTTATGAATGTGACCCCAAAACAGCCGATGAAGAATTTCTCCTGACCAAAAGACAATATCAGCATATCACAGGCAGACAGCAGAAAAATGACATCATTGCCTATCAGATACGCCAGTCATTTAAGCCGGGAGAGATTACTCCAGAAGAAGCCAACCAAGTCGGATATGAAACAGCAATGCGTTGGACAAAAGGAAAACACGCCTTTATCGTGGCGACACATATTGATCGTTCTCATATCCATAACCATATCATTTATAACTCCACTTCTCTGGACTGTACCCGTAAATTCAAGAACTTTTTTCTTTCCGGGCTTGCGGTTCAGCGATTAAGCGATATGGTTTGTATTGAGCATGGCTTATCAATTATAGAGCCAAAGCCATACCGGGAACGAGTCAAGAGAACGATCTATCCGAAAAAGCGTACCAAGCGTGATGAGCTGTGTGCGGCAATCGACCAGATATTAAAAAAGAAACCAAAAGATTTTTCGGATTTTGTTTTTCAGCTTTCAGAGCTGGGGTATGAATTTAAGGATGGAAAGCAACCGGCTTTCCGGCATAGTGGGGAGAAGCGATTTATTCGTCTGCGCTCTCTTGGAGAGGGATACAGTCAGGAGGATATAATTGCAATTCTGTCCGGTAAGTCTGTTCAGAAAGCATCCAGAGCAAGCAGGCAGGTTCATACTCAAAGAGAGTTTAATCTGCTGATAGATATTCAGGAAAAGATGGCAGAAGGTAAATCAGCGGGCTATGAGCGGTGGGCAAAGAAATATAACCGCAAAGAAGCTGCCCGAACGGTTTGCCTTTTGAAAGAAAAAGGCATCAGCAATTATGAAGAATTGACTGCCTTGACAGAACAGCTCAGTAGCCGCTTTGCAGAGCTATCTGATACTATTAAAGCCAATGAAAAAAGAATGGTTGAGATTGGAGCATTACAGACTCACATCAACAACTATTCAAGAACCAGATCGGTGTATGAAGCCTATCGCAAATCTGGATACAGCATAAAATTCTTTGAAGAACATCGAGAAGAAATCCAAATTCATAAAGCGGCAAAGAAGGCGTTCGATCAGCTTCCTGGTAAAAAGGTTCCTACTAGACAATCTTTGAATGAAGAGTATCATCGCCTTTTATCAGGAAAAAAGGAAGCTTATGCCGAGTACCGACAAGTGAAAAAGGATATGCAGGAATACTTGATTGCAAAACAAACTGTAGAACATATTCTTGGTATTGATCGGAAAAATAGGATTATAACGCAACAGCAAAATTTGGATTAGTATATTTTAAATTGTAGGACAAAAATGGGAAATCGTAAAAACCATAGCGTTTTAACGATTTCCCATTTTTATTCATAATAATGTTATTTAACGATAAAAGCATTTTCTTATTTTATCACCAAAATAGAAGGGACTTCTTGTGCATAAAAAGCAATTTACGAGAATTAACCCCACCGTAATGATATAAATAAGTACTAAGTGCTTTTCATAAAAAGTAGGATTAGCTATAAATGGAAACGGATTTATAATTGATTCTGTTTGGCAATTGATATTCCAATATAGCCAGAAAATACCAGAAAATCCATAACCAATATAAACGTTGCTAAAGATCGTACTAATTGTCATGGATATAGCTGATACAAACAAGCAACCACCTATCACGATTGCGATGGCATTTATTATAGAAATAGGTTCAGCAGACACTTCGCCTTGAAATTGCTGTATTATCCGAAAGATGATATTTTGTTTGCGTCAGTTTCCACTGAGACATAACTTCCGTCGTTATCTTTGCTGAGCGCTACGACATACACAAAGAGCACGTCGCTACAATCCGCCGGACTGAGATTGGAAACGGTCATCTTCGTATCATCATTGATGACCCTGCGGTAGTGCAACTCAGATGTATTCTTTGCACTTTTTTCAATATCCAGATACCAGATCCACTTCAAATTACCAGCAACAAGTATGTCGTCATTCTCATTCAGACTGTCGCTCATGCTCATCCGACTTGCGATTACATCATGGCTAGGCAGCGCTGCAAACACGGTCGCTGCCAGACCGAGGCAAAGCGTCAATGCCAGGGCCAGTGCGAGTATTCTTTTTATCTTTTTCATTCTCTTGTATCCTTTCTATTGCAATTTTATTAAATACTGGAACAGGGATATTATACAGTATATATAATATATATGCAAGCAGTTTTTTCATTTTTTGTAATATTCACATATTCGAGTAATGCCTGCTGCGGTCAACTTCCTGCATCGTCCAAGACCTAGTTTATGCGAAATGCAAAAAACAGCGCGCATCCCATATTGTTTGGGAATGCGCGCTGTTTTAACGGGAACACAAGCAATTACTTCAGCGTTCCAATAGATGCTCCGCAATCGCTTCAACTGCACAGGTTAAAGCGCGGGCAATGTCGCACAGTTTCATGCCAAAGGTGTCTCCCGGCTTACCGGGAAGCTGCTCTATGGCATAGGGCACATGGAGAAAGCCGCCGCGCAAACCGGGATATTC
>OGQN01002260.1_pt1 | contig 14013 bp, 10 predicted proteins | sample 1553231 | NCBI WGS metagenome assembly OGQN01 (sample SAMEA2579950, study PRJEB22360) | human gut metagenome | biome: human gut; feature: human-associated habitat; material: faeces | place: Denmark | collected 2008/2010 | reverse complement strand
AGAAAAACAGATTGAGGAAATTATTAAAAATGCGGACTTGCTTCCTGCATAAATGAAGACGTTGTTGCCATCTGGTTGGAAAATATCTGACTGGATGGCAATTTTATTATAGAAATTCAACTATTTCCCTATATCGATACAGAAATCATTTTATATCATCAAACCCTGCAAATCTAAAGTGGTAATCACATTTCAATTCCATTTCTTTTATAAATCGAGAAAATCTTAAAAAAATCGCAATTTATTTTCAAATTTTTACACTTTTCGTCGAAAATTTTTATTATTTATAAGTAGGAGAGTAAAGAACCACTCCATATTATGAAAACGGAGGGATAAAAGAATGTGGGTATTTTGGCTTGTGTTCTTCGTTCTGATGGCAGTGGTGATTACGCTTATGTATTGCTGCCTTATCAGAGCTAGTGTGGTGGACGACGAAATGGAGAAGGCGTTTCAACAAAAGATGAAATTACGAAAGGATGAGGCAGAAAAATGTCAAGAGGACGAGCAGGAGTAATATCGAAAGAATACAAAGGGGAAGAGAATACAGAATTTCATGACATCATAAAACTTTTTAAGATTTACCGAGTAGTAAACTGGCAAATGCAGATTAAGATCAATCAGGTAAGTGTCATGCTTTCGCTTATGTATCAGGCAAATCATAGGAGTTCGAATTACTGGTTACGAAAAGAAACTAATATTTTTTCTGTTCTTTTTTCCTTGTTTATGATATGTGGAAGATTATTATATGGTGTACACTGGTGTACAGATATCATCGGAGGTGTTCTATTGAGCTTCGGATTGTTTGGAATATATCGGGGAGCCACTTTACTTTGCTGTAGGAATCAGTGACAGATTGGAGAAAAAACGGGTAGAGAAACATATGCAATAGCAGTAGGGGTGCTGTTTCTGATAATAAAAAGAATCATCCTTTGTATCGTGTGAAAAACGAATAAAGTTTTATAAAAAGGGATTGTTCAGAGTGAACATTCCTTTTTCTATTGGAAATTTGCCATAAATTGTCAAATAACAGTTGCTTAAAGGTACCAAATAATATATAATTGACTATAATCAATAGTTAAAATATCATTGTAATTACAAGAAAAGGCAAAAGCATTGCCAAAAGGGAGGAGGAAATGTATGAAGCATTTCAGAAAAACAATTGCACTCTTTCTGGTGGTAGTTATGCTGACAACCACAATGGGAAGTACTGTGCTTGCAGGAACTGAAAATCAGGGATTTTCGGATCAAGCAGAAACGACCGTGGATAGCAGGTTTCTGGATGGAATTGATACAGATGGTTACGATTACGTGATCACATCCCAGGAACAGGCCGATGAACTAAGGGTGTCGGATGATTCCAAATCCATTTTGGTTGCATGTGGGTCGGTTTATCTTTCCGGCATCACAGCAGGAACCATCACAATCCGCAATACAACAAAGATCCAGCTATCTAATGTTACTGCGAAAGCACTGGACATCAGCCAGGGTACTGCGATCAGCTTCACTGGTGTGAAAGCAGACCAGCTGTTGATAGCCGGGGAAAAGACAGAAGAGTCTTCCCTGCAGATTGATTCTGAAACGAATATTTCCAAACTGGAATTAAACGGCGGCCAGGCAGTAACACTGTAAGGAAGCGGAACCATCGGAGATGTGGAAGTAAAAGAACCGGTAAGTTCCCTGGCGGTTTACGCCACCTGTAAAGTAACAAACCAGTCCGGAAAAGCACTGGAACTGGAAAAACCAGACGGAAGCAGTGAAACCCTTCCAAGTGGTGCAGCAAGCTCTCTGAAACTGGAAACTTACTCCGTTACATTTGTAGCTGATGGCAGTGAAGTGGCTGTCCGTCAGACAGTTCCCGGAACTCCGGTGGATGTTACCGGGATCACGCCAGAAAAAGAAGGATACATATTTACCACCTGGTATCAGGATGCGGCCTGTACAGAAGCGTATTCCCAGTTTGACTGTGTGAACGGACCTCTGACCTTATATGCAGGATTTACAGATGCTGCTGAAGCTGTGACCGTTACCTTTGAAACATTTGATGGTACACCAGCAGCACCTCTTACCTTTGCAAAAGGGGAAACACTTCTTTCCAAACCGGTATCCAGCATTTCTACAAGTAAGGACGGCTATACCTTCGGCGGATGGTGCCGTGATGAAACGTGTACCGAACCATTTGCATATACAGAGCCAGTTCAGGAAGATATGACTCTGTATGCGCTTTTTACTTCCAACGAAGCCGTAAGCCAGGAAAAGGATGGAAGCTGTGCGGAGTTAAATGATTTCGACTGGCAGGGAGAGATCCCGCTGATTACAGATACCAAAATGACAGAAGACGAGGTTCTGTCCGCTGTCTCCTTAGAGCCGGGAGCCGGTGATCTGGATCCGATCCTGTCTGTAAAAAAGACACCGAACGGTTTCTCCATTTTCGGTGAATATTACGAAAAAGATGGAAAAAAAGGATTTGAGCCGGGAGCCACATTTACAGTAAGGCTTCCTGAAGAAATTAATTTTGCAGATTATTCCAAAGATGTTCGCTCAGTTACAGTTTCTGTTTATAAAGAGAAGGTGGAGATTGTTGGTTTTTCAGAAGATATCGATTATATTCTCTGGGACCAGGTAATATCCTACACCCCTGCTGTTGAGAAAGAAAATTCAGAAGAAACAGCAGGACAAACAGAAAAAGAAACAGCTGAACTCCTTCAGGAGGAAGAAAAGGAAATTCTTTCCCGGCAGGAAGCGGATGAGCCTTCCACAACAACAGAAGAAAATGAAGAACTTCCTTCCGAAGAAAAACCGGAAATTGAAACAGAAGAGGATGTACCGGAAACCGAAACTCCGGCATATGAGCCTGGGGAACTTCTTGTAAAGGGGACGCTTAACTATGAGCCCGGGGAAATCGTAGCCTTTTATGACGGCGAAATCGGCCGGGATGAAAAGAGCATGGATTCCTATACCGAAGGCTCTTTTGACGGATATGTGCTTTTTGCTCAGGTTGTGGATGTCCAGAGCGAAGGGGATCAGACAAGGATCTGGTTCGGATATGCCAATCCACAGGATTACCTGGCAGATTTTGATGTAAACACTACAGATGATGTAGATCTGGAGAGCCAGCTGTCCGAAGAAGAACTCCAGGTAGTGGAATCCAAAATCGTCAGCCAGGTAGAGGAAAACGAGGAATTAAAAGCCCAGATGCTGATGGCGGTTATGACTTCTGAGGAAACCCAGAAGATGATCAATGAAAAATACGGGGAAGGAGTTTATTCCCTGGCAGGAATGAATGCCACCCTGAAGCCGGGCAAACCATCCGTAAAGATCTCTGCATCCGGCAGCAATGTAACTGCGACGATCAGCATCTCGGCAAGTGCAGCCATTAAGAACGGTTCGAAGACGATTCTTACCATTTCACCTAAGCTGTCCTTTACCCAGAGCCTGTCCGTACAGACTAATGTAAAAGGTGGAAAATTCTGGATCGATATGTCCGTAACTTTGCGTTCCACATCCAAGATTTCCCTTACGGTTACCGCATCCTCCGGCGGCTCTGTAAAGCTGTTCAATGATGCGAAGAAAACACTTTCCGAAATCGTAAAACCAGAAGGGTTAAAGGATTCCAACGACTACAGCCAGTATGACAAAAATGTTTCCGAACTAATGAAGACAGTTGGTTCCATTGTAAATTCCTCCCTGGTCTACAATGATATTTTCAACGTCGTTCTTTTGAAGCTGCGGTTCTCTTTCTACGGAATCATTACCTTGGGTGTGGATATTGACCTTGTGGGCCAGGTCGGTGTGCTGGCAACCTTTGGCGTGGAAATTGAGGTAAAAAGCGGAGAACGCATTGGATTTGAGTATAAGTTCCTGAAGTTTGAAGGAAGCTCCTATACACAGAAGCTGGAAAGCAGCGTGACCAGCAGTGTTTACCTGATTGGTAAAGTAGGGGCAAGGGTGGGAATCCGTGTTACGATTTCCATTACCTTCTGCGGTTTCATCTCCACCAGCATAGAAGGCAGCGTCTACGCTTACGCAGAATTGTCTGGCTTCTATTATAACACAGCGAACCTGGTAAGCGGTGCAAGCACAGAGCTGGGCGCATTGAAATTTGAGGTCGGTATTGATGTGGTTGTCAAGCTTCAGCTGAAAGTCAAGCTTATCTTTAAGACCAAGAAAAAGAGCTGGACCGTATACAGCGGTAGATGGCCGTTGTGGTCGAAAAGCTATTCCAGCGGTTTTTCCTATATGAACCAGACCACGTTGGCTGACATGTGGAAGGTTGTGTCCCAAAATGCAGACAAAAAAGATTCCTTCGGTTTTGCTTCCATTCCGATGAAAAACTGGGATATGGCGAAAGGCACATGCAAAGAAAGCTTCGTTCTGGCGACCCAGAAGAATGCAGGTATTTCCCTTCAGATCCAGAATCTGAAAGTTGATGGGAAAGCAGTATCGGCCAAAGATCCCCTGGCAAAACTCTTTTATGTAGGAAACGGAAAGAACAACACCAGCCTCGGATTTATTTATCTGGATCAGGGCCTAGCGGCAAAATATAACTGTAAAAAGGCAGAACTGGACCTGGTTGTAACTTATACCAACAACAGCAAATCTGCTATCGTGAAAAAGCAGGTCAGCAGGTTCCATCTTAGTAAAAAAATTTATGTTGCAACCACAAACCACACGATAAAAGTCGTGCTCAGGGACTGGTGTGCAGACGAATGGGGACTGGATCCTGCCGGCTGGGACAATGCCCTGGTTTATCAGAACACTTTTACCAGTTATCTAAGTACAGACCAGAAAACAGCAGAGTGGAAAACCGTCAGCCTGAATTTAAATCAGATCATCCAGAAAGCAAAAGATGCTTATCCGGAACTGGCAGGTATGGAATGTAAGTGGATAAATGGAAGCGGTTCCCTACAATCCGGAATTGGTTCCGTGAAGGACTGTTCACTGGATGCGCAAAATGGAACCTTAAGATATAAAGTTTTTGCGGATGACCAAAATTATGAAACAACTTATTATCTTTATGTGCACAGATTCCCGGGTGAAAGCAGCCAGGTAAATTATCACATAAGCCTGAACGGGAAAGAAGCAGATACCACTTATAAGCTGTGGGTAACTGCTGCGGACGGTACCGTGAAGGAATTTAAGAAGCAGAAGAACGGCAGCTATGACCTCACCATAAACAAACGGGATTTTAACGGGGAACAGCAGGCGGTGATGATGTCCGTAAATAACGAACCGGATCAGAAGACCAGCCTGTCCATAACCGGCAGGGAGAGCCAGAAAGACGTCTACCTGAAACTTGATCTCCGTCAGGTACAGCTTGTCATACAGGCTGGAGACGGAATCAGGACTTTTAAGGCATATCGGAAATCATTTTTTAGAAATGTGCTGATCCGTTCTGAGGAGATCCGTTCCGGAACGAAAGTGGAAATAAGGACTGTGCTGGACCCGGATTACAGTGACCTGGAAGTCGTCAGTACATATGATAACTTTAAATACAGCGTTACTGGTAAGAATAAAATCACCTTTACCATGCCACAGAGAAATATCACGCTGGTCCTTCGGGCCTATAAACGCCATAAGATCACATTTGATTATAATTTAGACGATTACGGGGTTTATAAGACCATTTACTCCACAGAAAAGCAGGATGTAACAGTACCAGAGGATCCGTCTGTGCCTGGTTACGTATTTAAAGGCTGGTATCTGACAGCAGATGGAAGCGGGGAACCGTATGAATTTGACCGTAAGTTAAAAGAAGACAGTACACTTTATGCACAGTGGGAACCATTAGTTTCACCGGAGCAGATACTGGAATCTATAACAGGAGTTTTATCCAATCATTATACGGACTCCCTGGAAAAGTATCTTCCACTGGAAAATACCCCCAAAAAGCTTCAGGCAGAAATCACTGGAAGACTGACAGAAATCCTGGAAAAGGAAAATGTGTATCAGCTGTATGGGAACCGGATTTCTTTCCATGTGGTGCTCTCTGACAAAGTAGAAGAGACAGAAAACCAGTATATCTATACTTACCAGGCAGATATCCTTTATAAAGATCTGGCTGGAAAAGAATGGGAAGGTACTGCCAAGGGCAGTTTTGTACTGGGAAAAATGAAACCTGAGGTTTCGGTACTGCCACTGGCTGGGAACCTGAAATATCAGGAAAAACTGGCGCTCAGTCCGTTTACGGGAGGCGAAGTGACCTACAAAGAAAACAAGGTGACCGGAAGCTTCCGCTGGAATGAACCGGAGCTTGTGCCTGCAGGAGAAGATAACGGAACCGCAAAATACAAAGCGACATTTATACCGGATGGTGACAGCGCAAAGCTTTATACCCCTGTAGAATTTGAATTACCAGTGAAAACACAGATCGGTGTCCGCGTAAGCTGTAAAGCTGACAGCCGAGATTACGAAAAAGGTAATGTTACCACCACCGGAACCCATGAACTGACACGTGCAGGCGATGGTATGAAACTGGAAAATCTGGAACTGACAGACGGTGTCTTTAAGTTTGAACAGGAAACACCTGGTGAAAACCTTAAAGTTACCTTCAGCGGTTATAAGATCCGGGAAGACCAAAATGCAGATAACCTGTATGTGCTTCTGGATACTACAGCTGAAACAACAGCCTCTATCTACTGGATCACGCCAGTGATCGAAACTGTGCCAACCGTAGCACAGGAATTTGAAATCGGTACCAGATTAAAGGATATCCAAAATTCACCAGAAAAGGATCCGGTCTTAACCGATGGAAAAGCTACATACAATCAGAAAGAAATTCCAGGAACCTGGCAATGGCAAAATCCTGAGACAGTACTTGACCAGGTGGGTGAAATCCGATACACAATGCTGTTTATTCCAGAAAATACAGCTGGATTTAAAACAATTCAGGCAGAAGTAACCGTATCCACAATAAAAGCAGTGGTGACGCCTCCTGAGATCCCGGAAATGGTCTATAATGGGCAGGAACAGGCTCCGGTTATTCCAGAAACGGAATTCTATAAAACAGTTCAAAATGAAAAGCATTTAGATGCTGGAGAGTACAATGTAACGATGGAACTTAAGAATCCTGCACTGTACAGATGGCCGGAAAGTGAAGAAAAAATTACGATCCTGCCCTATAAGATTCAAAAAGCCAAAGCAGACATTACAGGAACTCCGGACCCGGAAAAACTGACCCTGATTTATGGGCAGATGCTTTCAGATGGATTGACGTCAGAAACAGAACCGGACAGAGCGAAAAAGAAAACTCTGATTGCAAAAGATATGATATCCGGAATCAAGGTGAAGGTCGCAGAGATGGAAACAGCCGGAGAATGGCAGTGGAAGCTTGAAGAATCCGAGAAAAAGCAGCTGACAGTTACTGAAAACGCTTATAAGCTTCAAGCAGTTTTTCAACCTGCTGATGAAAGCGTGGCAAAAAATGTAGAACCGATTGAAGAGATATTTACCGTAAAAGTAAAGAAGGCGGTACCTGCATTGACGTGTAAAGATTTCAGCGGAAAACTATTTAATTCAATAGATAATGAAGGAAATGTGGTTGGAAGTTATCTTTCAAATGCAGAGATTAATGGCTGGGTTGAAGCGAAAAATCCAATTACTGGCGAAACTATTGTGGGAACCTGGAAAGCAACACCTGTTGAGGACAAAGTCATCACTAAAGAGGGTGGAGGATTTGCATATAAGCTTACCTTTACTCCGGAAGATACAGTAAACTATTCAGAAGCTGTTGTTGAAAACTTGATGATTTATATTCATGTCGACTATAAGCCTGTAGTTCCAACGGACGCCCCTGCTCCAACAGAAACTCCAGCTCCGACAGAAGCTCCGGCTCCAACAGAAGCACCTGCTCCGACAGAAGCACCAGCTCCGACAGAAGCACCTGCTCCGACAGAAGCTCTGGCTCCAACGGACGCACCGGCGCCAACAGAACCTCTGGCTCCGAAAGAATAAATTAGCCACAAAAAACTGACTGATCAATTGAATTTGACAAAAAAGATGCTATGAAACACAAACTAAAAATTTTTTCAAAACTTCCATTAATTGCTTTGTGCCTTATGTCTGCAATCGGAGCATATACTCCGGTTCTTGCAGACAGTGAATCCCAGGTAACTGTGTGTATTCTGGATTCAGGCTGCAACATGGAAGACATTACAGGGTGGAATTATCTGGAAGGCAGCGATAACCTTTCTGACAACAGCGGACATGGAACAGGCATCTGTGAAATCCTGCTGGAAAAGGCACCGGATGCAAATCTGGTTATGCTAAAGTGTTTTGATGGGGAATCTGAAAATCAGACAGACGATAATACCATCATCCAGGCCATCTATGACAGCGTAGATAAATACCATGCAGATATCCTTAATATGAGTTGGACACTGAATAGAGATTCGAACCTCCTCCATGAAGCAATTCAGTATGCCAGCGAAAACGGAGTCCTGATACTGGCTGCAGTCGGAAACCTGAGCTTCCAGACACCTTCTGGAAGCCAGGTATATCCGGCTGCCTGGGAAGAAGTAATCGGCGTGGCAGGAGCTGATCTTGATGAAAACGGGAATCCCATAAGTTCGCTGTGGTATCTTGGCGGTTAAGCAGTATATGTAAGCGCAAACGGAAGCTATGAAGATCAGAAAGGATCCTCCTATGCGGTCCCCAGAGTAAGTGCAGCTGTAGCAGGGTACCTGCTAGAGAATCCAGGTGTAACGCAGGAAAAAGTACTGGACTATCTGAAAAATAAAGCTGTTGATGCCGGAGACAAGGGATATGACCTTCAGTTTGGGTGGGGGTATATCGAATGAAAATTGATAAGTAGTTAGAATAATGCGGAATGTAGATACAAAACAAAAGAATGCAGCTCATGTGTTGCATTCTTTTTGTTTTATAAAGCCTGCAAAAAAGAGCGATCATTTTTCATAGGTCTTTTTTCATAAATATAATGTGGAAATTTTGTACAAATTATCCAAATAATAGTTGCGAAAAACTTTAAAACAATATATAATTGATTATAATCAAAAGTATATGCAAAATAATAATTACAAGGATGGATTGATGTAAAAATGCCAAAAGGATTACAACATAAAGGAATCGTCAGAAGAAACAAAATGATCTATGCAGCAGTAAAATTATTTCTGGAAAATGGATACGAGAAGACCACAACAGCCTCTATTGCAAAGGCTGCCGAGATGTCCCCCTCTTCCTTTTTTGCAGCATTTGATAATAAAGAAGCCTTGCTGCTTACCCTGGTCAAAACAATGTTTGGAAGCCAGTTTGATAAGGCGGAGAAATTATTAGGGGAAACCCCGGATCCGTTGCTTGTCTATGGAGTAGAAGTTTCGATACAGATGTACATAGCCGAATTGTCAGAACCGTTGAGGGAATTATATGTGGTAGGATATTCTCTTCCTACTACCTCAGAATATATTTATATGAGCACGGCGCAGAAGATTCAGCATATTTTTTCACAATATATAAAAGAAGCAGAATTGAAAGATTTTTATGAAATGGACATTGCCTCTGCCGGAATCACCAGAGGATTTATGGCAAAAAAATGCGACCTCTATTTTACCATGGAAAACAAATTAAGAAGATTACTGAAATGCTGCTTTACCTTATATAAAGTACCGGAAGCCAAACAAGAGGAAGTAATAGGTCAGATCTTAAAAATGGATCTGAAACCAATTGCAGAGAAAATCATAGAAGACACAGTAAGAAAAGCAGAAGAAGGATTTGAATCAGTTTTGGCAGAAAAGTAAATATTTTGAAAATTATATAAGTATAAAAGGACTGACAAAAACCTGTCAGAAGTAGCAGCGATCTGCACAGAAGATGGATTAACGGAAGGAAGATACTGTGAAACCTGCGGTGCAGTATTTGCAGCACAGAAAGCAGTGAAGGCAACAGGCCATAAAGAAGTAATAGACAAAGAAATAAATGCCACGTATTTTACTCTTTAAGGATCCTGAACCTGAGGAAATTAATGGTTTTAAGGACATTACAGAAGCTGTAAACTTTTTAGATATAATTATCCAATGTGACGGACAATCAATAAATAATAAAGAGCATTTCTGCTTCACTCATAGAACAATTGAACCACATGAGGAGCGAAGTATTGAATATAGCGATGGAAGAACCGAAATGGGATGCTTTAAGTGCGAGACATGCTCCTGGAGAAGAACTATTCGGTATATAAATGAACCATCGTGGTATGCAGATTAAAGATATCCGGGGCACAAATTGTCATGTTGTTCATATCTGTAAGGAAATTTACAGAAATTAAGGGGCTGGAAACAGTCCCTTTTCAAATATTTTTGGAAAGTTACAGGGAAAACATATGGATAAAGTTTTGAAAAACTGTGCGTCGCATTCTCGTTACTTCAGTGATGAGCTAGGCGCACTATTTTTTGAAAATAAGCAGAACAAATGTTTGCAAATTCTATTTGCATATGGTACAATTCATTAGGAAAGTATCAGATTCAGAGCAAACAAAAAGAGCAATTCTGAGAAAAACTGGAACTGCTCTGAATGTGATTCTTTCCAATTGAATTGTCTGGTAATCTATATAGATGAAAAATGGAGTTTGCCTTAATCAAAATGTAATCTTAAGAATGAGATTCCATTGAAAAGGAAAATAATTGGCAGGAGGATATCTTATGTTTCGCGAGATGAGAAGATTTAAGCAACAGGTTTCACAAGATGAATGTAAAAAAATATTAAAAGATGAAAAAAGAGCTGCTTTTTCTGTAATTGGTGATGAAGGGTATCCCTATACCATTCCAATTAATTTTTACTATGAAGAGGCTGATCATACGATTTATTTTCATGGAGCCAGAGAAGGACACAAGATGGATGCAATCCAGAAATGTAATAAAGTGTGTCTGACAACCTGGAACCAGGGTTTCAAAAAAGAAGGGCACTGGGAGTGGAATGCCACAAGTGTTGTTGTGTTTGGAAAAGCAGAACTTATCACAGATACCAAGATTATAGAAGACCGTCTTCGAAAACTGGCAGAAAAATATTACCCTACAGTAGAAGAAGTAGAAAAAGAAATGAATGGTTCTGCAAGAAGTCGTGTCCAGCTATTTGCAATCAGAATTGAGCATATGACAGGGAAGCTTGTAAATGAGAAATAATATGTAAGAGAGTTTGCTGACATAAAAAAGAAGGGAACACATTTATGATTATTCAGACCGGTATGCGGACGGATATCCCGGCGTTTTATTCGGAATGGCTGTGTAACCGGATAAAAGAGGGCTACGTGATGGTTCGGAATCCATATCAGCCGCAGCAGGTAACAAGATATACCTTTTCGCCTTCTGTGGTAGATCTGATTGCGTTCTGCTCGAAAAATCCGGCGCCTATGCTTTCACACATGGATTTACTGAAAACATATGGAATGTACTGGTTCGTTACCATTACCCCTTATGGAAAAGAAATAGAGCCTCTGGTTCCAGATGTAGAAGCGGTAATAGATACATTTCGGCAACTGGCTGAGATTACAGGACCGGATTCCATGGGATGGCGTTATGACCCTATATTCCTGAATGAGACTTATACGCCAGAGGTCCATATCCAAAAGTTTACACAGATCGCACAGGCCCTTGAGGGCTATACCCATACCTGCGTGATCAGTTTCATCGACCTGTACCAGAAAGTGAGAAGAAATTTTCCGGAAGCCCAAGCTGTACCAAAAGAAAAACGTCTGTCACTTGGGAAAACCATGATACAGATAGCCGCGGCACATGGAATGAAAGTATATCCCTGTGGAGAAGGAACAGAATTAGCCTGTTATGGGGCAGATTGCAATGGCTGTATGACACAGGAAACATACGAAAAAGCCCTCCATACCACGCTGGATATACCGAAAAAGCAGCCACTACGGAAAGAATGTGCCTGTTTTATGGGAAATGATATTGGAGCATATAATACCTGCCTTCATGGATGCAAATATTGTTATGCTAATTACGATACCAAAACGGTTCGTCAGAATTATGCTTTGCATGATCCGAAATCCCCGTTTTTGATTGGAAATTTAAAAGCGGATGATAAAATACATCAGGCGGATCAGAAAAGCTGGATCGACGGACAACTGGTTCTGAAATTTGATTGATAGAAGGAAAAGCTATATGGAAAAGCTTTTGAAAGAACACTGAGCATAAGGAGAGTCTGAAAATGGCAAAATTATATTTCCGCTACGGAGCAATGGGAAGCTCGAAATCAGCAAACATACTAATGGTCCGTTATAACTACGAAGAGCGCGGTCAGTATGCCGTTTTGTTAAAACCAAGAACAGACAGCCGGGATGGAGAACGCAAGATCCAGTCTCGTATGGGATTATCTGCTTCAGCAGAATACGTGGATGAATTTTTAAAAGAGATCTCTACGATCTGGAAAAAAGAAAATACAGAATACCGGTATCAGGGAAAGAAAGTGGATGCAGTTCTGGTGGATGAAGCGCAGTTCCTTTCGGAAGCGGAAATAGACACTTTGTCCGACCTTGTGGATTTTTATAATATTCCAGTGATCTGCTATGGACTGCGCACCGATTTCCGCAACCGCTTATTTCCTGGCTCCAGACGTCTGATGGAGATTGCAGATGTCATTGAGGAAGTACCGACTGTCTGTTGGTGTGGAAAACGTGCACAGTGTAATACCCGGTATGCAAATGGAGAAATTGTACGGGAGGGTGCGCAGATCATGCTTGGCTCCAATGAAAGCTATGTGGCGCTTTGCCGGAAGCACTACAAAGAAGGAAAATTATGGAAAGAAGCTGGAGCAGAAAATGAAACGAGCACCAGGAGGAACTGTAAAATTATGGAAAAGGAGTAAGATATAAGAGAAAGGGGACTCTTCTATGAGTAAGAAAAAGGCAGCTTTTATCTGTGTCCATAATTCATGCCGCAGCCAGATAGCAGAAGCATTTGGAAAGCATCTGGCATCTGATATATTTGAAAGCTATTCTGCCGGCATAGAGACAAAACCGCAGATCAATCAGGATGCAGTCCGGATTATGAAAACGTCATATGGAATAGATATGGAAGCAGATGGTCAGTACAGCAAACTGATTCGCGATATTCCAACTCCTGATATCGTGATTTCCATGGGATGCAATGTAGGGTGTCCGTTTATTGACAGGCCTTTTGACGATAACTGGGGACTGGAAGATCCAACGGGAAAAAACGATGAGGCGTTTAAATTAGTTATAGAAGAAATCAGGAAGAAAATCCTTGAATTAAAGAAGAATGCGTCTTGATAACTTGCAAAACGATATTTTGATAGGAACAGATAGATGAAGCATGCTTGATAATCTGGATACCAAGACGTCTGCCAATAATCATGGAAAGGTGTGGAATACCAGAAGAAATCATATCACATGGAGGCTGTATGTGGGTCTGCACATTACCAGATCGCTGCGTACTGGTCCAGAGTTTTGAACAAGCCTGCGATTAAAGCGTATCAGGCATCCAGACGTGGGATTGTTCTGACAGCAAATTATACTGCTACGCAAAAGGGGGTAAAGAAGTGCCTGTCCGGATCTGGTTGTTGTTCCGCCCAGAATGGAGCTTTATCTACAGTTTTCTTCCATGCTGCGGGAGATTTATGGAGAGTATACCGATCTGGTGGAGCCTTATGGATGTGATGAAGCGTGGCTGGATGTGACTGGAAGTACCGCCTTAAAAGGGGATGAAAAAAAGATTGCAGATGAGATTAGAAGCCGTGTAAAAAAGGAATTGGGGATCACAGTCAGTATCGGGATTTCGTGGAATAAGATTTTTGCTAAGCTTGGAAGCGATTATAAAAAACCAGATGCGATCACCCAATTTCATAAAGAAAATTACCAGAGTATCGTCTGGAATCTTCCTGCAGCTAACCTTTTGTATGTCGGAAGATCTACCAGAACGATGTTAAACCGTTATGGGATCAAAACCATTGGGAAAATTGCAACGTCAGATCCAGATTTCCTGGAACGACTGTTCGGGAAGATGGGACTGGTCTTATATTCCTTTGCAAATGGCTGGG
>OGQN01002257.1_pt1 | contig 14028 bp, 14 predicted proteins | sample 1553231 | NCBI WGS metagenome assembly OGQN01 (sample SAMEA2579950, study PRJEB22360) | human gut metagenome | biome: human gut; feature: human-associated habitat; material: faeces | place: Denmark | collected 2008/2010 | reverse complement strand
GGGCCCCCGTCAATTCCTTTGAGTTTTAGCCTTGCGGCCGTACTCCCCAGGCGGGACGCTTAATGCGTTGGCTGCGGCACGGGGGGATGGTCCCCCCACACCTAGCGTCCATCGTTTACGGCTGGGACTACCAGGGTATCTAATCCTGTTCGCTCCCCCAGCTTTCGCGCCTCAGCGTCAGTGGCGGCCCAGCAGGCTGCCTTCGCCATCGGTGTTCTTCCCGATATCTGCGCATTCCACCGCTACACCGGGAATTCCGCCTGCCTCTACCGCACTCGAGCCGCCCAGTCCGGAACCCGGCCCGAGGTTGAGCCCCGGGATTAGAGGTTCCGCTTAGGCGGCCGCCTACGCGCGCTTTACGCCCAATGAATCCGGATAACGCTCGCCCCCTACGTATTACCGCGGCTGCTGGCACGTAGTTAGCCGGAGCTTCTTCTGCAGGTACCGTCTATGTCTTCCCTGCTGAAAGCGGTTTACAACCCGAAGGCCTTCGTCCCGCACGCGGCGTTGCTGCGTCAGGGTTGCCCCCATTGCGCAAAATTCCCCACTGCTGCCTCCCGTAGGAGTCTGGGCCGTATCTCAGTCCCAATGTGGCCGGTCGACCTCTCAGTCCGGCTACCCATCGCGGGCACGGTGGGCCGTTACCCCGCCGTCTACCTAATGGGCCGCGACCCCATCCCGCGCCGTTAAGGCTTTCCCGGGGAGGCCATGGGGCCTCCCCGGAGCATCCGGTATTAGCCGCCGTTTCCAGCGGTTGTCCCGGAGCGCGGGGCAGGTTGGTCACGTGTTACTCACCCGTTCGCCACTCTATACACGGCCGAAGCCGTCTTAATCGTTCGACTTGCATGTGTTAAGCACGCCGCCAGCGTTCATCCTGAGCCAGGATCAAACTCTCCGTTCGAACAGCGCCCGGAGGCGCCGTCAGATCGATGTGAGTCTCGATTCTGTTTGAAAACTCTCCGTCGGGGCCTTAGGGCCCCTGACAGGGAAAAAGTTAAAGCTTGCTCTCTCGAATGTCCGTCTGACATCCGAGAAGACGTTTGTTCCGTCTCTCGAATTCCATCCTCAGTATCCGGTTGTCAAGGTTCCGCGGGAGGCTTCCCGCCCCGCCGCCCTCGCGAGCGGCGCAAGGAAATACTTTACAGGGACTCGCATCCCCCGTCAAGCGGTTCACGAAATCTCGACAACTTCGCTCTCCCGCCCGACGCGGCCCCCGGACCGCCGGGGGCGCCGCCTTCCGCACTTCCGGAAAAGGCAGCCCGCATATGATACAGCTCCCCGGGTTTCGCGCAAGGGGGTTTTTGAAATTTATTAAAACTTTTTGCCCAGCTGCATCACGCTGCATCTTCTTATCTCGCAAAAGCCCTGTATAATAGGGATAAATCACCGATCCTAAGGACAAGCTCTATGACTGCCGCTCACCGCAACCCCAACACATCACCGCGTCCTTATCGCTTCTCCAACGACGCATCGCGGCCTTCAGACGCGACAAAGCCCGACGAGACGGTCGCTGTCCGTGCTGGACGTGAAAACAAATTCGCTCCCGGCGAAGCGATTCGGGACGATCTTCCCCAAGCGCTGCCCCTTCCTCTTGCCGCCCATGATGCTCTGGAAATCATCGAGGAGGCCGGAGGGGAGGCATGGTGCGTGGGCGGCTTCGTTCGCGACGCTCTGCTCGGGCGGCCTATCCACGATGTGGATATCGCGACGAGCCTGCCCTGGCCCGCGGTGCAAGAGGCCTTTCGTGATGCCGGCTGGGGCACCGTGGAGACCGGCGTCGCCCATGGCACGCTCACGGTAGTGCGCGACGGCGAGCCGTTGGAGATCACCACCTACCGCACCGACGGCACCTACAGCGATGGGCGCCACCCTGACTCCGTGACCCAAGCCTCCTCCATTGAGGAAGATCTGAAACGGCGCGACTTCACCATAAACGCCCTGGCTTACCACCCTGCGCGCGGGATCATCGATCCCTTCGGCGGCGTGGCCGACATGGAGCGCGGCGTCCTGCGCAGCGTGGGAGACCCGACGACGCGCTTTTCCGAGGACGCACTGCGCATCCTGCGAGCCTGTCGCTTCGCCTCACAGCTCGGTGTGGCCATCGACCCTGCCACCTTCGAGGCCATGATCGCCTGCAAAAACCTGCTGCGCCAAGTGTCCGGCGAGCGCGTCTACCGCGAGCTGGAGCGCTTCGTCTGCGGCGACTATGTGCACGATGCGCTTATGGCCTGCGTCGATGTACTGGCCTTCGTGCTGCCGGAGCTTGTGGCCATGAAGGGGTGCGCCCAGGTGACGAAGTACCATATATACGATGTGCTCGAGCACACCGCCTGGGTGGTGCAGCGCACGCCGCCCGAGCCGCTGCAGCGCTGGAGCGCCCTGTTCCACGACATGGGCAAGCCCGCAGCGGCGTTCTTCGAGGAGACCGACGAGGGGCCCGTGGAGCACTTCTACGGCCATGCCGCCGTCAGCGTGTCGCTGTACATCGACCGCCGGTGTGCCGCTGGCCTGCGGCATCATGCACCGCCTCCCCTTCCCTGCCTGGCTGCGCCGGGACGTGCCGCCTCTCGTGCGGGCCCACGACGACGTGGTGCCCCCCAACGCCCGAGCCGTGCGCCGCATGCTGGGGCGGCTCGGGGGACGCACCGACCTGTTCGCGGCCCTCTGCGACATCAAGCGGGCCGACGCCCTGGCCCAGGCGCCGTTCTGCGCTCCCCGAGCCGATGCCGCCGACGAGCTGCGCGCCCTCATGGAGCAGATTCTGGAAGAGGAGGCCGCCTTCACGGTGAAGCACCTCGCCATAAACGGCCGCGACATCATGGCCCTCGGCGTGGCGGCCAGCCCGGAGGTGGGCCGTCTGCTGGATGCGTGCCTGGACGCCGTCATCGACGAGCGCGTCCCCAACGAGCGCGAGGAGCTGCTCGCCTTCGCGGAAGAGCTTCGCAAGGAGGCGTCCTAGGCCAAAAGGTCGGTGACGAGGCGGATGGCGAAGAGCACGATGACCACGAGCATAATGGGGCGCAGGATGAGCGCCCCTTTCTTGTCGAAGAAGGTGGAGCCGAGCCAATTGCCGGCGATATTGAAGGCCGCCGCGGCGAGCCCCAGCGGGATGAGCACCGCACCATTGACGAGAAACACCGCCAGGGCGGCGACGTTGGTGGCCAGGTTGATCGCCTTGGTGGTGCCGGCGGCCGTGCGCACGTCCTGGTGGGCCACGGCAGCGAGCAGTAGCATGAGGATGGTGCCCGTCCCCGGCCCGTAGAACCCGTCGTAGACGCCCACGGCCAGGGCGATGAGGGCCGTGGCCGCAAGGGCCTGGCGCGGGGGCAAGGGACGTTCGGCGAAACGGTCGAGGTTCTTGGAGCGGAACACGAGGAACGCCACGGGGGGAAGTGCCACGAGCATCACCACGGTGAGCACGGTGGCGTCGGCCAGAAGCGCCAGATTCGCGCCGATGGCCGAACCGACCAGGCCGCAGGCGACGCCTGCGACAACGAAGCGCTTCACCATGTAACCGAACAACGCGTAGCGTACGGTAGCCACCAGCGTGCCCAAGGTGCTGGAGAGCTTGTTGGTGGCGATGGCGGCATGGGGCGGCAGGCCGGCAAAGAAGTAGGCGGGCAGGGAGATGAGCCCTCCCCCGCCGGCGATGGCGTCCACGAAACCGGCGATGAGCGCCAACGGGCACACGATGAGAAACTCCACGACGCCTTCCCTTCTCGCCTCTCCGCCACACTCGCCGGACGCAAAAAGAGCCGCCCGAGGGCGGCTCGTAAATTCTTGGTAGCTCCGACCGGATTCGAACCGGCGACCTCCGCCTTGAGAGGGCGGCGTCCTAAACCGCTAGACGACGGAGCCACGAAATGCCACGCGAGAAAATGGCTGGGGGGGAAGGAGTCGAACCCTCACATACGGCACCAGAAACCGCTGTCCTGCCATTAGACGACACCCCAACATAACTTTCTCGCCACACCGCCCGAAAGCGGCGAGCGCAAGTGAGTATGTTACGGAAGCAAGCGCCCCCCGTCAAGCCCCAATTTTGGGAATTACGAAAAATGCGGGGAGCGGCCGCAACCGCATCGCGTGAAAAGCTCGCGCGAAAACCCCAGTACGACAGAGCTGTTCTCGCCCTAGCAGGGCATGGGGGTGCCGTACTGCCACATGTGGTCGAGGGGACCCGAGCCACGCCCCAGGTTCAGACCGGCCGCGAGGGCGCCGGCCACGTAGGCCTTGGCGTCGCGCACGGCCACGTCCACGGAAAAGCCCCGGGCCAGGCCGCAGGCGATGGCCGAGGAGAGGGAGCAGCCGGTGCCGTGGGTGTTGTCGTTGGCGATGCGCGTACCCCGCAGCCACACCGATTCGCCGTCGGCCATGCGCAGGTAGTCGTCGGCGGCGTCCGGCTCGTCCACCCCGTGGCCGCCCTTGATGAGGATAGCGGGCACGGAAGGCGCTGCGTCCGTGAAATCCGACGCGTTCTCCCAAACGGCGACGCAGCGGTCGGCGATCAACGACGCAGCCGCCTCCACGTCTTCCGAAGATGCGATGGCCCTGCCCGAGAGCACCTCGGCCTCGGGGATGTTGGGGGTGATCACCGTGGCCCGGGGAAACAGCTGGCGCACCAGCGCGTCCACGGCGGCGTCGGCGATGAGCGCCGAGCCCGACGTGGCCACCATAACGGGATCGACCACGACATTGGCGGCTTTGTGGCGATCGAGTCCATCGGCGATGGCGCCCACGATGGCCGACGACGACACCATGCCGATCTTCACCGCATCGGGCCGGATGTCGTCGAAGACGGCGTCGATCTGGGTGCCCACGAAAACGGGATCCACCTCGAGCACGTCGGTAACGCCGAGCGTGTTCTGGGCCGTGAGCGCCGTGATGACGCTCTCCCCGAACAGATGATGGGCGGCGATGGTCTTCAGGTCGGCCTGGATACCCGCTCCCCCGCTGGAATCGGATCCGGCAATGGTGAGAACCGCTTTCATGGCATTCCTTTCGCGACGGCGTCGACCGCTTCCCGAACGGCCGCATGAAACCATCATTTCACACGAAAGGGGCGCGCCTGCACGGCCGCCCCTTTCTGGCAATCAACCGTTGATGAGACGGGGGCTACCCCTCGATGAGATTCACGGCCTCATTGGTGTCGACGACCTTGGCAGCGTAGCACACCTTCATGTATTCGAGGCCCTCCTCCTGGTTGCCCACGAGGAAGGTGGCCGTGGCGTCGCCCACCACGATGATGTTGAAGTTGTTGAAATAAGCGTCGGCCACCGTGTGCTTCACGCAGATATTCGTATCCATGCCGCAGCAGATGAGGGTGTCGACGTCCAGCTCGTTCAACAGCAAAAGCAGTCCCGTCTGGAAGAAGCCGCTGTAGCGGCGCTTCTCCACCACGTAATCGGTGGGCTGAGGATCGAGCAAGGGCGACGTTTGGGCCTCGGGGGTTCCGGCGATGCCGTGGGCGCCCCACAGGGCCAACTCGCGATCAATGCCGGGGAGGTGGGCGTCGTTGGTGAAGACGACGGGCATACCGACGGCGCGGGCGGCCGTCGTGAGCTTGGCCGTCTGCTGGATGGCAGGCAGGAGCACCGGCTCGAGCGGGCCTCCCGTGGGATCGCCCAGCTCGTCGATGACGAGCAGCGCGCACTTCGCGCGATCGATGGAAGTGAGGTCGATGAGGTCGTTGTTGTTCTCGTCGCCGAGCATGGATGTTCCTTTCTCGCTAACGGGTCTTCCGATTCCCGTCCCGTTTCTCCCTGCGCGTTGCCCGAAGCCAGGAGCGCCGCCCCTTTCGCGGCTGCGGCAAGCAGGCGACCATGACTTAAATACTCAGGGTTTCGTCGATGATACGGGAAAGCTCGCGTGTTGCGGCCTCAATATCGTCAGCGGCGAAGATGGCGCTCACCACGGCGGCGCCGTCAACGTCCAGCTCGGACAGGCACGGCACCGTGGCGGCATTCACGCCGCCGATGGCGACGACGGGAATGTCGACGGATTCGACGACCTCGCGCAGCTCCTCGATGGTCAGGACACCGGCCTCCGGCTTGGTCGCGGTGCTGGCGACGCCGCCGACGCCCAGGTAGTCCGCGCCCGCCCGCTGTGCGGCCTGTGCTTCGGCAACGGTTGCCGCGGACACGCCGACGATGGCGTCGGGACCCACGATTTCGCGCACGCGTGACGCCTCGAGGTCCTCCTGTCCCACGTGCACGCCTGCCGCGCCGATCTCGACGGCGATTTCGGGCTCGTCGTTGATGATCAGCGGGATGTTGTGCTTGTCGCAGACGCGCTTGACGCGACGTGCCAAGTCGATGAATTCCGAGCGTGAGGCGTGCTTCTCGCGTAACTGGACGAGCGTGACGCCACCTGCGCAGGCGGCCTCGACGGCTTGCTCGAGGGTCTCGGTCGACATGAGGTCACGGTCCGTGACCAGATAGAGCGTGTAATCGATGGCGGGTTTCATGGTCGTTCCTCCGGGTTGGTCTCGTCGTTCGAGACGATTGCTAGAGAGTCGTGCGTTTCCAGATGCTCGATGCGCGGAGCGGGTCGAACACCTGCGTTCCATGTCCGAGCGCGAGTGGCTGCACGAGCGCGCGGGCGATGAAGTCATGCGCGTCGCGGACCGCGTCGACGAGTGGCTTTCCGCAGGCGAGGTTGCAGGCGATTGCGGTCGAGAGGCAGCAACCGGTGCCATGGTATTCACCCGGTAGGCGTGGCGAGACGAACTCGTGGATTCCACTGTCGGTGTAGAGGCGGTCGACGAGGAGCTCCGCCTGGTCATGGCCGCCCTTGACGAGTACCGCCTGGACGCCCGAATCGAGAAAGGCGCGTGCGGCTTGCCCCATGCTCCCGGCATCGCGCACCTCGACACCCGTGAGCTCGCCTGCCTCGGGTATGTTGGGCGTCACGAGCGTCGCGCGGGGGATGAGCGTATCGCGCACGAGCTCGAAGACGCTTGCCTGCGTAAGTGTCGCTCCCGAGGTGGCGACGAGAACGGGGTCGAGTACCACGGGCACGTCCGGATGCGTTGCGAGGGCGTCTGCGACCGCCTGCGCCACGGCGGCATCTCCTAGCATGCCGATTTTGATGGCCGCGGGTGGCATATCGGCGAAGACGGCGTCAATCTGGGCTCGCACGACGGATGGCTCGATAGTCTGGATGGCGGTGACTTCATAGGTATTCTGCGCCGTCACTCCCGTGATGGCGCAGGTGCCGTGCACGCCATGGGCCGCGGCGCACTTGAGGTCGATTTCGACGCCCGCTCCGGCGCAGCTGTCCGATGCGGCGATTATGAGTATGGTGGTGTCCATGGCCTTCCCTTCCGGCCCCGCATTACCGGAACCGTCCCTTCGGTCGCGAGATCTCGCCTCTCAGCCACGCTTTCATCGCAGCTCCCGTTGATATTGCCAATGGTACCATGGCGTTTTGCATGTCGGCGGACGGGAACCAGACAATTGCCACCGGCATGCCCCCCCGACATGTCGACACGGTCCCGTCACGTTGCTAGCCAAACTTGTCCTTGCATGTGCCTTGCGGCAGAGATAGAATTGGCAAGCTATGCGAAAACGCATGGCAGTAGCTCTTATTTCACATGCGAGGGGAGCCGCCCCGCTAGTGGCCCCGGTGGGGGTTGCGGGCAGCACGGCGATGATCCGAGCAGAGGACTAACGAAAACTGGAGGTTTACCACATATGGCTACGACTGTGTCCATCAAGTCCCTTCTGGAAGCCGGCGTTCACTTCGGCCACCAGACCCGCCGCTGGAACCCGAAGATGAAACCGTACATCTTTGGCGAGCGCAACGGCATCTACATCCTCGATCTCAAGAAGACGCTCTACGCTATCGACGATGCGTACAGCTTCCTGCTCAACCTGGGCGCCGCCGGCAAGAAGGTCCTCTTCGTCGGCACCAAGAAGCAGGCTCAGGAGCCCATCAAGACCGCTGCCGAGCGCTGCGGCATGCCCTACGTCAACTACCGCTGGATGGGCGGCATGCTCACCAATTTCGCCACGATTCGCACGCGCGTGCAGCGCATGGAGGAGATCGAGGCCATGAAGGCCGATGGTCGCTTCGATGCGTACACCAAGAAGGAGCAGGCCGGTCTCAACAAGGAGCATACCAAGCTCGAGCTCGCGCTGGGCGGCATTCGCAACATGCACGACCTGCCCGACGCGCTGTTCATCGTCGATACCAAGCACGAGGACAACGCCGTGCGCGAGGCCCATCGCCTGCATATCCCCATCGTCGGTCTCATCGACACCAACGCCGATCCCGATGATATCGACTACGGCATCCCCGCAAACGACGATGCGATCCGTTCGGTCAACCTCCTGTGTCAGCTCGCCGCCGATGCGCTTGTCGCCGGTTCCGGCACGGTTGTCACCGAGCAGGAAATGACCGCGGATGCGGACAAGGAAGTCCCCGCCATCCCCGAGGAGCCCGAGATCTCCGAAAGGGTCGAGGTTTCCGAATCCACCATCAAAGAGATCGAAGAGAAGACCGAGGAGGTTGCAGAGTAATGGCAGAGATCACCGCAAAGATGGTCAAGGAGCTCCGCGAGGCAACCGGAGCTGGCATGATGGAGTGCAAGAAGGCCCTCACCGAAGCCGAGGGCGTGTTCGAGAAGGCAGTCGACGTCCTGCGCACGCATGGCCTTGCCAAGGCCGCGAAGAAGGCCGGTCGCGCGACCAACGAGGGCCGCGTCAACGTCGCCGTCTGCAAGAACGATGCGCGCAAGGGTGCCGTCGTCGAGATCAATTGCGAGACCGACTTCGTCGCCCTCACCGACAAGTTCCAGGACTACTGCGACACCTTCACGCGTGCCGTCGTCCACAATGATCCCGCTACCGTCGACGAGCTCCTCGAAAGCGAGTACGAGGGCGAGAAGGTCGGTGATACGCTCACCGAGGCCATCCACATCATCGGCGAGAACATGCAGATCTCGAACTTCAAGCGTCTCGAGATCGAGGGCACGGGCGCCCTGGTTCCCTACATCCACATGAACGGTCGCATCGGCGTTCTCGTGGGCTTCACCTTCGGCAACGAGGCAACGGCCACCGACGAGCGCTTCCTGGCCATGGGCAAGGACGTCGCCATGCAGATCGCCGCGACCAATCCCGTGTCGCTCGACAAGGACAGCGTGCCCGAGGACATCCGCGAGCACGAGTTCGAGATCTACAAGGCGCAGGCCGCGGAGTCCGGCAAGCCCGAGAACATCCAGGAGAAGATCGCCACGGGTCGCATGGAGAAGTTCTACAAGGAGAACTGCCTCGTCGAGCAGGACTTCGTGAAGGATCCCGACACTACCGTGGGTGCCTACATCGCGAAGTGCGCCAAGGAGATCGGCGACGATATCAAGGTCGTCTCCTTCGCCCGCATTGAGCTTGGCGAGTAACGCTCCTTCAACGAGCAAGAACGTCGAGAGGGGATAGCGCGCGGCGTTATCCCCTCTTTTGCGAGGGAAACAAGATGGATGAATGAGACAGTTGCCCCGCTCCAGAAAGGATTGGATGAGTCATGAGTGAGGTTCGAGTTCGCTTCGCCCCGTCCCCGACGGGCAAGCTGCACATCGGTGGCGCACGCACCGCCATCTACAACTGGGCGTTCGCGCGTGCGATGGGTGGCACCTTCGTCCTGCGCATCGAGGACACCGACCCGGAGCGTTCCACGAAGGAGAACATCGACCTCATCATCCGTGCCATGAAGTGGCTCGGTCTCGACTGGGACGAGGGCCCGCACATCGGCGGCGATTACGGTCCCTATATGCAAACCGAGCGCTTCGATACCTACAGGGAGGCTCTCGAGCAACTCAAGGAGAGCGGCAACGTCTACCCCTGCTTCTGCACCTCCGAAGAGCTCGCGGCCCGTCGCGAGGCCGTGCAGGCCGGCGCTGCCAACGAGCCCGATCCCTGCCGCGGCCTGAGCCGCGAGGAGGCCCAAAGGCGCATCGATGCGGGCGAGCCCCATGTGTGGCGTCTCAAGGTGCCCGAGGATCGCGGCACCATCATCGTGCATGACGTCATTCATGGCGATGCCGAGTTCGATGCCGCTCTCATGGACGACATGATCCTCGTGCGCAGCGATGGCACGCCCACCTATAATTTCGCGGTCGTCTGCGATGACGTGAACATGAAGATGACGCACATCATCCGCGGCGATGACCATCTCTCCAATACCCCGCGCCAGGTTCTCGTCTACGAGGCCCTCGGCTATCCTACGCCGACCTTCGCCCATCTGCCGATGATCTGCGGTCCGGATGGCAAGAAGCTCTCCAAGCGCCATGGCGCGGCGAGCGTCGAGGAATATCGCGATATGGGCTACTTGCCCGACGCGCTGTTCAACTACCTTGCGCTGCTCGGGTGGGCGCCTGATGGCGAGACCACGCTGTTCACGCGCGAGCAGATGGCCAAGCTCTTCACGCTCGAGCGCATCAGCAAGAACCCGAGCTCGCTGGACTACGACAAGCTCGAGTGGATCAACAGCCAGTACATCCAGCAGATGGGCGCGGCGGCCTTCGTCGACGTGCTCGCGCCGTACCTCATCGAGGCAGGATATGCGACAGACGAGGCCGGTGTCGAGGCGATGCGTCCACGTCTGGAGGCCATCTACCCGCTCGTGAGCGAGCGCGTCAAGCTCATGACGGAGGCCGTTCCCATGATTGCCTACCTGCTCGACGAGCATATCGAACTTGACGAGAAGAGCGTCGAGAAGGTGCTCCGCAAGGAGGGCAAGGGCGCGAAGACGGCCCTGCTCGAGGCCGCTGCGGTGCTCGCGGATTGCGAGTGGACGGTCGAGGGCATCGAGGCTGCGTTGCGCGGCCTGCTCGAGAAGCTCGGCGCCAAGCCGAAGTTCGTCTTCCAGCCGATTCGCGTCGCCGTGTGCGGCAACATGGTGAGCCCACCGCTCTTCGAGTCTATCGAGCTCCTGGATCGCGCCGTCGTCGAGCAGCGCCTCGAGGCAGCTGCCGAGCTCGCCCTCGACTAGTCGACTGCGAAGCTGTTCGCGCATAGGCCGCCGTGGTCGATGGCGATAACGCCTTCGTTACCAAGACGGCAGTAGAAGCCCACGGGCTCGCCCCCGTACAGGTAGACGCCGGGCATGGACTGCCATGATTCGACGAGACACGGGTCATCGTCGTCGATAACGGTGTTGATGATGTCGACGCGCGGGGGCTGGTAGAACTCCTGCACGATGTATCCGGCATCGAGGTTTTCGTCCACAATGCGCTCCCAGCGTGCCTGGTCGAAGTCGACGCCGGGGTAGACGCCGTGCGCTCCGTAGTCGTCGGCGGGCTTGATGATCCAGGCGTCCTTGTTGTCCTTGACCTCGTCGAGCGTGAAGCCGTTCACGCCACTTTCGAGGCGATAGGTACGCGGCACGTGTGCGTCTACGAAGGCGGCTTCCTCCTCGGTCAAGAACGCGCGCGTGCGCTTGTCGAACAAGGCGATGTTGACCTCCTTGGAATGCACGACCGTCGTGCGGAAGTGCCCGATGAGGCATACCTTGCCCGCCGCCACGGCATCGATGAGGGCATCGCATTCGCCCGGGTGCTGCAATATCTCGCTCGTGACCGCCCGGCGGTAGATGGCATCGACGATCTGGCCGTCGGTCGAGTCGATGAGATGCTCGCCGTCAAACTCGAAGTCGCGTATGTCGGTGAAGCGCGCGTCGTACCCCGCCTTCTGGAACGCGTTGATGAAGCGATTGAAGTCGCTGAAGACGCCGCTCTCGCGAAAGTCGGTGACTGCAATGGTGGGATGGCGGCGTGTGCTGGGGCGCGACTCGTAGATGCGCATGAACGTGTCGACCCAAGTGTCGAAGAGCTCGAACTGCCTGAGCTCGTGATCTTGCGCGAATCGGCGATAGGCCTCGCCTTGTATGAGCGCCTCGCCGATCATGAGGTCGCGCGACATGGCACCGCTGCCATCGGTGTTGAACTCGCAGAACTTGTAGCTCGGGTCATCTTCGCTCAAGAAGAGGTCGAAGCGTGCCATGGGCAGAAGGTCGTCATAGTCGCAGGGCAACATGATGAGACGATGCAGATCATCGGGGAAGTGGAAGAGCTCGCGGTAGCTCTCGTCGTCAAGATAACGCCGTATGACCTTGCAGAGGATACGGTGCATCGTCGTGACTTGCTCGGCGATATAGGCGCGGTCGTCTGCGTTGAACAGATACGGCACGTAGGGAAATGGCGCGGGCTTGCCATGAACCCACACGTCGGATTCGTCGATGAACGCAAGCGCCATCTTCCTTCCCTCGACATCCCCGTCAAGGGTACAGATGTTGGCGATGTACTCGGCGCGTTCCTCTTTCATGGCTCCTCCATCTCGTTGCCTGACCTGTCCAGTATCCCACGGCGGCAGCGTCGTGCAAAGGGAAAACGAGGCCGGGTTTTCTTGCGGGTTTTGTCGGATGGAGGTCCTAGATTCGCCGGATTTCGCTCCGTGAACCGATCACGGACATTCGGCGATTCTGTTAGATGTGCCTGAAACAATTGCGTGCACTGACCTTTGACGAGGAAGGATGCACATGGTTTCGAAAGAGCAAATCGCATGTCCCGCACACGACGAGGAAGACCGAGCCGAAGAACTCGAAGATACGCCCGACGAGGAGGCAGGCGAGCTTGCCATCGAAGGACGGGATGCCGACGGTGGCCTCGAGGAGGAGCTTGAAGACGCATTCGAAGACGAGATTGAGGCAGAGGGGGCGCGAGACGCTTTCGACGAGGATCTGCCCGAAGGGCCCGGGGCCGATGAATCCGCCTGCGCGGAAGGCGTCCCACCCGATCGGTGCTTCGACATCTCGCCCGAGGAGTTCTGCGGTGATCCCTACGAGCAGGAGGGCCATATCGAATCGCGCCAGGAACTCGGCAGGAAGGGCGAGGAGGCGGCCGTGCGCTATCTCAAGTCCCGCGGGTACGCGATTGTCAAGCGCAATTGGTTTTGCCGCTTCGGCGAGGCGGACATCATCGCCCGCGACCCGGAAGGCACGCTGTGCTTCATCGAAGTGAAGACGCGTCAGAGCGTCGAGGCGGGCCTTCCCGAGGAGGCGATTACGCGTAGCAAGCAGAGCCGCTACGAGCGCATCGCCCTGTGCTACATGATGGTCACGGACGATTGGGATGACAACGACAGCGTGCGCTTCGACGCCATCGCCATCTGCGTCACGGCTCCGCATCGTGCCATGCTGCGCCACCACAAGGGTTGCTTCAATGAGTGCTTCTAGGACAGTGCGCGCCGCCGTTCCCACCTGCGCCCTCTATGGCGTGCAGACCGTGCCCGTCACGGTCGAGATCGAGATCGGGCCGGGTCTGCCAGGCTGGCACATCGTCGGCATGGCCGATGCGGCCGTTCAAGAGGCGCGGCTGCGCGTTCGCAGTGCCGTGAAGGCCGCCGGCTTCGACATGCCGAGCAACCACGTCGTCATCAATCTCGCACCCGCGTGCGTGCGCAAGAGCGGTTCGGGTTTCGACTTGCCCATTGCGATCGCGTATCTCCTCGCCACGCGTCAGGTCAACCCGAGCTTCGTCGAGGAGACCCTGGCAGTGGGCGAGCTTGCCCTCGATGGCGCCGTGCGCCGTGTCGACGGTCTGCTTGCCTACGCCATCGCGGCCCAGAAGAATCATCTGCGGTTGCTATCGGCTTCCGATGCGACGTGCATGCCCAGGCTCACGGGGCTCGATCACGTGTGCATCGATCACCTTGCCCAGCTGCGCTCGGCTTCGTTTTCGCCACCGGATACGCTTGTGGCGGCGCAAGATGACGAGCAGCTCGATTACCGTGACGTGGTCGGTCAGCAATTCGCCGTGCGCGCTCTCACCATCGCCGCGGCCGGCGGGCACGGTGCGCTGCTCATCGGCCCTCCTGGGGCGGGGAAGAGCATGCTCGCCAAGCGCCTGCCGGGCATTCTACCGCCACTCGATGAGGACGAGCGTATCGAGACGGCGCTCATCCACTCGGTCGCCGGCCTCGACCTGCGATCCATCACGGCGGGGGGGGGGGCCCCTTCCCGCCCCCCCCGATCCGCATC
>OGQN01002254.1_pt1 | contig 14041 bp, 8 predicted proteins | sample 1553231 | NCBI WGS metagenome assembly OGQN01 (sample SAMEA2579950, study PRJEB22360) | human gut metagenome | biome: human gut; feature: human-associated habitat; material: faeces | place: Denmark | collected 2008/2010 | reverse complement strand
CATCTCACAGGATTCTCCTCTCAGAGTTATCTCTCCCAGAGCTTTCGCAAATCCTGTGGCATGACTGCAGGAACTTACCGTAAACTTAAGAAAAAAAGAAAGGATCCTATTTAATATCATGCAATACACATTTCCAAACTACTATAAAGAATTTTCCTGCATTGCAGGAGCCTGTCCGGATACCTGCTGCGCAGGATGGCAGATCGTGATTGACGATCAGACACTGAAGAAGTACCAGCACTTTAAAGGTCCGTTCCGCAATCGCCTGCACAATGATATTGACTGGAAAGAACATGTTTTCCGCCAGTATAACAGACGCTGTGCTTTTCTCAACGAAGAGAACCTGTGTGATATCTACACAGAAGCAGGACCGGAAATGTTCTGCAGAACCTGCAGAAATTATCCTAGACATATTGAAGAATTTGAAGGTCTGCGTGAGATTTCCCTGTCGCTCTCCTGTCCGGAGGCAGCAAGGATTTTACTTTCCCAAAAAGAAAAGGTACACTTTATCACAAAAGAAAAAAAGACAAAAGAAGAAGTCTATGATGACTTTGATTATTTCCTGTTCACTGCACTTATGGACACCCGTGATATGCTTATAGATATCATCCAGGACAGAGCTGTACCCATGCAGAAACGTCTGTGGAAACTTCTGGCTGCTGCACATGATTTCCAGTTATGTGTAAATAAAAATGAACTCTTTAAATGGGAAGAAATGCGAAAACGACATGAAGATTCCGGATACGGAGATAGATTTTGCAACAAAATTTACTCTCGTATAAATGCAGATAACATAGAAAACAGTTCTGTTGCATCTGCCTGCGCAAATACACCAGAACAATTATTTAAAAAAATGTGGAAAACTGTTGTCCCGGAAATGGAGGTTCTGCGCCCGGGATGGCAGGAATACTTAAAGAATTGTCTGACTCCACTGTATAATGGAAATACAGATCCGCAGTCTGACTCCGGAAATCTTTATTCCTGGCAGAAAAGTGAATTTGATTTCTCTTATCCGGACTGGCAGATTCAGGAGGAACAGCTTCTTGTTTACTGGATCTATACCTATTTCTGCGGTGCAGTTTATGATGATGAGATCTTCGCCAAGGTGAAAATGGCAGTTGTGTGCACCCTGTTCATCCATGAATTAAATGTGGGAACCTATCTGAAAAACAACCGGCAATTTAAGCTGGATGACCAGATCCGTATCTGTTATCAGTTTTCAAGAGAACTGGAACACTCAGATCTTAACCTGAACAGATTTGAAGAATTAATGTCTGAAAAAGAGATTTTCTCCTTTGAAAATCTGCTGAAAATCTGCTGATGCAAATAAAAAATCCAGTTATTATGAGCACTAAATCAATCGGAAGGCCTCTGATGGTCTTCCGATTGATTTTAATAATTAATATTGTCCTCTCATTACTGTATTTTCAGCATATGCCAGAATTCTATCTGTTTTCATTTAGAGCATGTTTGAAAAATCATTTCAACAATCTGTACGCTCTAATCTACGGATCATAGATACCAGATGTCCGGCACAATTTCGGATTTCTTCTTCTGTAAGTTTACCTTCTTTATATGCCTGGCGAATATTCTTATCATCATCCGGATTTCCAGGCATGATAATGTCATTGCCTGCTGCCACACATTTCCATGGAACGCTTCCATCTTCCGGAACTGTTGTGTTCCAGTCTGACATAATTGCTCCGTCAAATCCCCATTCTTTTCTGGCAACTGTCATGCACAGATCTTTGCTGTTCGCCGCATGAATACCGTTGATAAGATTATAGGAAGTCATAATAGAAACAGGATTTCCTTCTTTTACTGCAATTTCAAATCCGCGGAGATAGATTTCTCTGAGCGCACGTTCGGATACACAGGAGTCAACACCCATGCGGTTATCTTCCTGATTATTGCATGCAAAATGCTTGATTGTTACGCCACATCCTGACTTGCTCTGAACACCCCGGATCACTGCTGCTGCCAGCATCCCTGACAGATATGGATCTTCTGAATAATATTCATAATTTCTTCCACATAATGGGTTTCTGTGAATATTCATACCCGGTGCAAGCCACAGATTTACATGAAATTCTTCCATTTCTTCTGCGATTGCTTTTCCAAACTCTGTCATGAGATCTGCATTCCATGTCTGTGCCAGTGCTGTTCCTACAGGAAAAGCTGTGCAGTACTGATAATAAGTGTCTGCATTCTCATGGTGTACGCCTGGTTCCAGAATCCCATTTTCCAGAGAGCCAAGAACACCCATTTCATAGATACTGTCTGCCTCTTTATCTACTTCATACCACTGTCTAAGGCGGATACCTGCCGGACCGTCCGCCATAACAAGAGAAGGGATTCCATACTCTTCCAAAGTACCGCAGGTTTCACCTGCTGATCCCGGTACTCGAATCCCTGCTGCACCAAGAGTACTGATATTCTCTGAAATCTTTCCATAAAGCAGAGGAATCAGCTCTTCTGTAGTTCTGTCTTCCAGAACAGAAACAAATCTTTTTTCTTCCTCTGTCAGATTTTCCTGATTTTTTCCGGCATTTTCCGATTTTGCCGGTATCATCGCAGGTTTAAAATAATATTCCGGAACCTGCGCTGTTATCAGTTCTTCCTGTCTCTGCACAGATTTTTCTTTCAATTCTTTTGTCAGATAAATCTGTTCCAGTTCTTCCTGAAGCGGACAGATTTTATCCATCTGTTCCAGTACTGTATCATCTGAAACTACCAGAACTGCTTCCAGTTTCAGTTTGTCTGAACTGTTTCCGACCAGAATGCCATATTTGCCTTTTTCCACTATCCATGTATGTGTTTCCTCATTGAAAGAAGCCAGTTGTTTCTGTGGAATCTCAACAGTAAGTGTTTGTGTTTCTCCCGGCTTCAGAATTCTGGTTTTTGCAAAACCTGCCAGTCTCTTATACTCTTTTTCCAGTTCTGTCTGCGGAAGCGTAACATAAATCTGTACCACTTCTTTACCAGCATATTCATTTCCTGTATTTGTAACCTGAACCTCTGCTCTGATCTTACTTTCTTCCATATTTATGCTACAACACTTCATCTCAAACATAGTATAAGAAAGACCAAACCCAAACGGAAACATCACCTTTTTGTCAAAGCTGTCAAAATATCTGTAACCTACATAAATACCTTCTTTGTATTTTTCCTTTTCCAGATTGCCATTCAGATACCCATACTCTTCTGAAGCCGGATAATCCTCGTATCGCCTTGCCCAGGTTGTTGTCAGTTTACCGCCCGGCACTTCTTTTCCCAGAAGTACATCAGCCAGGGCATCTCCCCCTTCCTGACCAAGCTGAGAAATATTTAAGATTCCTTTTATATTGTCTGTCTGTTCCAGAATATCTGTCAGCTCCACAGGACCACCTGCATTAAGAATAAGGATCACAGGTTTGTTCATTTCTGCAAGATAACGTAAATCTTCCTCTTCTCTCTCGCTTAAATAGTAATCTCCCTTTACTTTGCGGCGGTCTTTTCCTTCTCCTGAAATACGACTGATCACATAAATCACCACATCTGCTTCACAGATATCTTCCTCTGCCACCTTACGTCCCAGCGGCATTGCAAAAGGATTCTCTGCATAGGCATCAAAAGGATTATCTACTTTCTTAGCTTCTTCCAGAACTTTTTCTTTCCACGCCTCTCTCGCCTGCTCATAGCGATTGTGATAATCGCTGATCCAGTCTTCGCTTACAATTTTTACTCCTGCTTCTTTCAGTCCCTGATAAATAGAAATATTCTTTCTGTTGTTAACATCTCCAGAACCAATTCCACCCTTTACGGTTTTCTCTGCTCCATACCCAAGAAGTGCAGCAGCTGTATCTTTCTTTAATGGAAGGATTCCTTCATTTTTCAGCAGAACAATGCCTTCTGACGCCGCTTTTCTGGCAAGCTTTCCATGCATCAGTTCTCTCTCTGACGGCTGTTCTTCTCTAGTTCCACTGTAAATCCATTTCTTCATATAATTATACTCCTGTTTTTAATATTATAATTCTCATGAAAAGAACCTCCATAGCATTCTCTCTATGGGGGTTCTTAATTCTCATTATTCTTTTACACCACCAAGTGTTACACCTGCAATAATGTATTTGGATAAAAGCAGATATACAATAATGATTGGCACGATCGCAACAGTGATCATCATGTAAATTTTACCCATATCAAAGTTCATATAATCAGCACCACGCAGAGTTGCAATCAGGATCGGCACTGTCATTTTGCTCTTTGACTGAATGATCAGGGCAGGAACGAAGTAATTGTTCCAGGATCCTACGAAAGTAAAGATTGCCTGTACTGCTACTGCCGGTTTCATGATCGGAAGTACAATACTGTTAAAGGTTCTGAATTCTCCGGAGCCATCAATTCTTGCCGCTTCCACAAGGGATAAAGGAAGGGAAGACTGAAGGTAACTGTACATAAAGTAAAAGACTGCCGGAGATGCAATGGATGGAATGATCAGCGGAAGTAAAGAGTCATACATTCCCATCTTTGTGATCAGTCGTAAAAATCCCATTGCTGTTACCTGTGTAGGCATAACAAGAATTGCCATAATAAAGGTAAAAGCTGCTTTCTTCATTTTAAAATCATAAGCATATAGACCATAAGCTGTCAAAGAAGAAAAATATGTACAAAGTGCAGCACTGCAGGAAGATACAACAACACTGTTAAGAATACCGCGGAACATCGGGAAACTTCCGTCATTTGCCACATTCTTCAGATTCTCAAGAAAATATTTTCCGGGAAGTGCTGAAAATCCTTTCTGCAGATCCGCATGGGAACGTGTTGCATTTACAATCAGAATGTAAAAGAAAAACAGACACAGGAAGGATAAAAAGATCAGCACAAGATGAACAAAAATACTGCGCACACGACCTGATGTATTTGATTTCATAGTTTATCTCCTCCTTCTTTCTTCTTTTGCTTTTTTCTTTGCAGCTTTCTTGGAACCATCCGGGTCTGTGTCATTTGTCATCTTATATACGATCATACATAAAATACCGCTGACAATAAACAGATATACGGACAGTGCACCTGCCATACCATAGTTCTTGCTCTTTAAGTGGCTGTTCAGGAACATGATCAGAGTCATAGATGTACGGTCTGGATTTCCCTGTCCATTTGTAAGAATCTGAGGAACATCGAACATCTGAAGACCACCGATGATAGATGTGATCAGTGTATAAGCAAGGATCGGACGGATCAGCGGCAGTGTGATATAGAAAAATCTCTTGATACTGTTACAGCCATCCAGTTCAGATGCTTCAAAAATATCCATACTGATACCCATAACAGCAGCCATCAGCATAATTGTTGTATTACCAAACCACATCAGGAAGTTCATAAATCCGACCAGAGATCTGGTTCCGATTACAGAACCCAGGAAATCTATCGGTTTTTTAACCCATCCCAGAGACATCAGAATAGAGTTAATCGGTCCGTTGGTAGAGAACATGGTAAAGAACAATAATGCAAACGCAGAAGCCATGATCAGGTTAGGAAGATAAATAACAACCTTGAAAAACTGCTGTCCATGGATCTTCAGACGCGCATCTGTAAACCAGCATGCCAGAACCAGTGCGATCACGATCTGCGGTACAAATCCGATTACCCACAGAATCAGCGTATTAGTACTGTATTTGAGCATATCTGACTTCAACAGACTCAGATAGTTTGCAATTCCAATAAAATTCGGTCCGATTTCTTTAATTCCTGAACGATAATATTCATAGAAACTATAACGTACAGTATCTACCAGCGGAATCAAAGAAAAGATTAAAAAAGTTATAAAAAATGGAAGGATAAAGATGTATCCCCATTTTGCATAGCTGATGCTTTTCTTTTTTTTCATAGTTCAGCATTCCTTCCTTTACATATTAGTGCCAGACACACATCTCTTTCATGCGTGTCTGGCAAATACAAATGCATCTGTACAGGTTATTTACACCTGAAACTTTTTAACTGTCAATTCAAAAGCGTTTATTATTCAGCCCAGTTAACTTCCTGGATTTCCGGATAACGTTCTTTGATTGCTGTTTCAAAGTTTGATTTTGCTTTGTCATAGTCTACCTGACCCTGGAAGTAATCGCTGAAAGCGTTCTGGATCAGTTCTACGCAGCCCTGGTCATAAGCAGAAAGTGGTGCGATCTTGATGTTCTCTGCAACCGGTGAGAAATATGTAAATGGATTCTGTCCGCCAAGGAAGTCAGATGCGAAAGTATCATCTTTTGCAACTTCCTGCATACCACTCTTTGTATTTGTAAAGTCAGAATAATCTTTGGAAATCTTTAATAAATTGTCCTTATTTCCTGTCAGTGCAAGAATGATATCTTTTGCATGTTCCGGATTATCTGTTCCTGTTGCTGCATGGATGTAAGAACCGCCCCAATTGTATTCCTGTGGTGGATTTGTAACAGCCCATTCTCCGTCTTCTCCATCCCAGTTTGGTTTCAATGTAAAGTCAATTCCCCATGCCGGGAAGAGGAATGCAAATACTTTGGATTCAGATCCCATAGCTTTGTTCCAGTCATCATTCCACTGACCTTTTACAGTTTTGTTCAGGTATCCTGCATCCAGCCATTCTTTGGAATCTTTGATCCAGTTCATTACCTGCTGGTCTACGTTAACAGTTGTTGCACCGTCTTCTACCCATGGCTGGGAAATGCTGTTTCCATACAGTCTGAATGTATCAGCATAAGAAGCAAATGTGTAATATCCTTTTGCTTTCAGTTCTTCAGCTGTAGCTTTTGCTGTATCCCAGTCTTTCATTTTCTTGCCTACTTCTTCAGGATCGTCGGTTCCGAACACATCTTTGGCAATATCACGACGATATACAAGAAGTCCAGGGCAGCACTGCCATGTAGATCCTCTCTGTACTCCATCTGCATCAGATGCAGTTGTTTTTGTAAAGTCATACTGATCTGCAAGATCTTTGTCAGGATCAATTCCAAGATCTGTCAGAGGCATTGCCACATCCGCTGCTGCATCTGTATATTTGTATACATAATCTGTTTCTGATAAGAAGATATCTACCTTATCATCTGCTGATGCATCAGCCTGATTCATAAGAGCTTCATCAAGTTTCTGCTGATAAACACCATCCTGATTTGGATTTATGATCCAGTGAATTTCTGTTCCATCCTTTAATGTTGTTACTGTTCCGTCTTTGGATGTTTCTTTTACTTCAGGATATACTGCTTCCAGACGCTGACGGAATTCATCATTCCAGGAATAAATATTGATTACTTTTCCTTCTTCATCTGCATGTACGATTGTAGCGGTTCCGCCCATTGTACCTGCAATTACGGATGCTGTAAGTAAAACAGCTAATGCTTTCTTTTTCATTAAAAAAGCCCTCCTTTTTCTTTTTTTCTCTTTGTGAGTTTCTTGCCTCACCTGATGTATCAGATTATAGCTTAAGCTGCTTTTCGGGTATATTATAATTTCCACCAAAATGTCAGATTCATGACCTCATTGTGTTCTTTTTATATACAGACAGATTTTGTCATTTAATAAGGAAATCTTTCCTAAAATCATAATCTTTCTGTTTTTTATTAGTATTTTTGTATAAAAAGTACCATTTTTCTATAGATCAGCCAGATGAATATTCGCAATCTGATTCATTACCTGCTCATATATTTTTCTGAAATTGTGTTATTTTATGTCATGATTCTGATACTTACTTCATGTTTCTTATTTCCGAAAGATCTCATTTCCGATATAATTTCCATACAATATTTATGGAAGGAGAAAAATGTTGAAACATATTAAGTTTATTGATAATCATGGAAGCTTTTGTGTGAACAGACCGGAAAATACCAGTTATCTTTATTTTCCTCTTGCATCAGAAGCAGGTCTGAAAAGTTCCGTCACACCAGTGCTTGGAGGTGACAGCAAAATTGATCAGGATACCTTCCTGCTGGAACCGGTCAGTTCCGAAAATCTTCATAACAATCGTTCTTCCAGAAATTTCTGGATCGTAAAAGAAGGACACATTCCTTATTCAGTAACAGGTTCCTCTGCTCAGCAGGAAGCCGACCGTTTTACTGACAGGCAGGAAGACAGTGAACTAACCGCCGGATTCATGTGGCAGACTTTGAAAAGGACTTCCAGAGAACTTGGGCTCATCTCCACAGTTACTTCTTTTATCCCCAAAAGTGATAATGTGGAGATTATGTATGTGACGGTTGAAAACCAGACAGATACTGTACAGAAATTTACTGCATATGGTGCAATTCCTGTTTACGGAAGAAGTGCGGATAACATTCGTGATCATCGAAATGTCACTTCCATGCTCCATCGTATCGAGACAACAGAACATGGAATCAACGTCTGCCCCACCATGTCATTTGACGAGCGGGGACATCAGCCAAATCATAAAATCTATTATGTAAATGGCTGTTCCGGAAAGGGAGAAAATCCGATTTCCTATTATCCGACTGTAGAAGATTTTATCGGAGAAGGTGGTACCTATACACATCCACGCACAGTATATGAAGGATATAAAGGAGTTCCCGCACACAGTCTGGCAGCAGGAAAGGAAGCAATGGGTGCTTTCTGTTTCTCATCTTTCACACTGGCTCCCGGTGAAAAAACAGACTTTATTTTATTATCAGGTATTGCCGACAGTAAAGAAGAAATTGAAAATATTTTTGAAAAATACAATACTTCCGATAAAGTAAAAAATGCACTGGAAGAAACCAGAATTTACTGGAAAAAACAGGTAAACGTTGACTTCCACACACAGGATCCTGACTTTGACAGTTATATGAAATGGGTAAGTTTCCAGCCATTCCTGCGCCGTTTATTTGGCTGTTCTTTCCTTCCTCATCATGATTACGGACGTGGTGGACGCGGATGGCGTGATCTGTGGCAGGATTGTCTTTCTCTTCTGCTGATGAATCCTCAGAATGTAGGTGCCATGATTGAAAAGAATTATGGCGGCGTACGTATTGATGGTACAAATGCTACTATTATCGGAGACGGTGACGGCAATTTTATCGCTGACAGAAACGGAATCGCACGTGTATGGATGGATCATGCACTCTGGCCGCTAATCACGACCAGTCTTTATATTAATCAGACCGGAGATATAGAGATCCTTAAGAAACAGGTTCCTTATTTTAAAGATGCACAAACCATGCGCGGCACAGAAATTGATACTCTCTGGAATGACGCATATGGAAATAAACAGCGCACCGAAGACGGTCAGGTATATACCGGAAGTGTTCTGGAGCACATTCTGATCCAGCAGCTTGCCGCTTTTTATGATGTAGGTGTTCATAATATTTACCGTCTCCGCGGAGCTGACTGGAACGATGCCCTGGATATGGCAGCAGAAAATGGTGAAAGTGTTGCCTTTACCTGTGCTTATGCGGGCAATCTCCATACTCTTGCTTCCATATTACGCCTTATGGAATCTGCAGGCGAAACCAGTATCCCGCTGTCAGAGGAAATTGAAATCCTGCTGAACGACCAGACAGATATGTTTGACAGTGTATCTGAAAAGAAAAAGATTCTTACTGAATATGCCAAAAGCTGCAGGCATAACCTGAGCGGCAGAAAGAAAAACTTCTCTCTCTCCACACTTGCTGCCAACCTGATCCAGAAATCCAACTGGCTGACAAATCATATCCGTTCACAGGAATGGATTGATGGCAAAGACAGCGAAGAAGGATGGTATAACAGCTATTACGATAATCATGGAGAGGCAGTGGAAGGTTTCCACCATGAACAGGTGCGTATGATGCTCACGGGCCAGGTTTTCTCTATTATGGGAAATGTTGCCACTGATGCGCAGATCAGAAAAATCGTAAAAAGCGCAGATCATTATCTTTACAGAAAAGAAATTGGCGGTTACCGCCTGAACACAGATTTTCAGGAACTGAAGTTTGATATGGGACGTATGTTCGGTTTCGCTTATGGCGAAAAAGAAAACGGTGCTGTTTTCTCTCATATGGCAGTTATGTATGCAAATGCCTTATATCAGAGAGGCTTTGCAAAAGAAGGCTGGAAAGCATTGCGTTCTCTGTCTGATACAGCTCTCGACTTTGATACCAGCCATATTTACCCGGGAATTCCTGAATATTTCCGTTCAGACGGACGTGGCATGTATCATTATCTGACAGGTGCTGCAAGCTGGTATCTTTTTACCATGATCACAGAGGTCTTTGGTGTCCGTGGAGTTTTCGGAAACCTTCTGGTTCATCCAAAACTTCTGGCAGAACAGTTCGATGAAGCAGGAACTGCTTCTGTCTCTGTTACTTTTGCAGGAAAACAGTTCCATGTTACCTACCGAAACACAGACAGAAAAGATTATGGTTCTTATCATATCGCCGCTGCGGACTGCGACAAAACAGCAATAGAAATCGTAGAAGATTCCCATATTATGATCTCCAGAGAATTTATTAACAACCTCTCTTCTGATCTTCATGAAATTACAGTGACACTTGCCTGAAAACAATAGCTGCTCAGCCTCCATAAAAGCAGTCGACAGGCAGTTATAAATATTGTTCTAACAGAAAGGATTTACTATATGAAATACGGATATTTTGACAATGAAAACCGAGAATATGTGATTACTAATCCGGCAACACCTGCACCATGGGTAAACTATCTGGGTTCCCCGGAGTACGGTGCAATCATTTCCAATAATGCAGGGGGCTACAGTTTTGCAAAATCCGGTGCAAACGGACGTATCCTGCGCTATGTTTTTAATAACTTTGACCAGCCGGGACGTTACATTTACATTCGCGATGACAGATCATCAGACTTCTGGTCTGCATCCTGGCAGCCTGCAGGCAAAGATCTGGCTCAGTATAAGAGCGAATGCCGTCACGGAATCGGTTATACAAAAATTTCTGCCGACTACAGCGATATTCACTCAGAAGCCCTTTACTATGTTCCTCTTGGAAAAAGTTATGAAGTATGGGCATTATCTGTGACCAATCATTCTGATCACGAAAGGAACCTGACTCTCAGCGGATATGCAGAGTTTACCAACCACAGCAATTACGAACAGGATCAGGTTAATTTACAGTACTCTCTTTTTATTTCTCGTACACTGTTCGAAGGAAACAGAATTACTCAGCAGATTCATGGAAATCTTGATGCAATTCCTGAAAATGAGAATGTAGATGAGAAAAATGTGACAGAACGTTTCTTTGGACTTGCAGGTGCTGAGGTTTCTTCTTACTGTGGGGACAAAAATGAATTTCTCGGAAGTTACCATGGATATGGAAACCCTGAAGGTATTGTCTGTGGTGATCTTGGTGATAAGACAAGCTATAATGAAAACTCCTGTGGTGCTCTCTCCTGCAAAATAACTCTTAAAGCAGGTGAAACCAGAACAATTGCTTTTCTTCTTGGAATGAAACCGTCATCTGAAGCTGCTGAAGTAATCAGATGTTACGAAAATCCGGCTCCAACTGTAGCAGAAGAACTGGAAGCATTAAAAGCTGACTGGAACAGTAAGCTTGATAATCTTAAAGTCAGCACTCCAAGTCCGGAATTTGATACTATGATTAATACCTGGAACGCATACAACTGTTTTATGACTTTCATCTGGTCCCGTGCAGCTTCCTTCATTTACTGTGGACTCAGAAATGGATACGGATACAGAGATACTGTACAGGATATTCAGGGAATCATCCATCTGGCACCGGAAATGGCACTGGAAAAGATTCGTTTCATGCTGTCTGCGCAGGTAAATAACGGTGGCGGACTCCCTCTTGTCAAGTTTACTCACACACCAGGAAAAGAAGATACTCCGGATGATGCTTCTTATGTACAGGAAACCGGCCATCCGGCTTACCGTGCAGATGATGCATTATGGCTTTTCCCAACTGTATATAAATATATTTCAGAAACCGGAAACACTGCTTTTCTTGATGAAGTGATTCCTTTTGCCAACAAAGATGAAGCTACTGTATATGAACATCTGAAACGTGCGGTTGCTTTCTCTCTTAATCACCTTGGACCTCATGGAATGCCCGCCGGACTTTATGCAGACTGGAATGACTGTCTCCGTCTGGGTGCAAACGGAGAATCTTCTTTTGTTGCTTTACAGTTCTATTATGCAATGACAATCCTGAAAATCTTTGCCGAATATAAAAAAGATACAGAATATGTACAGTATCTTGAAGAAACTCAGAAAGCATTTGGCGAAAAAGTTCAGGAACTGTGCTGGGATAACGACCGCTTCGTACGTGGTTATACAGAATCAGGAGAAAGAATCGGTGAAGCTGCTGCTCCTGAAGCAAATATGTGGCTGAATCCTCAGAGCTGGGCAGTCATCAGTGGTCTTGCTACCCCGGAACAGGGAGACGCAGCACTAAATAATGTATATGAACGTCTGAATACGGAATATGGCGCAATCCTTATGGATCCTCCTTACCATGCACATGCTTTCGATGGTGCACTGGCAGTTATCTATAATCAGGGTACCAAAGAAAACTCCGGTATTTTCTCCCAATCCCAGGGCTGGCTGATTCTTGCTGAAGCACTCCGCGGTCATGGAGAACGTGCTTTTACCTATTTTATGGAAAATTCTCCTGCTGCGCAGAATGACTGTGCCGAAATCCGTCGTCTTGAGCCATACTGCTATGGTCAGTTCACAGAGGGAAAAGCAAGCAAACACTTTGGACGCTCTCATGTTCACTGGCTGACAGGAACTGCTTCTACTGTAATGGTAGGATGTGTGGAAGGTATCCTCGGGCTTCGCCCTGATCTTGAAGGACTTCGACTGTCTCCTTCTGTGCCAAAAAGCTGGAAACACTTTGAGATTGAGAAAGTTTTCCGTGGAAAACAGCTTCATATCTCTGTAGAAAATCCAGACGAAAAAGAATCTGGCTGCTGCAGTCTGGTTCTTAACGGACAGAAATTAGCAGATAATTATATCCCTGAAAACCTTCTTCAGGATAAGAACGAAGTCATATTAACTCTTTAATCCCCCGATATTACCAGATGAAAATAAGCGGCCGGCTTACAGAAAATTTATATTCCCTGTAAGCTAGCCGCCTGTTTTACTTATCTTAATATTTTGATTAATCCTGTTCTTTTTTCAGTTCCGACTCTGATGCGACACAAAGTTCTTTTTCTATATCCCAGTGTATCATATAATGTTCATCCCTGTATTTACCCGGTGTCATTCCCGTAACTTCCCTAAACTGCTGGATGAAATGACTCTGGGAAGAAAAGGAAAGACGGTTTGCAATCTCAATGATCGGATAATCACTGTACTGCAAAAGATTTTTCGCCATTTCTATCTTCTGTCTGCGGATATAGGCACTGACCGATATTCCTGTTTCTTTTTTAAATAATCTGGAGAGATAGCTCGCAGATACTCCAAGTGAATCTGCAAGATCTTCTATTGTAATTCGTTCTTTGATATGAGAATAAATGTATTCTTTACTTGCGTTGATATGTTTAGAATAAGTGTTGTCTCTGAAATATCTGCGCATTTTTTCAGTATAATCCATCACCATCTCATCATGAAGGCTCTGAACCTCTTCTACTGTATGAATGCCATCCAGCTTTTGAATATAAAAATCACTCAAGCGAAATGCCTGTTCCATCTCCATTCCATTTTGTTTACAGAGTCTGGTTATCATTGCGGTAGTGATAACAAAATGATATTTCATATTTGTGACCGCATTCTTTGACAGTACTCCCACACCATCACACTCTGTAAATCTCTGCCGTTCACAATTCTTCTTAACAGTTTTTATATCTCCACTTGCAACTGCACGATAGAACAATAATTCCTCTGTCGGTTCTCTGTGCTTAATTTCATCAAACTCATCTTCTGCCTCAAAAAGAAGCCATTCGTTCTGATAACTCATATGTCTCTCCTACGCCAATGCCAGCAATTCTTTTCCTTCTTTCAGTCTCTCATAAAACTGTATGTAGAAATCCTGATTTTGATCATATGGTTTGAGATAGAATCTGTTCACCACAAAGAGGTTCAGATTTCTGATCAGATCTGGATCCTCAGCATTGTACAGTACTTCCTGCACATCCAGCA
>OGQN01002251.1_pt1 | contig 14057 bp, 10 predicted proteins | sample 1553231 | NCBI WGS metagenome assembly OGQN01 (sample SAMEA2579950, study PRJEB22360) | human gut metagenome | biome: human gut; feature: human-associated habitat; material: faeces | place: Denmark | collected 2008/2010 | reverse complement strand
CCCTTTGGTAGCGGGAGGAGGACTCGAACTCGGAATGTTTAAGCCTATATTTCAATGAATTATACTAGCTCCTCTGTTAAAAAGTATTCCAACAAGTATTGTTTATTCAATATTTGAACTGATTAAATCCACCATTTCAGCAGATACCCGAAGAATATTTTATATAAAATTCGTACCATAGCCATTACGTTGTTTCATTCCACAAACCAACTGTACTCCTTCTCTCCCGCCAGCGCCTTTGCCAGTCCGTCTGCAAATACCGCAGCATTGCGGCTCCTCGTTAGGAACGAATCGATATAACTCGACTTGTTGGCTCCAGTAAAGAGGTTGAACACCCGCCATAGGTCTATCTCTCCTTGCTTGTCGCAGGCAAATGCCGGGTCGTTGTAATAGGCCCTTGCAATGGTGTTCAGATGGCAGTCCGTGAACTCGAACTCCGGGAGCAGTTTCCGCTGTGCCGGTGGCAGGAACTGGTATAACCTCGCCTTGCCTACCAGCTGTGCGAACTGACTCTCCGACATCGTACAGTCGAGCAATGCCCGCATCCGCTCCAGATGGCGTTTGGCATTGTAGCTTACCACCAGTTCGGTAATCTTCGCCGTCAGCTCCTGCGTATTTGTCACCCGTATCTCTTCGGCCACACCGTCCGTAGCCACACACATATTGCAGCACACCATGTTTTTGAAGCCGATAAAGACCTTGAACTTCTCGAAGCCTTTCTTGCTGTACAGGTTCTCTTGGTTATAGGCTCTGACACCCCCTATCGTAAGGTTCAGCCTGCATCCGTCGATGGTTTCCGTGACAGAGGGGATTTCGATGCAGAACATCATCCGCTCGTAATAAATCGTCTTGTCTGCATCCGTAAGTTCGTGCACCGCCTTGTGGATGGCTTCGGGAGTCCCGCCCTTGACGATATGGCTCACCCGGATTTCGGGATTGTCTACCGTATCTCCTCTGAACATCCGTTGCGCACACTCCCACATGGTTTCGATGAACTGGTTATGGGAGATGGTCACCTCGTTGTCTTTGGAGAATACCGGGGTAATACAGTCGTTCTTGAGGTGGTAAAGGCTGACTTGTTTGGTATTGGCCTCGATGAAAGGCTTGCGTGGCTGTTCTTCGGGAGTTTCCCGAAACGGGGATTCTTCATCCTCACCGAACGAGGGAGAGGAAATAATCGGCTGCACATCGTCCTTCGCATCTTCAACGGGTACAAAGGGCAGCAGGTGGTGCTGGTTATCGGGCTGCATTGCCCGCCGGATAGCTGCTTCCATAACTTACAGGGGTTGGGGTTTGACATTGGTTGCACCAGTCGAGAATCTGTGTCCCGACTTGGCTGGTAATGGGAAATTCCGGTTTCCCGGCGAACAGTTCCGTACGGTCTTTGGATGCCGTGGCATAGTGCTTCATGTTCACGTCGAAGACGATGGTGAACTCATAGTCCACGTTGTCACGTTGCACAGCCTTCAACCCTACTTTCTCCGGAATCATCTTCCCGTTACGCTCGTTAAGCACGTACTCCTGTTTGCTGCGCATGGTACAGATGACATGGCACGAGGAATTGAGGATACGCTGGATAAAGGCGTTCTGACGCGGCGTGACCTTGGCCCAGTTGGCAAAGGAGTTGCCTTGCAGATTGGCGTGGAAATCCAGCAGGTAATCCCAGCAATGCGAGATACTGTCGATGATGATTACTTCCATGCCCGCACTTTCGCAGATACCGATGGCATCGATGTATTTCTCCGGGTTGTAGGGTTCCGAGAGGGAAAGTACGTTGTAGGCTCCCAGATGGGCATAGAGGTCTGCACTGCCGTTCTCGGTATCGATAACGGCGATTTTCGTCCAGTCGGAAGCCATACCGCAGGCCAGCAGCAGGCTGGAATAGGTCTTGCCCGAACCCGATGCCCCTTGCAGGGCCAGCCGCATCTTGGCTGCCCGGCGTTGTGAATGTCGTAATTGCATAGATAAATGGTTATTTGATATGGGAATGATTATAGTACGGTGATAAAAAGCAAGGCTGCTCCTTTTGCGAGGAACAGCCTTTTAAATGAAGAGGGCGATTCTTACAGTACGGCAACCGTGGTGAACTGCGGATTGTCACCTGCATTGTGAAGCAGGAGGAACTGCTCGCCGCTCTCCTCGGAGAGAACTTCCGAAATGACGGGATGGTCGAGCGCTTCGGCGGGATACTTCGACGTGACAGCGCCCGCCTTATCGCCATACCCGAAGAAATGCTTGCCCGTCTGCTCGTTGCGGATGATGCGGATTTGAAGGATGCCTTTCCACTCTTTGAACTCGTCGAGGGTGAATGTCCGCAGGAATTTGAGCGTGTGGTTCATAGTCATAGATTTATAAGATTCGACAACATGGGCAATAATATGATATGCCCCAAAGCCCAGCTGGGGTCGGAACCCAATCCCGCAAGGCGGGAGGGGGTATTCGGGGGATATATCGCACGGGCATACATTTTCAGCCTTTCAGAAAAAATTTTATTGCAAAAAATAATGAATTCGACTCAAGTAACCACAAGAATTCATCGTATGATGGGTGGTACTTGAGCCGATTCGCATGTGGGGACAGAGGATATTCGGTTATATCATTTTAATAGCCGTAGTTACTTGATTCTCATATTGCAGGAGAAAAAGCCCGGAGATAGGCAAGGTTACTCACTCAAACATAAATTTCTATATAAAATAATTAATCTGAATGAGTAAACCACTATTATAATAACGGGCTGAATGGATGTTTGACAGCAACCCTTTCACTCACTCACTTACTTTATGTATCTATTACAAAGTAAGTGAGTAGAGATTATACATGATAATACTATATCTCTTTATCTGTAAGATTATTTAGCCAATCACCGTCAAGGATTAAAAAACATTCAGAATATTCCTTATGCCGTTTTTTAATTCTTAATATTATCCACTTATAAATCTGTCGTATACTCATAATTTCTTCATTACTCCTTCACATTTAGGACACACCAGATTATCTTCACATCTCAATATTCTATGGTTTCGAAATAAATAATAACTTATATTATTCGGAACCGACTTCAGTACATCCCCATATGTAAAGTGCGTTATACTCGCCATTTCTTGATTCATGCACCATCCAATAACCTTTCTGTGGAGTTTGCGGGTATTTGCGCAATAGGTATTCTTTGGTCAAACAACAGTTATCGAGTATATCCGCATATACTTTAGTAATTAATCGGTAGCGGCCACTCTTTTTATGCAGCAATGAAATAGTCCCGGATCGTCGGTTTATAGAGATATGAGTCGCATGCTTACGATGCATAAATTCTTGAAAGGGCCAATATTTCATAGAAATGATAGTTATAATTACTAATCAACATCATCAGGAGTGCCTTTGAGATTCAATCGACGGACTAGCTCAATAAATTTTATATCAAATTCTTCACCACGCATGTTAATCCCCAATTTCTTGCCATTATAAAATACCTGAGCAAACCCGCTTTTAAAATCGTGTACACAATCATATTTTAGAGGCACTACAACATTCCCTGTCCTATTTATAAACCCCCATTTATTATGCATACAAACTGCAGCCAATCCTTCCGAAAAATCATTAGCATGGCTATAGAGAATAGGGATACGTTCTATGCCTAAATTATTTATGTATCCATAACGCGCATCTTCTATCTCTATTTTATCAAGAATAGGCGAATACTTTCCATATTTTCCGCCAATTCTTACTTTAGCTAACCCATCACTAAAATTTCCTGCTTCATCATATTTTAATGGAATAATTTCATATCCATTTTTATCAACATATCCATACTTTATTCCATTATATACACAGGCTAATCCTTCTGAAAAATTCTCAGCATATTGATATTTAGGTGGGATTACTTCATTCCCATATATATCAACAAAGCCATACAAATCTACTTCTTTATGAATTAAAACTCTAGCTAATCCCTCACTAAAATCCCAGCCCCAATCATATTTAGAAGGAACATATGTTGGTCTACCTGCATTCTGAACAACTAAACTTCCTGCAAGGTTGATATATCCTTTTAGATTCCTAAATGCCTGTTTATATATAACAACAGCCCATCCATTCCTAAATGGCCCAATATATTCATATCGAGCAGGTACTATTAATTTTCCATTATTATCTAATAATCCATATTTTCCACCAATAATAAAATTTCCAGCTTCAGAAGTACATGGCGGTCGTCCCCCAATCCTTACAACAGCTCCGTTAGTAGTAAATGACTGGATTTCATCATATTCTATCGGAACAACAACAGCTCCTAATGTATTAATACACCCATATTTACAATCTAATTCAACAATTGCGAGTCCATTAAAAAAATCACTAGCATATGTATATTGCAATGGAATAATTTCTTCATTATTGATATTAACATATCCATATTTCGAGTTTAATTTCACACGTGCTAATCCATTATGAAAATCCCAAGCCCAAGCATATTTTGACGATATATATATAATTTGTGGGCCATTATGTATTTTTATTTCACCAGTTGTAGTTATAAATATGCATTCGCCATAATTATTCGTAATTTTAGCATATCCATTAACAAATGATTCTGGCTGTCCCTCCTTTACATTAATTATAACATCACCTTTTATATTTATAAAAAAATAATGATTATTAACACTTTTTACACAGGCTAATCCATCTTGATAATTCCAACCCCATATATATTCAGATGGAATAAAAACGGGATTATTTCCTCTATAAACTTGAATCTGTCCTTGGAAATTAATTAATCGAGTTTCCCCAGCATATTCTACTTCTGCAAATTGACAATTTAAAATACGAATTCGAGTATAATAAGGAGCAACAATACATTTCCCATCAATATTTATTAATCCATATACTCTTTTATAAATTGGATTATCATAATTATCATTGATAAAACACTCGGATTCAACACAGGTTACGGCAAATCCATAACAAAATTGCCCGACATTTATGTAATCTAAAGGCAGTTCCACGATATTTTGCGATAGAGGATCATAAATTTCATATGCTCCATCTGTATTCTTTCTGATAATTCGCATTGATTTCTGCGATTTTATATTATTACTTATATTAGATTGTTGTAGATCATTTTCACCAACTATATCACCAATAAGTAAATCCATCATTGCATCATCTTCCAGATCTTCATACAGCCATTCGTTATCACAATCGTCGTGCATAAGTCCTATGTTTAATCAATAATAAAAATTACTTTTTAAATCCCCATTTGAGAGGGGTATAAAAAAAAGTGTGGAGTTGTTAGTTTATCGTACTGGAGGCTCTGGTAAGCCATAGGACAAATAAACAATACCCCACACTTGGGCAGTATATCAAGAATGATATATCTACGCAAGTGATGAGTGTTTGTATTGCCTATCCCTGTCATTAAAATTTACCAGATTTATATAGTATAGATTGAAGGAGAAAACAAAAACTAATCAAGTGAAAATAAACAATCTGTATAATAAGTAATTACGCTGTATCTACATCTTCTCTTGTTTTACTTGATTATTGTTGTTTGGTTCTTTTTCGGTACATTTTTGTTTTTTATTTGTTCCTTAATTCGGATTATTCTTTCTACCTTTGTGGCAGGAATAACGAGTAAAGCAAGGAGGAACTATGCCACGAGTAAAGAAGCCCGCAAAAGTCAAAGAACCTATCCGTCTTCGGATGAAAGAGTTGGCCAATGGAAACAAAAGTCTGTATTTGGATATCTATCGGGACGGCAAACGGACGTATGAGTATCTGAAGATGTATCTTATCCCCGAAACGGATAACAATGCCCGTGTGCGGAATCAAACGACTATGGCCGCAGCCAATGCCATCAAATCGAAACGAATCATTCAACTTACCAACGGCGAAGCGGGTATCGAAACCCGTGAAAAGGTTTTTCTTCTGGACTGGATGGAAACCTACAAAGAGAATCAGGCGAAGCGAGGAAAGAAAGATGGAAACCAAATCCAAGTTACTATCCGCATCTTGAAAAATTATGCCGGAGAACGGGTAACGATGGATCAAATCGACAAGGCGTTTTGTCAAGAGTATATCGACTATCTATTGACTGAATATCGACCGAAGGGCAAACAAGTATCTAATTTTACGCTACACACCTATTACCGCATTCTGAACGGAGCTTTGAATGCAGCCGTGCGAGCGGAAATTATAAAAGTCAATCCTTTTACGAAGATCAACAATTCGGATAAAATCCGTCTGCCGGAGAGCAAGCGGTCGTATATGACCATTGAAGAGGTGCGGGCATTGATTGCTGCTCCGATGAAAAACGAAGCCGTAAAACAGGCTTATTTGTTCTCCTGCTTCTGCGGACTGCGGATAAGCGATATCATCAGTTTAAAGTGGAAAGATGTCTTTGTTGATAGGGGACAATATCGTTTGGCTGTATCTATGCAAAAGACCAAAGAGCCGATTTATCTGCCGCTTTCCCCCGAAGCCTTGAAGTGGATGCCGGAACGTGGAGAGAAGACATCGGAAGATCATGTATTCGATTTGCCGAGCCCAACGATGATAAACACGCTTCTCAAACCTTGGGCGAAAGCGGCTGGAATAGATAAGCGGTTTTCATTTCACACGAGCCGCCACACGTTCGCGACAATGATGCTGACGCTCGGAGCAGACCTCTACACCACTTCGAAATTACTCGGCCATGCTGATGTGAAAATGACGCAAGTCTACGCCAAAATCATCAATCAGAAAAAGGACGATGCGGTCAATTTAGTAAACGGATTATTCGACTAAAGCAACTGCCGAATTTTCTGGTTTCCCGATGTTTTTTTTGCAGGTGTAGTTTATTCCCGCGCGGGTATATATAATTCTGTTTAGTTTAGTATTTCTCTATATATAGGGCAAGAAAACTAAAGTAAACCGTTTCATGCAAACAACTGAAAAGAAATGCGGTTGAACTTTGATGACCGAAATCGTACTCTAAAACAGGATTCTTACACTCGAATGCCGGTAGCATTATCGACAAGGAAAAGGTCGTAATTCGACCGCTGAGAAATGAACGGATTATGTCGGAGAAGCAAATCCGTTCTTAACCCGCGAGAAACAATTATTGGTAACAATTTTTTCAGCTCCCTTTTGTCGGTTAAAACCTATTCGCGAATTGAGGTCTAAAATCTTCCGACCGGGAAAGGCTGTTTATCCATTTGACTGCCATTCTATAATCCGTCATATATCGGATAATCCCACCGCCTCTGCTTGCAGATTGTATGGCAGCCTACCCGACGCCGTAAGGCGGTTGGGGTATTAGGCTCCCCCGAAAGATATTTCGTGGCACACGGGCAAGCCCAAACGAAAACGGCTGTGGCAAATGCTTAATACCTAATTATGAGGTCAGAGATAGAGAATATTCCAAAGAAAATGCCGTAAATAATATCACCGCAATAGTATAAAATAATTATACGCCAAATTTCCAATCGAAACAAAGCCAAATTTCCAAATGATTTTGCGTCAAATTTCCAAATATATTTTTGAAATTGATTTGGAATACAAAGAAATAAGCTATCTTTGCAGAAAAATACGGTGTATGGAATATAAGAATCGAATAGCGGATCAACTTCTGCGTGATAAATTAGAGGCGATGGGTGCTGTATTGATAGAGGGACCTAAAGCTTGTGGTAAAACGACCACGGCTGAACAACAGGCCAAAAGTGTTATCTATATGGATGACCCTACTAAGCAACAGCAATATAGGCAAATGGCTCAAACCAATATTAGTTTTTTGCTCGAAGGGGAAACTCCTCGTTTGATTGACGAATGGCAGGAAGTTCCTCAATTTTGGGATGCTATTCGGTTTGAAGTAGATCACCGAGATGAAGACGGGCAGTTTATGCTTACAGGTTCTGCTGTACCTGTCGAAGCTAAGGAAATTCACCACACAGGTACTGGAAGATATGGATGGCTCACCATGCGTCCTATGAGTTTGTGGGAATCAGGGGATTCTACAGGTGAGATAAGTCTGTCGGAACTGTTCCTTGCCCCGGATAAAATAGGAGCCTTGAATAAACTTACATTGCCAGTGCTTGCGTTTGTTGTTTGCCGTGGGGGGTGGCCTAAAGCTTTGCAAAAGAAAACAGAAAAGGCGGCACTATTACAGGCAACAGAATATTATAAAGCGATAACAAATAGCGATATATCACGAGTAGACAATGTAAAACGAGATGCAGAACGGGCAAAAAGAATTATGCGTTCATATGCCAGGCATCAAGGCTCTCAAGCAAGTATCGCCACAATCCTTGCCGACATATCAACAAATGAACCAGAGGATGTCAGCGATGAAACGATAGATGCGTACCTTACCGCTTTGCGGAAAATATTTGTAATTGAGGATATGCCGGCATGGAATCCTAACTTGAGAAGTAAAACAGCGGTTCGTACATCTGATACAAGGTATTATGTTGACCCTTCGGTTGGCGTGGCAGCCCTTGGTTTAGGTCCCAATGATTTAATTAACGACCTAAATACTTTTGGGTTATTTTTTGAAACAATGTGTATTCGAGATCTTAGGGTTTATGCTGATGCCTTAGATGGTTCTGTCTATCATTATAGAGATAAGAATGGTTTGGAATGTGATGCTGTAGTACATTTGCGTAATGGTTCGTATGGTCTCATTGAAATAAAATTGGGTGGAGAGAAATTGATTGAGGATGGTGCAAAAACATTAATGGCACTCTCAAATATCATAGATACATCTCGAATGAAAGCTCCTGCTTTTTGTATGGTGCTGACAGGCGTTGGTGATTTTGCCTATAAGCGAACAGATGGAGTCTATGTTGTACCTATTGGATGTCTGAAAAATTAATTATGACACCAAATTTAAAAACGATCCAATTATGCCAACATATAAGTTTATAGATTTATTTGCAGGATTAGGAGGATTCCATTTGGCCTTAGAGCAATTGGGCTGCAAATGTGTATTTGCTAGTGAACTCCAGCAAGATTTACGCACTTTGTATGAGAGTAATTTTGGTATGAAGTGTGCTGGGGATATTAATCTTATTAATATCGAAAAGGACATTCCATCACATGATATTTTATGTGGTGGTTTTCCATGTCAACCATTTTCACAAGCAGGAAAACAACAAGGGTTTCAGGATGAGAAAGAAAGGGGCAACTTGTTTAATAAAATAATGGAAGTTCTCGAATTTCACAAGCCTGAATTTGTATTTCTTGAGAATGTTCCTAACTTGAAATCTCATGATAAAGGAAATACGTATCGTGTAATTCATGAAAAGCTATCAATGCTTTATGAGGTAAAAGAAGATATTATATCTCCCCATTATTTTGGTATTCCCCAGCATCGAACAAGAATGTATATTGTTGGTCGTTTAAAAAGTAGAGGTGGGTTGCAAACTTTTGCATTTCCAAAACATGAGGAAAGGCCTGACTGTGATATTTCTCAAATACTAATTCCTGAAGATACAGACTATATGTCTTTACGTCCAGTCACGAGAAAGCACATGGCAGCATGGCAAAAATTCTTGGATTTACTTTCTCAAAATAAGAGTACACTACCAACATTCCCTATTTGGGCAATGGAATTTGGTGCCACTTATGATTACGAGGGGGTAGCACCTTACTTTCAGAAACGGCAACAATTGTCTGGGAAAAAAGGTAAATTTGGAGAAGATATAGTTGGAAACTCAAAAGATGATTTTTTGCAACTTCTTCCCATATATTCTCAAGGAAAACCTAAAACAGGACGACAATTCCCGGATTGGAAAAAACAATTCATCAGACAGAACCGACAATTCTATCAAGATAATAAATCATGGATTGATGCATGGATTGATGAAATTAAGCAAGAAGGATTCGAAAATAGCCATCAAAAATTTGAATGGAATTGTGGTTATGAAGAACACCCTACAATATATAATAAAATTATTCAGTTCCGTCCATCTGGAATGCGTGTGAAATTGCCGACCTATTCGCCTGCATTGGTGTTAACAACAACTCAAATTCCTATAATTCCGTGGTTGATAACTCCCAATGGAGAAAAAGGTCGGTACATGACAAGAAAAGAAGGAGCCAAACTTCAATGTATGGAAGAATTGGCGGAATATCCTGATACGATTGCCAGCGCATTTAAAGCTTTTGGAAATGCGGTTAATGTAGAAGTTGTAAAACGTATTGCAATAAATTTGTTATTTGATGGAAATGAAACAAATAAATAAGGTGTCAATTGCATTAAAACCCAATGTATATAGTACATTTCGAAATTTAAACAATACCGTCTCAAATACATTGGGAGAGTATGTAGATAATGCAGTGCAAAGTTTCTTGAATCATAAAACAGAATTATTTGATTTAGAATCTAATTACAAACTTCGCATTGAGATTTCTGTTGATTGGGAGAATAGAACAATTTTAATATCTGACAATGCCGCAGGTATTGATGCTGTAAACTATCAAAGGGCTTTTGAGCCTGCGCATATTCCATTGGATGACACCGGCTTAAATGAATTTGGAATGGGTATGAAAACAGCATCTGTTTGGCTCGCAAATAAATGGTGTGTATATACAAAAGCTTTAGGAGAAGATGTTGAACGTTTTACTGAATTTGATTTACAAAAAGTAACAACAGAGGAAAAGGAAGAACTTGTTGTGATTGAGAAAAATGCTCCAGCTAATGAGCATTATACAAGAATAATATTATCTCAATTATCCACAAATGCGCCAAAACCAGGGCAAATGGAAAAGATACGCAGACACTTATCAAGTATTTACAGACAGTTCCTTAGAACTGGGAATGTTGAGATCATTGTAAATGGTCAAAGTCTTGAAGCACCAGATTATGGAATACTTTATGCCCCTTTCTATAAAACTCCTGATGGTGAAAATATTCTTTGGAGAAAAGAAATAGATTTTGAAATGGGGGAATATAAAGCAAAAGGATTCATAGCAATACTTGATAAAATCCAAAATGGAGCAAATGGTTTAGTGTTAATGCGTCGAGGTCGAGTAATTGTTGGAGGAGGAGATGAGAGGTATTTCCCAACTGTTATATTTGGACAGTCTGGTAGTTTTAGATACAGACGTTTATTCGGAGAAATTGAATTAGAGGGTTTTGAAGTATCATTTAATAAAAATGGTTTCAGAGAAGAAGAAGATTTATATCTTTTTATGGACGCCTTAAAGGATGAATTAAAAGCGGACAATCTGAATATTCTTGGGCAAACGGATAATTATAGACAACGCGGTAAAGATCAATACACAAAAATCTCCAAAGCTATAAAAAAGGACTTGGAAAAGAAGGCAAAACCCAAACAACTATCTCGTCAAGTTAGTGAAGTGGAAGCCAAAATTAGCAACCAACAATATTTGCAGAAAAACGAAGATGTAATTATAAATGCAAAACCACTTGATAGCTATAGTGAATCTTTTCAATACAATGGGAAAAATTATATCCTCACAATGGATTTGGTAACTGAAACAGAAACTGATTCTTTGTACTCTGTAATTACTACTGACACAGAAGAAAATCTATTTCTTGATACCAAATCAATATCATGCAAAATTAATTTAGCACATCCGTTCTTTACGAGATTTGAGCATTTTAAAAAAGGACAGGACTATGCACCGATAGTTGCTATTTTTAAGGCATTGACGTTAGCTGAAATTATGGCACCAGATAAAGGCACTAAATTCGCATCAAATTTGCGTATATTATTTAATCAAAATATTTTGCAGTAGTTATGGAAATAGAAATACTCAATACTCATAAAAATGATTTTTCTCCAGTCATAGGGGAACGAACAATGGAATTATTGTCTCGTTTTGGGCAAAAATTAGATGAAGATGGCATCGATACATTGAGTTCTGAAACAATTGAAATCTTATCGCATTGTACAAACCCCTACAAAAATGAAGTGCAGTCTGTAACCAATCTAGTGGTAGGTTATGTACAAAGTGGTAAAACCATGTCTTTCACAACGCTTTCTGCACTTGCTCACGACAATGGGTTTCGTATAATTATATACTTTGCCGGAACTAAAAACAATCTTCTTTCTCAGACCACTAAACGATTAAGAAAGGATTTAATTAATGGAAGTGCAAATAGCGCATACTATAAACTTTTTGAAAATCCGACTTTAGAGTATGCGCAAAGGATACGCAATGCTTTGAATATTAGTTCTAAACCAACTATTTTGATAACAGTGCTTAAACATCATAAGTATATCTCAGACTTGGCTGCAATGTTTAATTCCATGCAACTTAAACAGACATTAGGAAAAGCAGGAGTTTTAATTATTGATGATGAAGCTGATCAAGCAAGTCTGAATGGCTATGCTTACAAAAATAGTAAATCAGAAGAATGGGAAGATGATGAATATACAACTACATATAGTAGTATCATGAAATTAAAGGGGGCTTTGGCAAACCATTCCTACATACAATATACGGCAACTCCGCAAGGACCATTGTTAATAAGTATAATGGACTTACTATCACCTAAGCATCATACTGTTTTGACTCCTGGCAAAACTTATACTGGTGGCAAAACTTTTTTTTGTGATGAGCCAGGTTTAATCATAACAATTCCTGAAGGAGAAGTTTTTCATTCAAAGCACAATAACCTTGCTGATTGTCCGGATTCACTTGTAAACGCCTTACAGTTACATTTAATGGGTGTTGCTATCATAGTAAAACTTTTACAGAAAGAATCTTTTTTATCTATGATGATACATGCGGATAGAGATCAAGATGCGAGCGAGAAATTTTATAGATGGATAAAAAATATCATTGATGCATGGTCGAATATTTTAGCTAATGGAGAACAAGACCTGGGATACCAAGAATTGAAAGATAGCTTTGCAAAATGTTATCCAGAATCTATACGGATGTATGAAGCTCACAATGAGTCAGCCCCATCCTTTGAGGATATCTGGTGCTGTATAGATGATATCATTCTTGACACCAATGTTGAATTAGTTATAAGCAGGAATAAGAGACAAGGTGAAAATAAAGAGATTGATTGGGCTAGCAGTTGTTCTCACATATTGGTTGGAGCAGATATGCTTAATCGGGGTTTTACTGTAGAGCATCTTGCAGTAACATATATGCCGAGATGTAGTGTCGGAAAATCTACCGCAGATACAATTCAACAGCGATGTCGTTTTTTTGGATATAAGCAAAATTATCTTTGGTCATGCCGTGTGTTTTTACCTTTTGAGGTAATAATTGAATACAAAGAATATGTAGAGCATGAAGAAGAAATGAGAAAATGGCTTCTCGATAATAAAAACCTTGAAGATGTTGAGCGACTACTATTAATCTCTAATAGATTAAATGCCACGCGAAAAAATATCTTATCTAAACATACTGTAACAACAAAATTGAATGGATGGCGTAAAATGAATGCGTTCCAAGCAATTGATGAAAATACCACATTTGTAAACCGCTTCCTTGCAGATGTAGAATTGAAATTGTTTGAGAATTATGGTACGGACGATCGAAATCATGGATATGTCAAGCTTCCAATTCAGAGAATCATTGAATTTTTAACAGAGTTTAAATTTCAGAATATGCCTGATGCTGCAAGAAAAGAGGCAACTTTAAGATATATAAAATACTTAAGTACCAAAAAACAAGGAGCATTAGAGTACGCATATATCATACAAATGGCATATAGAGGAATACCCCGCGAACGTGCTTTTGATATTGATACATTTAGAATAAATAATTTGCATTCTGGACGTTCGATGTCCGGTAGTACCGTATATCCTGGTGATGCGAATATAAAATTTGAAGACTCAATTTGTATTCAGATTCATCATGTAAAACTAAAATGCAATTCTACTCAATGGGCGGGACGAACGGCTTATACTTTGGCGATATATTATCCGGAAGAATTCGCAATCAATTATGTAGAAACAGAAGAATAATATGAAAGTATCACTTCATTCCATATTTAGTAAACTACAAACAAAAATTTTGACGGAGCATAATTGTTATGCTGCTGATCATTAGTGTCCCGTTAAAATTGGGACGAAGTTAATATTAATCAAATAGTCCCT
>OGQN01002238.1_pt1 | contig 14123 bp, 18 predicted proteins | sample 1553231 | NCBI WGS metagenome assembly OGQN01 (sample SAMEA2579950, study PRJEB22360) | human gut metagenome | biome: human gut; feature: human-associated habitat; material: faeces | place: Denmark | collected 2008/2010 | reverse complement strand
TCTCTTTTCCCCATAGCCCCATCATCCTTTCTGACTTATCGCATTATATCAGAAACTATTATGGGTTTTGGTAAACTGTAATCCTTTGACATTTTCGTGTAATACTTTGCATATTCTGTCAAAATCCCTTTAATTTTATGCTATCAGGATGTTTATTATTTATCGCCAACGGAATACCTTTTTGCCAACAGTCCATTTCATACCCTTGCTGTTTTAATTTTTCCAAACACTCTCCCTTAACAATAATATATTCTGGTTTCGCTCTTCCAAAAAATCCTTGATCATACCTGTCAAAATCTTCCGGAACATACTTCATCTCATATTTATCCTCACCCTTAGGCGATAATACCATATGCCCAATACTTTCTTGACAATTCCTTATTAACGATATTGGATAAGAAATTAGGATTCTGTGCTTGAAATGCTTTCAAACTTTCAATAAAAGCAGACTTACTTTCTGTTTTCAAATCCGAAAAAATTGAATCTACTTTTTGATTTTTTACATTTTTTTCAATATACTCATCAGATTTAGCTTCATATTTCTCTACCATATGCGGATTTTTCGTTACAGCATTAGAATACCAATTTGTCAAGTATTTTAAAGTGTTAAGCTGTCTATCAGAATTACTACTTTCTCTACTGATCCTTTGATATTCATCATATGCACCTGAATCCATTGACCTCATCATATCAAGACCATCTGTAGTGTAAACAAGATTACTACCATGTCCTAAATAATTTCCTTTTTTTACCCCGTAATCCATATTTCCATCTGCATTCATCTTTCCGGCACTTGCCAGCTTTGCTATAGATTCCATTGCATCCAAAAAGGAACTTTTTTTATCTTCTGATATAAAATTATTTGCAGCATATTCCGCTTTTTTCATTCCTAATGATATATTAGCCTGACGCTCCTCCTCACTCATAGAGCTGCCATTTCCAATAAGAAAATTTTCGCGGATAATATCATATACAAATCCCTGTTCCTCTTTGCTACAATTTTCAAGAGAAGACGATATCGTCTTGTCAACATCATACATTCCTGAATATGCTGGTAAATCATCTGCACTTTTATCCACTTGAACAATATTCTGCTCAAATTCGTTTTTCTCTTTTAGCTGTATTGCTCTTTTACCTTTTGCACTTATTTCCAGAATAACCGCATCATCTTTTTCCTTAGAAATATCAATTTTCTCTTTTCCATTCCAGTGATTATTACCATACGGAGTGATCACGCTGTCCTGATAATGTTGGGTAGCTATCTTCATTTTAACCCTCCTGTATTTTGCATAATAGGTTGACACACCAAATCGTGTGACAACCTATTTTTATATTTTCTTAGTTACAATTTACACATTAAAACGGATGATACATAGTATATGCCAAATGGAAAATAGTCTCTGAAGCACTTATGCTACTATCATCACTTGGCGATACAGAAACTCCACATATATCAAAATAATGAGTGGATGTTGAACCATAATACGAATATACACCAATTCCAGGTGGTAAAGAAATATCAATTTCAAATTTACCACTTGAGTCTGTAGTACCTGTACCTCGCCTTATTGCATTCGCAGAGGTATTATTAGCCTCCCATGCCGGACTATAATATAATCCGTTAATCTGCTCTCCCCCAACTGCATACGTTACACCCGTCGAACTGTCTGTTGCTGTCAGCACTCCATAAACAGTTAATGTTCCAGATCCCTGCGTTCTGAAATGTGCTCCATATCCAGGATAATTAACAACCTTATTTAACCCTTCTGAACCTTTAAGATCAGTTATAACAATACCTGTAGCCTTCAAAATAGGAGTAATAGACAATTTATAATTCTGAATGTCCAAATCATCAAAATTCTCCATAGTTTTTGCATTGGAAACTCTAATATAATATTTTCCTGACGAAACAGAAATAGTGTTTCCGCTGCCTACTCGTTTCATTTGATACCCTTCTGATGCAACATTCTGATATACTTCTACAGAACAGGTATTTGTTGAAGCTGTAGTAGCAGAAATTTTTAATTTGTCATAAATTCTACTGCTTGGCACTGTAATTACATACCAATCATTATCAATCGGAGAACTTAAATTTCTTGATTCAATATAAGCCCCTCCTGCTCCATATGTAAATGCTAATGCCTGTCTTACAGACTCGTCAATCTCATAAGAATCACACGCTGTACTTACTGAATAATCCAATGTGAATGATTCACTTACACTTCCGCCCTCAGATGCTAATACATACAAATAATATGTTGCTGTATCACCTGATGTTATATAGCCTAACGCTTCCGGCAATGTACCTGCGGTGCCATTAATATAAGTATAATAATCTGAGCCCGTTAAAATATTGCCTTCTGCATCCAATAAATACAAATCGTAATCCAAATCTGCATTAGCAGGCGTTGTTAACTGTGCTTGCAAATATACCCCTGCTGGCAAATTAATATTATAAAGTTTTGCATCGCCCTTTGCTGTCAAATAGTCACTAACCGTACCGACTACAACCGCAGTATCAGCTTGTGTAGCCAAAATATCCTCTGCAATACTTTCATCTACTGTAATACTTTCTGACGATTTCGATAAGTCATTATTTTCGGTTGTTTCCAATTCTGAAATTTCTACAGGTTCCTGTTGCTGGATATCCACCGATTCATTTCCAACATTAGTATCTTCTGCTGCGACTAAAGAATCCTCTGTGATTTCTGCTGCTTTAACATCCATTCCATTAGCCAATGAAAATGTCATTGTTAATGCCAATGCTGTCGCAACCACTGTTGTTATAAATTTATTTTTCATATCAATTCCCGCCTTTCTAAGCTTATTTTGTACAACAATTTGAACATTATTTTCAATAACCTTTTACCTTTTTTTAATGTTCGGACGTTTCGGCTGATGCCATATTCCTAAACACGCAGGTGGAAATCCATCTATCCCATATACAGCTTCTTTTCTCATGACACGTTCTACAACCTTCAACACTTTCTTATTAACCTGCTTCATTCTCTCTCACCTCCTGTTTAAAAATTTTTGCTATACACAGCAAAGCTGCACATAATATAACAGCTATTGCCATATAACTAATGTAAACCATATCCGCATCTAACAGAACACATCCCAATATTATACACCCCTCAAGTAAAACAATAGTCCTTGCGGATTTTTTCGATTCCATCAATTCCTCTGATGTCATGTGCATATTAGGATGATTCACTGTACCAATCAATCCTATCCCCGTTATAGCAATTACCAATATTGCAAATAACCATTGCGGATGTTCTGACAGTCTTGCACTGATAATTACAATAACTAAATAAGAAACAATGGTTGCCAAATAACATTTATAATACTTGTCCAGATGATATCCGCCAGTTCGCTTTCTTAATTCTAAGAAAAACACAAGAAAAAATATAGTTGGAAACAGTTTATGGAACGCCAAACTGATTACGATAATACTGCCAACCGTAATAAATTTCTCAATCCAACAGATAAAGACATAAATATATCTTTCTTCCATGTCTTTATCAATTAACCTTGCTTCAGTCATCTGACCAATTAAATCATCCGCCATTTTTTCAATCATAGTTATGCCTCCTGCCAAATTAAGTATAACTTTATCTGTTTACAAAACAATATCTATTGCAGAAAGTGACCTTTTTTTGCAGAAAATGACAAAAAAAAGTGATTTGCTTGCAACAAATCACTTTTTTAAGGTTCATCTTAGTTTGGCAATATAACTGAGAAGTAGAACTCATTATTTTCATTTCGTATAGCATAAGAGCCTTGATATTTTGTTATAACCTCAATTATATTTTTTATTCCAACCCCATGCTCATCTATTTCATATTTCTTTGAGGTCTGTATTTCTCCATCTTTAATATTAAGTTTACCATCATATGTATTCTTTACAGATATAATAATGTTGTCTTTCTCTTTAACCAGTTTCATTTTCATAACTTTTTTGCCTGAGCACTTTTCACAAGCCTCTATTGCATTATTCAAAAGATTCGATAAAATTACAACAATATCCTCATCACGCATTTTAATTCCTGATAGATCATTGATTTGAAAGATAAATACAATTCCTTTATCCAATGTTTCTTTATATTTGCTATTTAATATAGCATCAATAATCACATTATTTGTTTTAATATAATCTAACTCTGTACTTAAATTTCCGCTTATACTTCTCACATAATCCTTTAGTTCATCATAATTTTCCATCTCTATCAAAGACTCAATGCACATAATCTGATTCTTATATTCATGTGTTTTTTTCCGTTGTTTAACAAAATTTTCTGAAATAGAACGGTACATGTCTGTCTGATTTCGTGCTTTCAGTTGAAACACTTCATTTTCACGAATCTTAATTTCACGTTTTAATATATCATTTATCATATAGAACACAACTATATTCATCCCTGCCAGACACAATGCTATAACCAAGAATACATTTTCCTGCTTTTGATTCTCAATGCTTCCAGATGTTATGATCAATGCAATAACTGTGAAGATTGTAAAAAGTGGAAAAAAGATAAATCGAAGCCAATCTGTACTTCTTAAAACATCCGAGGACTCCCCTCCTATTTTTTTCCTGATAAGCAGAACAACTAGAAAAAGAATTATTTTTGCCAAAACTGTTATTAAACTTCCACCTACAAAATGTGACTCATTAATTTCTGCTACACTATGAAAGAGAGAGACATTTATCCAAAGTGTAAAATAGTCTACAGAAAGCAGTAATGCTTGAAATAATAATGATAAGATTATTGCTTTTTTTAAATGGATTTTAAAATAAAAGCTCATAAACAGCGCAACAGCAACTATAGCCAATATTTGTTTCAAGATAAACTTATCATAAAATAATGAAGCTATTACATATTCACATACCACAATTCCTAAAATAATACTATAATTTCTATAATTATTTTTTGATCTCTTTTCAGCAAAACTTTCAAAAAATATTTTGCAGCATATTACCTCCAATATTATCATCATAATACTTTGAATGTAACTAATCAGCATCTACAATTCTCCTTTATACGAAACAAATGTTTCTTCAACAAATTTATATCGTGCTTTTGGAATTTCCAACTTAATACCATTGTTCAATAACGCCTCATACCGGCTGACTTTCTCAATATGCTTCATATTAACCAGATAACTTTGATGTATCCGGATAAAATCATTACCTTGCAACTCTTTTTCCAGCTCATCTAGTTTGCCATATATTGAATATTTTTTTAACTTGTCCTCCATAATGTAAAACTCAAGTTTATGCAATCTGCTCTCTATGTATAACAAACGCTCTAATGCTACAATCTTTGTACCCTCATTAAAGTTAAATTTCTTCTTTTGGGCTACATAATTCATATTCAAGCTGATTGCATCCATACACTCAAATATTAGTTCCGGAAAATTTACATTATTTTTCAGAATATATCTTATAGCTCCTACGCTGTATCCTTGAGGGGCACATGTAATAAATGCTGTAACAAAAACTATAAAAACATCATTGCTGACTTTTCTTATTTTCTGCGCAGTTTCCATTCCATCCAGTTCATCCATATTTACATCCAGAAAAACAATATCATACTTTGCTAGATTGATACCTAAACTTATAAAATCCTTTCCTGATTCAAATTCATCAATTTCGTATAATATATCATTTTCATTCATATATTCTATTAAAATATCATGAATGCGTTTTCTAAATTGTCTTTCATCATCACATATAGCAATTCTGAACATATGCTCATCCCCTTCCACACACAAATTTGACATACTTCTTTCATTTGGTTGGATTATTTTTTGTATATTTTCCTATTTTTTATTATATTTCGGCATTTTCATCCAAAATTTTAACCATTACTCTATATTTGTAATATTCCATGTTCGTCTACAAAATTATATATCAATACCTATTTTTAATACATTTTGCTATTGCACATATCGTTTCACTGCAATCTTTCCCATAACCATAAATACTGCTATCAGGACTATACTCACATACCCAGCATAAAAATAATCTTGTAGATCCAAACAAAATAAAATGATAAGAACACATACCTGCAATGCTGTTATGCAATGTGTTACCCTTGCATAATACTTTCTTTCTTCCTCATCAAGAGGTTTATTGATACTTTCCACTGGGGCAAGGACAATAATAATTACCACTGCAAGAACTCCGATCAATAAAATCACGGCATTAGGAACATTTTTCATTACAGGCTCATATGTATAAACCGGAATAAATAAAATTGCCATTGATATCAAAAAACAGCCGATTCTACTCTTACAGTGGCTGCCCCCACTATAGCTTCTCAACGAGGCATAAAATAACAGGAAGACCAGAACAAGTCCCGGTCTCCCCGTCACAATGCCAAATATTCCAGAAGCCAAAAGGTTTCCTGCAACAACAATACCATTTTCTATCCCATATTGGTACAGTTCTGCATCCTCTTTTTGCACAATCCCCTTTTGTATCAATATTTCATTTATCTTCTTTGCAAATTTAGCAATCATACCCTGTTACCACCTTAAAATTTTCTAAGTTTTTTCGCATTATCCGGTAACTTGTCCTGTCCGAAAATAAACCAGCAGCAACGGTTCATATTTGTTGCAGTTACCGTAAGGGCAAGTGCTGCCACGCTGCTTAATGCTCCATGACTGAGTCGGTTCATCAATCTTCTTAATTTTGACATATATGTATGTCCTCCTTTTCATTTGATGAATGCACTATATCATACTTTACAGGAAAATCCGTCAAAGTGTAACAGATTGACATTTAAGTGTAACACTTTGCATTTATTCCTTCACTTCAATTCCATAGAGCATTGCAGAAACCTCAAATATATCCCCTTTATCTGTAAAACTGACCGTTCCATTGTATTTTTCTACCACTTTGCGGACACTCTGAACACCATGCCCATGTCTGATATTATCTTTCTTGGTTGTTTTCAGGCTTTTATTTTTCTTTCCTGTTTTGCTGTTTGTTATTATAAGAAGCAAAATCCCGGACTGGTACTTATTTTCAATCTTTACAAAACGCTGTCCCTCCGGCACCTTGCTACAGGCTTCTACCGCATTATCCACAAGATTTCCATACAATACACCTATATCCCCGTGATCAAGCTGCATCTGCTTTGGAATACGAATAGATGTTTCTACTTTTATTCCCCTTGCCTTTGCCCTGCCAAATTTAATGCGGAGCACAGAATCTACGATTGGATTATCAGAATACTGCTTTTCATCTATCTGCTCAAATTCCATGCACATCGCACCGATTTTCTCTGAAAGTTCCTGCCCATCACTATTTTCCACCAGATGATACAGTTCATGCAATTTATGTTTCATATCGTGCTTTAACTTCTGCACTTCCTTATTCTGTTTTTCTGCTTCTTCATAATAGATGTCTTTATAGTGCATTTCTTCCCTGTACATTGCATCCTCATACTGTTTTTGCACAAGATAATTAAAACGCTCCATCATATACAGCATAAAATAATCCGTCAGGACAATGGAAATTACAATACTGGCACACATAAGCAGGCTTTTTTCACTGCCCGCCTCCAATGACAAAAGAATAACAAAGCAACAGTTCAACACCGTAAAGGTAAATACCATAACCAGCACACCCAAAATTTCTTTCGGAAAGGCAGCAATCTGCATCCCTTTCTTTGAAATCAATTTTGACAGAATATACATCACATTTCCACGAACAAAGCTGCATATTACCATTACAAAATAATATTTATAACTTTCTCCCATATGAAAATTCATAGCATGGAGTAACAGCAAAGCTACAGGTTCAAACAGCATTCCAATACCCATGAATGTCACAATATTTATAATTCTCGTCCACATTCCTGATTCATAATAAAATGATAACAGTATAAGCACAATCAAAAGAGTCGCAAGATTCAGATACGGATTTTTTATGTTGCTGATAAATGTCCATATAATTGCAGCAATGGTAAATCCAGCCCATATCCATACCTTTGATACTGGTTTCATTTTCTTATTGGAATGAAAATAATACATAAACACTGCCAGATCAAACAGGCTGATGGCAAAGCGTATCACATATTCCATCCTTAAACCATCCTCCTTACAAACTCCATATGTTTTTCTTTTAAATTCTGCTTATGGGAACGGGCAATCAGAAGTCTTTCTTCATTGTCCATCACTACTTCATCTCCCTCAATCGCCCTGATATACCCAAGATTGATGATATATGATACATGAATATGGGCAAAGACCTTATCATCAAGCTGTTTCCATATTTCTTCAGTTGTCATATTTGCCTTGAAATTTTCTGAGATCGTATGTATCACTGCCTGACGACCTTTCTTCTCAAAATACACAATATCATCGCAGCTAATACGAAACTGATTTTTTCGGAACTGAAAGACAAAGTCACGCTTTATCATATGAAGATACTGCATGGCTTTTAAAAGGACGGACTCCAGCTTTTCCACTGTAATCGGTTTAGAAATATAGTCAAAGGTAATAACCTCAAAAACATCCATAACATACTGCGTATATCCAGTCAGGAATACAAACAATGCTTTGGCATCTATTTTCCGGATTTCTTTTGCAAGCTGCAAACCATTCATCTCCGGCATTTCAATGTCAAATATATACAGATGATACATTTCACCATCATCTATAACATGCTTCAGCAACTCCTTCGCTGTAAAATACACTTCATAAGAAAACTGGTACTGCGCTAACTTATCAAAAGCACTTTCCAGCATTTCTACATCTGTTCTGCTGTCATCACAGACCGCAATATTAAGCATAACACTTCCTCCTTTTCGGGCTTGGAAGTAGGAAGCACTTCAATTTATCTAATCAACTTAGATAAATAAGCCAGCACACGGTCAAAAAAATCATTTCTCTGCTCCTTTGTGCTGTTCGCAACATAGTAATCCAGATTAAAATCTTTCATACTGCTCTCACCTGTTATCAGATATGTAGGATCAATTCCATATTTATGATAGAGTGTCAGCACTTTATCTACAGATATTCCCGTTATACCCGCCTCAAGCTTTCGATAATGTTCCACTGTAACACCCAATACATCCGCAATTTCTGACTTTTCGAGGTTCATATTCAGTCTTGCCTCTCTTAGTCTCTTTCCTATCTGTATATTGGCATCTTTTCTTCCTGTATCCAAGATTTTGCACCTCTTTTCCATGTTAATCATATCAATGGGACTTTGATTCTCATAGTCCAGAAAACAACCCAACGCACATCATTTTATGCTCGTAAGTAGGTTAATTTTTGCTTTTATTAAAAAAACGAATGGCACATCTGATACCATTCGTCTTTATCTGCTTTATATTCTGTTATTTAAGATTTAACGTATTACTATTGGAATGCTCAAAATAAAAAGATGCAGAAGTGTATAATTGTTGATAATATACATCTCTGCATCTTTTTTGTTTTATGAATTATAACTTTTCTAATTTTTCCAGAAACGCAACATAAAATTCTCTTTCTTTCATACAAGCTCGCTGAACTTCTATACTTTTCGGAACATATTCCTTTGGGTGATCTAAATCGTACAGTGCCTGTTTCGTTGCCTGAATTGCAGATTCTGTTGTATTTCCCAAAATGTCGATGTTATCCACATCGTCTTCCCCTTTCATCTGTTTATTCAGCCTTTGTACCATCATCTGCGATATATGGCTCAACATTCCGTTTCCCTTTATTCCCAAGCCATTTGCATTTACTTCCTTAGCAGCTTCCATCCATGCATCTTTTACATCCTGTGGAGCATTCGATCCAATCATATCAAATGCTTTTTCATTAAAGTCTACTTCTTTCATATACGGATTTATATTTTCATTTTCCTGAACAACACATTCTGTACTAAATTGAGGGATATTATCCTGCTTACGTCTAGTTTCATACAGCACACCATTCATAGAATAATTAGAATTAATCTGCATAGTGCAAATCCTCCTTAGTACACATTAAATCTCAAACTCATTGTATTCCACGGAGAATTTGCCGAAGTGGAATTTGCTGTAAATGTTCCAGCTTCATATTCACTTCCTTCATATGTCCAAAGACAATAATATCCATCTACGATATTATCACTGTCAAGATACATCGGCTCTGTTGCTGTCAATGTCATTCTAACACCATTAAAATATGCGTATCTGGTTTTAGCATACCCTACTTCTGCCGTTATTGCCTGAAACCATGTTCCACCATGATCTAAACGTGAGCCTACCTGCATTGAAGATGAAGAATTTTGAATAGTCTCCTGCCCTGCTTTTTCAGAGTTGATAAGCAGTAACTTAAATTGTGTTAAGGCTAGAGCCGGTGCATATAATTGTATTCCATCATCAGCTTCCATCAATTCCTGAGTGTATGTATCTAAGTCAAGTTCACTCAGACTTTCTATTTTTGTTGATTGAATCTTTTCAGCAGCACTAACTGGAACAACATTCGCAATCAATAATACTCCAAGTGCCATTACGCTTAATAATAAAAGTAAATTACTGACTACAAAAATGATTGAGGTGTCACTATAAAAGCAACACCTCAATCTATCAATAAACTACCTCGCAACAAAACTACATAGGGATAAAATCCAAAGAGGTAAAAAGTATGATTACAAGCTAATGAAACTCATTTTATTCTGTAGTGCTGCCCTCATAAACAGACGTGAATCTTTCTCTTTCAACAGGTATAACCTCATTTTCAACGGCTGTCTTGTATTCTTGATATGCGGAAGTTGACGTGGTTGAATAAGTTTCAGCATTGTTATAAAGGACATTGGAATTTGGACCTGATATTAAAAGAGAACCATCTTCCTGCGCATATGCCAAAAATATATAAGTATTATTAGCTACCGGAAGTTCATCGTTTTCAAAAACATAAACGGCATCCTGATTTTCAGAAACACCACCCTGCTTTGTTATCGAGATCGACTGTTCTGTAACAAGTTCACCTTTTATATTTTCAATTACATTGACTGTATAATTTGTATATGGTGAACCAACTTCTTTTGGATTGCCATTGTCATCTTCCATTGTTACTTTATCTCTATATTGCGTACCATCACAACTAATAACCTCACCGACAAAAACATAATCGCAAATCCCAACTGCTTGACGCATATCATTTGTGTCATATACGAAAGATGCACGCATTGGATATATTGGCAAACTACTTATATCCACATCGGATGTTGTGTTGGACTTACTGCTATTTGCAGAACCACATCCAGTAAAAACTATCGAAAGAACAAATAATACTGATATTAACAAGACACTCTTTTTACTATTTTTTTTCATCACAAATCACACTCCTTTAATAATTTTTATATGCTTCATCGTAAGAATCTTTGTCGTTCTGTGATAACGCCTGTGTACTTGAATGACTTGTAATAGATGCATCCATAAGATCAGTCGATGTACTATGATCCAATCCAAGTGCATGTCCAAGCTCATGTGCTGCAACATTAGTTATTTGACTTGTGCTGTAATTGCTCATATAATACTTGTTTAATTCTATTTTTCCATTTGAATATGTCATACCCGCCCAGCCATTCGCAGAATTAACATCACTTACATAAACATCCTGTATGACCAATGCACTGTCTGGTCGTATTACTCCACTTTTATAGGCGTTCCAAGTCGAAGCACCTGTTTTAATATAACTCATATAGGTGCTGTTTCCATCGTAATCCAAATGCTTTCCAGAATCTACCAAGTCCCATGTCTGCACATATGCCTTTGCAAAAGCAGAAATAGAACAGAATAAAACCATCATTACCACAGCTATTATTGCGCATATTACCTTATTAATTTGTAAAACACTTTTTGCTTTCATTTTTCCTCTCCTTTTCACTAAAGTAATTATTGCATTTCAAAAGACTAATAAAATCAGGTCATATCTCCACCTCCCCAACAAATTTTTCATGTTTCCAATATAACTATTTTCCATGTATTACACAATATTCCTTGCAGAAAATGAACCTATCAGGCAGAAAATGGACACAAAACTTTCCATCCCCACTTGATAATCTGCTGCTACCAAATCGGGTGATTCCGTCTCCGCATTAACGGGCATCACTGTGAGGCTAAAAAGCAACACAGTCAACAACAAATTTCTTAATACATTTCCAATCTTGTGTTTCATTTTCTCTCCTCCTTCTTGAAAACACTTTGTATTATGTAGGAGTGTTATAATTGGGGATAGATTACCCCAAATTATACCTATTTCCCCTTGCTAAATAATAACAAAATCATATTTATATTCAATTATCCTTGCAGAAAACGGCATAAAAAGAAACCAGACTCCAGATTCTATCTGTTGTCTGATTCCTTTTTTCATTTAAGCATATTTTTATTTTATGCAAACATCCTTCTGTATTTCACTATTCCTGCATCTTCATATCAAATTCCTCTGAGCCTGACACACCCTAATCCAAACAGACTATACAACACATATCTTACTTAATGTTCTTCTAAAATTTGCTGCTCATAAGCCTTTGCCACCAATGCTTTTCTGTTAAGTTCAGCATTTTGCTCCTTATGCTTGAAATACTCTTTTGTACGAAATTCCTGCATATCCTTACGAGCCTGTATGCGTTTCTCAATATATTCCTCTAAAAGCTCCTTGTTTGTATCTTCTTTCTTCTTTTTTACATTATTTTCATGTTTTGATGAATTTCCTTTAATGTAACTATCATTCTCTTTCATTCCTTTAGTATACCCGTAACACCCTTCCCACGTACTATCTACATGAGTATACGCTATTTGTGGAATGTTGCCTCCAAAATCAACTGCCTTATTCTTTGCCAAGGCATCTAATATTTTTTGCTCATATTCCGGATCAGTCTGCATCCTTTTATAAGCAGCATCTGTAATATCAATAACCCAATTCATATTTCTCTGTGAGGGATGAGTATATAGCGCATCCATCTTTTCATTAAAATACGCCTTGTATTCATCTAATGACATATCCTCTTTGCTTTTTATCTGCGAAGCAAATGTACCTTGCTGAACTTCTTCCTGTTTCTTAACTTGACTTGAATACATCATTTGTGAACTCACATAACTTGAACTTTGTTCTATTTTCATATTTTTCCTTGTATGATAATTAGGAAGTTAATTATCACACGTTTCCTTTCTTTTAATATCGTGGTTCAATACAATTCAGATACTATGGACTTTTGATTTGTTTTCTGTAGCTTGACTACTCAACTGGAGTGTATTGCCACTACCTTTATCTGAATTGTTTATTAGCTGGATGTTGCCGGAGTGTTTTTCACTCAGAGTACTTATTTCTATCAAGTCTACGATGATAATCGATGGTGGACATCATGGTATCAGACTTTAGGAAAGGGAGGTACAACCTCATGAAAATTTACGTAGGCATTGATATTGCCAAACTTAACCATTTCGCCGCTGCGATTTCTTCCGACGGTGAAATAATCATTGAGCCGTTTAAATTCACAAATGACGCTGATGGCTTCCAACTGCTGGTCTCTAAGCTCGAATCATTCGACAAGAACAGCATCATCATCGGTCTTGAGTCAACGGCACACTACGGTGACAACCTTGTTCGATACCTTGTTACTGAGTTCTACCAAGTGTGTGTGTTGAACCCCATCAAAACCTGTCAAATGCGTAAAAATAACATTCGCAAAACAAAGACAGATAAGGTCGACACATATGTGATCGCTAAAACTCTTATGATGCAGGATGACCTCAGATTCGTCAGTTTCTATGACCTTGATATGATGGATCTTAAGGCCTTGGGGCGTTTCCGTCAGAAAACCATAAAGCAACGCACCCGTTTGAAAATCCAGCTGACAACCTATGTTGATCAGGTTTTTCCGGAAATTCAATACTTTTTCAAATCCGGTCTGCATCAGAATGCTGTCTATGCTCTTTTAAAAGAAGCACCGTCTCCAAAAGAGATTGCTTCCATGCATATGACTCATCTGGCAAATCTGCTCAAAGTGAACTCACACGGACACTTTACAAAAGAGCAGGCCAAAGAATTAAGAGTTCTCGCACAGAAGTCTGTCGGTGCCAACGACAGCGCTATATCTATTCAGATAACTCAAACCATTCAACAAATCGAGTTAC
>OGQN01002231.1_pt1 | contig 14154 bp, 9 predicted proteins | sample 1553231 | NCBI WGS metagenome assembly OGQN01 (sample SAMEA2579950, study PRJEB22360) | human gut metagenome | biome: human gut; feature: human-associated habitat; material: faeces | place: Denmark | collected 2008/2010 | reverse complement strand
TTTTGCCTTCTTCAGCTTTGAACTGCTGACCGTTAATTTCTACAATTACGTACATCTTTTTATAATATTAAACGGTTTTCTCCGTAAGGTGGAATGCATCACTGCCTTCACTTTTCTACCTCATCGGACTAAATCGGGCACAAAATTACTATATTTATTTATATCTGCAAAGAAAAAACATCTTCTTTTTTCTTGTACTCAATGTTTTTATTCATATTGCATTTTGTGGATGCGCGATTGTATAAATAAGGTTTGTGTGATTGTACTTTTATTTACCCCATTGTATAATAAGGCTATCAATACAATGATGCCTATAATGATAGAACAGACTAGCAACAGTCCCAAAAAGCAATACCAAAACATGATTATTGTACGGCAGAAGCTTTTCCACCAGGAAAGTCCGAACAGTTGGCGGTAATCCCAGACAAATAATATAAAGATTGCTTTGTAACTTAAATCAAAAATATCATTCAAATGTGCTGTTCCGGTAAATGGCAGGATCAGTAAAGAAATCCATAAGATTTGGCAGGCTATATAAACTTGTGCAAAAAAGTTTTCCGTCAGATTTAGTCTACGTCCGATAGAGGTCCGGCAGAAGCTTAACCGGGTGCTTATTGTAAAAAGAGGGAGCAGAGCAAGGATGCTGAAGGCTTTGTTGCCATGTATCCAACTTTTCATCAGGTTACCGACTGCAGAGAGAAAGCTATTTTCTGTGAAATAATTGTTAGTCATTTCGTTAAAGACATTTTTCATTTCACTTCCGGCTTCGCTCAAATCATTCCAGATATCTTGATCTTCATAGGGATTATCTTGTTGGGCCATGTTTGCCAATATGTTTTTTCTTATTTCCGATATGGTTGAGTCTTGTTTGTTGGCTTCTCTTCCTAAAGTGGCCATCCGTAAGCTATCTTGTCTTGCCAAAGTCGTACCAATTTCTTTCATCAGACCTCTCCAGTCATCAATCTCGCCGTTTTTTGCTTTTATTTTTTGTTTAAGCTCCTTTTTTATTTGTTTGCTTATTTCTTTTTTTAGCTCATTGGGGTCTTGATTGCTGAATTTTGCATCGATTTGTGCTTGTATTGATTCTGATAAACTGTGAGTTTGGGCCCACTGTGCACTGTCTGCATAGGTAATACTTTGTCCTAGATAATATTTGGTACAACTGTCTGATGTCTGTTCCTGTTGGTACTTGATGTCGTCCATCAGGCTGGCGATAGTAGGCTCTTCTTCCATTTCCTTTTCCGATAGTTTTATCGCTGCCGGGTCAATGAGCTGTACGCCCATGATGTATAGAGCAGCCAGAACGAACAAGGTTTGAAATGGTTTATAGTAATGTACACGTTTTCCCTTCAGATAATCCCGTATCATGTATCCTGGTCGGTAGAGTAGTTCTATCAGGTTACGGCTGAAACCATGGTCTATGTTAAAGAACCCACTTAAAATATTCTGAAAGGCATTTCGTATGGTAAAACGTGGCGTGTGGCGGTTTTGTCCGCAATGGGGACAATAATTTCCTTGAAACGTGTTTCCGCAGTTCTTACAGACGCAACATGTCGGATTCTCTTTTATTTCATGTTTCCCTCTTATTTGTTTTTGATGGAGCAGTTTGTAGAAGGCTACTATTTTTGGGGGAAAACAGGAAGAATAAAAGAACTTTTCCGGAAAATGTTTGTCTGGTTCGTAAGGGGTGAATTTATGAATTAATGGAAGTAACGAAAGATTGTCTAGTATTTGCCGATGTGGGTAGACCATCAGTTCTTCACGGGTTGTCATGCCATTGAGCACACCTACGAAGTCTACTTTGGCTGCTTGGGCGGTTTCTGCGTCCACTGTGCTGTCACCGATGTAGAGTGTTTCGCTTTTCCGGCGATGCAGCCGGCGTAGTGCTTTTTTTATACCTTGGGGATCTGGCTTGGCTTGCTTTACATCCTCTCCTCCGATAATAATGTCAAAAAAATCTTTCGGGAAATGTTGGTCTACCATTTCGCGGATACGAAAACGGAATTTAGTGGAAATGATACCTATTTGGGCACCTTGGCTTTTCAGTGTTTTCAGCACGGTAACCGTTTCAGGAAAAAAGAAAGTGTTGACAGTCATGTATGTATCTGCTTCCTTTACATATTCTTTTTTATATTCGGCTAATGTTTCAGGAGCAGTGATTCCGCTCAAAATACTGAATGAATCTTCCAGTGTTTTTCCAATGGTGCGTTTTATGGCTTCATCACTGATGCCCGTATGCCCATGGCGTTCCAGTACATTACGAAAGCAGATAACGATGCCGCGTGAAGAATCGGCTAGTGTGTAATCAAAATCAAAAAGGTATGTTGTGTATTTCATTCTTTCAAATTTAGTGTAATGAATATATTGTTCGCAAAGATTTTGTCAAGGACGGCCTCCACTTAACCAGTGTTTACGGTAATAATCTTCATTCAGGCTGCTGATTATGACTCCCCGGCTGGTACTGGCATGGATGAACTTATTATTTTTCAAATAAATACCTACATGACTGGCAATCCGTTTTTTCCTGCCGTTATGGAAGAATACCAAATCTCCTTCGCGCAAGTTTCTCTTACTTACTTTATGGCAATCTTGGGTACGTTGGTCATCCGAGTTACGTTTCAATTTTTTGTGGTATACCTTTTTATATAAATGTGAAGTCAGTCCGGAACAGTCCACTCCCCGTTTGCTGTTACCACCGCCACGGTAGGGGACTCCCAGCCATGCTGCTGATTCTACGTACAGTTGGTGATTGTCTTTCATGTCAATATCCATATTCAGACGGATGGAGGCACGCGCCAGTTCTTTGTAGTTATAACGTGGGGCAGAGGTACCGCATGAAACCAACAACATGGCCAGTGTACCTAATACCAGCAAATGGGATAGTAGTTTTTTCATTCTGTTACATTAAAATAGTCCTCTAATTCCTTTTCGGCGGAATTCCCTTTATTGTCAATATCTCGGATAATCTTTCCGTTTTCCAACAGAGCGATGCGTGGGCATATATCTACTGTGTGGTTCAGATTATGGCTGGATACCAGTATGGTGGCTCCGGTTTCTTCATTATAAGCTTTCAGTAAATGCTTGATAATGGACTGCGAACTAGGGTCCAGAAAGTTGAACGGTTCATCTAGAACCAGTACCTGCGGTTGGTGCAGCATAGCCGAAATGATACCTATTTTCTGTTTGTTGCCTGCCGAATAGTTACGAATCAGTTTTTTTTGTCCGATGACTTCGCCATTCATAAAACGTTCAAACCTAGCGACACGTTTATCTACTTCTTCTTTTGTTAACCCGTACATTTTTCCTACAAAGTAGAAATATTCTTCGGGGGTAAGATAATCTATCAGGAAACCTTCGTCAATGAAAGCTCCCGTTATATTTTTCCATTCCTCACTCCGGCTCACATCGATGTTTCCGATATGTACACTGCCTCCGTCGGCTTTCAGCAAGTCCAGCATCAGGCGGAACAGGGTCGTTTTTCCTGCTCCGTTATTGCCCACCAGTCCCAACATGTCACCGCTTTGAATGGAGTAATTTTCTATGTCTACAGCCACTTTCGGGCCAAAGTTCTTTTGTAATTGGTTTATTATGATATTCATACGCAATTCGTTTTAACGTGAGTCACGGAAGCCTTCCATATTCTCATAACGGCGCTTCATGAAACGGTTATAGATATTTTTTATCCAAATATTGTGGGTTGCAATCAGTAACAACCCTATAATCATCATGATGATGCAGGCTGTATCCTGTTCAAAGAAAGCTGTCAGAGCTTTGTTGATAATCAAGGGCAGGAAAAAAGCACATGAGATGATAATGGTCTGGAATAAGGAACTTCCCCGATTGCTTCGCATGACATTGGCGTTTAACGGGAGTGTCTTTTTATTGTACACAGCCAGTTGCAGCATCATGGCGAATACGAATCCTGCTGTAAACAGCATATAGGATAGAGCCATGAGGAAGGGTATCTTGCCCTTAGCTACAGGGATCATCATAATCAGGAAAGGGATGAACACGATGATGCAGTTCAGGTAATACTTGGCACGAAGCAAGTTATAGATAGATTCCTTACGGCTCATAAGACCATCCAGATAGTTGCCCTCAAAAGACATCACTTGCCCCAGGGTCATGATACTTAAAATGGCAAAATTGTATATGCAGATAAAATTTATCATTCCTGTTCCGTCATACACATCCGTGAAGGCAATCAGTGCCGAAAAAGCCAGCATGATGATAAATCCCATGCGGAATTGTGTCTTTACGGTTTTGTTACGGAAACACAGTTTTAGTTCCAGACGTAGATATTCACCTACGTCACCATAGCGGTCCAGGAATTTATATTCGGATACATGCTTCATCTTGGTGTCTTCCACTTTGGCTATTTCATTATAGATGAAGTGTAGCTGTAGCTTGCGATTTACTAGCAGAAGTAACAGAATGGCTGCTATGACACCTAGAAAGGCGAGTATGTTTCCTTCTATAAATCCTTCTCCCAAATTCATCATGAACGTGGAAACCGGGTTTCCTTCGGGAATAAATTCAGTTCCCGCTAATAATCCGTATACTCCGATCGGGAGAAGTATATAAAGCAGTTTCTCATTCAGTAAAGTTTTGCATATCAAATACCAATAACTGTTCATAACCATCAGAAGCCAAATGCCGCACAGATAGCATAGGATGCCCGTGAGTCCGTAGAAACGGATAATCGTAAGCAGAGCAAAAGGTATGATCAGGAAAAACCAGAAGAAATTGTAACTGCTGATTCCGGATTGTAGTAACAGGGTATCCACCAGCTTATTCTTTTTTACCGGCATAAGCAGATAGGGCTTGATCTCTTGCGACATGGCCGGTTGGAGCATGAAGCGTAACAGGAAATCAAGTATCAGAAGATAAATCAATCCTTGGTTCATAATATGGTAAGGTTCCATGCTGGGAAAGATATCTTCAAAAGCAAAGGACAGCATGACCCCGATAAAGATGAGGTATGCTGCCCAAAAAGCGACCATAAAGTAAATTAAAAACTTGGCGAAGCGGTTCCTGTCAAATGCAGGATTCCGCTTGGCCGCAAGTTTTTGATTCTGTCTTATAATAGATAGAAGCATAGGCTTGGATTATTTTGTTTCTTCCGAGGTCATGCTTACTTCTACACGGTTATTCTGTTCCAACAAGGCTTTGGTAAATTCTTGCAGATCTTTAGCGGTAATGCTGTTTACGGTATTTGTGTAGCCGGTGTTCATATCTGTCCCTTCCCAGAAATATTCACCCAGTATATTTACCCAATAACTGTTTTCTTTGGCATTTTCCTTGTATTTCTTCAGCATGAATTCTTTTACCTTGTTCAAATTTTCGGCAGACGGTCCTTGGTCGACAAACTGATTCAGTTCATTCAAAATGATATCCGTCATTTTGGCACGTTTGGCAGGATCGGTATCGAAATAGATTTGCAGAACCGCTTTCTCTTTTGGATATTTGGTCAGACTGCCGAATGCGCTTACTCCGTACGTACCGCCTTCTTTTTCACGCACACTTTCGGTATACATGATATTCAGTATCTGTGAAAGCATACTCATCATGATTTGGTTTTTCAGAGTATATGCACATTTACCATTGTTGATAACCAGTACAGAGGCTTTGGGCGTTTCCAGTTTTTTGCTGAAAATGTTCTTATAGTCGCCTTGGCGCATATCAATGTGATTGTCACGGAAGGTTTCCTTGCGGTTGACAGAAGGCAAAGCTCCCAGATAAGTTGCAATTAACGGCTCTACTTCTTCCGGTTTGATGTTTCCTACAAAGATGAAAGTAAAGTCGCTGGCGTCTTTGAAACGGTCTTTGTACATCTCCATAACTTTGGCATAGTCAATCTTGTCCACCATATCGGCTTTCATACGGATAGTACGCGGATGTCCCATATAGAGGGCTTTTTGCAATGTATCCTGTAAGGCAGTCATGGGGTTGGCCTCTTGATTTGCCAAAGATGCTTGCAGACGGTTCTTGAATGAAGTGAATGCATCATTGTCCATTCGTGGAGCCGTGAATGACAAATAGACTAATTGCATCAAGGTCTCAAAATCTTTGGGTGAGCAGCTTCCGCTCAGCCCCTCTGTATTGCCACCGACAGAAGCACTTACACTCGCTTTTTTACCTGCCAATACTTTCTCCAGATCAACATTGCTGAAGTTACCCAAACCGCCGATACTTGCCACATCATTCATGACATTGATATTGATAATTTCATCATTCGGGAACAAGGAACTGCCACCCGGACTGAAAGCTCTCATTCTGATTTCATCCGCTTTGAAATCGGTCGACTTTAAGATAACGCGTACTCCATTGGATAGAGTCAGGATAGTAGAACCGAACGGACCATTTTCCTGTTTTGTAATCTTTCCACCTTGGGGCTTTTCAGAAATCAAAGGTTCATCAGAAACTTTGTCTTCATAAGCAGTCAGTGTTTCAGCTTTTACCTTATTGACAGCAGCCAAAATTTTTTCCTTGGATGGAACTTTCAATCCTTCCTTTTCTGGGAAGAATACATTTACTACCAGATTGCTGTCGGTAACCAAGGCCGGGATCAGACTGTTTACCATTTCCACAGACAGGTTGGGGACGATCTGATTCATAATGGCATATTCATTTTCAATACCTGGAATCGGTTCGTTGTCAATGAAGTGGCGTACATATTCATCCACGTATGCACCGTTTTTCACTTTATTGCGTTCGTTGTATGCAGATTCCAGCATACGCAGATAATCCGCTTTGGCGCGGGCATATTCGGACGCGGTGAAACCAAATTTATGGACCCGTTCAATTTCGCGTACAATGGCGGTTATTGCACTGTCAATTCCATCTTCCTTGCTTGCTACTATTCCTGTAAAGGCATCTTTTGTTTTGGAAATCAGGAATTCTTGGTCGCTGACTTGAGCGAAGATGAAAGGAGGATTGGCTGTTTGGGTCAGTTCGTTCAGACGGGCGTTCAACATATTTTCTATCATGGATTTCATGTAGTTCACTACCAGATAATCCATGTTTCCCTTTTGTTCATTAGGAATAGCTTCATGTTTGTAGTATAAATAAGCTACTGGGTTTGCCTGTTCTTTATCTGTTTCTATTGCTACAATAGTTTCCTTATTGTCGGGAACTTGGAAGTATTCTCGTTCTGCCGGGTTGTCTGGCATTTTAATAGGAGAGAATATCTTCTTAATCTTTGCCTCAATCTTGTCTACATCTATATCGCCTACTACGACAATACCCTGTTGGTCCGGACGATACCATTTTTCATAATAATCGCGTAATGCCTGATAAGGGAAATTGTCTACTACTTCCATAATGCCGATGGGAAGCCTATAGGCATATTTACTTTCCGGATAAAGGGTAGGGAGGGCTTTTTCGTACATACGCATCATAGCGTTTGTGCTGGTACGCCATTCCTCATGAATCACACCGCGTTCGCTGTCTATTTCCTTAGGATCCAGTGTCAGGTCGTCGGCCCAGTCATGCAAAATCAGCAAACAAGAATCTACAACGCCGTCACGTATCACGGGAACATTGGAAATATTGTATACGGTTTCATCTATGCTGGTATAAGCATTCAGGTTTTCACCGAATTTCACCCCTATGCTTTCCAGATATTGGATGAGGGTTTTGTCGGGAAAGTTTTTAGTCCCGTTAAAGCACATGTGTTCTAAGAAGTGTGCCAAGCCTCGCTGGTTGTCTTCTTCCAAAATGGAACCTACTTTTTGAGCGATGTAGAAATCGGCTCTTTTTTCCGGGAGTTCGTTGTGACGGATGTAATAAGTCAATCCGTTGTCCAATTTACCGATGCGAACGTTAGGGTCCGTCGGGATGGGAGGCATTTGCTGTTGTGCAAAGCCCACCGACACGCTGCCTAGAATAATCCAGGCAGCTGCCATCTTCCTTAGAAAATGTGTCATAGTGTTTGTTGTGGGGTTAGTTTGTTTTTATTATAATAAGTCGTTGGCAGATAGGTATCTTTCTGCTTCTATGGCAGCCTTGCAGCCACTTCCGGCAGCAGTGATAGCCTGACGATAATGCGGGTCGGCCACATCACCGGCAGCGAACACACCGGGAACCTTCGTACGCGGAGTACCTGCTTCTGTTATAATGTAGCCTACTTCGTCTGTGTCCAAATAATCCTTGAAAATGTCTGAATTGGGTTTATGGCCGATAGCCAGAAAGAATCCGTCAATAGGCAAGTCATAACGTTCTTCGTTGCATTCACCCTGACGCTTTACCAAATGAACACCTTCTACGCCATTCTCTCCGTATAAGCCGACAGCGTTGTGCTCGAACAGTACCTTGATGTTAGGATGGTTCATAACACGTGCCTGCATAATCTTGGATGCGCGTAAGAACGGTTTGCGTACAATCAGGTAAACCTGTTTGGCCAGTCCTGCCAGATAGACAGCCTCCTCGCAAGCAGTGTCACCGCCACCTACTACAGCTACGGTTTTCTTGCGATAGAAGAAACCGTCGCAGGTGGCGCAGGCGCTTACACCCATTCCAGCATATTTCTGTTCGTCTTCCAGACCTAGATATTTGGCGGTGGCACCTGTGGATATAATTACAGTTTCTGCCTCAATCACTTTTTCGTCATCAATGGTGATACGGTAAGGACGTTTGCTCAGGTCGGCGGAGGTTGCAATGCCATTGCGGATATCCGCGCCGAAGCGTTCTGCTTGTTTGCGCAAGTCCTCCATCAGTTGGGTACCGCTGATACCTTCGGGATATCCGGGGAAATTTTCCACCTCGGTAGTGATGGTCAACTGGCCTCCGGGCTGTAGACCTTCATATAAGACCGGGGCGATGTTGGCACGTCCTGTATAAATGGCGGCGGTGTAGCCGGCAGGACCTGAGCCGATGATAAGGCATTTAACTTTTTCTGTACTCATAATACTTATTTCTTTACTTAATTTAATTTGATGAATATTATATTATCTCTCTATCTTGAACTCTGCTTGTTATCGTAAGTCTATCACTTCGGCATTTGGGAATTTCTTTTTATCAAACTTGAATGTCGCATTGTCCAGCGGCTGGTTGGTTTGGTAAGAAGTGACGATAATCTCATTTGCCGATTTATTACTTTGTTCTACCTTTATATATAAAGGCTGATATGTTTGGGAAACGAACAAGGTGATGGATGTGATATCCTGTTTATTCTCCGGAGTCAGTATCACTTCAAACCCCTGTTTGCCGTTACGGCTTTTGATCCCTGTATACTTATAATTATATCCGCTTTTGTAAATGGATAACAGTGCATAAGGATTGATGGTTTGCAACTCTTCCGGGGTAGGATTGCTCACATTCACTTCTTCGCTGCTTTCCAGATAACTCCATTGCGTTGTTCCGTCAAACCAGCTTTGTATTCCGCCACTGTTCAGATAGAACCGGTTGCCTTTTAGCAATAAGGTTCCATTTCCTGTCCCTCCAAAGGTGGCACGGATGCCTCCGGCCTGTTGCAGGGCATTGGCGGTTTTGTCCAATATCTCCCGTGCCTGTTTGTCCTTTTGTGCGGATAGGCTGACTGAAAGGAAAAGGATTAATACCAGTAAATATGTTCTTTTCATTTTTATCATAACATTATTAAACAACTTATTGTTGCAGATTGTTCAATTTCATTTCCAGGTCTGTTTCATCCATGCAGAGTACGTCACGCGCCTTGCTTCCTTGAGTGGGGCCAACAATTCCAGCTTTTTCCAGTTGGTCCATGATACGTCCCGCACGGTTATAGCCGATAGAGAACTTGCGTTGGATTAATGAGGTAGAGCCTTGCTGGTGAATCACGACCAGTCTGGCTGCGTCTTCAAACATAGGGTCTAACCGGTTCATGTCTACTTCGCCAACGCTGCTTTCACTCTCTTCGCCTACATATTCGGGCAACATGAATGCGGTGGTGTATCCTTGTTGTTTACTGATGTAATTGGCTATTTTTTCCACTTCAGGAGTATCCACGAATGCACATTGCACACGTACCGGATCATTACCTTGCAAGTAAAGCATATCTCCCTTACCAATCAGCTGCTGTGCTCCCGAACGGTCCAGAATAGTACGTGAGTCCATCATGGCAGCTACACGGAAGGCAACACGTGCCGGGAAGTTAGCTTTGATAGTACCGGTAATAATGTTCGTTGTCGGACGCTGGGTCGCGATAATGGCATGTATGCCTACTGCACGTGCCAACTGGGCGATACGGCAGATAGGTAATTCCACTTCCTTACCCGCAGTCATAATCAGGTCACCGAACTCATCAATGATAATCACTATGTAAGGCATGAAGCGGTGTCCTTTTTCCGGATTCAACTGCCGGTTGATGAATTTCGCATTATATTCCTTAATATTACGGCAACCGGCTTTACGCAGCAAGTCGTATCGGCTGTCCATCTCTATACATAGTGAGTTCAAGGTTTGTACCACTTTGGTAACATCGGTGATAATCGCGTCTTCTCCATCCGGCAGCTTGGCCAGAAAATGCTTCTCAATCGGAGCATAGATAGCGAACTCCACCTTCTTGGGGTCTACAATTACAAACTTAAGTTCTGCCGGATGCTTCTTATATAATAAAGAGGTCACGATGGCATTCAATCCTACGGACTTACCCTGTCCGGTAGCGCCGGCTACCAACATGTGGGGGGCTTTTGCCAAGTCCACCATAAAGACTTCGTTCGTAATGGTCTTGCCTAATGCCACAGGCAGCTCATAGGTGGTTTCTTGGAACTTTTTGCTGTTCAGGATGGATTTCATCGGTACAATGCGCGGATTGGCATTCGGAACCTCAATACCGATAGTGCCTTTGCCCGGTATCGGAGCAATGATGCGGATACCCAGTGCCGACAAACTTAATGCGATATCATCCTCCAAGTTCCTGATTTTAGAGATACGTACCCCCTCTGCCGGAGTAATTTCGTATAATGTGATGGTAGGACCTACACTTGCCTTGATGGAACTGATTTCAATACCGAAGCTACGTAAAACCTTGATGATGCGGTCTTTGTTGGCGTTTTGCTCTTCCATGTCAATATTAGGACCATCATCTTCATATTCATTTAGCAAATCCAGACTAGGGAATTTGTAGTTTTCCAAATCCAGACGAGGGTTGTATGGTGGAAGTACGGGACCTTTGTACGCCTCGTCTTCTTCATTTGTTTCTTCACTGATTGAAAAATCAGGTTCATCTGTATTTTCAACTTCCTCTTCTTCGTTTGTGTAGGCAGGTTCTTCTATCACTGCCGGTTCGGTAACCTGCTTGCTCTCAAAAGGGAAGGGCACTTGTTCTTCCACTTCCTCTTCTTTCTTTGTCGGTTGTTCTAATTCGAAATCTACGATAGCAGGACCGGGATTAGAGAATTCTTTCCTGGATTCTTCCTTCCGGGGAGCTTCTTTAATCGGATTTTCTTCAGTTGCAGAAATTGTTTGATCCTCTTTTTTCTTTCGTCTGAAGCTGGGACGCAGTGCTTTACGGATAACCAGTATGGTTTCGTTACTTAAATAGATAAAGAACAATAGTGCCGCTATGAACAGCAATAATCCCAAACCTGGAATCCCAATTTGTGAAATCAGCCAATTGCTTACATTATGTCCGTGCAATCCCCCCGGATAGATAAAACTATCCCCAAAGGTGCCGTCAAAAATAAATCCCAATGTGATAGAGAACCAGATGAGCAGGATAGAACAGGACATAAACCATTTCCAGATACGGAACTGGTAAGCTTTCATTAATTTCATACCCACTACGGCCAGGAATAAAATGATAAAATAAGCAGCTAAGCCGAAACATTCGTTTATAAGGAATTCGGCAAGTTGTGCACCGCGTGCTCCGGCGTAATTTTTTACATGATTGGCAGTTTGCATCAGTTCACCCGGCTGCTGATTATCCAAAATACTTTGGTCGGCGGCCCCCGTAAAGAAGAAAGAGGTAAATGCCAGTAACAGATAAACTGCAAAAATTACACTGATCAATCCGATTACAAAATGTGTGGTTTCGTTCTTTAAAAAAGCGGAGAATCGTTTGGTAGATACCTTTTTAGGCTCTGTCTCCTTATCTGATTTTTTCTTTGCCATAGGTCTTCGTTCTATTTATTATTTCGCAAATGTACATGAAAAACATTAATTATTGCCTTATTTAATCTCTTTTTTCTTAACTTTGCGATTCAATTTTAATGTTTATGGAAAAGTACAGTCAGGTGATATTTGACAAAAATACAGTAGAGTTTGTAACGGTAGCCGCCGAATTTTGTGGCTTTCTGGAACGTGCCCGTGATATGAAACGCTATGACTTTGTAGATACCGCCTTAAAAATACTTCCGTTGCTTTATTTGAAAGCGACTTTGTTGCCTCCGTGTGAGCCGATAGGAGAGGACGAACCCGAAACCTTCGTTACTGAAGAAGATTATGAACTGATACGTAGGGCTATAGCCGGTGTGTTAGGAGCCAAGGATGATTATCTGGAAGTGTTCTTGCCGGATATGGTGTACAGTGACACGCCCATCAAAAAATGTATTTCAGAGGATTTGGCAGATATCTATCAGGATTTGAAGGACTTTATCAGTGTGTTCCAACTGGGACTGAATGAGACGATGAATGATTCACTAGTGATCTGTAAAGAGCATTTTGAAGAATTTTGGGGACAACGTTTGGTGAATACTATGCGTGCCTTACACGATGTGAAATATAATTCTACCGAAGAAGACGTAATGGATGAAGGCTATTCGGAAATGGAAGATGAGAACCGATTATTATGAAGCTAATAAAAAAAAGTATAAGTAAAGCAGAAATAGCTGCAATGCCCAAAGTGCTTTTCCCGGGACGTATATTCGTAGTTTATACCGAAAGTGATGCCGAAAAAGCAGTGGCCTATCTTAAAGACCAGCGTATAGTGGGGGTGGATACGGAAACTCGTCCCTCATTCAAACGGGGAACCACCCACAAGGTGGCATTATTGCAAATTTCTACTCAGGACACTTGTTTTCTGTTCAGGCTTAACCGTATTGGCATGCCTGATTCGTTGCAGGAGTTTCTGATGAGTGATACCCTCAAGATAGGTCTGTCACTGAAAGATGATTTCAACTCATTGCGTAAACGCCAGGATATGCATCCTGATCGTGGAAATTGGATAGAATTGCAAGAATATGTAGGTAAGTTCGGTATTGAGGACAGGAGCTTGCAAAAGATATATGCTAATCTTTTCGGTGAGAAGATTTCAAAAAATCAGCGTCTCTCCAATTGGGAAGCTGATGTGCTGAGTGAAGGGCAGAAACTATATGCCGCTACTGATGCATGGGCTTGTGTGGAAATTTACAACTGCCTGTCCGAATTGGAAAGCACGGGCAATTATGAGATAATACAAAATGAACCAATAGAATCAACAGTAACTATCGATGGCTTATAAAAAAGTATACCTGAAACCGGGTAAAGAAGAATCGTTGAAACGTTTTCACCCTTGGGTGTTTTCGGGGGCTATCCATCACATAGAGGGAGAACCCGAAGAAGGCGAAATCGTAGATGTATATACATCAAAGAAAGAATTTATTGCTTGCGGACATTTCCAAATCGGGAGTATTGCCGTGCGTGTGCTTACCTTTAGACAGAAGGAAATTGACCATGATTTTTGGAAACATCGTTTGGAAGTAGCATATGATTTGCGCCGGAGCTTGGGATTGGCAGGTAATCCAATCAATAATACTTATCGTCTGGTACATGGAGAAGGAGATAATTTGCCGGGACTTATTATAGATGTATATGACCATACGGCAGTAATGCAGGCACACTCTGCAGGTATGCACGTTTACCGCATGGAAATAGCCGAAGCTTTGTCGGAAGTGATGGGAGGTGTTGTTCAGAATATTTATTATAAGTCGGAAACCACTTTACCGTTTAAAGCGGATTTGGAACCTGAAAATGGTTTCATTAAAGGAGGAAGTCCCGAGAATATTGCTATGGAATATGGCTTGAAGTTTCATGTGGATTGGTTAAAAGGACAGAAGACAGGTTTCTTTGTCGATCAACGCGAGAATCGTCATTTGTTGGAACGTTACTCCAAAGGTCGTAATGTGCTGAATATGTTTTGTTACACCGGAGGGTTTTCTTTTTATGCCATGCGCGGAGGTGCAAACCTGGTACATTCGGTAGACAGTTCTGCCAAAG
>OGQN01002228.1_pt1 | contig 14166 bp, 13 predicted proteins | sample 1553231 | NCBI WGS metagenome assembly OGQN01 (sample SAMEA2579950, study PRJEB22360) | human gut metagenome | biome: human gut; feature: human-associated habitat; material: faeces | place: Denmark | collected 2008/2010 | reverse complement strand
CCGCGGCTTGGCGCGGGGGAGGGGGGGCCCCCCCCCCCCGCCGCAGGCCCCCACCATGGGCGGGCTCTGCCTGATGGTGGGGGTGCTGGCTGCTGTGGGCGTGGGCTGGACAGCCGCCTGTGTGGCTCAGCCTGAGCTGCTGGGGGCCGAGAGCCTGTTCTCGGTCCGGCTGCTCACAGCGCTGCTGGGGGCTCTGCTCTTTGGCGGCGTGGGCCTGCTGGAGGATCTGGCCCGCATCCGCAGCCGTTCTCTGCTGGGCCTGCGGCGGGCCACCCGCCCTTGGCCGGGAGGCGCCGCCGGGCCAGTCCGGCGCTTCCCCCCGGCGTGGGGCGGAAGCCCCCTGCCGGTGCCGTGGTGCTGGTGCTGCTGGGAGCCAAAGGCTGCCCTGCAGCCGGGATCACCCTGCCGGGTGTGGGCTATGTCGATCTGGGCATTGCCGCCCCGCTGCTGTGGGAAGGGCTGCTGGTCGCACTGGCCGAGTGCGTCCGCATTGCCGATGGCATGGACGGCATTGTCTGCGGCACGTCCTTTGCGGCCATGCTGGGCCTGATGGGGGTGATGACCCTGCTGGGCTGGTTCCCGCTGGGCGTTCTGCCCGCCGCACTGGCCGGTTCCCTGATGGCCTTCCTGCTCTGGAACTTCCCGCCCGCAAAGCTGCGGCTGGGCAGCGTGGGCAGCCTGTTTCTGGCCGGGATGCTGGGGTGCGTTCCCCTGTGCATCGGCTGGCCTGACCTCCCCCTGCCGCTGGCCCTGCCCTTCTGGCTGGAGGGCGGCATGGTGGCCCTGCAGATCCTGGTCTGCAAGGCCAGCCGGGGCCGCAGGCAGCTGTTCCGCTCGGCACCGCTCCACCGCTGGCTGGAGCTGCGGGGCCAGAGCGCGGAACAGATCTTTTATACCTTTTGTGTCATTGCCATGCTGGGCGTGGCGCTGACCGTTCAGCTGGCAAAAATCAGTTAAGGAGGGGTGCAGTTTGGCAACACTCCGCAGAAAAAAAGCAGAGCCGTTTTCCGTCTTTCAGCGGGACCCCGGCCCCTGGCCGCCCATCCTGCTCAACTGGATGGCGACCCTGGCCATCATCATGGTGTTCGGGCTGGTCATGCTGTTCAGTGCAAGCTATACCACGGGCTATCTCCGCTTTGGGGACAGCTTCCATTACATCAAATCCCAGCTGCTCTGCACGGTGCTGGGCCTGGGCATGATGTTCCTGTTCTCCTATTTTGACCACCGCTTCCTGCGCAGAATGGTCAAGCTGGGCTATGTTGTCTGCCTGATCTTGCTGGTGCTGGTGCTGTTCAGCAGCCCCATCAACGGCTGCCGCCGGTGGATCAGCTTCGGCGGCCTGACCTTACAGGCCTCCGAGGTTGCAAAGTTTGAGATGATCCTGCTCACGGCAGACATCGCCGCCAGGACCCCGCAGATCAAATTCGGCGAGATGCCCCTGCGCAAGTGGGTCTACCACAGCATCGTGGTGGAGCTCATTCGGCCCATCCTGTGGCTGGTGCCTGTCCTGATCCTGCTGGTGCTGGAGCCCCACATGTCGGGCATCCTGCTGACCACGGCCATCGTGGGCACCATCCTGCTGCTGGGCGGCAGCGGCGGCATCATTACCTGGGGCTGTGCCGGTGCCGCGCTGTTCCTGCTGGAGACTTTGCTGAAGCACGTGGACTCCATCGACTACCTGCAGAGCCGTCTGGACGGCTGGACGCAGGATCTTGACCGGATGACCAGCCAGACCAAGCAGAGCCTGTACGCCATCGGCTCAGGCGGTGCCACGGGGCTGGGCCTTGGCAACAGCATCGAAAAGCAGCTCTGGCTGCCGGAGAGCACCAACGACTTTATCTTCAGTGTCGTGTGCGAGGAACTGGGCTTCGTCGGCGCGGTGATCGTCATCGTGCTGTTCGTCCTCTTTCTGGTGCAGGGCTTCTGGATCGCCTTCCATGCCGAAAACCGGTTCTGCACGCTGGTGGGCATCGGCATCATGGCGCAGATCGCCTGGCAGGTGTTCTGCAACATTGCCGTTGTCACCAACACCCTGCCCAACACCGGCATTTCGCTGCCCTTCTTCTCCTCCGGCGGCACCAGTCTGATCCTGCTGCTGGCCGAGATGGGCGTTATGGTCAATATCGGACGCAACGGCGAACGGGCCCGCCTGGAACGGGAGGAAGCTCACGCCGAGCGGGAGCGCCAGTGCAAGGCAAAGACCATTGTGCTGGATGCCGCGCGCAGAGCGCAGACAGAACAGTAAGGAGGAACCAAGATGCGTGTACTCATTGCAGCCGGCGGCACTGCCGGCCATATCAACCCGGCTCTGGCCATTGCGGGAGCCATCAAAAAGGCCGACCCCACCGCCGAGATCCATTTTGCGGGCCGGAAGGAGGGCATGGAGTACCGTCTGGTCACACAGGCGGGCTATCCCTTCCATCACATCGAGATCACCGGCTTTCAGCGGAAGCTGAGCCTGAACAATATCAAGCGGAATATCATTACCCTGTGGAACCTGGCACTCTCCGGCCCCAAGGCCAAAAAGATGATGAAGGACATCCAGCCCGACCTGGTCATTGGCTGCGGCGGCTATGTGTCCGGCCCGGTGGTGCGCTGCGCCGCCAGACAGGGCATCAAGACCGCCCTGCATGAGCAGAACGCCTTTCCCGGCGTGACCAACAAGCTGCTGGCCCCGGATGTGGACATCGTATTTGCCGCTGTGCCCGCCGCCGTGGAAAAGCTGGGCGCACCCGAAAAGACCATCGTGGTGGGCAACCCCGTCCGGCCTGAGGTGTTCACCCAGGCGAAGAACCGGGAAGCCATCCGTGCCGAACTGGGCGCAGGCGACCGCACCGTGATCCTCTCCTTCGGCGGCAGTCTGGGTGCCCGCCGCGTGAACGAGGTGGTGGCCGACCTCTGCGCCTGGGAGCAGAAAAACCACAAGCCCGTCCTCCATCTCCATGCCACCGGCCAGTACGGCGTGCAGCTGTTTCAGGATCTGGAAAAGGAAAAGGGCTTTGCCCCCGGCGAGAGCCTTGTGGTGAAGGAATACATCAACAATATGCCCGAGCTGCTGGCCGCAGCGGACCTTGTCATCAGCCGCGCCGGTGCCCTGACACTGGCCGAGCTGGAGGCTGTGGGCCGTGCCGCTGTGCTCATCCCCAGCCCCAACGTGGCCGAGAATCACCAGTATTACAACGCCATGGAGCTGCAGAAGGCCGGTGCCGCTGTGGTCATTGAGGAAAAAGACCTGACCGGCGAAAAGCTGGTGCAGACCGTTTCCGGGATGCTGGCCCAGCCCGGCAAGCTGGCTGAGATGGGCCGCAATGCCCGGAGCCTGTCGGTGGACGACAGCCTGGACCGCATTGCGGATGCCCTGCTCAAGCTGGTCAAGACTCCGTAACGGAAGGAAAAAACAGAGGAAAGGAGGTGCAGCCGGATGCCGCAGAATGACCGGAACAGCCGGAACCGCAAGCGCCGCCGGGCCTACGATCAGGCCCGGGATGACCGGCGCGGCGGGCAGAGCACCCAGCGCCGCAGCAGCGCGGGTGCAGGCAGTGACCTGGGGTACAGCGGGTACGCAGGATATTCCTCCGGCGGCCACCCCATCACGAACCCCAATTATGACCCCGATGCGCCCCGCCCCAGCCGGTATACGGAGCGCACGGTGAACTACGGCTCCTACCCGGATAACAGCATCACCTTTCCCACCGGCGGGCGGAGCAGCCAGAGCGGCGCACAGCGCCCCCGCAGTGGGCAGAACGGCCAGCGGCGCACCTCCGGGGGCAATCAGCGGAACCGCCGCCCGGCCAGCGGCCAGAACCGGAACGCCCAGCGCCGCCCGCAGAACGCCCAGAATCGCAGCGGCCAGCGGATGGGGGCGGGGGCGGGGGGGGAAATCCAGCGCCGGTGCAGGGGCAGAACGCCCGGCGTGACCCCGTCCGGCGGGAGGGCAGGAAAAAGCGGAAGCTGACCCGGGCCGCCATCCGGCGGCGCAGGCTCATGCGGCGGCTCACGGCCCTTGTCATGTTGCTCTGCGTCATCGGCGCGGGAGTCTACCTCACCGTGACGATGCTGTTCAAGATCAGCTCCATTCAGGTGCAGACAGCGGACGGTGTGGTGCAGGAGGCCGGCGGCTATACCAGCGACCAGATCCTGCAGGCGCTGGATGTCCATCTGGAAGAGAATATCTTCAGTTTTGACCCCGGCAGCAAGGCCGCCGCGCTGGAAAAAGTGTTCCCCATGCTGGAGGATATCCGGGTGGAGCGGGATTACCCCGGCACCGTGGTGGTGCGGGTAACAGAAGCCCAGCCTGCCTGGGCCATGCAGACTTCCTCCGGCTGGCTGACCCTCTCGGGCGGCTTGAAGATCCTGGAGAAGGATTCTGCCCAGCCTGCCGGTCTGCCCACTCTGTACGGCGGCGAACCGGTCTCTGCCGAGCCCGGAGAACAGCTGACCTTTGCGGCAGAGCCCAAGGCCGACAGCACCCCGGACAGCGCCTCCGGCACTGTTGAGGAGGAGGCGGACCAGCGGCTGGAAAGCCTGAACACCCTGCTGGCCGCACTGGATGCCGCAGGCATGAGCGCCGACGTGACCCGCATCGAGTTTGCGGATGTGGACGAGATGGCTTTCCTCTATCAGGACCGCATCAGCGTCTGGCTGGGCACCCTGAACGAGCTAGAATATAAGCTCAAGCTGGCAAAGCACGTCCTGCTGAATGAGGACGGCAAGGGCTGTGCCGCGACCGACACCGGAAAGTTGGACTTCACCCATATCAGCATGTCCAGCACCCGCAAGTTTACCTTTGCACAGGGCGAGCCGGAGCTGCCCTCCGGCTACATCGTGCCTGAACCGGTGGAGGAAACACCTGCCGAAGAAGGTGTGACCGGTGAAACGGCAGAAGGCACGGCCACAGACGGCACTGCCCCGGCAGAGGGCGAAGCCGCTGCAGATGCCGCTGCCGAAACACCAACGGATACCGCCGCGGCTCCGGCAGGCCCCGAGGCCGGACCGACGGCACAGCCGACTCCCGCCGAAGGAACGCCCCCGGCAGCGGGCGATGCAAACCAAACCCAAACGACCCAATGAGGAGCGTGTAATGTTATGAAGCTGGAACAATTACTGGAAGGCGTGCCCTTTACGCTGGTGCAGGGCAGCCTGGATACCGAAGTGCAGGACATCATCTACGACAGCCGGAAGGCGGCCCCGGGCCTTGCCTTTGTCTGCATCGTGGGCACCCAGCGTGACAGCCACGAGTTTGCCGCGGACTGCGCCGCCAAGGGCGTGAGCGTGCTGGTCATCCAGCACGACATCAACCTTTCTGCCATGCCCGGTGTGACCGTGGTCAAGGTGGAGAGCAGCCGCTATGCCATGGCGCTGATGAGCGGCAACCTCTTTGGCAACCCCTCCCGCCAGATGACCATGATCGGTGTGACCGGTACCAAGGGCAAGACCACCACCACCCACATGATCAAGAGCGTGCTGGAAGCTGCCGGGAAAAAGGTCGGCATGATCGGCACCAACGGCATCTATTTCATGGGCCGTCATCAGGAGACCGCCAACACCACCCCTGAGAGCTACGAGCTGCAAAAGACCTTCCGCCAGTTTCTGGATGCAGGCTGCGACGTGGCCCTGATGGAGGTGTCCAGCCAGGGCCTGATGATGGACCGTGTGGCGGGGGTGCACTATGATATCGGCGTGTTCACCAACCTTTCCCCCGACCACATCGGCCCCGGTGAGCACAAGACCTTTGAGGAGTACCGCAGCTGGAAAGGGCAGCTCTTCCGGCGGTGTGATGTGGGTGTGGTGAACATCGATGACGAGAACACCGAAGCCCTGCTGGAAGGCCACACCTGCAAGCTGGTGACCTATGGCCGCAGTGAAAAGGCCGACTACCGCGCCGAGGGCTGTGAGCTGCTGCGCACCCACGATTTTCTGGGCGTGGCGTTCCACGTTTCCGGCAGAGACAATATGGATGTCAGGGTGAACATGCCCGGCGAGTTCAGCGTCTACAACGCGCTGGCCGCCCTGGCCGTGGGCAAGGTGCTGGGCCTGCCCGATGCCGCCATCCATGAGGGTCTGGGCAAGTGCGTGGTCAAGGGCCGCGTGGAGCTGGTGCCCATCAGCAAAAAGTTTACCATCCTGCTGGACTACGCCCACAACGAGGTCTCCACCGAGAGCCTGCTCACCACCCTGCGGGCCTATCACCCCCACCGGCTGGTGGTGGTGTTCGGCTGCGGCGGCAACCGCTCCAAGCTGCGCCGCTACGGCATGGGCGAGACCTGTGCCAAAATGGCGGATTTCTCCATCCTGACCGAGGACAACAACCGCTTTGAGAAGATCGAGGACATCCTCGCCGATATCCGGGTGGGCATGAACAAGGGCAACCCCGATGCCAAGTTTGTGGAGATCCCCGACCGTCTGGACGCGCTCCACTACGCTGTGGATCACGCCCAGGAGGGTGACCTGATCGCCGTCATCGGCAAGGGCCACGAGACCTACCGCGACCGTGAGGGCGTGAAAACCCCCTTCCTGGAGCGGGAGCTGCTGGAAGAATACGCCCAGCAGATCGGATTGGAATAAACAAGAAAAACGCGCTGTGTCGTTGGACACGGCGCGTTTTTTGCTGCTGCTTTGGCATGCAGGCCTTCGGTTCAGCAGGATCGAATTTGCAGGCGGCTGGCACTCGCACGGCTACGGCAGCGCTTATGCGCCCCACACCAGCCAGAGATACACATAGCCCGTCAGGACGGCTGCCAGTGTGAACGGGATGCCGATGCGCAGAAAATCACGGGTGCGCACCTGCTCACCATGCTTGCGCAGGATGCCAATGGCTGCAATGTTGGCCGAAGCGCCAATGGGGGTCAGGTTGCCGCCCAGAGTTGCGCCCGTGAGCAGGCCGAAATAAAACAGCTCGGGCGGGAAGCCTGCACCGCCGTTCATCAGCCCGGCAATGCCCTGCACCACCGGCAGCATGGTGGCCACATAGGGGATGTTGTCGATGAAGGCAGAAAGGCCCACCGAGACGAATACCAGCAGGGTATAGAGACGGAAGGGGTCATCACCGGAGAGGGTGTAGAACAGCTGGGCGGCGGCATCGATGACCCCGGCCTTGCGGATGCCCTCGATCAGGATGAACAGCCCGAACAACAGCAGCAGGGTGTCACAGTCCAGCTCCCGGGCCGCCAGCCGGAACGGCGCGAACGAGTGGCGGCGCAGGCAGGCGCGCAGGATGCCGAACAGGCAGACCCCTGCACAGATCAGACCGCTGCGCAGGCCATAGAGCGCCAGCGGCAGCCCGCCCGCAGGCTGGGGCAGGAAGGAGGCCGCGATGAGCAGGCCCACCGTCAGCAGCATCAGGGCGGAGGGAACCGTGTCAGTGACCTCGGTCTCCACCGTGGCCGAGATGGGCTGGGTCTCGTGCCGGAAGGTGAACAGCAGCACGCCCAGAGAGGCCAGTGCCCCCAGCTCCACCCCGAAGAAGATGCCGGGCCTGCCCTCCATCCAGAAGAAATGGAAGAAGTTCATCTCCGCAAAGCCGCCCAGCAGGATGCTGGTGGTGTCGCCCACAAGGGTGGCGGCTCCCTGCAGGTTGGAGGAGACCGCAATGGAGATGAGGACGGGCACGGGGGAAATCTTGAGCTTGCGGGCAATGGCAAGGCCCACAGGGGCCACCATGAGCACTGTGGCAACATTGTCCACAAAGGCGCTGATGACCCCGGCAAAAAGAGCCAGCATACACACGGCCCATTTCACATTGGGCACCCGCACGATGAGCAGCTCGGCCAGCCGGGCGGGCATCCTGCTCTCAATAAAGAGGGAGACCGTGCCCATGGTGCCCGCCATCATCAGCAGGACATTGAAGTCCACAGCCCGGGCGGCATCCATCAGGGTAAAGTCCCACAGGCCCGCCGCGCCCAGAGCCAGAAACAGAGCGGCCCCGCCCAGCGCGGCAAAAGGCCGGTACTGCGGCAGGGCCAGCATCAGAAGATAGGTCAGCAGAAAAATGATCAGTGCAGGAAGCATACGCAGTCCTCAGCTTTCGGGTCTGGCATCGGTGTCCTCGTCGATCATCCGGTATCCCACGCCCAGTTCGTTCAGAATATAGGTGTTGCGGCCGGGCACGCTGCCCAGCTTTTTGCGGATGTTTGCCATGTTGACCTGCAGCTTTTTGGTGCTGCCGCAGTCGGTATCGCCCCAGATGGCCCGCACGATGGCAGCATAGGTCATCACCCGGCCTGCATGTTCCGAGAGGAAAGCCACGATGTTGTATTCGGTCTGGGTCAGCTTGATCTCGGCACCGTCCACAAAGACCTTGCGGCGCTCATAGTTGATCTCAAGCCCCTGTGCCCGGAACACGCCGCCGGGCATCCCGCCCAGCACGCCGAAGCGGTTGGTGCGCAGGGCGGCGCGCACCCGGGCCAGCAGCTCGCCGGTGCCAAAGGGTTTGGTGATGTAATCGTTGGCTCCCAGATCCAGCGCCTCGATCTTGTCCTGCTCGGTGGTGCGGGCCGAGAGCACGACGATGGGGGTCAGGAACTTCTGCCGCACAAAACGGATGAGCTCCAGTCCGTCCCGGTCGGGCAGGCCCAGATCCAGGATGATAAGATCTGGATTGTGGGAGGTGAACAGGGTCTGGCCCATGGCGCAGGTGTTGGCAACAAGGGCCTGATAGCCGTTGGTCTCCAGCAGCGTCTCAATAAAGCTGCAGATGTTGGCCTCATCTTCCACGACCAGAACCTTGAATTTGTTATTGCTCATCTTCGTTTTCCTCCGTCTCGATCGATTCGGTCTCCAGCCAGAAGCGGATGCTGGTGCCCTCGCCCACCTTGCTCTCGGCCTGGATCTCGCCGCCGTGTGCCTTGACGATGGCGGCACAGACCGAAAGGCCGATGCCCATGCCGTGCTTGCCGCTGTCGGCCGCGGCATCGGCGGGCAGCACACCGGTGAACAGGGTGCGCAGGCGCTCCTTCGGAATGCCGCAGCCGTTGTCCGATACCTCAAACACCGCCCGGCTGCCCAGCGTGAACACCCGCAGGGTCAGCTGGGTCATCCCCTCGGCGTGGACGGCGGCATTCTCCAAAAGGTTCGTCAGCACCTGCGAGATCAGCATCGAGTCCATGGGGATCACGATGAAGCTGTCGGGCAGGTAGGTGGTAACGGGCACCTTGGGGTAGCGCTTCTGGAACCGTACCAGCACGGTGTCGATCAGTTCGTCCAGCACGGTGGGGGTCTTTTGCACGGCCACCTGCCCGCCGTCAAAGCGGGTGACGGACAGCAGGTTCTCCACCATCCGGTTCAGCCACTGGGCATCGGAACAGGCTTCGCCAAGAAGTTTTAATTTTTGCTCTTTTTCCAGGCTGTCATAATTTTCAATGACCGTGGAACAGGCCCCGTAAATGGAAGTAAGGGGCGTGCGCAGATCGTGGGAGACGGCCCGCAGCAGGGTGGCCCGCATCTTTTCGGTCTCGCTCTCCATCCGCAGCTGTTCCTGCTTTTTGATGCGGGTGGTCAGGGTGCTGGTCATAATGGACACCACCAGCATCGCCATGCCCGAGAACAGGTTTTCCGGCAGAGTGAAGTTGAAGGCAAAGTAAGGGGAGCGGAACGCAAAATTCACGGCCAGCACGCCAATCAGGGAAGCCACTACGCCCCACACATAACCATCCGTATAGACCGAGATCAAAAAAACTGCCAGAACAAACACCATCGATGCAACGCCATCGATCCGGCCAGTGATCTGCTGTGTGCCGGTCACGATGAGAAAGGCGGCGCACAGCACAGCGGCCAGGACCAGCGCGTCGTGCCAGCGGGTCTTCTGCTTCATGGGGATCCCTCCATATCTATTCTACTCCAGATGAAAAGTATACCATACTTTTCCTAAAGATGCAGTAAAGGCTGAAAAAAGAGCTGTTGTTCCGGGGGTGGGCTGCACAGAATGCCCAAACCCATGGATTCTTTTCCGGTTTTATGCTATTATAAAGAGTAAGAGCAAGGAGAGAGCGCTCTCAGGGATAAGAGAAAACGTAACGTTGCAATAGAAGGAGAAGAGAATCATGGGAAAATATTTTGGAACCGATGGCTTCCGTGGCGAGGCCGGTGTGAACCTGACCGCCGACCACGCCTACAAGGTGGGCCGTTTTCTGGGCTGGTATTATAATGCACTGCGGGAGCGCAATGGCAACAACGAGCCTGCCCGCATCGTCATTGGCAAGGACACCCGCCGCTCCAGCTACATGTTTGAGTACAGCCTGGTGGCGGGCCTGACCGCTTCCGGTGCGGATGCCTACCTGCTGCACGTCACCACCACCCCCAGTGTGGCCTACATTGCCCGCGTGGATGATTTTGACTGCGGCATTATGATCTCCGCCAGCCATAACCCGTTCTACGACAACGGCATCAAGCTGATCGACTGCTACGGTGAAAAGATGCCGGAGGAGACCCTGCTGCTGGTGGAGGACTACATCGACGGCAAACTCCATGTTTTCGATCAGGACTGGCCGGAGCTGCCCTTTGCCCACCGGGAGCATATCGGCTGCACCGTGGACTATGTGGCGGGCCGCAACCGCTACATGGGCTACCTGATCAGCCTGGGTATCTACTCCTTCAAGGGCATCAAGGTGGGTCTGGACTGCGCCAACGGTGCCAGCTGGAACATTGCCAAGAGCGTGTTCGATGCGCTGGGCGCAGACACCTATGTCATCAACAACCAGCCCAACGGCCTGAACATCAACCTGAACGCAGGTTCCACCCACATCGAGGGCCTGCAGAAGTTTGTGGTGGAAAAGGGTCTGGATGTGGGTTTTGCCTATGACGGCGATGCAGACCGCTGCCTCTGCGTGGATGAAAAGGGCAATGTGATCACCGGTGACCACATCCTGTACATCTATGGCTGCTACATGAAGGAGCGCGGCAAACTGCTGACCAATACCGTCGTTACCACGGTCATGTCCAACTTTGGCCTGTACAAGGCCTTTGACGAGCAGGGCATCGGCTACGCCAAGACTGCCGTGGGCGACAAGTATGTCTACGAGTATATGGCAAAGAACGGCTGCCGCATCGGCGGTGAGCAGAGCGGCCACATCATCTTCTCCAAGTACGCCAGCACCGGTGACGGCATCCTGACCAGCCTGAAGATGATGGAGGTCATGCTGGCCAAGAAGAAGCCTCTGAGTGCGCTGGCCGCCCCGCTGAAGATCTACCCGCAGGTGCTGGAAAATGTCCGTGTGACCGATAAAAAGGCCGCGCAGGACGATGCCGCCGTGCAGGCCGCTGTCAAGGCGGTGGCCGAGGCACTGGGCGATACCGGCCGCATCCTTGTCCGGGAGTCCGGCACCGAGCCGGTGGTCCGCGTGATGGTGGAGGCCCCCGACCACGACACCTGCCAGAAGTACGTTTCTCAGGTGGTGGATGTCATCAAGGCACAGGGCTACAGCGTCTGACGCTGAGCCGGAAAGAGAGCGCAGGATGAAGAAGTTCAAACGGATGCTGGCGGGGCTGGCCTGTGTGCTGGCGGTCTGCCTGTGTACCCCCACCGCTTTTGCGGCAAAGGTCATCGTCTATTTTGATGCCAACGGCGGTATCTGTACCTCTGCCGCGGAGCGCACCAATGCCGACGGCCAGCTGACGAGCCTGCCCACCGCCACCATGGAGGGCTATACCTTCGATGGCTGGTACACCACCGGTACGGATGATGTCACCGGTTTTCCCATTGATGTGCAGGTCAAAGCCAACGATACGGCGTTTGGTGCGGATACCACCGTCTATGCCCACTGGTCGGCCAATGGCGGCAGCGCGGAAGTGGTGGAGGAAAAAGAGGTAGACCCGGACACCCTTCTTACAACGATGGGGCTGGCGGCCGGAAGCGTAGTTCTGGTGCTGCTGGCAAGCCTGGCACTTTGAGAGGAGCGGACATGCAGCAGAACTTGAGATTTCCGGCGCAGTGCACCGTCATTCCTGCTGAGGAGCTGGAGCAGATCTCCGGCGGCGCTCCTGCCTGGGTGGGGGAGCTGAAGGATCAGATCCGCCCCTACTGGCAGAAGGCAAAGCCCTATCTGGCCTTTGGCATCGAGTGCGGCAAGGCCTTTGTGCAGGTCATTGCGGCGGCATACAGCATCTACATCTATGGCCGGATCATTCAGGACTCCATGCACGGCATCAAGGACAGCCTGAACTGGTTCAAGGGCCTGAACTGAAAAATAAGCCGTTCGCTTTCTGAAGCTGTTTCAGGGGGTGGACGGCTTTGTTCTTGGAAAATACTTGCTTTTTTAACAGGGATATGATAATTTAGAAATAGAAAATGGATCGGTATCGTTATAGAAAAGAGTGGCACGATGGATAGAGCGAGCGCAAGGAATGAACACTATCTGGAACTTCTGAAAGACCTGCGGCTGATGGATGATGACTTCTTTTCGGAGGCGCTGGATGAGAAAATTGAACCGGTGGAATATATCCTTTGCACAATTTTAGAGAGGGAAGACATCAAGGTTCAGCATACAGAAGCGCAAGTCGAATACAAAAGTGCCACCAAACGTTCTATCAAACTGGATATCCGGGCGGTGGACGCAGATGGGCATGTGATGGACATTGAAGTTCAGCGTGCGGATAAAGGCGCAAGCGTCCGCCGGGCGAGGTTCCACAGCAGTGTCATTGACCGGACACTGCTGGAAAAGGGTGAAGATTTTGATGCGCTGGTGGACACATATGTGATTTTTATTACAGAGCGTGATCGATATGGTGCCGGGCTTCCGTTGTATCATGTGGAACGAACGGTTACGGAACTGAAGAATAAGATGTTTGGCGACGGTGCACATATTATTTATGTGAATGGTGCGTTCCGTGATTTGGAGCATCCGGTTGGACGTTTGATGCATGATATGAACTGTACTGACCCCAGTGAAATGCTGAATCCGCTTCTTGCAAAAGAAGTGCGCTATCTGAAAGAAACCGAAGGAGGGAAGATGCAGATGTGCAGAGCGTTTGAAGAGGTTGCAAGAGAATCTGCGAAGGAAGCAGAGGAAAAGGCGAGAATTGAGACAAAACGTGAAATGGTCCGGAAACTCTATGCACTTGGTCAAATGAGCCTGGAAACGATTGCAGAGTGTACAGAGCTTCCCTTAGACGAGGTAAAAGCATTGGTGGAGAAGAAACCTGCATAAGATCCATAAGATAAAATAAGCCGCCCATCTCATCGGGATGCACAGCAAGATTTGCTGTATTCCGATGAGATGGGCGGCTTGTTGTATTCAATCAGGCAAACCCCTTAGTCATCCGTGCTGTCGAGCTTCAGCACGGCGGTAAAGGCTTCACTGGGCAGGGAGACGCTGCCGAGCTGGCGCATCTTCTTCTTGCCCTCCTTCTGCTTTTCCAGCAGCTTCTTCTTGCGGGAGATATCGCCGCCGTAGCACTTGGCCAGCACGTCCTTGCGCATGGCCTTGACGGTCTCGCGGGCGATGATCTTGCCGCCGATGGCGGCCTGCACCGGGATCTCAAACAGGGTGCGGGGGATGTTATCCCGCAGCTTTTCGCAGATGCGGCGGCCCTTGGCGTAGGCGTTGTCCCGGAACACGATCATGGAGAGTGCGTCCACAGGGTCGCCGTTCAGCAGGAAGTCCAGCTTGACCAGATCGCTCTCGCGGTACTCCTTGAACTCGTAGTCGTAGCTGGCGTAACCGCGGCTGCGGCTCTTGATGGCATCGAAGAAGTCGTAGACGATTTCGCCCAGAGGCAGGGCGTAGTGCAGGTCCACGCGGACATCGTCCAGATACTTCATGTCGATGAGCACGCCGCGCTTCTGCTGGCACAGATCCATCAGGGCACCCACGTAATCGTTGGGGGTGTAGAGGTGGACATCCACAAAAGGCTCCTCCTGCTTGACGATGTTGGAGGGGTCCGGGTAGCTGGACGGGTTGTCAATCATCTCCACAGTGCCGTCGGTCAGGGTCAGCCGATAGCGGACGCTGGGGGTGGTGGTGATGATATCCAGGTCGAACTCCCGCTCGAGACGCTCGGTGATGATCTCCATGTGGAGCAGGCCCAGGAAGCCGCAGCGGAAGCCAAAGCCCAGCGCGGCACTGGTCTCAAGCTCAAAGGTCAGGGAAGCGTCGTTCAGCTGCAGCTTTTCCAGCGCGTCCTTCAGGTCGGGGTACTTGGCACCGTCGGCGGGGTAGATGCCGCAGAACACCA
>OGQN01002223.1_pt1 | contig 14180 bp, 12 predicted proteins | sample 1553231 | NCBI WGS metagenome assembly OGQN01 (sample SAMEA2579950, study PRJEB22360) | human gut metagenome | biome: human gut; feature: human-associated habitat; material: faeces | place: Denmark | collected 2008/2010 | reverse complement strand
TTGTCAATTGATTTTTAACAAAATCTGTCATTCAAAGATTCCGGTTCTTTGGTAACATCAAAACACCTCAAAAAAAGAATACTGTACAATGGCATCTTTCTCCACGGTACAGTATCATAAACTTCTACTTTATTAACAGCACAGCACTCCGCTTCCCGGACAGCACATTCCGCAAAGCGCATTCGCCAGACAAAGCTTCAGGCACATATCATCCCCTGCCACCGGCATTCCTCCAAACGGTCCCTGCTGTGTCTCATACCAGCTTCCGCCACCTTCCATCCGGTTCAGGAGCATACGGTACTGCTGATTATTCGGCTCCTGGCGCACAGCTTCACGAATATGCTCCAGCGCTTTTACATTATTCCCCATTCCCATGTTCGCCATGGAGGAAATATAATACCACTCTCCATTCTTCTGGGAAAGGGAATTCAACACATTCATAGCCTCCTGATAATGTCCGCTCTGAACAAAATTAGCTGCTGCACGTCTGCGCACACTTTCCTCATCTTCGTAAGTGCTCTGGCGCTGCTGTCCTCCAAAGCCGCCAAATCCTCCATATCCATAACTACCGTATCCGCCGGAAGATCCACCACTGCTTCCATACTCGCGTTCTCTCATGATCTGCTCATATGCCTGCTGTACTTCCTTAAACTTCTCTTCTGCCTGATCTTTGTTTGGATTGTTAATATTCGCATCCGGATGGTACTTCCGGCTTAACTTTCTGTATGCCTTCTTTATTTCTTCATCTGTTGCATTTCTGGAAACTCCCAGTACGCTATATGGATCCAACATGTTCTTTCTCCCGTTCTTCCCTGCGTTTCCTGCTCACTTCCTCGAAGCGGCACCACACACCGGAATATAAAATGTTCCGAAGAATATCCCCATATTTAATAATAGGAAGCTTCTCGAATTCTCTGCAGGTTTCTGCCATCATCATCATAAGGATCTGGCGTACTTCCCCTTCAAACCCTTCCATTGTATATTTTTCTGCGAAAGGATTGTAATCTTTATTTTTCACATCTTCTTCCACATCATCATATGCATCCAGAAGATAGATGAATTTGCCAAGATAAAAGCCAATTCTTCGAAGGCTTTTCTCCCACTCATCCTGCCTGTAAGCAAGAATCTCCTCCATAATATGCCCAAAAATCCCGGACATTCTGTCTATATCTGTCTCTCCCTGTTTCTCCAAAGTGGAAAGCTCATCCAGAAGTTCGACGATCCGCTTCGCCTTATCCGGATAAAGTTTTAACAGACAGTTATTTTTCCCCTCAAGAAGCCTGGCGTAACCCAGCTTCACATATTTCCTGTCATCGTTCCAGTCATCCAGACATTTATAATAAGTTAAAAGTATATTCATGTCTGCACAGTATTCTGTCATCACATTCTTTCGAACTGGCTGTTTTCTCACAGGATGAAGAATGCATCTGGTAGTGCCCTTGTACGTCTTTGGCTCATAAAGGCCGGAAAGAAGCATGATCACAAAAGTCATATCATAGCTTAATGTAATCTGGCCGGATATCCCGTATTTCTCACGCAGTTCCCTGCAGAGTCCGCAGTAAAAGGTTCTGTACATGTCAAAATCCTTCATCTTGATCTCCGGCTTGTTCATTACAATATATCCAAACATATCAGCGCCTCTTTATAAATTTGGTATGACACTTGGGACATTCAATCTCCACTTTCTTAAATCCGCCTCTGGGAATACGGATTTTCTGACCGCAGCCAGGACAGCTGTAAATATGATAGTCCTTGCGCTGGCTCATCATTCGCTTCTCTTTCTGGAAACGGGCTCTTAACTTATCTGTCATCTGAAGATACTTCTGATTCTCCTGATAACGTTTGGAAATATTTTTGGAAAAAATCCTGAAATAAGTATAAACAATGGCAGCCATTCCAAACAGATCCAAAAATGCGCCAATTCCACTTCTGGTCCCAGTAAATAAGGTGAGCACAATAGCAGCCAGTGCCACTCCCATAGTGAATCTTGCGAACTGATCCACTCCGTTGCGTCCCTGCATAAATCTCATAAATTTTTCTTTCAATAAAATACCTTCTTTCTTGTGAACTTATCTTCCTGGAATAAGTTTCTGTCGCTCTTTTGTTATTATATTATTTCCCTATCCCTGATTCTGTACATTCACTATTATGGTTCACAAAACAACCAGCAATCATTCCGTCTTTTCCTATCTGTCGCTGCAGACTTGAAAAATGTAAAATTTCAGATAATAAGATTCATCAGCAGACCATAAGATCGGATGATCTGGTGCCTGGGTGCGATATTCTACCTGACGGAGACGTTTATGCACATTTCTGGCGGCCTGCCCGATGGTCTGGGTAAAAAGCTGATAATCCATAAAATGTGAACAGGAACAGGTTGCAAGGAAACCGCCGTCTTTCACCAGTTTCATGGCACGAAGATTGATCTCACGATAGCCTTTCACTGCATTCTTAACAGAGCTTCTTGACTTGGTAAATGCAGGTGGATCCAGAATCACCACGTCATATTTCTCGCCTTTCTCTTCCAGTTTCGGAAGAAGATCGAAGACGTCCTCACAGATAAATTTTACAGAATCAGAAAGTCCGTTTAAAGCTGCATTGGCTGTAGCCTGATCAACAGCAAGATGTGAAGCATCCACACCTGTTACTTCTTTCGCTCCTGCATATCCTGCATTTAAGGCGAAAGAACCGGTATGGGTAAAACAGTCCAGAACTCTGGCATTCTTACAAAGCTTCTGGATTGCCAGACGATTGTATTTCTGATCCAGGAAAAATCCTGTCTTCTGACCGTCTTTTACATCCACCTGATATTTTACACCATTTTCCACAATTTCAACCAAAGTAGGGAACTCTTCACCAATAAAGCCCTTATATGGCTCCATTCCCTCCTGCTTACGTACTTTCACGTCACTTCTCTCGTAAACACCGCATATCCGGATACCATCCTCTGCCAGAACTTTCTTCAGAAGTTCCACCAGCATCTCTTTATAACGGTCGATTCCAAGTGCAAGGGACTGTACCACCAGCACATCAGAAAACTTGTCCACAATAAAACCCGGCAGAAAATCTGCCTCTCCGAAGATCACGCGACAGCTTGAAGTATCCGTTACTTTCTTACGATACTCCCATGCATCCCGCACTCTTTTCTCAAAAAATTTCTCATCGATCACAGTATTCTCATCTCTTGAAAGAAGACGTACCACAATCCTGGAATTCGTATTGATGAATCCTCTTCCCAGAGGATATCCGTCAAAATCATGAACCAGTACAATATCTCCATTTACAAAGCTTCCCATAATAGAAGCTACTTCATTATCAAAAATCCACATTCCGCCGGATTTCAAAAGACGTCCTTCTCCCTTTTTCAGGGTTACTACTGCCAGACTCATAGCACTACTCCTTTGCTTTTGCGATTTAGGTAACATTGTAGCACACAATTTCTCAATTTGCCAGTGTTTCCAGGGGTTCTGAGAAAAAGTCATAAAAATTTCACTAATCTTAAAATTTTATAAACTGCCAGCCATTCATCTTCTTTTTTTAACAGACATCTCATTCTCATTAACAACAAAAAAACTCCGGACTGCCTGAACTCGCTTCCTATCGTCAGATTCTAAATCTGACTTTCAATGGCGGTACACGGTTCAGACATTCCAGAGCTTTCACTTATCTTATATTCTGACTTTTCCAGATGGTTATTTTCTTCTTATTTCGCATTCGCTGCAGTTACATATACATGAATCAGATTTGCCTTAATAAGGGCTGGACGAACTGCATTGTAAATAATCACAACCAGGATTGTAGATACAATTGCATTTACAAATGTAGCACCGGCGCTTAATTTTGCAAGGATGCTCGCTACTTCCTGGGGCTGACCAAGAATGTACTGTTTGTAGAAATAGCCAACGATGGGATCTGCGATCACATTAAAAGCAAGACCTGCAATGGAAGCGATCAGACTCCATTTGAATACGTATTTCTTGTCGTTCGTCTCATTGATCTTTGCAATCTTGTGGGCTACAAGACCTGTTATAAGACCGATGCAAAGCTTCAGGACAAAAGTCTTGGGTGCTCCTGTAATGTAAACCGGATCCATAAGGTCTGCAATAGTCATTCCAATAGAACCAGCAAGACCGCCGTACCAACCGCCAAGAAGCAGAGCTCCAAGCACGCAGAAGGTATTTCCGATGTGAAGAGAAGTAGCATCTCCACCCGGTACCGGAATCTTAATCTGCAAAAATGTAAAAGATACATAGCAAAGTGCTGCAAGGAGTGCAGTCTCTGCAAGTTTCATAATGGTAGAATTCTGTTTGTTCATAGGTTTCTCTCTCTTTCCCGGAAACCTGGTACATATTGAAAAACATTCTGCAAGATGTGCCTCACAAGTTGCAGGAATGATTTCTCAAACAAGCTCCAATGTTTCCTGTTTAATCACTGCTTTTTATACTGCAGTATCTAATTAGCACTTATCATAGCGAGATACTGGTATGTCTTCAATAGACAGTTTTGATTATTTTTAAGAGGACAGTTATTTTCTGCAAAAAAAGGTACAGTCCCCAATATCCCACTGGATATCAGTTTCTGTACCTTTTCCACCAGCAGACATGTCATCTCCTGGAGCATCAACACATACTATTCAACAGTATTCTTCCGAATTCAGGTCTGTTATTCTTCGTAGGACTCTTCATCAATAGTCTCGTCATAAGACTCATCGCCTACTTCATCTGTAGCACTTTCATCTGTTGTCACATTTTCAGAGCCGTCAGCTGAATCACTGGATTCTGAACTCTCACCATAAAGTTTCTCAAAGAACTTCATAGTATCTTTATACAGGGTATCTTTATCATCAGAAGATACTGCATCGCCAAGAACATCAATATCCTCAGAAGACTCACCATCATCGATCACATCAATGCCGAAAAGTTTCTTCATCTCTTTATCCAGCATATTCAGTTCTGGTGTAATGTATTTCTCAGTTCCATCCTCCTGATAGGAAACAGCACCATTTCCAAGGATACCAAGGTATTTCTGAAGAACTTTGATGGAAAGCTTGTTGGCTGTGTCAGAATCAAGTGTTACAGTAACTGCAGCATCATCTCCCATTACTTCGTAAAGAGCATCCTCATCACCGCTGTACTCTCCTTGACAGAAGGTCTTCGCTTTTTCAAATTTCGCTTTCGCATCATCGCCAAGGAAATCTGTATTCAGCTGGGATATATCTGTGATCTCTTCGGAAGAATCACTGCCATCACCAGTATCTGTTCCGCCAACTTCACTGATGTCACCATCAGCTGGCTCATCTGTACTTCCATCTGTGTTCTCGCCGGAATCATCAGAAGCCGGAAATTCTTCCCAGGATTCTTCACCGGATTCGTCTGCAGCTCCAGTCTCCTCAGCAAGTCCCGGATCCTCTGTAGAACTCTCGATAACATTGTCACCAAGAGCACTCTGGTCTACATTATCCACAATACTGTCCTCATCATCTGATGAATCACTGCTCTCCTCTGCCTTTCCTGTTACATTGTCATTTACACGCTCCAGAGTTTCCTGCATCTCAGAGTAATCATAGTCCTGCTGGGAAATCTGCTGAAGCAGGTTTACGATGGTATTAATCTCATCATCTGTAAGAGTTACATTGTTATTATTGGAGATATTTACGACAATATTGTAGATATCATCTGCATTCTGAACATTGTCTGCAATAACCTGCATTTTCGCCTGGTTGATAACAGTGGTAGCGTCATTCTGTCCTACAGAATCAGCAAGATTACCTGTAACTACCATCTCCTCAGTAGCAAGCTCCTTCTTGGTCTCGTCAAGCTTCTGTCCACTGGCAGTCTCATATGCCATCTGGATACCAGTCAGTGCTCCTGTACCGGATACCTCGAATGGGCATGCAGCAACAACCTCACAGTTGGTAACACCAGATGTGGAAAGGGAACTTGCAATCATATTGCAGGTAACCCAGTTCAAATTGGCGGTACGAACCTTGATGCCACCGGATGTGGTAGGCTTCACATAAGCGCAGCTCACTGTTCTTGTACCAATCTGCTCCAGCGGAACATAGGAACTTAAGTGATCCCTCTCATCCTGATTGGTAACGTAGATAATCTGTACCTGGCTGGAATCTACTTTAAAATATTTCAGCATGGTGTTCTTCTGCTCATCTGAAAGATCTGCGCCAAGTGTAACAACCTTCATAGCATCTGCCATAGCCGGTACTGTGGGAACCATGCTTCCCATAACCATTGATGCGCTGCAGAGTAGCGTAGCTAATAATTTGCCTTTCTTCATAACTTTTCCTCCAACTTTCTGTCTGGGTTATAATCTGATCTTTAATGAAAGCCTCATACTCTGTAACGGCTTCCATGCACTGCACTTCTGTCTTTGCAGTTGTTTCATTTAGTACACTTATTATAACATACTTCTTATAGTTTTTGTAATTTTAATTGTTAATTCTCTCTTTGAACCTGAAAATATGTTTTGGTAAAAAAATTATTATATCAGCAGCTTTTCCAGAGCCTGTTACCGTGCAGGCTGTAAACAGTAATCCAGAACCTCCTGCACGGTCTTAACTGGTGTAATCTCAAGCTTCTCTTTTACCTCATCGGCCACATCATCAAGATCATCCATATTCTCATATGGAATAAACACATGCTTTACGCCAGCTCTTTGGGCAGCCATCAGCTTCTCCGGCAATCCGCCAATAGGCATAACACCGCCGCGAAGGGAAACTTCTCCTGTCATTGCTATTTCTGCTGGTGCAGGCTTTCCTGTCACCAGAGAGGATAATGCAGTTACCAGCGTGATGCCTGCTGATGGGCCATCCTTGGGAACTGCTCCTGCCGGCACATGGATGTGAAGATCATTTTCCTTGAATTTATCTGCAAATTCCGGATAGAGGGACTTCACAAGAGTAATGGCAATCTGGGCGGACTCTTTCATCACATCTCCAAGCTGTCCGGTAATGATCACCTTTCCATCGCCTTTTGTAAAAGAAGTTTCGATAAAAAGGATTTCTCCACCAGCACTGGTCCAGGCAAGACCGGTTACAACTCCAGGCACTGGGTTTTCCAGAATCTTCTCATGATGAATTCCATGTCCCAAAAATTCTGCTACACGCTTCTCACTTACCGTAATGCTCTTCTGCTCACCCTTTACCAGCTTCACAGCTGCATATCTGCATAACACATCCATCTGCTTCTTCAGTCCGCGGACACCAGCCTCCGCTGTATACTCTTCAATAATGCGGCGGATTGCCTCATCTGTCACCTTCAGATTCTGGGCTTTGATTCCCATGCTCTTCATTGCTTTCGGCAAAAGATGACGTCTCGCGATCTGAAACTTCTCTACTGCAGTATATCCAGGAAACTGGATTACTTCCATACGATTGAGCAATGGCTCAGGAATGGTATCGGTGGAATTGGCTGTACACACAAAAAGCACATTGGAAAGATCATAAGGAACATTCATATAATGGTCTGTAAAGCTTCCGTTCTGCTCCGGATCCAGCACTTCCAGAAGAGCACTTGCCGGATCACCGCCGTAATCTTTGGCGAGCTTGTCCACCTCATCCAGTACCATAACCGGATTTGCAGCTCCGCTTCTCTTCATTCCTTCCATAATCCTGCCTGGCATAGCACCTATGTAGGTTCTTCTGTGTCCTCGAATTTCCGCTTCATCACGGATTCCACCAAGACTGATACGCACGTATTTACGGTGAAGCGCACGGGCAATACTCTGTCCGATACTGGTTTTTCCAGTTCCAGGCGCACCTACAAACAATAAAATGGAACCAGACTGTTTCTTATTAAGAGCCATAACAGCAAGCTGCTGGATAATTCGCTCTTTTACTTTTTTCAACCCATAATGGTCTTCATTCAGGATTTCTTCTGCCTCGTTCAAATCAATTTCAGCAGGTTCCTCTGTCTTCCAGGAAAGACTTGTAGCAAAGTCCAGATAATCATACAGCATACCATACTCATGGCTGTCTTTTCCTTCCTGCTTCATGCGGTTCAGCACCTTTTCAGCTTCTTTGCGTGCTTCCTCATTCATGCCGGATTCCTGGATTTTCTTCTGGAAACGGCGCACATCAGAAATATTCTCCGGATGCATTTCGTCCAGCTGCTGCTGAAGAAATTCGATCTGCTTCCGGATAGCGGACTCCCGGTAAACTTTCTCATTGGAGTTCTTCTGCGCAGTCTCAGCTTCCTCACTGACACGGAAAATCTCCATCAGCTCATAGACAGCCTCTTCCATCAGATGCATGCGTTCTTTCCTGGAATCCACCTCGATCATATGGTATTTTTCTTCCCAGGAAAGGCTCATGTAACCAGCCAGGGCACTGACGGCTTCCGGATAGCTTTTCCAATGATAGATCATGCTGCGTACCCAGACGCCCCACTGAAAGCCTTTTGCAAAATCCATCAGTTCTTTCTTGATCTTATCAAATTTCTCCTTTTCTTCTTCCGGGGAGATATCCTGGATATCCGGAAGATCTACCGCTTCTGCCTGAACCATGCCGTCAGTATATTCTACACGAGTCACCTGCACTCTTTTTCTGGTAGTAATCTTGACGCTGCCTTCCTCGTCTATATTCTCAATGATTCCCATCACGCCCACCGGAAAAATATTTTCCATGGAAATTTCCTCTGGGGCTATTTCTTTCTTCTGTAAAACGAAGAGAATTTCTTCTCCGATATTCTGTTCTTTAATTCTGCCTTCCGGAAACATATCTTTTTTAAAGAAAAATGTAACTTCCGGTAAAAGAAGAAGTTCATAAACTGGTATTGTAATCATACATGTTTCCTCCTTGTATTGTTAGCACTCCTTTAATATGAGTGCCAGATTTATTCTATAGAAAATGGCGAACTCATATGAATTCGCCATCTGAATCTATGATAGTTCATTATAGCACTAAATTAAAATTTTGCAATAAGAATCGAACATTCTTTCTGGAACATGGTAGTTTTTTGAAACATTTATTTCGAAACGGGAGCTAATTTTGCATTCTGATCTGTTCCCCTTTTATGGGCGCATAGGTATAAAGCTTCTCACCTTCCAGGTCCGCCTTGTGCATATCCACAGCACTGATCTGGTGGTTGTCGTAAGTATTATAATAGTAAATTCCCTTATCCGTATTACAGCAGGAAGTATATAGCGTAATCTCATACTTGTCTTCTCCCAGCTTGCAGCAGCCCCTCTGCTGGTCTACGCTGCCAAGAATGTGGAAAAACTGGCTTACACTTTCTTCTTCTGAATCCCCGGACAGAGAATTCATTTTTACAAAGGCCACCCGCACAAATCTTGACTGGGAGGAGAGATCTCCCGGCAGTCCCATGCCACCCATTCCCCGGCTGTACTGATTCAGTTCCAGATTTTCTGAAAAAGTGTTACTGCGGTTTTCCACAGCCAGCTGCATATAATTGTTCAGATTAAACATCTGATAGTTAAAGGGCGGATTGTTTGTGAGGACACCTACTGGATTATCATATATTTTCATTCCCTCTTCCAACGACTCCAGGGTAATACATTCCTCTTTGTCCGCAATAATCCAGTGCAGCTGCGCAACTGGCAGATCAGGAAGAAATGGGGTGTCAATCAGGTTCATATTCTTAAGAAGCTGGCGTGCTTCTTTCACTGTAGCACATTTTCCCAGAATCCATGGGATCAGTTCGAACTGAGTGATATTGTCTTTCCCCTCTACAGGCTTCTTGTAGCTGGCATTTCCAACGAAATTAAGGCCGGCGATTCCAAGACCTTTCTCATTGACCGCATCATAATACAGAGGATAGTTCTCCATAACACATGCCATTCCGATCATGGCATAATGATTTTTCAGCTGACCGCCTTCTCTTAAGTCAAATACATAATTTCTAGGCGTGATCACTACCTGGTCTCCATAGGAAATCTCATAATCCAGAGTTCTTCCAAAATAGAAATCCTTTGTTTTATAGGTTGCTGCTGTACACATATTCTGTTCCTCCATTCATCAGAGACTGTTTAAAAGTCAGTTCTGTATTACTGTTCACTGGTAACGTTCTGTAATCTGCATATTCCAAAAAGTTCCCAAGGCGTTGTATTTTCCAGTCTGTCATGTTATTATTTATAAAAATTGTGCATGAACGGTTCATCATTAGTGTTATATATTGTAGCACAAACTGTGAAAATTTAAACTCTTTTTTCCCGATTTCACACTTTTTTAAGAAAGGAACTTACCATGAATAAATCTATTGCAGTCGCAGGTACCGGATATGTAGGGCTTTCTATTTCTGTACTGCTGGCTCAGCATAATCATGTTGTTGCAGTTGACATAATTCCGGAGAAGATTGCTTTGATAAACCAGAAGAAATCTCCAATCCAAGATGAATATATCGAAAAATACCTGTCGGAAAAGGAACTGGATCTTACGGCCACCTCAGACGGAGAATCCGCCTACGCAGAGGCTGATTTTGTGGTAGTGGCCACCCCCACCAACTATGACAGCAGGAAAAATCATTTCGACACTTCCGCTGTTGAAGCTGTACTAAGCCTGGTCACAAGGGTGAATCCTGCTGCCACAATTGTGATCAAATCTACGATTCCTGTAGGCTACACAGAATCTATCCGAAAGAAGCTTCACAATAACAATATTATTTTCAGCCCGGAATTTCTCCGAGAGTCCAAGGCCCTGTACGACAATCTTTACCCAAGCAGGATCATTGTCTCCTGTGATGAACACACCAGAGAAGCAGCTCATACTTTTGCAGCACTTCTTCAGGAGGGTGCTCTTAAAGAAAATATCGACACCTTGTTCATGGGATATACGGAAGCAGAAGCTGTAAAACTTTTTGCCAACACCTATCTGGCACTTCGTGTTTCCTATTTTAATGAGCTGGATACTTACGCGGAAATGAAGGGGCTGAACACCCGCGATATTATCAATGGAGTCTGTCTGGATCCCCGGATCGGAACTCATTACAATAATCCTTCCTTTGGCTACGGCGGCTACTGCCTGCCTAAGGACACCAAACAGCTTCTTGCCAATTACAACGACGTTCCTCAGAATATGATGTCCGCAATCGTGGAAAGCAACCGTACCCGAAAGGATTTTATTGCTGATCAGGTACTGCAAAAAGCCGGCTATTACAACTACAATGAGGACAACCTTTATCAGTCAAGCCTGGAAAAAGAAGTGGTTATCGGCGTCTACCGCCTCACTATGAAGAGTAATTCCGATAATTTCCGGCAAAGCAGCATTCAGGGGGTTATGAAACGGGTCACGGCAAAAGGCGCCACTGTCATCATCTATGAGCCCAATTTGGAAAACGGTTCCACATTTTTTGGCAGCAAGGTTGTAAATAATCTGGAAGAGTTTAAAGAAAAAAGCCTGTGTATTCTGGCGAACCGTTATGACAAGGTCCTGGACGATGTGAAGAAAAAGGTTTATACAAGGGATCTGTTTTCCAGGGATTAAGAAACGAAAGCGTGTCTAAAAAAGGCTTCCGCAAGATGTACATCACAATTTGTGGGAGATTTTGCCCGGATGAGGGCGCCGCAGCGGGCTGCGTAGGTCGAATTCGAGCAAAATATACCGCAATCTGCACCATACAAAAACAGGCAGGAAACATAGCGATCAAGAGAGCAATAGCTCCGTTTAATCACTGTGTTTCCTGCCTGTTGTCTATGAAATCCGTTTTTTATTCACCATACTGGCAATTGCTCTCTTTCAATTGCCGGATGACTTTATCCTGAAATAGTGATTATAAGCATCCAGCACATCCTTACGTCCTCTCACGCGAATGGGAACCCGTTCTCCATTTCGGAGTAAAAACTCCTCTTCTACATCTGTAATGTGATCCATATTTACCAGAAAGCTTTGGTGGCAACGCAAAAAACGGGGATCCTCTATCTTTTTCTCAAGATTCCCAAGTTTTTCCGCAGTTTCAAGCACCGAACCATCCAGCATATGTAAGGTTACTGTATGGCGGTCACTTTCCAGGTATAAAATTTCATCCACGAAAGGATAACGATACTGTCTTCTGCATTTCACTGAAATCCGCCTGCGAAGCTCAGACTTCAGCAGTCTGTTTAAAATTGCTGTGGTCTGCTTCTCTTCTGCAGGTTTCAGAAGATAGCCGGATGCTTCTACCTCATAACTTTCAAGCGCAAAATCAGGTGAAGCAGTCAGAAATACAATAGGCGCTTTTACTCCCAGGTCACGCAGCTTCCGTGCCGTGTCCATTCCATTCAGATCGCCCATATAAATATCAAGAAAAATCAGATCTGGCCATATATAGCCCTCTTCAATGTCTGCAAGGAGGCTCTCTCCAGATTCATATTCCTGGATCTGCGCCTCCCTGCCATTTGTCTGAAAGTACACCATCAACTGACGCTTCAGCACAAAACGCTCAACTTCCACGTCGTCACATATGGCAATTCTGTTTACCAAAGCTCTCCCAAAGCCTCCTTGTACTTGACTAGTTTATTATAACACAACGTTCCCTCTCGGGGAGAAATCTGCATAATCGTCACGTTTCAGAGCATAATCCTCAATTACCTGCACTCCCCACTTTGTGGGATCTTTCAAGGCTTGCAAAGATCCTTCACAACCTCTCCGGCAATGATCAGTCCTGCAACAGACGGCACAAATGCTACGCTTCCCGGAATATCACGACGCTCTGTACATTTGTGCTTGGCACCTGGCGGGCAGATACAGTGGGTTCTGCAGCTGATGGACATATCCTCTATCGGTCTTGTAGGGATTTCCTCGGAATAAACCACTTTCAGCTTACGGACGCCACGTTTCTTCAGTTCGCGGCGCATAACCTTGGCAAGAGGGCAGACCTTAGTCTTATAAATGTCCGCAACTTTAAACTGGCTTGCATCCAGTTTGTTTCCGGCACCCATAGAACTGATGATCGGAACCCCTTTCTCCTTCGCCTTCATGACAAGGGAGATTTTTGCAGTAACGGTATCTACTGCATCTACAATATAGTCGTAGTCTTCAAAGGGAAATTCCTCTGCATTTTCCGGCAGGAAAAAACAGTTATGGATCTCCACCTTCACGTCCGGATTGATTTCCAGCATACGCTCTTTCATAACATCCGTCTTGTATTTTCCCACTGTTTTTCGCGTTGCTATGATCTGGCGGTTCAGATTCGTAAGGCATACCTTGTCGTCATCGATCAGGTCAAAAGCACCTACCCCGCTTCTCACCAACGCCTCACACACATATCATTATCCACCCAAATCCCCCCCACCCCCGCCGATTCCAAATACTGCCACTCTGGCACCGGCAAGCTTCTTCATCCCCTCTTCTCCAAGAAGAAGCTGGGTTCTTGAAAACTGATTTAACATAAATTTTTCTCTCCTCAATGAAAGACAGGCAACAGACTTTCAAACAGACATTTCTCTTTCAATAAGAAAACTGCGGTCTGTTCTATCTTCACATAAAAAGCCTGGGAAGCTTATCCACCCAGACTTTTGTCCACATTACCTTTCGGAAATATTTTATAATGACTGTGTTTTTCTGTCAATTATTTTTTCGCCTACACATAAATAAATTACAGCGTTCCTGTTCACTCCGTTCGCAGTATCATTACAGCCATTTTTTCAAAACATCACTCAGCTTATTCATATCCAGCGGCTTTGCGATATGTCCGTTCATACCTGTATTTTTTGCCAGCTGTACATCTTCTGCAAAAGCATTGGCAGTCATGGCAACAATTGGCAGTTCTCCTTTTTCACCGGGGAGGCTTCTAATTGCTGCGGTTGCCTGATAACCATTCAGAACAGGCATTTGGATATCCATAAAAATAAGGTCATACCGGTCTTTTGGAGAAACCTCCACTTTTTCAACTGCAATTTTTCCATTTTCGGCTGTCTCAACTTCTGCCCCTGTCATCTGCAGGATTTCCACTGCAATTTCTCTGTTTAACTCATTATCCTCGACCAGCAGAATCCTTTTTCCTGTGTAATCTGCTTCTGACAGATTCTCCAGATAATTCCTTGCTGTTTTTTCTTTTTTGTCAGAAACAAACTGCCGCAGTGTAGCGGTCAGCCTGGAACGGAATAACGGTTTTGCAATAAAAGCATCTACACCTGCTGCCTTTGCATCTTCTTCAATCTCGCTGAACTCATAAGATGTCAGTACAATGATGGTAATCTCCTTCCCTATCCGTTTCCGAATCTGTCTGGCAGTT
>OGQN01002216.1_pt1 | contig 14200 bp, 15 predicted proteins | sample 1553231 | NCBI WGS metagenome assembly OGQN01 (sample SAMEA2579950, study PRJEB22360) | human gut metagenome | biome: human gut; feature: human-associated habitat; material: faeces | place: Denmark | collected 2008/2010 | reverse complement strand
CGTGACGCCGGAAGAAGTGCAGTACATTAATGCACACGGAACCAGCACGCACCACAATGATCTGTTTGAAACCTATGCGATCAAGAAAGCATTCGGCGATGCGGCAAAGGATGTGGTTGTGAATTCAACGAAATCCATGATCGGTCATCTTCTTGGTGCGGCAGGTGCGGTAGAGTGTATCGTTACTGTAAAATCTATTCAGGATGGATTTATCCATCAGACCGTTGGAACAAGGGAATGTGATGAAGAATGTGATCTGAACTATGCAGTTGGCGCACCGGTCGAAAAAGAGATCAAATGTGCGCTCACCAATTCCCTTGGATTTGGCGGACACAATGCAACCCTTCTTTTGAAGAAGTATGAAGGATAGAGGTAGAAGGATGGAATTAGAAAATCTGGTAAAACTGATTCAGACCGTTTCAGATTCGGACCTGACAGGATTTCAGTATGAAGAAAACGGTGTGAAATTGAAAATACAGAAAGAAAAAGAACAGATGGTTGTCAGTACAGGGGCAGCACAGCTGACGACAGTACAAAACGTGTCAGGAGCGCAGAGTAATGCAGTATCGGCACTGAAGTCGGAGGATGGACCGAAAAAAGGAAAAGAAGCAGAAGGGCAGCTGATCAAATCCCCTCTGGTTGGAACCTTTTATGCAGCACCGTCGGAAGAGGCAGCACCATTTGTGGCAGTTGGCGATCATGTGTCAAAAGGACAGACGGTTGCCATCGTAGAGGCGATGAAGCTGATGAATGATATTGAGTGTGATTTTGACGGTGTGATATCGGAAGTACTCGTGAAAAATGGAGAAACTGTGGAATACGGACAGCCATTATTCCGAATCGCATAGCTGGATGGAGGGCGAAAAGCATGAAACATTTGGGAATCAAGGAAATTCAGAAAATCATTCCGCACAGACATCCGTTTTTGCTGGTAGATTATATCGAAGATTACGAGCCGGGGGAATATGCAGTTGGCTATAAATGTGTGACTTACAGAGAGGACTTTTTTGCCGGACATTTTCCACAGGAGCCGGTGATGCCGGGAGTGCTGATCGTAGAAGCACTGGCGCAGGTCGGTGCAGTAGCGGTTCTGATGCAGGAAGAAAATAAAGGAAAGCTCGGTTATTTTGGTGGGATTAAGAACTGCAAGTTCCGCAGAAAAGTTGTTCCGGGTGACAAGTTAAAACTGGAAGCAAAAATTATTCGTCAGAAGGGACCACTGGTAATCGGAGAAGCTGTTGCATCAGTGGATGGAGAAGTTGCAGTAAAGGCAGAGTTGTCTCTGATGATCGGGAAGGCGGAAACAGATGATTAAGAAAGTATTGATCGCAAACCGTGGAGAGATCGCAGTTCGGATCATCCGTGCCTGCCGGGAAATGGGGATCGAGACGGTTGCAGTTTATTCAGAAGCAGATAAAGAAGCATTGCATACACAGCTTGCAGATGAAGCAATCTGTATCGGACCTGCACCATCTTCGGAAAGCTATCTGAATATGGAACAGATCATCAGCGCGACCATCGTGTCGGGAGCAGATGCGATCCATCCGGGATTTGGTTTCCTTTCTGAAAATACGAAATTTGCAGAGCTTTGTGAGAAGTGCAACATCATTTTTATTGGACCGGATTCGAAAGTGATCAGCAGGCTTGGAAATAAATCCGAGGCGAGAAATACCATGGCAAATGCCGGGGTTCCGATCATTCCGGGAAGCCGGGAAGCGATTTATGATGCAGCAAAAGGAAAAGAAGTTGCAAGAGAGATCGGCTATCCGGTGATCGTAAAGGCGGCTCTCGGCGGAGGCGGAAAAGGAATGCGTGTGGCGGAAAATGAAGCCGGATTTGACATGGCATTCCGTACTGCACAGAAAGAGACCAAGGCAGCTTTTGGAGATGACACTATGTACATCGAGCATTTTGTGCAGCATCCGAAACACATTGAATTTCAGATCATGGCGGATAAGTATGGAAATGTGGTGCATTTAGGAGAACGGGACTGTTCGGTGCAGAGAAATCATCAGAAGATGATTGAAGAATCCCCATGTGCCGTGATTTCGGATGAGCTTCGCCGGAGAATGGGCGAAGCAGCGGTAAAAGCGGCAAAGGCAGCGCATTACGAAAATGCAGGAACCATTGAATTTCTGCTGGAAAAGAGTGGAAAATTTTATTTTATGGAAATGAATACCAGAATCCAGGTGGAGCATCCGGTCACAGAATGGGTGACGGGGATCGATCTGATCAAGGAACAGATCCGGATCGCAGACGGTCAGCGGCTTTCCTTTACGCAGGAAGATGTAAAACTGACCGGTCATGCCATTGAGTGCAGGATCAATGCGGAAAATCCGGAAAAGAATTTCCGTCCGTGTCCGGGAACGATCACCGATATGTACCTTCCGGGAGGAAAGGGTGTGCGGATTGATTCAGCAATTTACAGTGGATACACAGTACCGCCATATTATGATAATATGCTGGCAAAGCTGATCGTATTTGCAAAGAATCGTACTGAAGCGATCCGGAAGATGCAGAGTGCACTTGGTGAGGTAATTATAGAAGGCATTGATACCAATGTGGATTATCAATATGATATTTTGCATGATCCAAAGTATCAGGCAGGAGATTTTGATATTGAATTTATTGCCGAAAAAGAAGCAAAGAATCGGCAAGGTTAGCTCTACAAAAGCGGAGGTAAAGCAATTTGAAACTGTCAAATATGTTCAAGAAAACAAGCAGAAGAGGGTATATATCTCTTGGCGAAGGAAAGCCTGCCCATATGGCACCGGAAGTTCCGGAGGGACTTCTGAAAAAATGTAACGTTTGCAAATCTGCCATTCTGACAGAAGATGTGAAGAATGGATATTATATTTGTCCAAAATGTCAGAATTATTTCCGTGTGCATGCGATGCACCGGATTGAAATGGTAGCAGATGCGGGCACCTTTGAAGAGTGGGACAAGGGACTGACTTCAGGAAATCCGCTGCATTATAAAGGCTATGAAGAAAAGGTAGAAGCACTGCAGGAAAAGACCGGGCTTGATGAGGCGGTTGTAACCGGAAAAGCAAGGATCGCGGGAAATGAAGTAGTTCTTGCAGTCTGTGACGGGCGGTTTATGATGGCGAGCATGGGAAAGGTGGTCGGCGAAAAGATTACCCGTGCAGTAGAAAAGGCAACCAGTGAGAGGATTCCGATTATTATATTTGCCTGTTCAGGAGGCGCCAGAATGCAGGAGGGGATCCACTCTCTGATGCAGATGGCAAAGACTTCAGCGGCACTGAAAAGACACCATGATGCAGGCTGTTTATATGTAAGTGTGCTGACCGATCCGACAACCGGCGGAGTAACGGCAAGTTTTGCCATGCTTGGAGATATCATTCTTGCCGAGCCGGGGGCGCTGATCGGTTTTGCGGGTCCGCGTGTGATTGAACAGACCATAGGGCAGAAGCTTCCGAAAGGATTCCAGAGGGCAGAATTTCTTCAGGAGCACGGATTTGTGGATCAGATTGTGGAGCGTCCGCGTCTTAGGGAGACACTGGCGGAAATTGTAGCAATGCATAAGCAGGGTACATACGATTTGCCAGAAGTAGAAGAAAAGGAAACACAGGCGGTACAGAGGAATCTGACACCATGGGAACGGGTGCAGTTATCCAGAGACAAGGCTCGTCCGGTCGGTGCGGAGTACATTGAAGAATTATTTACAGATTTTATGGAATTTCATGGAGACCGTTATTACCAGGATGATAAGGCGATCATTGGCGGGATTGCAAGATTTCACGGAATGCCGGTGACGGTGATCGCGCAGGCAAAGGGTCGCACGACAAAAGAAAATATCGAGCGTAACTTTGGAATGCCGTCACCGGACGGATACCGCAAAGCCCTTCGTCTGATGAAACAGGCAGAGAAATTTAACCGTCCGGTCATCTGTTTTGTAGATACGCCGGGAGCGTTCTGCGGGCTGGAAGCAGAAGAGAGAGGACAGGGTGAGGCAATCGCAAGAAATTTATTTGAGATGTCAAATCTTCAGGTTCCGATCCTGTCAGTTGTGATCGGAGAAGGTGGAAGCGGGGGAGCTCTTGCGATGGCAACTTCAGATGAAGTGTGGCTTCTTGAAAATTCGATTTACTCCATTCTTTCGCCGGAAGGATTTGCAAGTATCCTGTGGAAGGACAGCAGCCGCGCAAAAGAGGCGGCAGGTGTGATGAGGCTGACAGCAGATCATCTCCTGAAAGCCGGTATCGTAGAACGGGTGATTCCGGAGCCGGAAAACTTCAATCTGGAAACATTTACAGAAGTGACAGATCTGATGGATGATTATATCAGTATTTTTTTGAAAAAATATGGTGCAATGACAAAGGAAGAACTTACCGAAAAGCGGTATGACAGATTCCGCAGGATGTAGTAGAAAGAGGAGAAGAAAAATGAAAGGATTACCGGAACTTGTGATTGGTGATTTGAAAGTAAAAAGACCGGTCATTCAAGGGGGAATGGGAGTCGGTGTGAGCCTTGGGCAGCTTGCCGGAGCGGTTGCAAAAGAAGGTGGAGTCGGGATCATCTCAACCGCACAGATCGGATTTCGTGAACCGGATTTTGAAACGAATACAAGGGCGGCAAATATCCGTGCAATTGGATCTGAATTTCAAAGAGCAAGAGAGACGGCTCCGGATGGCGTGATCGGATTTAATATCATGGTTGCACTGAAAGATTATGACGAGCATGTGAAAGCAGCAGTGGACGCCGGAGCAGATCTGATCGTATCCGGGGCAGGGCTTCCAATCGAGCTGCCGGGACTTGTGGAGGGCAGCAGTACCAAGATCGCTCCGATCGTATCGACTGAAAAATCGGCGAAAGTTATCTTAAAATACTGGGATAAAAAATTTTCCAGAACCGCAGACCTGATTGTGATCGAGGGCCCTAAAGCCGGAGGACATCTGGGGTTTGACCGGGAGCAGCTGGAAACTTACACACAGGAAAGCTATGATAATGAAATCGAGAGGATCATGGCAGTGGTCAGAAAGTACGCCCAAAAATATCAGGTGCATATCCCGGTGGCAGTAGCCGGAGGAATTTCGGATAAAGATGCGGCAGAGCATGCCTTTTCATTAGGAGCAGATGCAGTCCAGGCGGCAACAAGATTTGTCACGACATGGGAGTGCGATGCGGATCTCAGTTACAAGCAGAGTTATCTGAATGCGAAGAAAGAGGATGTCATTCTGGTGAAAAGTCCGGTTGGAATGCCGGGAAGGGCAATTAAGAATCCATTTATCAGTCATGTAATGGCAGGAGAGAGGGTGAAGCCTAAGAGATGTCTTGGGTGTCTGAAAAACTGTAACCCGGCGGAAGTGCCATACTGTATCACGGAAGCGCTGATCAAAGCGGCAAAAGGTGAGATTGGAGAGGCACTTCTGTTCTGCGGAGCGGATGTGTGGAAAGCAGAAAAAATAGAAACTGTGAAAGAAGTGATTGATTCTTTGTTAGGTGACTGTGTATAATTGAACTAGAAAAAGACACAGCAAGGAGAAGAAGGGAAATTGGACGCATACGAAAGCATCAATAAGATATTGGTACATCTTTTTAATGATATATGGGAATTAGAAGAAAAGGCAGTGATCATAGAAGAATTCAAGGATCTGACGAATAACGATATGCATATTATTGAAGCAATCGGACTTGGGACCGGGAATAATATGTCCACGATCGCGAAGAAGCTCGGAATCACGGTCGGATCACTGACAACTTCGATGAACAGTCTGGTCAATAAAAAGTATGCAGTCCGCCACCGGAGCGAAGAAGACCGGAGGATCGTCAATATCCAGCTGACGGAAAAAGGGGAGAAGGCATATCATCATCATGCGAATTTTCATAAGAAGATGGTAGAAGCTGTTGTTGAGACGCTGGATGAAGAAGAGATTCCGGTTCTGACAAAGGCACTGGACAATCTGTATCAGTTTTTTAAGACGTATAACGGTTAAAATGAAAAATCCTCTGTCACTCTTTCATTAGAAAGGGCAGGCAGAGGATTTTTGGATTCTCCGGCTATACATGGATCCGGTCTAATACTTCTCCGATCGGCTCATGGATCGTCAGAGTTGCGCCTACATCACGGGCAGTTGCATCCTTGTTGATGAGTACCAGATATTTGCCGTGGAAATAATCGATAAATCCGGCAGCAGGGTAGACTACAAGAGAAGTACCGCCGATGATCAGCATATCTGCTTCTGAGATGGCGCGGATACTTTTCTGGATAATCTGATTATCCAGTCCTTCTTCGTAGAGAACTACATCCGGGCGGATAGTTCCGCCGCAGTCGCAGGTTGGGATTCCTTTCGATTCTTTTACAAAACGTGCACTGTACTGCTTTTTGCAACGCATGCAGTAATTGCGGTGGATACTTCCATGAAGCTCCAGTACATTTTTGCTTCCGGCAGCCTGGTGGAGTCCGTCGATATTCTGTGTGATAACGGCGGTCAGCTTTCCGGCGGCTTCCAGCTCGGCAAGCTTCAGATGTGCTTTATTTGGCTTCGCATCAAGGAACATCATTTTCTCTTTATAAAAATCATAAAATTCTTCCGTATGCTGCATGAAAAAGCTGTGGCTTACAATCTGCTCCGGTGAGTAGCGGTACTTTTGTTTGTAGAGTCCGTCTGCACTCCTGAAGTCCGGAATATTACTCTCGGTAGAGACGCCGGCACCGCCGAAAAAGACGATTCGGTTGCTCTCGTTAATCATGTCCTGTAACTGTCTGATCTTGTCCATAATTTGATAACCTCTTTTCCTGGAAAATCAAAATCTGTCTTTTTAATCACAGTATACCAAATGAAACGAAAAAAGAGAATAAAATAAAAAAATTCCTTGTCCCAAAAACGTGCACCGAGTATACTATAAAGTATTGGATTGTGGAAAATTGGGGAAATCTGCAGACAAAATACATATGTCAAGGAGAGCGTAATATGAAAATGTCAAATATGAGGAATCTGTGTCTGATTTTATTGGGGAATACAGTATATGCACTTGCAATTGTAATGTTTATCCTGCCGAATGATATCATTACCGGAGGGACCACGGGGCTTGGAATTGCCGTGAATCATTATTTTGGATTACAGATCCATACATTTGTACTGATCTTCAACACACTGATGTTTCTTCTGGGGACTGCAGTGCTTGGTATGAAATTTGCACTTACTACACTGGTCAGTACGTTTTATTATCCGATCATTCTGGGAATACTGGAGAATGTTCCGGTATTACAGAACGTCACAGACGATAAGATGCTTTCAACGATCTGTGGAGGTCTGATGATCGGACTTGGAATCGGAGTTGTTATAAGATGCGGAGCATCAACAGGAGGTATGGATATCCCGCCGCTGGTACTGAATAAGAAATTCGGGCTTCCGGTATCTGTTATGCTCTATGTATTTGATTTTGCGATTCTGATTTTCCAGATGGTATTTACCAATAAAGAAGAGATCATCTATGGTATCCTTCTGGTATTGATTTACACGGTGATGCTGGATAAAGTGCTTCTGATGGGATCGACCAGAACACAGGTCAAGATCATTTCCGGAGAGTATGAGAAGCTGAACCATCTGATCCAGGAGAAGCTTGACCGAGGAACTACACTGGTCTACACGCAGACCGGTTATTTGAGAAAGGATCAGCCGATGATCCTTACCGTTGTGTCTAACCGTGAACTGATGCGGCTGAACCAGATCGTGCAGGAGACAGATCCGCAGGCATTTATGATCATTGGCAATGTAAATGAGGTCAGAGGACGGGGATTTTCAACACAGAAAGTATATAAAAACGAAGTGGGCATGAATGAATAAACAAGAGCTTGAGAATGAGGAAGTAAGACAGGAAGAGAAAAAAACAAAGAAGAAAAAGGTCCGGAAAAAGAAGACCATGTTTGGACATATCCGCAGTATCATCAGTATTCTTCTGGTTGTGGGAATCATCGGAGGAAGCTACTGGTATTATGCATTCCAGTACAGAGCCGAGGTGGAGCCGGAGACAAACCGGAAGGTGACGAATACGGATTCCGTTTACACGATGGAGCAGTATCTGAAAACGCTGAAGCGCAACCAGACTGTTTATAAGTACGCGTGCGATGAAGCCGAAGTGGACAATGACTATGGGACTTATGTTGTGCCTGGACTGAAGTCAACAAGGACGTTGAAAGTAAAAGGGGACGGAGAAGCAGAAGTCTGCACATCCATGACACCACAGGGACTTGCATTTACAGAGGATTATATTCTGGTCAGTGCTTATTGTAAGACAAAGGCACATGATTCGGTGATCTATGTGATCGACAAAGAAAGCAGACGGTTTGTGAAAGAGATTGTGCTGAACACCAAAGCCCATGTGGGCGGAATGGCATACGATACGATGAACCAGATCCTGTGGGTGACAGGACAGGGTTCCACCTGGGCGCAGGCAAATGCGATCACACTGTCTCATCTGGAAAATTATTCCTTTGATGACGGATATCATCCGATTGAATTCGATATGTCTTACAACCTTTATAAGATCAAGCGGGCGTCATTTATGACGTATCATGACGGCGCATTGTTTGTCGGATTCTTTACACAGGATAATGCCAGTGTCATTGAAAAATATCTGATCAATGCAGACGGCACCCTGTATGAAAAAGAAGACATGAACCTGAAACGGACGGTCGGCGTGACGGAGCCGGTTGCCTATGCGGTCAGTATGCAGGTAATTTCCGGTAAGGTGCAGGGAATGGCATTTTACAACAATAAGATCCTGCTTACCAGATCCTGGGGGATCCTGCCATCGGAGGTACAGATCTTCAACTATTCCAGATATGGAATCTTGTCAACCTCCGAAGCTTATAAGACGATCAAGTTTCCGGAGAGGCTGGAACAGATCTATCAGGACGGTGGCAGCATTTATGCACTTTTCGAGTCGGGGGCTTATGCCTACCGGATGTCATCCATTAACCGAATTGACCGTGTTGTGAAGCTGAAAGGAAGCAAACTGGTAAAATAAAGACTGAAATCCATGAAATCTGCTTGAATCGGAAGTAGATTTATGGTAAAATACATGAGTGGTTTAACCATCAGGAGGTGTGATTAGTAATGGAAATTTTAAAAACAGTACTTTTAATTTTATTTGCAATAGATTGTATCGCATTGACAGTAATCGTATTGATGCAGGAAGGTAAGTCAGCAGGTCTTGGAACAATCGCAGGTATGGCAGATTCTTATTGGGGACAGAACAAAGGACGTTCTATGGAAGGCGCACTTGTTAAGTCTACCAAGTTTTTAGCAATTCTGTTTATTGTACTTGCAGCAGTCCTGAATCTGAAAGTTTTTGCATAACGAATGATTGAAAGAAGATGAGGAACACTCTATAGTATCTATAGGGTGTTCCTTTTTTGACAGGAGAAGAGATGGACGAATTATTTGAAAAAAGAAAGAAAATTATTTATGAATTTATCTGTGACGAATTTTATGTGCCGATGAAGCTGAAAGAGTTGTCGATGCTGCTTCAGGTCCCGAAAGATCAGAAAGGGGAACTCAAAGCTGTCATGGACAGCCTGGAAAAAGAAGGCAAGGTACATGTCACACAGAAAGGAAAATACATCAAAGGTGAGGCAAAGCAGCTGCGTGGAATGTTCCAGGCAAACGCGAGAGGCTTCGGCTTTGTCACTGTGGAAGGTGAGAGCGAAGATATCTTTATCTCAGAAGATGATATGAACGGTGCCATGCAGGGAGATGAGGTAGAGGTTGTCATCACCAAAGCACCGGAAGGAAAGCGAAGAGAAGGAAAGATCACGAAAATCGTACAGAGGGGAACCCAGCGGATCGTCGGCTATTATCAGAGCCGGAAGAATTTCGGATTCGTTGTGCCGGATAATGAGCGTTTCCTGCAGGATATCTTCGTACCGGCAGAGCGCTCTAAAGGAGCTGTGACCGGGCATAAGGTTGTGGTAGAGCTGACCTCTTATGGGGAGAATGGAAAGAAGCCGGAAGGAAAGATCGTAGAGATCCTGGGGCATGTGACCGATCCGGGAGTTGATATTTTGTCGATTGTCAAAGGATATGATCTGCCAACCGAATTTCCGGAGAAGGTACTGAATCAGGCAGAGCGTGTGGCAAAGGCAGTGACGACCGCTGATATGGCAGGACGTAAGGACGTGCGGAGCTGGCAGACCGTGACGATCGATGGCGAGGATGCGAAGGATCTGGATGATGCGATCACTCTGACAAAAGAGGGAGACCGTTATATTCTGGGCGTGCATATCGCTGATGTGACCAATTATGTGCAGGAGAACAGCGCTCTTGACCGGGAAGCACTGAAAAGAGGTACCAGTGTCTATCTGGCAGACCGTGTGATCCCGATGCTGCCAAGAGTTCTGTCTAATGGAATGTGTTCATTAAACGCAGGTGAGGACCGGCTGGCACTGAGCTGTATCATGACTATTGATGCGAAGGGAAATGTAGTCGATCACCAGATTGCAGAAACTGTGGTAAATGTGGATGAACGCATGAGCTATACCAGTGTGAAAAAGATTCTTGAGGATCGGGATGAGGCAGAATGCGAACGATATCATGATCTAATCCCGATGTTTGAACTGATGAAAGAACTGTCACACATTTTGAGAGAAAGACGCCACAGAAGAGGGGCAATCGACTTTGATTTTCCGGAGGCAAAGATTATTTTAAATGAAAGCGGTGAGCCGGTGGATATTAAGGCTTACGACCGCAACGTGGCAACGAAGATCATCGAGGATTTTATGCTTGTTGCAAATGAGACGGTTGCAGAGGATTATTTCTGGCAGGAGATTCCATTCTTATACCGTGTGCATGAAACACCGGATGAGGATAAGATGAAGAAACTTGTGACATTTTTGCAGAATTTCGGATATACCATGCATATGCAGGGAGGACAGGAGATCCGTCCAAAGGAAGTCCAGAAACTTCTGGATAAGATCGAGGGGACTCCGGAAGAAGCCATGATCTCAAGGCTTGCACTCCGTTCGATGAAGCAGGCGAGATATTCGCCGGATAATGACGGACATTTCGGACTTGCGACCCAGTATTATACGCATTTTACTTCACCGATCCGGCGCTATCCGGATCTGCAGATCCACCGGATCATCAAAGATAATCTTCGAGGCAGGATGAACGATGCAAAGAGGCATCATTATGAAAAAATCCTGCCGGAGGTGGCGATGGAGACAAGCTCCTTAGAGCGCCGTGCGGATGAGGCAGAGAGAGAGACGCTGAAGCTGAAGAAGGTACAGTATATGCGGAATTTCTTCGGACAGGAATTTGAAGGAGTTATTTCGGGTATCACGAAGTGGGGAATCTATGTAGAGCTTCCGAATACCGTAGAAGGTCTGGTGCATGTTACCAATATGACGGACGATCATTATGACTACGACGAAGAGCATTATCAGATGATCGGTTCACATATCAGAAAGACCTACAAGCTGGGGCAGAAGGTGCGTGTGAAGATGATTGATTGTGATGAGATATCAAGAACCATTGATTTTAGACTTGTAAAGGAAAGAAAAGAGGAGAGAGAAGATGGCTAAGGCAAAAGCGCAGGGCAAGATGATTGCGAACAATAAAAAGGCGTATCATGACTATTTTATCCTGGATACTTATGAGGCGGGAATTGCACTTGCAGGTACGGAAGTAAAATCCCTCCGTATGGGAAAATGCAGCATCAAAGAATCCTTTATCCGTATTGAGGATGGGGAAGTGTTCATCTATGGAATGCATATCAGCCCATATCTTCAATAAAGATCCTCTGCGTGTGAGAAAGCTCCTTCTTCACAAATCGGAGATCAACAAACTGATCGGTAAGACCAAGGAAAAAGGAATGGCGATCGTGCCACTGAAGGTGTATTTCAGCAAGAGTCTTGTCAAAGTAGAGATCGGACTGGCAAAAGGTAAAAAACTATACGATAAGCGTGATGATATCGCGAAAAAAGACCAGAAGCGTGAGGCAGAAAGAGAATTCAAGATCCGTAATTTCGGATAAAACAAAACTGTCCCCTTGAAAAAAGTGAAAATTGTATATTTTTACAGAGACAGTGACGCGGTACAATGTTCAATAACCTGATGAATCAATGTACTATAGTGTTTCACAAGGAATAAGAAAGGATGGGACAGACTATGAAAACAAATTCAACCGTTATGAAAATTGCACAGACAGCGCTGTTTGCTGCACTTTGCTACGTAATCTTTACGTATCTGCAGATTAAAATACCGATGCCGGGAGGAGATGCAACATCAATCCACCTTGGAAATGCGTTCTGTGTGCTTGCTGCACTTCTTTTGGGCGGCTGGTACGGCGGACTTGCAGGAGCGATCGGAATGGGAATCGCGGATGTGATGGATCCGATCTATATTACCGGAGCACCGAAGACATTTATCTTGAAGCTCTGCATCGGACTGATCACAGGACTTGTAGCGCATAAGATCGCAAAGATCAATGAAAGTACCGATAAGAAATACATTTTCAAATGGAGCCTGCTGGCATCTGTAGCCGGACTTGCATTTAATGTCATTGCAGATCCGATCGTCGGATACTTTTACAAACAGTACATTCTGGGACAGCCGCAGCAGATGGCAGAGGTTCTTGCAAAATGGAGCGCAGCTGCTACCTTTGTAAATGCAATCCTTTCTACAATTGTTGTAGTGATCATCTACAATGCACTGCGACCGGTACTTGCAAAGAGCGGAATGCTGGAAGTGGGGAAGACAAAAGAAGCGTAAAATGACAGATTGAGTAAATTATATGCGGAGATGCCTTGACATGAGCCTGGATGTCCGCATATAATATATAGAGCAAATGGGAGGGCAGAAGGTTGACTTCTGAACGGATCTTGTTTGCAGAAGCGTATTTTTGATGATACGGCTTCCAAGAACCAGGGCTTGTACTGGTTTCGACGGGGGCACGGAAGTCAAGGAAGCCATCCGTAGCGGGACACTACGTTAAAAGTTCCAACTAAATATAAACGCAGACGAAAATTTAGCGTACGCTGCCTAGTTGCAGCAGTCGGCCTTGAGTCTCTCATCGCTTAAGTAACCGGCTTCGACCAGATGAGGCACTTCGTTTCCAAAGCTTTGAGGGAATGGAAGAATTTATGAAGCTACTAAAGTAAGCAGCCTGTTGTTCGGCGGCTTATGGAGGGAATGTCAAAAGAATGACTGTGATGGGAGATGCCTTTATGGAAGAGCTTTCGGACAGGGGTTCGATTCCCCTCAGGTCCATACCTGTAAAACCGCTGAAAATGAGATGATTCAGCGGTTTTTGAATATGATGAGTCAAAATGAGGAGAGAGCTTTTTGCTCTCTCCTCATTTATCATATACTCTGCATTTAACAATATCGGTCTCTCTTTTTCTGCAACTGATTTTCCAATGGAACGATGTTTACATATTCGGCATGATTCTCTTCGATGCATGTCCTGACGGCATCAATGTCATCCGGATGGATCAGAAGCGCCATTCCGCAGGCAGCTTTGCCGTCAGTGTCACGCGGGGCAGGTGCAATACGGTTAGGAAGGCCTTGCTTATCCAGAAGCTCATGGAGCATCATGCCCTGTGTGTGATTGTCAAAGAGAATATAATAGCGGATATGTTTATTTTTTTCTTCCATTTTACTGATTCAGCATCTCCACAAATGCTCCGATTCTTGTACGAAGCTGTTCAGCATCTTTATCGGTGTAATCTGTTTCCAGAGAGAGTACCGGAATATTTTTCGCCTTCAGTGCTTCAGAAACTGCAAGCTTTTCTGTGTCGTACAGGCAGCAGAACATCAGACTGCAGTCGATGACGCCGTCCACCTGATATTCGTCGACCATACGGAGAATATCGTCGATACGTCCTGTATTTGGTGTGAAGCATGCACAGTTTGTCTTCATGTAACGTTTGGACAGATTCATGAACTGTTCATCCAGTGTTTCACCGGATTCGTCTACAAGATTTTCAAAATATCTTGTTCCTGTACACATCTCTTCGCAGACAACAGCAGCGCCGCTTGTCTCGATGATGTTATGTAATTTCCAGTTCGGAACTGCAAGAGGCGTTCCTGTAATCAGGATACGTTTTGTGCCTTCTGGTACAACAGATACACCATCCTTGATTCGTTGTTCCAGTTCGTCAGCCAGACGGTTACACATCTGGGCGCAGCGTACCGGATCATCGAAGAAGGAAATCTGGGTCATGAGCAGAGCA
>OGQN01002214.1_pt1 | contig 14216 bp, 9 predicted proteins | sample 1553231 | NCBI WGS metagenome assembly OGQN01 (sample SAMEA2579950, study PRJEB22360) | human gut metagenome | biome: human gut; feature: human-associated habitat; material: faeces | place: Denmark | collected 2008/2010 | reverse complement strand
CCGGCTTCGAGCTGACGCGCGGCGCCCTGGGGGCCTTCCGACGCCCGGCCCTGCCCGCCGTGGCCGATGTGCTGCGCGGCGCGCGCCTGGTGGCCGTGCTCGAGGACATCACGAACCACACCAACGTCGGGGCCATCTTCCGCAGCGCTGCGGCCTTGGGCGTGGACGCCGTGCTCGCAAGTCCCGCCTGCTACGACCCGCTGTACCGCCGGGCCGTGCGCGTATCCATGGGAACGGTCTTCCAAGTTCCCTGGACCCGCATCAGCGATGAGGACGTGCCGAACCGTCCCGGCTGCGGCACCTGGAGCGTACGAGGCATCCCCGAGTTGCACGAGCACGGCTTCATCTGCGCCGCCATGGCGCTCTCCGAAGAATCCGTGACCCCCGACGAGCTGAACGCGCGCCTGACCGAGCGCGAGGCCACCGGCGGCGCGCCCGCGAAGCTGGCGCTGCTGTTCGGCACCGAGGGCGAGGGGCTCTCCCCCGCCACCATTGCGCGGTGCGATTACACCGTGCGCATCCCCATGGCTCACGGCGTCGATTCCCTGAACGTCGCCGCTTCCAGCGCCGTGGCCTTCTACGCCTTCCGGCAGCTGAGCCAGCTAGGGAGGTAGGGCACAATGAGATCCTTCAATCCCCGTTCCGCGGCCCCCGTTCAAGACAACACAGGGAAAGCAAGCGCCCCCATCGCCCAAAACGATTCGCAGCTGAACAGCGACCCCACCGACCAGAGCGCGACAAACAGGAAGATCGGCAAGGACAGCGCAAGTCTGCAAAAAGTGCCGCGAAGGGTCACCGTGGCTACCTGGGTCGTGCGCCTCTGTTTCGCCTTCGTGTTCGTCGTGAACGTGCAGTGCGCCCTGGGGTTCGCGCTCACACCTGAAGCCTACATGGGCGCCTACGAGCTCGCCGGCGTTCCGGGGCGCGTGGCCACCCAGGGCATCGGCATCGCCTTCCTCATGTGGAACTGCACCTACCCGCCGGTCATCTGGCAACCATGCCGCCATCGCGCCTTGGCCGGCGTCGTGCTGGCTCAACAAATCGTGGGGCTAGTCGGTGAGTCGCTCATCCGCGCCACCCTGCCCGTCGGCCACGATCTCCTCGCCAGCAGCGTCGACCTGTTCATCACCTTCGACGCCGCGGGCCTGCTTCTGATGAGCGCCTCGTGGGGATTCTTGCTTCTGCTTGAAAGGCGCGTAAAACAATCTGCCCTCCGGCAAAAGATCGAAATTTCGAGTTGTTAGACATTCGGAAAGCGCCTTCGACCCATTTCCTTCGCCTTACCTGCCCAATGCCCGATAAAATCAACGTTATTCGCTAAAATGGAGCCTTGTTCGGATGGTGCGGCGCTAAGGTACTCCGCAAGCCGAACCCTCGACATCTAACAACTCGAAATTCTTGCTCCGAAACCGGGAAAGGATCGCGCGAAGGCGATCCTTTCCAAGAGAGAGGAGGGAGTCTCGAGTTGTTTCAGTTCAGCGGCGCCGAGCATCGACCTCGCTACTTCATCAGCTCGCTCACGGCCTGGGCGAAGGCGAGCGGGTTGTCGGGCATGACGCCTTCCACGAGGAGCGCCTGGTCGAACAGGATGCCGGCGTAGGTGCGCACCTTGTCGTCGTCGCCGGCCTCATGGGCCGCGCGCAGGGCCTCGAACACCGGGTGCTTGGCGTTCATCTCCAGCACGAGGTGCAAATCGGGCAGCCCCTCGGCACCAGGCTGGCTCTTCAGCACCTGCACCATGGCCAGCGACACGCCGCCCTCACTTGTGACCACGGCCGGCGCATCGGTAAGGCGAGTGGAAACGACAACGCGCTCCACCTTTTCGCCCAGCGCCTCGCGCATCACGTCGAAGAGCTCGGCGTTGGACTCGGTGGCCTCCTCGGCCTCCTTCTTCTCCTCATCGGTGGTAAGTCCCAAGTCCTCGGAGCCCACGTTCTTGATGAAGTAGGGCTGCTTGTTCTCCTCGTCGCCATCCACCGCGTGCTCACCGTAGGTGCCCATGGCCATCATGCAGAACTCGTCCACGTCCTGGTCGCACAGCAGCACGTCGTAGCCCTTGGCCAAAACCGTGGTCACGAGCGGCATGGCGGCCAAACGCTCCAGCGAATCGCCCGCGGCGTAGAAGATGGAATCGGCGCCGGCGGGAGCCGCGGCCAAATACTCGTCCAGAGTGATCATCTTCTGCTGCTTGGCGGAGTAGAACAGAAGCAGATCGCCGAGCGTGTCCTTGGCCATGCCGTAGCTCTGGTAGATACCGAACTTCAGCGTGCGGCCGAACTGCCCGAAGAACTTCTCGTAGGCCTCGCGGTCATCGTCGCGCATATTGGCCAGGTCGGCCTTGATCTTCTTCTCGAGGCGGCGGGCGATGGCGCGCAATTGTCCGTTGTGCTGCAGCGTCTCGCGGGAGATGTTCAGCGTGAGGTCGGAGGAGTCAACCACGCCGCGCACGAAGCCGAAGTAGTCGGGCAGAAGCTCCTCGCACTTGTCCATGATGAGCACGTTGGAGGAGTACAGGGCAAGCCCGCGCTTGTAGTCCTTCGAATACATATCCCACGGCGCGCGGCTCGGCACGAACATGAGGGCGTCGTAGTTGAGCGACCCTTCCGCGTGCACGGAAATAGTACGGGCCGGGTTTTCGAAATCGTGGAAGTCGGTCTTGTAGAACTCGTCGTACTCCTCCTGGGAGACCTCGGACTTCTTGCGCTTCCAAATGGGGATCATGGAGTTGATGGTCTCCACCTCGGTGTAGCTCTCCCACGTCGGCGCGGCCGGTTCCTCGCCCTCGGCCGGCTCGGGGGCCTCCACCTTGCGACTCTTCGTCACTTCCATCTTGATGGGGTAGCGCACGTAGTTGCTGTAGCGCTTGATGAGCTGGGTGAGCCCGTACTCGCTGGCGAAAGTGCCGAAGGACTCGTCGGCGGTGTCGTCCTTCAGGTACACGATGACGTCGGTGCCGTGCTCGGCACGCTCGGCCGGCTTGATGTCGTAGCCGTCGATGCCGTCGGATTCCCAGGCCCAGGCCTCGTCGCTTCCGATGGCGCGGGAGACGACGCGCACCTTCTTGCCCACCATGAAGGCGGAGTAGAAGCCGACGCCGAACTGGCCGATGATGTCCACGTCGGTGAGGTCGTCAAGGCCCTTCGCCTCGCCGGGCTCGCTTTCGGCGGCGGTCTCGGCCTGGGCGGCCTTGAACTCGAAGGAATCGGAGTGGGCGATGGTGCCCAGGTTCTTGTCCAGTTCGTCCTTGGTCATACCGATGCCGTTGTCGGACACGGTGACCGTGCGCTCGTCGGCGGAAAAGCCCACCGTGATGGCCAGGTCGTCGCGGCCCACAGCCACCGACGGGTCGGTCAGGCTGCGGAAGTACAGCTTGTCCACCGCGTCGGACGCGTTGGAGATAAGCTCGCGCAGGAAGATCTCGCGATTGGTGTAGATGGAGTTGATCATGAGGTCGAGCAGTTTCTTGCTCTCTGTCTTGAACTTGCGCATAGGCTGGTTCCTTCTTTCATACAATCGGAAGACGCTTGACCGCCCGAGTGTAGGTCGCTCGCCGGCAGTATCTCGCGGTGCGTACGGGTTGTGCGTCAGTCGTTGACCGGCGGCGACAAAGGCGTTAGCAGTCTCCCTTACTGAGTGCTAACACCACATTCTACGCAGAAGGAAACCTAAGTCAAGTGTTATCAAGTTTTCTTACGCATTTCCTCGAACTGTTTTCGGGAATGTTCGAACCCTTTCAAGGACGCCAGGAGCTTCTTCGATGAGCTGAACATGAGCAAGCTTCTCATCAGGCATTTCTTGACAATCAACCCTTTTGGGTGGTGCGGTTCAACCCATCTGGGCGGTGCGCGGTACGGCAGGCGGCGCGTATGGTGCGCCCTGTTGTTGCACTTCCAACGAAAAGGAGAGGATCATGGACATCATGAACAACGCAGGGGAGCTGAACACCGCCGAGAAGGGCTTCTCGCGCCGCAACTTCCTTATGGGCGCTGCCTCCGCCGGCGCGCTCGCCGTACTCGGCCTTTCCAGCTGCGCGCCGAAGGGCAAAGACGAGCTTTCCGACACGGGAGCCTCTGCGACGGGTGCCGACGTCAACTGGGACGAGGAGACCGAAGTGCTCGTCGTGGGCTCGGGTTATGCCGGACTGGCCGCCGCCTACGAGGCCGCCAAGGCCGGCGCTGCCGTCCGCGTCATCGAGAAGCACAAGATGGCCGGCGGCAACTCCGTGTACGCCGACGGGCAGATCGCCGTGGTGGGCTCGGCCGCCCAGAAGGCTGCGGGCATCGAGGACAGCATCGAGACCTTCATGAACGATGCGCTCACCGCCGGTTTGAACCTCAACTACAAGGACAAGCTGCAGCTTATGGGCGAGAAGTCCAACGAGGTGTTCGAGTGGACCGTAAGCGAGATCGGCGTGGAGTGGGCCCAGGACGAGGCCACCGTGGCCGAGGGCTGCAGCGACTTCGATCCCGACACCGCCTCATCCACCACCAACGTGAAGACCACCCGCGGCGTGGTGCTGGCCACCGGCGGCTACGGCAAGGACGTGACCTTCCGCAGCGCCCAGGATCCGCGCCTCGACGAGACCGTGGGCTGCACGAACTTCGAAGACGCCACGGCCCACGGCCTGCGCGTGGCCCTGGACGCCGGCGTCATGGGCATGCAGCTGGATCAGATCCAGTGCTATCCCTACACGAGCCCCGAAGAGGGCTCCTTCGGCTGCGCCGCCACCTGGATCGAGGCCGGGAGCGCCTACGCGCCCACCATCGACCCCACCACCGGCAAGCGCTTCGTCAACGAGCTCACCGACCGCAAGCGCTTCTGCGACGCCATGTTCGAGGCGGGCACGCCGCTCGTGCAAATCGGCTCGGTAGACAACGTGCCCGACTGGTGCGCCGAGAGCCTGGAAAACGCGCTGAGCGCGGGCGAGGCCATCGGTGGCGTACACGGCGCCTGCCGTCTGGGCTGCAACGGCACCCTCGACTGCCTCGTGAACGGCCGCATCGCCGGCCAGCAGGTGGCCGCGCTGGAGCCCGTGGCCTAAGGCAAACGCCCCAGAGACGCGCTTTCAACCCTTCTGGGTGATGCGCCGGGCGGCCTTGAGGCCCTATCCCGCAGAGGCCGCTCGCCTGGAGAAACTCGTCCACGTAGTGATCGCCCTGGCCGGGAGCCGCGTACTGAAGGCCATTGCCGTGGCCGGCGTGGTATCCCTCGGCACCGAGCTGCAGATAACCGCAGACGCCGTGGCCGTCATCGGCTGTGGAACCTGCCTCATTGCCGCCACCAGGGCGCTTGCCCACGTAGAAGGACGCCCCACGTCCACGGAGTGGAAGCTGCCCGTCACGGAGCGGGCCGGCTTCATCGCCTTCGTCATCCTGCTCCCCGCGCTGAACGCCGTGGGCCGCGCCCTAAGCCCGCTGGGCTTCTGGGGCGACGTGAGCATCGTCGGCGCCGATGCGCTTCCCTCTATCTTGCCCGCCTGCGTCCTGGTAGCCGCCGTGTTCCACCACTGCGACGACGGCGGCATGTTCCCTCGCATGGCCGCGGCCCTGCTCATCTTATTGGGTGCCTTACTGTTCGCGGACAAGTCGACGCTGGAAAGTTTCGCCGTGCCCGAGGCCGTCATCCATAGCCTGTCCCTGTCCGTGAAGCTGCTGTCCCACTTCCTGTTCTGGCTCGCCGGCGTCATGGCGGCCCGTGTTCTGGAGTGGCCGCCGCTGCGCAGCCCCGCCATGGCCGAGCTCGTCATGAGCTCGGCCGCCATCCTGTTCAGCCTCATCCTGCAAGCTGCCTCAGGACTCGGACGCTTTATCGTCATCGCTGCCCTGTACGGGGCCGTAGCCGTGCTCATGGCCGTGGTGTGGAAGGCTTGGCAGACAGGCCACGAGGCGACAGAAGCGGCGCCTGTGAGCGACCTAACCGAAGCCTGCGCCCTCATCGCCGCCGAGCGCAACCTCTCCCCGCGCGAAGCCGAAGTGCTGGCGCTTCTGGCCGAGGGCCGCAGCCGCACCTTCATCATGGAAAAGCTCGTCATCTCGGACGCCACGGTGAAAAGCCACACCAACCACGTCTACCAGAAGCTCGGCGTTCACTCCAAGCAAGACCTCATAACGCTGGTGCGGGAGCGGTAGAAAGCTCAAAAGACACCGTTGCCTGCGGACGCTCCCTCCCAAGATCGATGAATTTACGAGCAGTCGTGCGAGGTCGCTACAGAAAAGGACTTCTTAGTCTTCAAATGGCTTGGAAATCACGAAAGATCGGCGTTGACTGCGAAATTGCGTCTTCGTTGTAATACGCCACCTGGGAAAACTCCAGCAATAATCAGCAATCGAGCCTCTTGGAGTTCGAAAACGCCGATGTTTCGCGATTTTCAAGCCATTTGAGCGCCCCGAACATTCATTTTCGCCGTCTTTTCCGATGTTTCGTGATTTTCAAGCCATATGAGAAACGAAACACTGCGCAAGTTAGCAGAAAGCCTGTATGCCGTTGCTCCATCCAGGCTTTCATACGAAGTTCAACGCAGGGGGTAAAAGAGCACGCATCGCGTCGTGGGCCGAGCCCAACTTCTCCAGCAGAGCACGCAACGCCTCATGGGCCAGGCCCTGCGCTCCCAACGAAGCGAGCGACACAGTCCCTACTTCTCCAGGATGTCGATAGCCTCCACGAGCGAGCGCATGATGTTGCGGCGGGACAGGGCGCCGACGAGCTTGCCGTCCTGCACCACCGGCACCTTCTTGATGCGCTTGGAAGCGAACAGGGCGCATACCTCGTCCACGGGCGTGGTGGCCTCCACGGAGATCACGCGGCGCGTCGCCACGGCCATGACGTTCAAGCCCATGAGCTCCCGAAGGCGCGTGGCAGCGTCCTCGTCGTCGATGTAGCGGTAACCGTTCAGCAGCGTGGAGTCGACGAGCGCGATCTCGGTCTTGCCGAGGTAGCTCGCCACATCGCCGTCGGACACGAAGCCCACCAAGTCGCCTGCGGCGTTCACCACGGGAAGGCCGCTCGTCTGGTTGGCATCCATCAGGCGGATGACCTCGGCCATAGTGGCGGTGTCGGCCGCGCACACCGGCTCGCGGTTCATCACCTCGGCCGCCACGTAGGTGCGCGCCGGGTTCAAGGACTCGCCCAGGGTGCCGTCCACGGCCACGCCGGAAATGCCGGCCGCGTAGTCCACGGGCTCCGCACCGCGCTCGGCCGGCGTGGCCGCCGCAGCCCCTGCGGACGCCACCGGGCGGTTGCGCACGAGGAAGATGATGACGAGCGCCGCCACGCACATGAGACCGAAGGTGGTGCAGTAGGCCATGTGCTCGCCCAGGTAGGCCTGCTCAGCGGCCGAAGCGCCAGGCGCCACCAGAGGCGCCAGAGCCGACACCGACACGAGTACCGCCGTGCCAAAGGAGCCTGCCACCTGGTTCATGGTGTTGGAAAGCCCCTGGGCATGCTGGATCACGCGGTTATCCAGCGAGTTCACGCCCCAAGTGTTCAGCGGCGTCATGGTGAACTGCAGGCCGATGACAAGCGTCGTATAGGTGAGCACCACCGTGATGAAATTCGCATCGATGCCGAGGCGCGCCAGGCCCGAGGCGCCCAGCACGGCCACGAGCACACCGGGCACCGCCACCTTCCGCACACCGAAACGATCGAACAGGCGCCCCGACACAAGTCCCGTGAAGGCGCCGATGACCGCGCCGGGCAGCATGGCCAGACCCGACATGGTGGCCGTGAACCCGAGGGTGCCCTGAATGTAGAGCGGCGTGATGACCTCGGTGCCGAGCAGCGCCGCCTGCACGATGATGACGACGCAGGCCGCCGTGGCGTAGGGGCGCGTCTTCAGAATGCGCACGTTCAGCATAGGCTCCGGCAACTTCAACTGACGGCGTACATAGAAGGCCACAAGCACGATGCCCACGGCGATGAGTCCTAACGTAAGCACCATGTTCGTCGCGGAAGCGAAGGTGGAAAGCCCGTAGAGCAAGCACACGAGACCCACCGTGGACAGCGCCACCGACAGCTTGTCGAAGGACGTGCGCGCGAAGTTGCCGTAGTTGCGCAGCAAACACGCGGCGAGCACCACCACGACGACGCCGAGCGCCGTCACGATGGCGAACAGCGCCCGCCAGCCCACGGAATCAACCAGAAGGCCCGACAGCGACGGCCCTACGGCCGGCGCGAAGCCGATGATGAGCCCGATGATGCCCATGGCCGTGCCGCGCTTCTCGCGGGGGAACACCAGCAGGATGACCGTGAACACCATGGGCATGACCGCGCCGGTGCAGGCCGCCTGCATGACGCGGCCGAGCAAAAGCACCCAGAAGTTGGGGGCCAGGGCCGCCGCCAGGCTACCCGCCGTGAACACCGACAGCGAGGCAATGAACAGCTGGCGGGTGGTGAAGCGCCCCACCAGGTAGGCCGACAGCGGAATGACCACGGCCTCCACAAGCGCGTACACCGAAGTGAGCCACTGGGCCGTGGTGGCGTCCACCCCCAGATCGGCCATAATAGCCGGCAGCGCCGGCGACAGCATCGTCAGGTTCAGCACCGCCAGAAGCGTGCCCGTTAAGAGCACGCCCACCATGACCAGTTCCTTGCGCCCCACGCCCAATGCCATACCGCATCAACCTCGCTCTTGCATCTCGTCCATGAAAAAAGTGAATGTTCTAATGCTATGGGTTTGGCGGAAAAAGAAAAGAGGCCACTCGGTAAGCGGCGAGGAGGCTCCTGCCATCTTTGCAATACTGCAAAGATGGCTAATCCCCCAATTCGCGCAGCATATCGAGAAGCTCTTGGCGGCGATGAATATCCAATTTGGTGTAAATATGCTTAGCGTGAGTACGCACAGTATTCTCGCTGATAACAAGCCGCTCGGCGATGGCCGCCATGGAGTTGCCGCGGGCGATGAGCTCCATCACCTCTGTCTCGCGCATGGAAAGACCGTGGCGTTCCTGCAGTACCAGGCACTGCTTGGAAAGCCGGTCGCGAATGGCACCGGCGTCCTCCGAAGCCGAAGGCCGACGTCGACGACGTTTGGCTGGCGTGGCCGGTTTATCGTCGGCAGTAGATCTTACGCGGGAATCGCCATCCTCCAAAGACTCCGCTGACGCTCTGCCCAGTTCCGCTCCTAAGCCGCAGTTCGCCTTTCGAGTATCCTCGCCAAAGACCGAGCCGCTTCCTCTCCCCACTGACACAGCGGGCACGGCGGCAAGAGAATAGAACTCGATGGGGTCGGCGGTTACGGTGCCTTTCGACACCATCGGCCTGAAAAGGGTTCCCGTAGAGACCAGGAGCGTGATCCCCAGTCCGCAGCTAGAGATAAGCGCCACGAAATACAACCACTGGGAGCCCGCGGGCACCGTCAATTCGCTCGCCCAGCCAAAAAGGAAGCCGACGCTTTGCAAAATATAGACGATAGCCCCAAAGAACCCGTAGATGAACACAGGATTGATACCACGATCGCGGGAGACCTGGGCGCACTGCATCATCATGAGCATCTGCACAAGGGAAAAGACCATGTAGGCGACCGCCGCGAAGGCGTTCAGATACACCAAGCCACAAAACGGCATGAGAAGAAATCCCAGCGTGAGCAGCGGATATACCACGCGGAACACAGAGATGAGGCCGAAGCGAAAGCTCATGCGGTGCCACAGGACTAAAAGCACCGCAGCCGCAATAAACGAACCAAGCATGGACGCGCTGTTGACAAGCGAGCTAATTTCCTCATGTAGCAGAGCGATTCCGCGAATGACGCCGGCTACCAGAGCAAGCGACCCCACGCATAAAGCACTGCGCCAATAGTCGGCCACCACTTGACGGTAGACGCGCGGGTGCTGACGCGGGACGTCCTCGAACATGGGCTGCTCGAAGTTCATCTCGCGCACCGAAAGTGCCACACACAGACCGCACAGAGGCACGAAGATCAGGGGGACGAGAAAAGCCGTTAGCGCAATGGGCACTAAATACAGGGCAAGGTAGATGAAGGGAGCGATAGCCGTGCCCACAATAAGGCGGAAATTGCCGGTTCTCGCATCGAGGGAAGCAAAATACCGCTGCCAGAGCATGAACATGCCGGCGCACCCGATTCCGAGAAGCACCCCGCCAGCTCCCACAAATGCAATGGCAGCCGATGCCACGTACATGGCCGTAATCAGACAGGCCGACCCAAGGAATAGCAGGACAGCGGAAAGCGAGACGAGCATGCGCCGAGCACCGTAGGGAAAGAAATACGATCCCAGCATACTCGCCAGGAAGGCGCCGCCAAAAGCCACAGCCTGAGTCAAAAAGAACGTGAGAGTCACTTCCACCGTCTGAAACTCAAGGGGAAGAAACGGGAAGATGCCGCCCCATACCGAGGTGGCATTCACCGTGAGGAAACAAGCATAGCCCCAACTTGACGCATGGCCGATTGCGCTGGCACTCTCGGTCGCCATAGCTTGACCTCCTCTCTTATCTCGGTGGCACGCATGGTAGCATAGGAGGACGCGCCTGTTAGGCAAATGACCGCACTTCGGTATCACCCGAAAACGCGCGAACTGGGGTTTTGTCCTTAAATCACACTTGTCGTGTGATTCGGCACTTCCCCTTTTCCGGTACTTTTGAAAGCGGCGAGAAGGCAATTCAACTAGAGGAGGGACTATGACTGAAACCCAATCCACCCTGTCGCGCCGCACCTTCGTCAAAGGCTCGCTCGCGGGCCTGGCTGCCACGGGAGCCGCGGGTACCGCACTCTTCGGATGCGCACCCCAATCTGGCACCGGAGCCGGGGAGGAGCCCATGGCCGCCACCGGAGAGGAGACTGCGCCCGACGAGATCCACTGGAGTCAGTGCAACGTCAACTGCGGCGGCAACTGCGTCTTCCAGTGGCACTCCAGCGATGGCAAAGTGCTCTACATGGAGACCGATAACACAGGAGATACCGACTTGCAGGCCCGCGCCTGTCTACGCGGCCGCTCCATGCGACGCTGGCTCAACAGCCCCGACCGTCTGCTGTACCCCATGAAGCGTGCGGGCAAACGCGGCGAAGGAAAGTTCGAGCAGATTACCTGGGACGAGGCTATCGACACCATCGCCAGCGAGCTGAAACGCGTCATCGACACCTATGGCAATGAGGCCATCTACGTCAACTATGCCACAGGCATGTACTCGAAAACAGGCAACCCCACCGCCCGATTGCTCAACCTGCTCGGCGGCTACCTAAACCGTTCCTATGACTATTCGGCCCACATGATCGAGGCCGTCGCGCCCTACATGTACGGTACGTCGCTCGACGGCTCTTCTCTGACTGAGGCAACCGAGCATTCTGATCTCATCGTCATGTTCGGCAACAGCCCCGCCGAAACTCGCATGGGCGGTGCCAATGCCTCATGGGATTTCGCCCGCCTTCGCGAAGCCATTCAGAACCGCGGCGGCAAAATTATCTCTATCGACCCGCGCATGAACGAGACGGTCTCCGGCCACCCTGACGAATGGCTTCCTATTCGCCCTGGTACCGACGCGGCCCTCTGCGCGGCCATCGCTCATGAATGGATCGTCGAAGGCAAAGTGGACAAGGAATCCCTCGATACTTACTGCCTCGGCTACGACGAGGACACCATGCCCGAATCCGCCAAAGGTCAGAACAAATCCTACAAGGATTACATTATGGGCACTGGCTGGGACATGGTGGAGAAGACGCCCGAGTGGGCCGCCCCCATCACTCAGATTCCTGCCTCCAGCATCCGCGAACTAGCCAACACCATCGCTGCTGCTAAGGCACCCTTCATCACCCAGGGATGGGGCCCCCAGCGCCACACAAATGGCGAGGACGCCTGCCGCTCTATTTACATGCTGCCGCTCCTCCTAGGCAAGTGGGGACTTCCGGGCACCAACAACGGGGAGCGTGAATCCATGGCGCTCACAAGTCTCGTTCCCGGCTTGCCAGCAGGCGAAAACCCCGTCACGCTTTCCATTCCCGCTTATCAGTGGGTTAACGCCGTGGATCACGGCCATACCATGACCGCCACAAATTCCGGTCTTGTCGGAGGCGATGAACTTGGTACCGATATCAAGTTCATCTGGAACTACGCCGGCAACTGTCTGACCAACCAGCATGGCGATATCAACATGACCCATGAGATTCTCGTCGACGAATCGAAATGCGAGTTCATCCTCGTCTGGGACACGGTCATGACCGACTCGGCGAAATACGCTGACATTCTGCTGCCCGATGCCATGCGCTCAGAACAAATGAACCTGCAGACCCAGGGATACACCGAATGGTACTCGGGCGTAGTTCTGGGTACTCCCGCTCAAGAAGCACCCGGCGAGTGTCGCTCGAGCTATGACGTCATGGCCGACATTGCCGATAAGTTCGGCGTGCGTGATGCGTTCACCGAAGGCCGCACTCATGACGAATGGGTAAAGTTCCTCTATGAGCAGGGGGCCGAAGAAGATGGCTCCATGCCGACCTGGGAGGAAATGCTCGAGCAGGGCGTATACAAGCGACCCGTTGAACCCTACATCGCCTTCGAGGCGTTCCGCAACGATCCCTCCGCCAACCCACTGGGCACCCCCTCCGGAAAAATCGAGATCTTCTCCGAAGCGCTGGACGAGATGTCACGTACCTGGGATCTTGAAGAGGGCGAGGTAATTTACCCCATCCCCGTCTTCCAAGCAGGATTTCACGGATACGGTTCCGTCACCGAGGAATTCCCCCTCTACTGCTGCGGTTTCCATCACAAGAGCCGCACCCATTCATCGTTCGGCTTCATCCCCGAGCTTGAAGCCGTGGCCCGTCAGCAGCTGTGGGTAAACCCCGCTGATGCCGAGAGCCGCTCAATTGAAGACGGCGACCTGATTGCCGTGACAAGTCCGGTTGGCGAGATTCGCATCGAGGCGAAGGTGACGCCCCGCGTCATCCCCGGAACTGTAATGATTCCGCAGGGCGCCTGGCACAAGGCCAACATGAATGGCGACAAGGTGGACGAGGGCGGCTGCGTGAACACGCTCACGCAGTACAAACCAACGCCGATGGCCAAGGGCAACGGCACTCACTCCATGATCGTCCAGATTGCGAAGGCCTAAGGGAGGTACGAAGATGACTCAGTACGGATTCTATTTCGACAGCACCCGCTGCACCGGCTGCCGCACCTGCGAGATGGCCTGCAAAGACTACAACGACCTGCCCGCCAACTACGCTTTCCGCCGCGTGTTCGACTACGAGGGTGGCGATTGGAAAGACAACGGTGACGGTACCTTTGAGCCGACGAGCTGGGCCTACCACGTGTCCATGGCCTGCAACCACTGTGCAATGCCGGCCTGCGTGGCCAATTGCCCCCAAGGCGCCTTGGAAAAGGATGCCGATACCGGGCTCGTGTCCCGCGACGAGGAGAAGTGCATTGGCTGCGGCACTTGCGTGAAAAGCTGTCCCTACGAGGTGCCCGTAGTGGACACCGAGACCATGAAATCCGCGAAATGCGACGGCTGCGCCTCCCGCGTGGCCGAGGGCAAGATGCCGATCTGCGTGGACGCCTGTCCGCTTCGGGCCCTCGAGTTCGGGGACATCGAAAAGCTGCGAGCGGCGCACCCCGGCACCGTGGACGGCATTGCCCCCATGGCTCCTCCGGATGCGACGAAGCCCTCTGTGGCCATTCTGGCCTGCCCGGCCGCCAAAGACTGCGGTGACACCACCGGCGCCATCGCGAATCCGAAGGAAGTGGAAAACGCCTAAGGAGCATTCAGGGCCGCCGCGACCCCTCCCTCATAGGCGGCGGCCCGCTTCCGATATGATTGAGGCGTAGCACGGATTCGCCCGAGCTACGCCGTTTGAAGGGACTTGGAGACCATGCCGAAGGGATTTTTCTTCGATAACGCGCGCTGCACTGGATGCAGGACCTGCGTCATGGCCTGCAAGGACTACCACGACCATGGGCCCGACGAAGGATTTCGCCGCGTGCTCGACTACGAGGGCGGCGACTGGAACGTAGCAGAGGACGGAACCGTTTCCCAAGACGCCTTCGCCTATCACATTTCTCTGGCCTGCAACCATTGCGCCAGCCCCGCCTGCACCCAGGTATGCCCCACAGAGGCCATGCATCGCGATGAGACGGGGCTTATCTGGCCCGACATTACCAAATGCATCGGTTGCGGCTAAAGTACACTGGCCTGCCCCCCCCCACCCCCCGCCCTGCCGTATGCGAAGTCACCCTGCGCACCAAGGGCCATATCATCCGCGTGGAAGAGAG
>OGQN01002210.1_pt1 | contig 14231 bp, 11 predicted proteins | sample 1553231 | NCBI WGS metagenome assembly OGQN01 (sample SAMEA2579950, study PRJEB22360) | human gut metagenome | biome: human gut; feature: human-associated habitat; material: faeces | place: Denmark | collected 2008/2010 | reverse complement strand
GGCTACGGTGACCCAGACCAGCGGGAACGCATCCCCTGTCTGGGGCATTCCCGGCGCAGGTGCGGCCGTACCGGAAGACGCGCCCCCCGCGCCGCCGGAAGGCGTACCGGAAGAGGAAGATGTGTCTGCAGAAGAACTGCTCGTCCCGCCCGAAGGAGCGGAAGAAGAGGAGCCGCCGCTTTCGGCGCCCGCCTTCGGCTGTGCCAATACATACAGGCTCAGATGTGTCAGCTCCGCATTCAGCAGGCCGTCTGCTGTTTTTGCCGTCAGCAGTTCTTTTTCGCCCTCAGGGCTTACGTGATACAGCTGCGTTTTGGCTGCGTCAAAGCCCTGGGGAAGTGGGAACGCCACATTCAGCACGCCGCGCGGCTGCACCGTGCCGCCATCCAGCAGCAAAGAAATATCAAATGCCGCAAGGTCAACATTTTCATTGCGGAAAGCGCGCGCCACAGAAGCATATGCCGCGTCGCCCGCATCCACCGGCTCCACCTTGAGATGCGCGCCGGCCGGCACTGTGTCCAGCCCTGCCGCAACACGGATCCCTGTTGCACTGTCCACCTCGTTGAACACGGGAGCGGGCTGTTCCGAAGTGAGCGCGCCCTCCACGGTGAATTCATCAAAAGCCACCCAGCCGAATTTGGTATTTTTGTCCGTGTTGAAGCCGCGCTCAAACTCGGCCTTCAGGTATTTCACACGCACCGGAGCACCAGTCTCCAGTACAAAGTGGTAGGCGTCCATACCCGTGGCGATGGCTTCATAGCGGCGAGCGTCCGCCTGCGCCACGGTGCCGAGCTCCGTCCAGCTCTTGCCGTCCAGCGACGCGGAATATGTCACCTTATCCGGCGCGCCGATGCCCGCGGATACCCAGGCAAGATAGTCTACTCCCAAAGCCTGCACCTCAGCGACAGTGTCAAAGGAGATCTGCAGCGTAAAAGGCTCCGTAGCCACGGTCTGCAGTACGCCGATATAATCACCGTTCAGCGTATTCTGGTTCGCCCAGCTTCCTGTTTGAAGGACGCCGTTGTTCAGCAGTACAGAAGCCACATTCTGAAGGTTTGCAAAGCTTTCACTGTTCAGGACATTTCCGCTTTCCAACGTTATGGTACCCATGGAGGCGATGCCCTCGCCCGAAGCCAGCGGCGCCGTGCCGTTTACCGTGAATTCGTCCACGCCCAGCCATGTATAGGGCGCAGCCGGGTCTTTGGAGGCGTCCAGGCCGTGGCCGAACTCCGCGCGGATATAACGGGCCTTTTCGGCGGCATCCAGCTTGAGCACATACTCGACCGTCTCGAAGCCGTTGGCCGATCCCGGGCTTATCTCCGCCTGCGCATAAGTTACAGTGCCCAGCTCTTTCCATGTCTGGCCGTCCTGTGAAACACTGTATGCAACACTGTCCGGCGCGCCGATGCCCCATCCCGGATTGGAAACGGAGCCCAGCGCCACACGCTCCACCTGCCCGATACCGCCCAGATCCGCTGTCAGCGTAAACGGCCCCTGCGCGTGATTGGCATTGATCTTCACATAGCTGTCGTTCCAGGCGCCGGCCTTTTCATTGCCGTCCACCAGTTTCGGAAGCGCCTGCAGCAGCTTGTTGAATTCTTCGGTATTTTTTACATTTTCCGCTTCCAGTGTAAGCGTGCCCGCCGCCGCAAGATTCTTGACAGGCTTCTCCATCTCCGTGGGGATGCCGCTGAAGAAATCATGCATCGCGTCGTAGATATACCGCGTGCCCGAGACGTTCTGGCTCGTCTCTGCAATGCCCCATGTGCCCGTGTACCAGGCAATCAGGCTGTTGTTCTGATAGGCAAGCTTGTCGTCCGCCCCTTGCGTGAGGTAAGAGCGGAACTGGCTGATGTATTTGTCGTTGATGCCGCCGAATTCCATCTCGATGCCCAGGCCGTACTTTTTGCACAGCGCAGCGGTATCCGCAATGCGCTGTTCGGAGGCATTGGCGTCGAACGCATAGTTGGGCTGCATGATGGCGTAGTCAAAGCCGAAGGTCTTCCAGGCGCGGAACCCGGAGGACTGGTAGAAGGGGATCCAGTAAATTTGATACGCGCCGTTCTCCAGGCTGTGGACGTAATCCGTTACACCCTGCACCGTTTCCAGAACCAACGGGTCCACGTCGTAGTGCATCACTTCATCGTACCAATAGAAGCCGTCCAGACGCAGGTTCTCGTAACCCTTGGCCTTGAATTCCCGAATCACGGTGTCCAGATACCACCTGGAGGCCTCCATGCGGTCCGCCAGAGCCTGCTGCGCCGGATTGGTATCCGAGACCGCGAAATTCAGCGAATGGGTGCCGCCGGGCAGCGTGCCGAAGGCATCCTGGCACAGAATGGGCGGATAAAACGCAATCTTCACGCCCACTTTGTAATCCGCGTCGCCTGTGGCCTCTTTCACCAGGGCCACAGCCTCGTTCAGCGCGTCCAGGTTATAAGCCGTGCCTGTACCCTCGCCGTAGTGGAACAGAAAATCAAGATAGGTCTGCCAGTCCTCCGCGGTGGCACACATCTGTGCCGCATCGGGGTTGGAGGTCATCGTACTGCTCACATAGATGAGGTTATGGTAATCCGTATCGTCATCCGGCGTATCCAGATTTGGTGTATAGCCGTGGGACAGGAAGGTAACGGATTCAAAAAACTTATCCGTAATATTGCCCTCCTCGTCCACATAGCCCACCATGGGAAGAAGCTCCTCCACGGTTTTCTGGCTGGTCTGCAGCGCACCGCCCGCGGAAGAGAACCAGTGTCCGGCATAGGCCAGCGCCTCGTGCTGGATGCCGCGTGCCTGGTCTGTCCAGGCATATTTGTTCACAACTTCATAATCCGTGCCCGGAGTATCCGGCAGCGTTTCGGCGGTATCCGAAGGCGCCGCTGTGCCCCGTACCTCCAGCTCGTCGGCAAAGGCCCAGGTGCCTGTCAGCTCAAACGCGACCTTTACATAACGCGCATTGTAGTTCAGGCCGTCCAGCGTAAAATAGTAGCTCTGGCAATTCACCTCTTTGCCGTTTTCCACCACGGAATAATAATGGTCCGGGTCCTCGTCCTTCACGGCGTCGAAGCGGGAAACACGGCCCACGCGGTGGAACGTTACGCCGTCCTCCGACAGGAAGTAGGTGACCATCGACGGCGCAGAAATCCCCCATCCCAGGCCCTCCTGCATGTGGAAGGAAAGCGATTCAATATGGCTCAGCTGCCCCAGATCCAGCGTGATGGCGCGGTCGATCTGCCGGTATGCCTCATAATAATGAGAGCGCATGCCGCTGCCATTCCAATTGCCGTCCAATATCTCGCCGCTGCCGTAATAGCCGTCTGTCAGGCGGTTGAGGATGCTCTCCTCTTTTTCGCGGATCGTTGTATCCTTGGTGGCAGGGTCAAGGTCCGTACCGGCGCCTTCCATTTCCAGTGTGAAGGCATCATTGCCCTTTCCCTGCGCCAGGTTTACAGTATCTGCCGCCGTTGCGGCGCTGGCTGTATCCGCAGAACCGGAAGAATATGAGACATCCGAAGACACCGTCTCGGAGGAAGACGAAGCGCCGGAAGAGGACGCCGCCCCAGAGGAGGACGAAACGTCCGGAGAGGACGCCGCCCCGGAGGAGGACGAAACGTTCGGAGAGGACGCCGCCCCGGAGGAGAACGAAACGTCTGGGGAGAACGCCGCCCCGGAGGAGGACGAAACGTCTGGGGAGGACGCCGCCTCGGAGGAGGACGAAACGTCCGGAGAGGACGCCGCCCCGGAGGAGGACGAAGCATCCGGGAAGGACTCTGTCCCGGTGGAGGATGAAACAGCGGAAGACGGCGCCGCGTCAGAGGAAGACGACACGCTTTCCGCATAGGCGGTTGTGAGCGGCATCGCCAGCATGGATATTGCAAGGACCGCCGCCAGGAAAAAACGCATGATTTTTTCTTTACGCATTCGGATAACTCCTTCTCAATGATACCAATGGGCTTGTTCTGAGTCTTCTTTCTTGTTTTCTGTTTGTTTTTGAGCGCACCAAAACAAGGGTGCCGCAAAATGGGTACTCTGTGCTCTGTCTGTTCTGTTTCACAAAAAACGCCCATACGCCAAAACGCACGGGCGCAGGATTTCAGCTCCCCGGCTTTTATTTTAAGCCGGAAGTCGTGGAAATGCCGCTTATAAACTGTTTTTGTGCAAGGAAGAAGATGATGATGAGCGGCAGGGTGAACATCACGCCTGCGGCCATCAGCAGGTCCCATTCCTGACGCGCAGTGGTCAGGAACATCTGCAGGCCGATGGACAGCGTATACTTTGCGCTGTCCTGCAAATAAAGCAGCGGGCCGTTCAAATCGTTCCAGCCGCCGATGAATACAAGCACCATGATCGTCGTCAGCACGGGCTTGCACATCGGGTAGACCACACGGTACAGAATGACGAACTCGTTCGCACCGTCGATGCGCGCGGCCTCAATGACGCTGTCGGGCAGGCCCTTTACGAACTGCCGCATAAGATAGATGTAATACGGCGTACCGAAAAATGCGGGCAGCACCAGGGGTACGAAGGTATTCACCAGCCCTAGCTTCGACCATGTGATGAACAGCGGGATCTGCGTGACCTGCCAAGGAATCATCATTGTGGCGAGAATGAGCGGGAAAATATATTTCGCACCCTTCCAGGGGATCTTCGTCAGGGAATAGGCGATCATCGGCGCGGCGAAGATTTGGCCGAGAACCGGCAGAATCGCGACCACCAGCGTGTTCTTCGTATACGCGAACAGCGGCATACGCTTAAAGATCGTCGCAAAATTTTCCCACTTAATGGGGTCCGGAATCCACTTGGGCGGATTCAGAAATATCTGGTTCGTAGGCTTTACCGCGGTGGAAAGCATCCACAGGAACGGCATGAAAAAGATGCAGGCAAAAAAGATCAGCAGAATATAAGAGCAGACCTTGCCCACGGTGCGCGAGGTTTTTGCAGAGATGATCCATTTTTTCACAGCTGTTCCCCCCTTACTCTACGTCGTAGGTAACGCGTTTTTCCATCAGGTACATGGCCACGAACGAAACCACCAGCACAATCAGGAACAGCACGATGGCCATAGCCGAGGCGTAGCCCATCTTCATGTAGCTGAAGCCGTTCATATACAGATACATCGAATAGAACAAAAGCGAGTTCTGCGGCCCGCCGGTGATGCTCTGCCCCACCTGGGAAACACTGGCAAACACATACGCCTGCGTGAAATACTGAAAGGACGAAATAAGCCCCATCACCACCAGGAACTGAATGGTGGGCGAAATGTACGGCAGAGTGATCTTAAAGAAACGCTTGACAGGACCCGCGCCGTCCAGCTCTGCCGCCTCGTAGAATGACTTTGGCACCGCCTTCAGCGCCGAAAGGAAAATGACGGTGTTCTGCCCGCAACGCCACACGTCCATAATCATCAGCGAGATCTTGGTGAACTTCGGGTCGCTCAGCCAGCTTGGGCCTCGGATGCCGAACCAGGACAAAAAGTTGTTCAGCAGGCCGTATTCCGGGTTGAGCACCCACAAAAACAGCATGGCGCTGGCCACAATGGGCACCACTGTGGGCAGATAATAGATGGTGCGGAACGCGGGCATGCCCTTGACCTCCTTCGACAGCAGCACGGCCAGCGCCAGAGCGACCACAAGGCCGATGGGCATGCCGATGAAGGACATGACGGCGGTGTTCTTGATCGACACCGGAAAATATTTGTCGTTGAACAGCGTGACATAGTTGTCCAGCCCTGTGAACTCTGCCGGCTGGAAGATGTTAAAATCCGTAAAACTATAATACAGCGCGGAGAGGATCGGATAAAGCTGGAAGCACAAAAACCCGATGAGCCACGGCGAGACAAACAGCAGGCCAAGGAGGAAGAACCTCCGCTCTTGTTTCGATTTTCGTTTTTTGATCCCGTTTCCTTCCTTTTTGGCGGCCGATGCATTTCTCATGCCAAAACCTCGCTTTCGTAGAGATGGCCCGCGGCACGGGCTTTGGGAATACAGGCGCGATACAAAAAAGGAAAGCGCCGACCGGGCCGGGTAACCGCACAGCCGGCGCTTTCCTCTATTCTTTACTGTTTCTTTTGTCTGTTCAGCCGGCGGCCTCGTCCGCCATGGGCTGCACCGCTTCCACAACGGCCTTGGCCGCGTCTTCTACGGTCATATTGCCGGCGAGCGCCTCGGTCATGTAAGTGCTGATCTCAGTCAGATACTCGTTGACATAGGAGCTCATGGGGAACGCACGGAACTCGCCGTCGCGCAGCATCTCCGCCACCTGTTTGGCCTCTTCGGAAACGCCGTCCATCGCGATGACCGCGTCCAGAGCGCTCTTGCGCGGCATGAACGCGCCGTTGCCATAGTCGCCCTCAGCCATGAAGGCCATGTTCTCGGCGCTGGTCAGGCTCTTGAGCACCTTCAGCGTGGCTTCGGCGTTCGCCGTTTTGGCGTTCACTTCCCACACGCCGCAGCTCAGCATGCCCTGGCCTTCGCCGCCCTCGGCGGGAGCCGGCATCGGGGCGATGCCCATGTTGGTGCCGGTCTCCTTCGCAGCATCCACCATGGAAGCCAGCGCGGAGTCCGCCTGCCAGCGGATGGCCAGCTTTCCAGTGAACAGCGGGTCCTCGGTTGTGGCGCGGGCACCCAGAGAATCGATGAAGCGCTTCACGTTGTCATAGCCGTACTTGCTGTAAATGTCGGCCTGGAACTGATAAGCCTTGAGCATCTCGGGAGAATCGAAGGTGATGGTGTTGGTCTCTTCGTCGATGAACTGCGCACCGAACGCCACAGGCCACAGAACGTTGTCCAGCCAGGGATAATCGGGGATCAGGCCCATCTGCTCAATGGAACCGTCAGCGCCAACCTTCGTGCAGTCGTCAATGCACTGGATCAGCTCGTCCATCGTTTTGGGGAATTCTTCCCAGCCGGCCTCGGCCAGCATGTCCTTGTTGTAGAACAGGAACGTAGAGCTGTACGTGAAGGGGATGGAATATACCTTATCCTCGTAGGTGCACACATCCCATGCGGCGTCGATGAAATCGTCCTTGTTCCACTCGGCGTCGCCGCCGTTGACAAACTCGGTAAGGTCGTACAAAGCGCCGTTGTTCGCCCAGGTGGGCGCGTTGTTCCAGTAGTTCTGGAAGATGTCCGGCGTAGAGCCGGAAGCGATCGTCGTCATGATGACGTCCGCCGTTTTGGCGCCGGACACAACGACTTCGATGTTATCGGTGTTGGTGGCGTTGTAATTCTCGGCCCACTGCAGCAGACGCTGATGGGGCTTGGTTACTTCCTCATCCTCGGCATACATGTGCCAGACGGTGACCACCGTCTTTTCGCCGGAGGGCGCGGCGGATGCCGGGGCGGAACCAGATGTGCTGCCGGCTGCGGAAGAAGATGCTCCGCCGCAGGCGGTGAGCGCCGAAACAGCCAGCGCAAGAGAAAGGATCAAAGCGAGTGCCTTTTTCATAAGTGACCTCCTGATGAAACATTATTTCCGAACGGGCCGGACGACCGGTCAGCCCGGCCCGTACATGGCATCAATTCCGGGCGTGCACACGGGTCTCTTTTAAAAGAATATCCTGGAGCCGTTGGCTCCAGGCACCGGCGCTTTTGCGCAAAAGCGCGCGTCGATGTGCCCCGGGTGCTTTTTTGCCCTCCTATACTATACCAAATCTGCAAAAATTCTTCTTGGCAAATCTTCCATTTTCGGCCGCCGCCTTCCGGGCGGCCTTTTTTGCACTTTTTTTGAGGCGCCGCGGGCAGTTCCGCCTAAAAACGGCTTTGCTGCGTCCTTCGCCTCGTAAAAACAATTTACACAAAATTAAATTTCAAAACGCCGCATTTGGCAGGCAAACTTGATAAATCGTTCAATCCTGACCCACCGAATTTGAAAAAACATCCAAAACAGAACCGTCGCCGAGCAGTTTTACTGGTAAAAGCGTCACAGAACTACGGGCTTCCCCTCGGCCGCGGAGCGGTAAGCAGCCAGCACCAGCGCCAGTGCCTTGCGGCCTTCGGCCTCGTCCACCAGCAGCGTCCCCTCGCCGCGCACCGCGTCGATAAAGTTGCGCAGCTGTGCCACATGCCCCGAAGGGTCAATCGCGCCCGCCTCACTGTGGGAGCGCACCTCCGGCGCGGGTTCCTGCTCATAAATATGGTAAGCGGAGTCTCCCGCCACCTCCCATTTAACGATGCGGTCTTCTTCCAAAATGATCGTTCCTGACTCGCCGTTCAGCTCGATGCGGCGCGGAAAGCCGGGGTAATCCCCCACCGACGCCTGAATGACGCCCTGCGCGCCGCAGTGCCAGGCCACTACAGCTGTGAGTGTATCCTCCACCTCAATATCCCGCACCAGCGTGCCGCTCAGCGCATAGATGCTGTCTGCCGGCCCCATCAGATACCGCACAAGGTCCACACCGTGGATCCCCTGGTTCATCAGCGCCCCGCCGCCGTCCATCGCCTGTGTGCCCCGCCAGGTACCCGAATCATAATAGCTCTGGGGGCGGAAATATTTCATATACAAATCGCAGCGTGTGATGCGCCCCAACGCCCCGCTCTCCAAGGCGCGCTTTACGCGCGCCACGGCCGGGCCGTAACGCAGCTGGGAGACTACCCCCACCTGAACACCGGCGGCGCGTGCTGCGGCGGCCACGGCGTCGCAGTCCTCCAACGTCAGCGCCACGGGCTTTTCAATGAGCACATGCTTGCCCGCGGCCACAGCCTGCAGTGCCAGCGGCGCATGCAGGTGGCTGGGCGTGCAGATACACACCGCGTCCACCTGCGGGTCTGCCAGAAGCGCGTCGTAATCCGGATACGCCCGGGTGCCGTAAGCCTGTGCCACGGCACGGGCGCTTGCTTCTACAGGGTCATACACGCCGCACAGCGCCGCGTCCTCGATGGAGCGGATCGCGTCCAGATGGAACCGGGAGATCACGCCGCAGCCCGCCACGGCAAAATGCACTTTCAAATCCAAAGGTTCAACATTCCTTTCCGGGCACGGCCCTCCTGTTCAAACCGGGCGCAGCGTGTCCGCATAAGCGGGCAGCGGCGCAAAAATGCCGCTTTCCCCATAAAAACCTCCGTCAAGCCGGTACACGCCGTTCTGCGGTGTGCGCCAGGCGGCTCCGGGCGCGGCGCACATAGCGTCCAGACGGCGCCAATCGGTATAATTCTGCGGGCCGTTGCTCTCCACAACACCCACGCGCAGACCCGGTACACGCGGCAGCCGCGCCGCCAGAGACATATTCCAGTCCAAAAGCGCAGGCGGCACCGTCAGGTCCGCGCAGAAGCACGCCGCGCCGCTTTTCTGCGCCGCGCGCACCATCTCCAGCGTGACGGACAGCGTTTTTGCAATGGGTTTGCAGGCGATGGCCGAATAGCCGTATTCCCAGGTCAGGCGGGCAACGTCCTGTGCGCTGTGGGCACTTTCGTCGCCCGCTACGCGCACCGGCAGGCCATGCACGGGTTCCGGCCGGTCCCCCGCAAACGGCTCCTCCAGCAGCACGATGCGCTCCAGCGCGTCCATCTTGTCCGCAGCATCCAGAAAGCGCAGCAGAAATTCCCTGTCCGGATAACGGCCGTTGGCGTCCAGATAATAGACGGGGCGGCCACACTCCGTATACGGCGTGGTAAAGCCGGCGGCTGCCGTGTGGACGGTGCGCAGGCGCCCGATGTCCCACGCAAGCATGGCCTCCGGGTCTCCGTTCTTCTCCGGGTCGGAACCGATCTTTACCTTTAATAAAAAGGCGCCGTCCTCCAGCAGGGCGTGCAGCTCGTCCTCCGGCGTATGGTAAGTGATGAGCGGGATGCTCCCCAACTCTTTTTCCCGGTTCGTCAGCTCCGGGCAGAAGGACGCGCACAGCGCGTCGAAGGTGCCGTTCCCCCGTTTTGCGTTCCAAAGCTGCCACAGCGCAAAATCCACGGGTACCAGCGCGTTGAGTACAAAGGTTTGCGGCACGTCTGCCCGTCCCAGAAGTCTGCGGGCGAACGCCAGAAGCTCCGGCATCAGGCCCGCAGTCATACCGGGCGGGTCTGTGAAAGCCTGTCCCTGCAAAAGCTCCAGCGCGCGGCGCGTGACCGCCAGCATTCTTTCGTTGCCGCCCGCTTCGTCACAGGCGCAGAAGGTGACGGGGTCGGACCAGAGCACGCTCTGTACGCCCACACCCATGCCGCTCGCTCCGCTGTCCAGCGTCAGGCGCACGGCCGTCTGCCACAGCTCGCTCAGCGTGCCTCCCTTGAAGCCGAAAGGTGCGCGCAGCGGTTCCCGTATGACGCCGAGCTCTGTGTTAACGATACGTTCCATGGCGCTTACGCGATGGTGGCCAGCATGGCCTGCGTGATCTCAGACACCAGCGCCCCACCTGTAAGGAACCGTCCGATCTCGTCGGCCACGTGCGCGCCGATTTTCAGCTTGCCGTTGTTGGCAAGGCCCGCCAGATGCGGCGTCATGATGCAGTTGGGGATGCCGCGCAGAGAGCTGTCCGCGGCAGGCGGCTCGGGGTCCGTCACATCCAGGCAGGCATATTTCAGCTTGCCGCCGCGCAGCGCTTGCGCAAGCGCTTCCTCGTCTACCAGGGCGCCCCGGGCGGTGTTGATGAGGATGGCTCGGTCCTTCATCAAAGAAAGCGCGCGGCCGTTGATCATATGGCGGGTGGAATCCAGCGCGGGCGCGTGCAGCGAAACCACATCGCTTTCGGCCAGCAGCGTATCCAAATCTGCCTTTTTCGCGCCCATGGCGGCGATGGCGGCTTCGTCCAGCAGCGGGTCATAGGCCAGCACATTTACGCCGAACGCCTGCAGCAGCTCGATGTAGTGGGAGCCTGCAAAGCCACAGCCTACCACGCCCACGGTGATGTCGAACAGCTCGGTGATGACGCTGTAATCCTCCACCCAGCCGCCGTTGCGGATCTCCTCGTTGAAAGCAAACACGTTTTTGCAGGCGCAGATGGTAAGGCCCAGCGCCGTTTCCGACACACCGTAGCTGAGGATGCGCGCGCTGCTGACAACGCGGATGCCGCGGGCATACAGCTCGTCGCTGACGATACCCTTCACGCTGCCTGCGGCGTGGGCCACAAAGCGCAGGTTGGGTGCGCAGTCCAAAATTTCCTTATCCAGCTGCGGCACGCCCCAGGATGTAATGGCGATATCCGCCCCGGCAATGATCTGCTTGACGGTCTCTTTTTCGGCCTTGTCCGTTTCGTTCACGGCCACCTCGCCCCATTCGGCCAGGCGGGCCATTGTTTTTTCGGAAAGCAGCGTCGCGCGCAGCGGCGCGTCCATCAGCACGGCAATTTTCATCGTTCGGTAAGCTCCTTTTCCGCCGCCCGTTGTCCGGCCGGCCCTCTTGCCCACATTATACCGTCGCCTCCCGCCGGTGTCTTTACACTTTTTTTAGGAATATTGTACTATTTTTTCGCAGGTGTTCCCTTTGCGCATGGCGTTGCTGTATACTGATATTGTAGAAAAGCAGTGAAAGGAAGGGGAACACGGATGAACGAATGCAGCATCCTCTGGTGCGGCAAGTACCACCAAAACTGGGAAAACGAGCTGCACTGCCACAACTATTTCCAAATGGTAGGCATTCTGAGCGGCAGCGGCACCGTGTATGTGGACGACCAGCCTTATGAGATTGAAAAGGAGCAGGTGTTTCTGCTGTGCCCCCAGCAGCTGCACGCCATCCACTGCGGTGAAAAAAACGCTGCGCCGCTGAAAATGCTGGATGTAAAATTCACCGTGGCGGATCCCGCGCTGTTCGAGGATCTGGTGCGCGTGGGCGATATGTTCCATTTGCAGGATTTCGGATGGTTCGTGCGCTTTTTTGACAAGATCATCGCAGAGAGCGCCCAGCAGCGCCCCTATTATTACTCCATCATCAGCGGCTATTTGCTGGAAATGCTGGTACGTATCGTGCGGGAACGGCTGGGGCCGCCCCCCGCCGCGCCCCCGTACAGCACCTCATACTCCGGCCTGGCCATGAACCGCGCCTGCTTGGGCTGCGGTTTCCATACCTCCCGCATCCGCCTTTTCCTCCACCTGGGGCAGCAGCACCACGCCGCCCCCGTCCTCGTCCTTTCTGTCCAGCCCCGCCTTCTGCCGCTCCAGCTTCCGCCGCGCCCGCATGTCGGCGATCCGCTCCTTGTCCAGCTTCCCCGGCAGCCCATTTGCGTCCCGTATCACCCCCGCCAGGGTCTCCAGCGCCTTAGCCAGCGCCGCCGCGTTCCCACCGTTGAGCATGTCCAGGATGATCTCCCCATCCTTGCGCTTGTGCCTTCGCAGCTGCTCCGGGTCCTCCCGCAGCGCCCGCGCAATGCCCTCCAGCATCAGCCCCGCCGCCTCGTCCAGCCGCGCCAGCTTCTCCGCCTCCCGGCTGGCCCTTTTGTCGATGGCCTTCTGCTCCGCCCTTGCCGCTACCTTCCCGCGGAATTCCCGCCGCTTTTCCGTCCAGTGATTTTTCCGCCCGTGCTCCTCCACCTGACGCACGGAAACGCCCCATTTTTCAGCGATTTTCGCATAGGACAGATTGCCGCCCATATAATCAGTTTCGATTTTCTTCCAGTCCCTCGGCATTTTCTGTCCCCCTTCGCGTCCCCTCCCACGCCCCTATTTTCCCATGCGCCGACCCCGGAAAAAACCCCGCCTTTTTCACATCAAAAAAAGGGACTGTCTCGCAACAGTCCCTTCTCTTATGCCTCTTCCTGTGTGGTATCCAGTTCTATGATGATTCTGTGGTTTTCCACGTCCACCGTTTTCCGTATCGGCCTGGATGTGCCATCTGGATTCAGCAGCCCTGCTTCCCGCGCTTCTCGGCTGCCGATGGTCACGTTGTAGCTTGTAACATGCCCGCCGTTTCCTTTCTGTGCCCGAAGTTTCACTTGTCCTTCTCCTTTCTGCAATTGCGGTACGCTACCACCAGAAAGGTAAGCGTTGCCGCGGACAATACAACCTGTACCACGCTCAGAACGGTGTCCAGCTCCATCCTTGCTATGGGACGCTGCTCATGCTATACTTGGGGAGGAGAGGCTTTCGCCTCCCTCCCCGCTCATTTACCGATCTAGCAGTTGCCCGATCAGCTTTACCAGTTCGGTAATGAGCTGCAACAGCGCCGTTGTGATGGCTGCCTTCAAGGCTCCTTCGCTTCGGCGCTGTTTTGCGTCCCACGGTTTTCACCTCCTTTTCATGGCTTTATTATAGTATAGATATCATCTATTATCAAACCTTTCGCATAACCTTTCTAAAAATGTTTTGCTATTTTTCATACTTTCTCCCCGCGCCCACCGCCACCAGACACTTCCCCCACCCGTCCATGCGCTTGCACCGCCTGCGCATGTAGGCCAGCTTCTCCCCCTGCCCGCTGAACCGCAGCTGCACATCGCACCCCGCCATCCAGCCCTCGCAGGTGATGGTCAGCGGCGTTTCGCAACGCCAAAAAGGGCAGACCACGTCCACCCCCTTGCAATGCTTCTTCCCGCTCATGGGCACCGCCTCCGCAGCCGTATCCGCAAATATACCCCCGGTATCCAGTCCGACGTGTACGGCTCCACCGCGCCCACCTTGTACCCCGGATACAGTTTCCCCAGGACCTCCGCCGCGTTCCCGGGTATCTCTTGGCACAGCCTGCGCACCCGGGCGTTGCTCATGCGTGTGCGGCTGACGGTGGTTCTGGGCTGCCGAAGGTTCTTGGACGCGCTCCAGGCCCGTCGGTGCTTCTCCTGCTCCAGCTTGGTGAAATACCGCGCCAGCTCCATCAGCCCGTTGCCTTCCTCCGGCTGCAAACGGTCGCAGTTGGCATATCCTCGGCCCCATTTCTCCTCCAGGGCTTCCCGGTCGATGCCCCCGGTCATCATCAGGTGGACGTGGATGCGCCGCCTCTCCCCATCCCCGCCTTCTTCCTCCAGCACGTATATGTATTTCATCTCCGGCAGCCCCGCCTTCTCCCGCATGCGCTTCACCGCCCGCAGGTAGTTCCGCACATCCTTCCGCGCCTGCTCGTAGTCCGGCGGCATCCCCCGGTAGGTCAGCGTCACATGCAGGTCGTTCCGTCCGAAATTGGCATCCATGAGCAGCGCCAGCCTCCGCCGTGCCCGCTCCCGGTTGTAGCGGTTCTGTCGCTCCCGGCTCATGGCCTTCCTTGCCGCTTCCGCCTTGGCTCGGTCGCTCCTGCCCAGGATGGGGTACACCGTCAATACCAGCGTGTCCCCGGCCCGCTCCGTCTTGGTGCAGTAGTGCATGCCGCCCACCCGCTCCCGGTAGGGATCG
>OGQN01002208.1_pt1 | contig 14244 bp, 9 predicted proteins | sample 1553231 | NCBI WGS metagenome assembly OGQN01 (sample SAMEA2579950, study PRJEB22360) | human gut metagenome | biome: human gut; feature: human-associated habitat; material: faeces | place: Denmark | collected 2008/2010 | reverse complement strand
TGCGATATAAAATTGCCAGAGCGAAGAATGCATCTCTGAATGAACAGATCCGTATTCTTGAGGAATATAAGGAGAAGGAATTTACGGAGCGCTGGTCCTATGAGCTGGCCAAGCTCTATTACAAGGCAGGAGACAAGCAGAAGTGCCTGGATCTCTGCAATGAGATGATCCTTTGGTTCAATGACGGAACTTATGTGATGAAGGCCCTTGACCTGAAACAGCGGATGGGTGTTCTCACTGGCGAAGAGAAAGAGAAATACGAACAGCGTTTTATCCCGAAGCTGATCCCGCCGGAAAAGGCGCAGGAGATCAGGGAGAGCAAGGAAGCATCCGGCGAGTATGAGGAGGCAAAACCGGTCACAGATACTATCCAGGTAGATGATGAGCGGGATCTGAACAGTGCGGAGACATTCCAGGAGAAGCTTTCCAAGGGATTCCGTGATATCTTTGGCGGACATAAGAAATCTGCGGAAGAGGATATGGAGGAAAAAGAAGCTGCGCAGGATGAAGAGCAGGATGAGGTTTCCACAGGCTCTGAGGATGTGACGGAACAGGCGGAAGCGCCGGAGGCTGAGACTGCTGCGGCAGCAGAACCGTCAGAGGAGTTTACAGATTCTGAGGAGATCGAAGCAGCAGAAGGAAGTGAGGAAGCTTCGGATGAGCTTTCTGAAGAGCAGGAAGAGTTTTCCGGACAGGAAGCGGATGAGATCCCGCTGGCATCCGGTGTTGAGAACCTGTCATCCGGAAGTATGAAGCTGCAGGCTCAGGAACAGCAGGATAAAGAGGAAGAAGAGACTTATCAGGAAGCGGAAGAAGCTGAGGCTGAGAAAGCTACAGAGATGTCTTTGTCCCAGAGTGTTGCAGAGATCATGAAGGAGAAGGCTGCCGGAAATGAGGAAAGTGAGGAGAAGTCTGCAGGGGTTCCGCTCAATGAGGAAGGAAAGCCTGATTTTTCCGCAACGATCCGTATGCCGGAGCTGAAGATCCCGAAGTCCATGATCAATGTGGACCCGGAGAATGCAAGCAGTTCCGCAGAGATCCCGGACGCGTCCGGAATTTTCGGAAGTATCGAGGAGATTGCGGCATCTGTAGGTGACAGGTCCGGGAAGGATAAAGATAAGGACTTCAACCTGGAGGATACTATTCTGGCAGCAGCTACACAGCAGGGAATCGATATCCCGGAGGAAGAAAAATCTCCGGATGTCCAGCAGTCCGACGTAACGGAAGAGCCGGCAGGTATTGAGGATCTGGATATTGCGGCTGATGAATTTGTTCCGGAGGAGCCGGATGCGGCAGATATCGAGGATATCATGGCGCAGATCTCCGCTCAGCAGGAGGAAGAGGTAACGGAGACTTCCGATACCAGACTTCCGGATATCGTATTTGATGAAGATGAGGAGCCGGTTACTGAGGAGGATCTTCAGGCTGCAGAAGCAGAGTTTCTGAATGGTCCGTCAGGAGTACAGAAGCCGGTGGAAGAAGAGGATGTGCTTCCGGAGATTCTTTCACTGGAATCTGAGGAGCAGGTGCAGAAGGCGGCAGCAGAGCCTTCTGCGAAGCTTCATCATGAGGAACCGGTGGCTGCAGCGGAAGAGGAAAATCTTCTTGATGAGGAAGAAGAATACAGTGATGACGCCTTTGACTTCCAGGAAGAGGATGAGGATGACTTTATCAGCAGTCTCATCGGTGATGATTCTGATGAAGCCATGGAAGAGGACGATGAGGAAGAGGAGCTCAGCGAGGAAGAGCAGCTTGAGAAATTTATCGCTACGATCCATCCGGAAAAGGATCCTACAAAGATCGTTTCCAGAAAGAAAGAGCTCACAGATGAAGAGAAACAGCTTTTCACCTATTTTGTTACAGTTCCCGGAATGAAGGAACAGCTGCTTGATGTACTCTGCGATGTGCAGATGGGCGCAGCAGACAAGACCTCCCAGACCGGAAATGTGATCGTTATGGGCGGCAGAGAAACAGGTAAGACGAGACTGATCTCAAGTCTGATCCCGGCAATCTGTAAAGAGCTGAATATCGAGGCTTCCAAGGTTGCCTATATATTTGCGGATGATCTCAACGGAAAGGATATTCCGGAGATCGTATCCAAGCTTGCCGGCGGTTTCCTTGTTATCGAGGATGCAAACCAGCTTTCCCAGGAAACAGCAGATGAGCTTGAGGAAGCTATGACCGGAAACACAAAGGGAATGATCGTGATCCTGGAGGATGAAAAGATCGGTATGCGTAAGCTGATCGCAAGATATCCGAAGCTTGCGAAGAAGTTTACATCCATGATCAACATTCCTGTATTTACAAACGATGAACTTGTTAATTTCGCCAAGGTCTATACCATGGAGAATGGATTCCGTATCGACCAGATGGGCATGCTTGCTCTGTATAATCTGATCGGGATCAACCAGAAGGAGGATCAGCCGATGTGTATCGGTACTGTGAAGACCATGCTGGATAAGGCTATGGAGAGAGCTCAGAGCGGATTGTTCAAGCGTTCCAAGAAGCGTGTGGACCGTGATGGCTACACGGTACTTTTTGAAAAGGATTTCAGCTGAAAATAAGAAAAAGCAGAGGTAAAAAATATGGCCAGACCTTATCTTGGTAACCCGAAATATACCATTGAAGTCCTTCAAAAGTATCATTTTGTTTTCCAGAAAAGGTTTGGTCAGAATTTTCTGATCGACGAGCATGTTCTGGAAAAGATCATTGAGTCTTCGGGTATCACGAAGGATGATTTTATACTGGAGATCGGTCCGGGTATCGGAACTATGACCCAGTATCTTGCGGAGGCTGCCAGAGAGGTGGCTGCTGTGGAGATCGACAGTTCGCTGATCCCGATCCTTAAGGATACGTTGAAGGACTGGGATAATGTTTCCGTGATCAATAACGATATCCTGAAAACGGATATCAAAAAGATCGCAGATGAGAAAAACGGCGGTAAGCCTGTGAAGGTGGTTGCGAATCTGCCGTATTACATTACGACTCCGATCATCATGGGGCTTTTTGAGAAGAATGTTCCTGTGGATTCGATCACTGTCATGGTGCAGAAGGAGGTTGCAGACCGTATGCAGGTTGGTCCCGGTACCAAGGATTACGGTGCGCTTTCCCTGGCTGTGCAGTATTATGCGAAGCCGGAGATCGTTGCGAATGTACCGCCGAACTGTTTTATGCCGCGGCCGAAGGTTGGAAGTGCGGTGATCAAGCTGACGCGTTATGAGAAGCCGCCGGTGGATGTGAAGGATGAGGGGCTTATGTTCCGTCTGATCCGTGCATCTTTTAACCAGAGGAGAAAGACACTTGTGAACGGGATCAGAAATTCCGGAGATTTTTCCCTGAGTAAGGAGGAGATCGAGGATGTGTTCAACAGGTGTGATCTTCCGCTGAATATCAGGGGTGAGGCGCTGACACTGGAGCAGTTTGCGATGCTTGCCAACTGTATTTATGATGAGAAAAATTAATATATGATAAATGCAAAAAGAGCCCGGGCAGCTGTTCCGGGTTCTTTTTGCGTTTCCGGACGGGAATGTTGGAGAGGTTTCCTGTCCGGACCTATATATTTGTCATAGAAAGGAGGTTATGTCTGAGGTGTCAGACATAAGTAAGTAATGAAAAATTTACATTTTTTATTTTACTGATGAGATGTTAGGAAAGTTTGTTTAAAATATGAAAATATTGTGAATATATTTTTGATGATATACATAAAGTCTGAATGGTGTGGGTGGGAATGGGGAAAATTGAGGTTTACAGAGGGGTGGGGGTGTGTGGTATACTGAGGGGCGTCGAAAAGGTAATGATGAGGTAATAAAAAGGCAGTAAAAGATAGTTAAAAATAGTAAAAGGCAATTTTTGATAAGGGCTGGTGCCCGTATGGAGGTTGAATATTATGAGAAGATTGAACAAGGTTACAGCTTTGGTTATTGCGGGTGTTATTTCATGTACATCTCCGATGATGGTTATGGCGTCTGATTCTGGTTCTGTTATGAGTCAGGCGGAGGAGATCCTGAAGGATAATGAGGTTGGGTCTCTTGCTTCTGATCCGGATAAGGTTGGGGATATCATTGTTTATGTGAAGGGGCTTTTTGATTCTAACCAGATCACGGATGATGAGATTTCTCAGGGGATCGATGAGGCTGCGGATCATTTTGGGGTGAGTCTTAATGAGGATGATAAGAGTTCGCTGGTTAATATCATCAGTAAGTTCCGTGGGATTGAGATGAGTGATGATCAGATCAAGGGGTATGTGAGTGATGCTTATAGTACTTTGAAGGATATGGGTGTTACGAAGTCTGATGTGAAGAATATTTTTGAGAAGGCGATTGAGTTTATTAAGGGGATGCTTTCACGGCGGTGATGGTGTTTGGATGGAACTTTTGATGGAGATTTAGATGGAGTTTTTGTTAGAGGGTGAGGGTTGTGGCTCTTTTGTTGGGGTTGTTGTTGGTTTGTTTGGCTGAGATGTACAATATGTACAATGCTTAGGGCTTCGGTTTTGTTTGTGAATGTGGTGTTTTTATAAATTGGGGGAGGGTGTTTTGAAAAAAATTGTGCAAATGCGCTAATTGTTTACGAGATGTTCATTGTTTGTTCATATTTGTCTGGTAGTATAGGGATAGTTCGAAAGAACGTTACGAAAGACGCTGTAATGGTGTGTATCTGTATCATTACACATACAATTTTTTTCATAATAATCGCCCCGGTAAGCCACTACCGGGGCACTCCTCGTTTTATGGGGAAAAATATCAGAAAATGTAGCCTCTGCCAATGTGCGGAGTTTTTTTTGTATAAAGAGGCTGTTTTGCATTCAAAAAAATAATAGCGTCGGTGGTTTGCCCATGCTATAATAATTAAGATTAAAATGAAAATCCGGCAGAAAGAATAAGAAAAAGGCCGGAAGTAAATGATGAAAAGATGAAGCGTGAACGGAGGTCAGGAAATGGCGGAGTCTATGAAAGATTTTGAGCAGGAGCTGGAGGCTTCTTTTAAGAAAATTGAGGAAGGTGATATCATCGCCGGGACAGTGGTCAGTGTGGATGAGACAGGAGTTGTTCTTGATCTTAAATATTATGCTGAGGGATTTATTCCGGCAGAGGAATTTTCCAGAGAGCCGGGATTTAATATTAAAGAGGCAGTTCAGCCGGGAGAAGAGATCCAGGCAACCGTTCTTAGGAAAGATGACGGACAGGGAAATATTCTTCTTTCCAGAGCAGAGGCAGCAGATGTACTTGCATGGGATAAACTGAAGGAGTTTCAGGAATCCGGGGAAGCACTGGATGTTGTTGTAAAGGGAATCGTAAACGGCGGAGCCATTGCTTATGTGGAAGGTGTTCGAGGTTTTATCCCGGCATCCAAACTTGCGCTGAATTATGTAGAGGATACAGAAGAGTACCTGAACAAGCCGCTTCAGGTTCAGGTAATTGATGTAGATAAAGAGAAAAAGAGACTGGTACTTTCTGCAAAGGAACTTCTCCGTGAGAAAGCAGAGAAGGAGCGCAGAAACAAGATTTCCAATATTGAGGTTGGTTTCGTGACAGAGGGAACGGTTGAGAGCCTGCAGCCTTATGGTGCGTTTGTTGATCTTGGAAACGGAATTTCCGGTCTGGTTCATATTTCCCAGATCTGCGAAAAAAGAATTAAGAAGCCATCAGAGGCGATAAGTGTGGGAGACAAGGTTAAGGTGAAAGTAATTGCGATCAAGGATGGCAAGCTGAGCCTGAGTATCAAAGAGGCATCGGATCTGATGGCGAAGGAAGTTGAGGAAGAGACTTTTGAACTGCCGGAGTCAGGAGAAGAGGCAACCACATCTCTTGGTTCACTTTTTGCGAACATCAAACTTGATTAATTGTTATATTTTTGGATGAAAAAGGATGGATGTGAATGAAGAAACAGGAGAGAATATTTGTAATCGGACATAAGAATCCGGATACGGATTCCATCTGTTCGGCGATCGCTTATGCGGATATTAAAAACAGGACTACACAGAGTAAGAGATATATTCCGAAGAGAGCTGGTCAGATCAATGAGGAGACCAGATATGTGCTGAACCGTTTTGGTGTACAGCCGCCGGCTTATCTGGGAAATATCGGAACACAGGTCAAGGATATGGATATCCGTCTCAGTCCCCAGGCAGACAAAAACATGTCACTGAAAAATACCTGGGATCTGATGCAGGAGAACGGAATCGTATCCCTTCCGATCCGTGATAAGGAGGGATGCCTGGAAGGTCTTGTGACCATCGGAGATATTGCCAAGACTTATATGGATACCACAGACAGTTATCTGCTTTCCAATGCGCGGACACAGTATCAGAGGATTGCGGAGACGGTTGGCGGAGAAGTGGTGGAAGGAAATGGCCACGGGTATTTTGTCAAGGGACGTGTTCTGGTTGGAACAGCCAATCCGAAGATGATGGAGGAATTTATTGAGGAGAATGATATGATCATCATGGGAGACCGTGAGGAGGATCATCTTCAGGCCATCAGCCAGAATGTAAGCTGTATCATCGTAGGGCTGAACATTGTGGTTTCCGAGAAGGTTGTGAAGCTTGCCCACGAAAAAAATATCGTGATCATCCGGTCACCTTATGATACCTTTAACATCGCCCGTCTGATCAATCAGAGTATTCCGGTCAGCTATGTTATGAAACGGGATAACATGGTTACGTTTAATACCGAGGATTTTACAGATGATATCCAGGATGTTATGGTCAAAAACCGCCACAGAGCGTTCCCGGTTATCAATCCTCATGGAAAGTGTATCGGAACGATTTCCAGACGTAATTTCCTGGACATGCACAAGAAAAAAGTTGTTCTTGTAGATCACAATGAGGTGGATCAGGCTGTTGATAATATTGAGAAGGCGGAGATTCTTGAGATTATTGACCATCATAAGCTTGGAACATTGCAGACCATGACACCGGTAGCGTTCCGTAATGAGCCTGTGGGATGTACGGGTACAATCCTTTATGAGATTTACGGAGAGCAGCGTCTGGAGATTCCGGAAAAAATTGCGGGACTTCTCTGTGCGGCCATTATTTCAGATACGCTGATGTTCCGTTCACCGACCTGTACACAGACGGATAAGATCGCTGCCAGTGCTCTTGCCCTGATCGCGGGAATCAAGATCGAGGATTTTGCCAGAGAGATGTTCTCAGCAGGAAGTAATCTGAAAGATAAATCCCCGGAGGAGATTTTTTACCAGGATTACAAGAAGTTTATTGGCGAGGGCAATGTTTCCTTTGGTGTGGGCCAGATCAGTTCCATGGACAGCGAAGAGCTGAAAGAGATCAAGGAGAAGCTGATGCCGTTTATGGTCAGCGAGTGTGGACGTCACGATATCACGAGAGTTTACTTTATGCTGACGAATATTCTGGAGGAATCTACAGAGCTTCTGTTTTATGGTGAGGGCAGCCAGCAGATGGCTGAGATCGCTTTTGAGAAGAAGCCGGACGGAGATGCGTTCTGTCTGCCAGGTGTGGTTTCCAGAAAGAAACAGCTGATTCCGGCGATGATGGAGGCTGCTCAGCTGATGAACAGCGATTACGCATAAGGAGGCCGGATCAATGGCAAAACAGATTTGGAAACCGGGAAATATGATCTATCCGCTGCCGGCAGTGATGGTCAGTGTCACGGACGGAGAGGGCAACGACAATATTATTACCGTTGCGTGGACAGGAACGGTCTGTACGAATCCGGCGATGGCTTATATTTCAGTCCGACCATCCCGTTATTCTTATGGAATGCTGAAAAAAACGGGAGAGTTTGTTATTAACCTTACAACAGAAAAACTGGCTTTTGCGACGGATTTCTGCGGAGTCCGGTCCGGCCGGGATGTTGACAAATTCGAAAAACTGAATCTTACAAAAGAGAAAGCACAGTATGTTTCTGCTCCGATGATCGGGGAAGCACCGGTTTCCATCGAGTGCAGAGTACGAGAGGTGAAGGAACTGGGATCGCATGATATGTTTCTTGCAGATGTACTTGCGGTTCATGCGGATGAAGCATATATGGACAAAAACAACAAGTTCCATCTCAATGATGCGGGACTTCTGGTTTATTCCCATGGGGAATATCTGGCTGGTGGCCGGAAGGTGGGAACTTTTGGCTACAGCGTGAAGAAGAAAAACGGTAAGAAGAAACGCTGAGAATAACACGGCACAGGAACGATTGTTGAGATTTTGTTACAGCTATGTTAAAATGAAAGGACACAGTATGAATAATATTACACTGATAGGGATGCCTGGTGCGGGAAAAAGCAGCATCGGTGTTGTACTTGCGAAAGTGCTTGGTTACCAGTTTATTGACTCAGACCTGCTGATCCAGAAGGAAGAAAAGAGAACTTTAAGTGAGATCATTGAGCAGGATGGAATTGACGGATTCAAGGCGGTGGAGAATCGTGTGAATGCGTCTATCCAGGTTGAGAATACGGTCATTGCCACAGGTGGCAGTGTCGTGTATTGTGATGAGGCAATGCAGCATCTGAAATCAGAAGGAGTTGTGGTATATCTGAAGATTTCTCTGAAGCTGCTGTCCAAGCGTCTTGGCAATCTGAAAGACCGTGGAGTTGTTCTGAAAGAAGGGCAGACACTGGAGAGTCTTTATGAGGAACGGACAGTGCTGTATGAGAAATATGCGGATATTATTGTAGACGAAGAAGACAAAGATCTGGAGGGAAGCCTTCAGATCGTGCTTGATGCACTGAAACGGGGAGAGAAATAGTTTACAAATCCGAAATATGTGTTATAATATACAACTGACCTAAAAAACGGTGTTGCGGAACGTATGTTTCCGTCGTAAATTCAGAGAAAGTTTCTTGCTCATAGAGGAGTAAAATAATAGAGGTGTGTTATGGAACAGTATGTGATTAAAGGCGGCAATCCTCTGGTTGGAGAAGTGGATATTGCGGGTGCGAAGAATGCGGCGCTTGCGATATTGTCAGCAGCCATTATGACTGATGAAACTATATTGATCGAGAATCTGCCAGATGTAAGGGACATCAATGTTCTGCTTGAGGCTATTTCAGAGATAGGTGCTCAGGTTGAGCGTGTCGATAAATCTACTGTAAAGATCAACGGTTCTACCATCGGCAATCTCAGTGTTGATTATGAATATATCAAGAAGATCCGTGCTTCTTATTATCTTCTTGGTGCTTTGCTTGGCAAGTACAAGCATGCGGAAGTTCCGCTTCCTGGCGGATGCAATATCGGCAGCAGACCGATCGATCAGCATCTGAAGGGATTCCGTGCTCTTGGTGCGGAGGTTGATATCCGTCATGGTGCTATTGTTGCCAAGGCTGAGAATCTTCATGGCAGCCACATTTTCCTGGATGTGGTTTCTGTTGGTGCTACGATTAATATTATGATGGCTGCTTCTATGGCAGCCGGCCGTACCATTATTGAGAATGCTGCAAGGGAGCCTCATGTTGTTGACGTGGCCAATTTCCTGAACAGTATGGGTGCGAATATTAAGGGTGCTGGTACGGATGTGATCCGTATCCGTGGTGTTGAGAAGCTTCACCGTACAGAGTATTCTATTATTCCGGATCAGATTGAGGCAGGTACTTTTATGTTTGCTGCTGCGGCTACGGGTGGTGATGTTACTGTCCGTAATGTTATTCCGAAGCATCTGGAAGCTACTACTGCCAAGCTTGAGGAGATCGGCTGTGAGGTTGAGGAGTTTGATGATGCGGGTCGTGTTCGTGCGCCGCATAAACTTCATCGTACTCATGTAAAGACTTTGCCTTATCCTGGTTATCCGACGGATATGCAGCCGCAGATCGCGGTTACTCTGGCTTTGGCTGAGGGTACGAGTATTGTTACGGAGAGTATTTTTGAGAACCGGTTTAAGTATGCGGATGAGCTTTCCCGTATGGGTGCCAACATTAAGGTGGAGGGGAACTCTGCTATTATTGATGGTGTGAAGAAGCTTACGGGTGCGCGTGTGAGTGCGCCGGATCTTCGTGCGGGTGCTGCGCTTGTGATCGCGGGGCTTGCTGCAGAGGGTGTTACGGTTGTCGATGATATTGTTTATATTCAGCGTGGATATGAGAACTTTGAAGAGAAGCTGAGGAGTCTTGGTGCTGAGATCGAGAGGGTTTCCAGTGAGAAGGAGATTCAGAAGTTTCGGCTTCGGGTTGGATGATTGAATTTGAATGATTGAGAGAGTTCTCCGGGTGTGTGCCTGGGGGCTCTTTTTTTTGTGGGTGGTGGGAGGGACGGACGGCTGACGGGGCAGCTGCATGTACGGGCCGGGGGCGGTCGCTTCGCCGGGTCATACTAAGCGTCTGAGTCTTCTGCCGTGCAGGGCGCCCCATAACTCGCCATGTACGCTGATGCGTACCTGGCTCAGACAGATGGGGCTTACTCTGCGGCTTGTGGCCGCAGAGTACCTTCCCGTCAGAAGCCTCAGGCGCTAAGTATGACCAGCGGCTTACTCCGACGCACCGGGTCCCGACCATGCAGCCGTCCCTCCGGCAGTCCGTCCTGTGCGTTGGTTGTGGGAGTGATAAGTTTGTGTGGTGATTGGGTGGGTAATTTATGTTGGATGTATAAACTGTATCCTTTGTTAGGGATATTTGTAGTATTGAGGGGAGTATTTTCTGCTGAGGGGGTGTTTTGAGTGAGGGATTTTTTTGGATGTGTGGGGATTGAGTGGTCTGACGGGAGGTGGTGGGCCATCAGCGCTGCGCTGGATGGCTGCAAGGGCTGAGTTTCCTTGTGGTCTGACGGGGGGATGTGTGGCATCGGCGCTGCGCTGGATGCCTGTGAGGTCTGGGGCTTGTGGAAAAAAATATAGCGCGGGTGGGGTGTGCATGCTATAATGATTAGGATTATAGTGCTGTCGGCTGTTTTGGGGGCGGCGGTGGTTTGTTTTTTGTTTGAATGGGAGGTCTGGATATGGCGGAGTCTATGAAGGATTTTGAGAGGGAGCTGGAGGCTTCTTTTAAGAGGATCGATGAGGGTGATATTATCTCAGGGACTGTTGTGAGTGTGGATGAGTCGGGGGTTGTTCTTGACCTTAAGTTTTATGCTGAGGGTTTTATTCCGGTGGAGGAGTTTTCCCGGGTGCCGGGGTTTAATATTAAAGAGGCTGTTCAGCCGGGGGATGAGGTTCAGGCGATGGTTCTTCGCAGGGATGATGGTCAGGGGAATATTCTTCTTTCCAGAGCGGATGCTGTGGATGTGCTTGCCTGGGACAGGCTGAAGGAGCTTCAGGATTCGGGTGAGGTTCTGGATGTTGTTGTGAAGGGGATCGTTAACGGGGGTGCCATTGCTTATGTTGAGGGTGTCCGTGGTTTTATTCCGGCATCCAGGCTTGCTTTGGAGTTTGTTGAGGATACTGAGGTGTTTCTGAATAAGCCGATCCAGGTGCGGGTGATCGAGGCTGATAAGGCGAAGAAGAGGCTGGTGCTTTCGGCGAGGGAGATTCTTCGTGAGAGGGCTGAGGTGGAGAGACGGAATAAGATTTCCAATATCCAGGTTGGTTTTGTGACGGAGGGTACGGTTGAGAGTTTGCAGCCGTATGGTGCTTTTGTGGAGCTTGGGAACGGGGTTTCCGGGCTGGTGCATATTTCTCAGATATGTGAGAAGAGGATTCGGAAGCCTTCTGAGGTTTTGAGTGTTGGGGATAAGGTTAAGGTGAAGGTTATCGCAATCAAGGATGGTAAGCTGAGCCTGAGTATTAAAGAGGCATCGGATCTGATGGCTAAGGAGGTTGAGGAGGAGTCTTTTGAGCTTCCGGAGTCGGGGGAGGAGGCTACTACTTCCCTGGGTGCTTTGTTTGCAAATATTAAATTATGATTATTTTGGATGAAAAAGGATGGATGTGTATGAAAAAACCGGAGAGAATATTTGTAATCGGACATAAGAATCCGGATACGGATTCCATCTGTTCGGCTATTGCTTATGCGGATATTAAGAACAGAACTACGCAGAATAAAAAATATATCCCGAAGAGAGCGGGGCAGATCAATGAGGAGACCAGGTATGTGCTGAACCGTTTTGGCGTACAGCCGCCGGCTTATCTGGGAAATATCGGTACGCAGGTCAAGGATATGGATATCCGGACCAGTCCGCAGGCGGATAAGAATATGTCGCTGAAGAATACCTGGGATCTGATGCAGGAGAACGGGATCGTTTCTCTTCCAATCCGGGATAAGGATGGGTGTCTGGAGGGGCTTGTGACGATTGGTGATATCGCAAAGACCTATATGGATACTACAGACAGTTATCTTCTTTCCAATGCGAGGACGCAGTATCAGAGAATTGCCGAGACTGTTGGCGGTGAAGTGGTGGAAGGTAACGGACACGGATATTTTGTGAAGGGGCGTGTGCTTGTCGGTACTGCCAACCCGAAGATGCTGGAGGGCTACGTTGAGGAGGATGATATGATCATCATGGGTGACCGTGAGGAGGATCATCTTCAGGCGATCAGCCAGAATGTCAGCTGTATCATCGTGGGGCTGAATATCGTGGTTTCCGAGAAGGTTATAAAGCTTGCTCATGAGAAGAATATCGTGATCATCCGGTCTCCGTATGATACGTTTAATATTGCGCGTCTGATCAACCAGAGTATTCCGGTCAGCTTTGTTATGAAGCGGGATAACATGGTTACGTTTAATACCGAGGATTTTACGGATGATATCCAGGATGTTATGATCCAAAACCGTCACAGGGCGTTTCCGGTGATCAATCCTCATGGTAAGTGTATCGGTACGATCTCCAGACGTAATTTTCTGGATATGCATAAAAAGAAAGTGGTTCTTGTGGATCATAATGAGGTGGATCAGGCTGTTGATAATATCGAGAAGGCGGAGATCCTTGAGATCATCGATCATCATAAGCTGGGTACCTTGCAGACCATGACGCCGGTTGCTTTTCGTAATGAGCCGGTGGGATGTACGGGTACGATCCTTTATGAGATCTACGGAGAGCAGAGACTGGAGATCCCGGAAAAGATCGCGGGGCTTCTCTGTGCGGCTATTATTTCGGATACATTGATGTTCCGTTCACCGACCTGTACGCAGACGGATAAGATCGCTGCCAGTGCTCTTGCGCTGATCGCGGGGATCAAGATCGAGGAGTTTGCCCGAGAGATGTTTTCTGCGGGAAGTAATCTGAAGGATAAGTCTCCGGAGGAGATTTTTTATCAGGATTACAAGAAGTTTATCGGTGAGGGTAATGTTTCCTTTGGTGTGGGTCAGATCAGTTCCATGGACAGCGAGGAGCTTAAGGAGATCAAGGAGAAGCTGATGCCGTTTATGGTGAGTGAGTGTGGCCGTCATGATATCACGAGAGTTTATTTTATGCTGACGAATATCCTGGAGGAGTCTACAGAGCTTCTGTTTTACGGGGAGGGCAGCCAGCAGATGGCGGAGATCGCTTTTGAGCGGAAACCGGATGGAGATACCTTCAGTCTGCCGGGGGTGGTTTCCAGAAAGAAGCAGCTGATCCCGGCTATGATGGAGGCTGCTCAGCTGATGAACAGCGATTATGCATAAGAGGTGACGGAAAATGGCGAAACAGTTATGGAAGCCGGGGAACATGATCTATCCGCTGCCGGCTGTAATGGTGAGTGTTACCGATGGTGAGGGGCATGATAATATCATAACGGTTGCGTGGACGGGTACGGTGTGTACCAATCCGGCGATGGCTTATATTTCTGTCCGACCTTCCCGTTATTCCTATGATATGATCCGGAAAACGGGTGAATTTGTGATCAATCTGACAACGGAGAAGCTGGCGTATGCAACGGATTTCTGCGGGGTCCGTTCGGGACGTGATGTGGACAAGTTCCAGAAGCTGAACCTTACGAAAGAGAAAGCGCAGTTTGTTTCTGCACCGATGATCGGGGAGGCTCCGGTTTCGATCGAGTGCAGGGTGCGTGAGGTGAAGGAGCTGGGGTCTCATGACATGTTTCTTGCGGATGTGCTTGCGGTCCATGCGGATGAAGCTTATATGGATAAAAACAACAGGTTTTGTCTTAATGATGCGGGTCTTCTGGTTTATTCCCATGGGGAGTATCTGGCGGGTGGCCGGAAGGTGGGAACCTTCGGCTATAGCGTAAAGAAGAAGCAGCAGAAATCGGAGAAGGCAGAGATGGCGGGAAAGTCAGGTATGCCAGGGAAGTTAAAGACGTCGGGAAAGCCAGGGATGTCAGGAAAGTTAAAGACGTCGGGAAAGCCAGGGACGTCAGGGAAGTTAAAGACGTCGGGAAAGCCAGGGATGTCAGGAAAGTTAAAGACGTC
>OGQN01002181.1_pt1 | contig 14366 bp, 13 predicted proteins | sample 1553231 | NCBI WGS metagenome assembly OGQN01 (sample SAMEA2579950, study PRJEB22360) | human gut metagenome | biome: human gut; feature: human-associated habitat; material: faeces | place: Denmark | collected 2008/2010 | reverse complement strand
GGACACCACGCCCATCAGGGGCACGCAGGCGAACACCGCCAGCGTCAGCGGCACACTGGCCCGGCACAGGATAATAAAGGACACCACGATCTTGATGGCCGCAATGAAAAATTCCTCCGGGCAGTGGTGGGCGAACTCGGTCACATCGAACAGGTCGTTGGTGATGCGGCCCATGATGGTGCCTACCTTGGTGTTGTTGTAGTAGGTGTGGTCCAGCTTGAGCAGGTGGTCAAAGGCATCGCGGCGCATATCCGTCTCGATGTGCACGCCCATGATATGACCGATGCTGGACATGTAATAGCTGGCTGCACCGTCGATGATGCGCAGCACAAAATAGAGTGCTGCCAGCCGCAGCACGATGCCCGCCGTCAGGGTGATGCCCACGCCCATGGCGGCGTTGGTGATGGTGCTCATGATCTTGGGCAGCACGATGTCACACAGGGTGGTCAGCGCTGCACAGAACAGGTCCAGAAACAGGGTCATTTTGTACTTTGCCAGATAGGGCAGAAAACGCCGGATCAGCGCACCGCTGCCTGCGTGGTGCGCCCCGGGGTCGTTGATTTTGGTTTTTGACATGGTTCCTCCTGTTGTAAAACCCTCTCAGGCTCACTTCGTTCGCCAGCTCCCCCAAGAGGGGGAGCCTTTGCATCTTTCGGGAAGCTGTACAAAACCTCCCCCTTTCGGGGGAGGTGGCATTGCGCAGCAATGACGGAGAGGGTTCGTTCTCTTACTTTTTACTGTAATCCCGTTCGCCGTAGATGGCGGTGCCGATGCGCACAAGGGTGGCACCCTCCCGGATGGCGTTTTCAAAGTCGCCGCTCATGCCCATGGAGAGGGTCTCCATGGACACGTTGGAATAGCCGCGCTCTCCGGCCTGCACAAACAGCTTGTACACCTCGGCCAGATAGCGGCGGTTGCGGGCATCGTCGTCGTTCACGGGCGGAATGGCCATCAGCCCCTTGACCCGGATGTGCTCCTGTGCGGCAGCAGCATCCAGCAGCGGCCAGAGCGCTTCCGGTGCCACGCCGGTCTTGCTCTCCTCGCCGCCGATGTTCACCTCCAGCAGCACGTTCTGCACGATGCCGGCCTTGGCTGCTTCCTTCTCGATGGCGTTCAGCAGATGCTCACTGTCCACGCTTTGGATGAGGCTGGCACGGCCCAGCACTTTTTTAATTTTGTTCGTCTGCAGATGGCCGATAAAGTGGCTGGGCTTGCCGCAGTAAGCACCTGCGTCAAAGTTTGCGCACAGCTCCTGCACATGGTTCTCACCGAACACATCGATGGGCAGGGCTGCGCTTGCAGCCACGGTCTGTGCCGTGCGGGTCTTGCAGGCGGCGCACAGCTGCACCGCTGCCGGGTCGCGGCCTGCCTCCCGGGGCCGCGGCTGCCATCTTTTCCCGGATCTCTGCCACGGCCTCCTGCATCTGTTCCAGATTCTTTTCTGCCATGATGCTCAGTCCTCCTCGGTATACTTGGCGCGTTCGCCGCCGATGAGCTTCGGGCGGGTGCGGGCGCACAGAATGTTCGCTTCACCAATTTTGGAAAGGCTCAGCCGCACCGGCACCGCCACCCGCTTCAGGTGCATCCCGATCAGGGTGCCGCCGATATCAATGCCTGCATGGGCACGGATCTCTTCCACGGCCACCGGCTCCCGGAACTTCTTCCAGCAGGTAGTGGCCCAGCTGCCGCCTGCGTGGGGGCGCGGCACCACGCACACCTCTTCCCAGCCGTATTTTTCGGCGGCTTCGCGCTCGATGATAATAGCGCGGTTCAGATGCTCACAGCACTGCGCGGCCAGCCAGATGCCGTTTTCGGCCAGCACTGGGGCAATGCCCGCGTACACGGCCTGCGCGGCTTCCAGACTGGAATCCTTGCCAATGTGCCCGCCCACGATCTCGCTGGACGAGCAGCCCACCACGAACACATCGCCTTTTTTCAGCTTTGCTTCGGCCAGCAGCTCGGTCACTGCCTGCCGGGCCTGCGTCTCAATCTGTTTTTTGAATTCTTCTGTCATAAAAAACACCTCGGTTTTTATCAAAAATCAAAGATTTGCACTGCGCACCTTTTCGCTGCCTGCAAGGCCGAGATACAGCCTGCTCTCCACCGGGCACAGCGCTGTCACGCTGCCTGCACCCTTGCTGGAGACCGTCCGCTTCCAGCTGCCGTCTGCCGTATCTACAGCTTCCGCGCAGGGCGCATCGGCAGGCAGGCTGAACAGCTTTTCCTGCAGATTCCGGCCTGCACGCAGGGCAATGCCCCGCAGCAGGGTGCTGTCGGCGTTCTTTTCCAGCCAGCTGCTGCGCGCCCACCGGTAGCTGATGTACAGGGTGCCGTCTGCATCCATAGCAAGCGCACCGGGATACCCCGGCAGGCCGGAAACAAAGCTCTGGCAGTTTTTACCGCCCGCCGTCAGGTCGCGGGCATCGGCGGCAGCGCTCCACACACAGCGGTTCCCAAGGTCAGCCACGAACAGCGTGCTGCCGTCCCGGCTCAGGGCCAGCCCGGAAGCACCGGCCACACCGCCCAGCACCTTCTGCACCGTGCGTGCTGCCGGGTCGTATACATACACGCAGCCCGTGCCGGTGTGGGCCAGCAGTTCGGTGCGCAGAGTGCTCTCCAGCCCGTCCGCGGCACTGGCACTGGCAGCAACAGCAAAGTAGATCCTGCCGTCCGGCGCGGCTTCCACCGCTGAGACATCCCCCAGCGGTGCACCGTCGATCTGGGTCACTACCTGCTCCACCGCCGTGCCCCAGCTGTCGTGGGCGGCGCGGCACAGGCTGCCGCCGCCGGGCGTGAGGATGCTCAGCCACAGGTCCCCGCTGCCGTCAAAGGCAAAACCGGTCAGCTCACCGTCCACGGAAAGGATGGCCGCATCGTGTCCGCCGTCGGTGCGCACAAGGTCGCTCGTGCGCTTTTTTAAGGCTGCGCCGTCGTATGCTGCGGCATACACAAGGCCGTCCTGTGTGCGGATGCAGTCCACACCCTGATATTCGCCCAGATCCAGCGTTCCCTTATGATCGGTGGCAAGGGCCGTCTGTGCTGCACCGGTGTCCTGCCGGACATCCGGCGCGGTGTAGCTTTGTGGCGGCGTATCGATGGGCCGGAACACCAGTGCATACACCAGCGCCAGCAGGATGCACACGCCAAACACCGTGCTGGCCGTGCGGAACCGCTTGAGCAGCGCGTCCCGCTCCACCGCCATCTGGGCCGCATACTCGGCACGGCGGCGGGCGGCGCGGGCATTGGCGCGGTTTGCCCGGCGCATCCAGCGATCCACGAACAATGCCACCTGCGGCCCGATGGTGAGCGACGCAATGGCAAGGATGAGCAGAAATTCAACAAGTCCGATCCTCATAGGGCTTTTTCCTTTATCTTCAGAGCTTTTTCAGGGGGGTATCCCCTTATCGTTTCAGTATAGCATCTGTGGCGCGGCAGTTCAAGCACCCAACTCTGTCTCCCGGCTTTTGCCGCCGCCTGCCGCCTTTTTCTCCATCTTTCCTGCCAAAGACTTTTTTGCCGTGCTGAAATATGCTATACTGATTATAAATATGGCATTCTGCACCGGAATGCCGCGTGTCAGTGTAAAAGAGGATAACATGGAAGCATTCAAATACAATGTGCAGCCGGGCCGCTACCGGCATTTCAAGGGCAACGAATACGAAGTGCTGGGCATGGCCCGCCACAGCGAGACCGAAGAGGAAATGGTGGTGTACCGCGCCCTGTACGGGGAACGTGGGCTTTGGGTGCGTCCTGCCGCCATGTGGTGCGAGACCGTGGAGCGGGACGGCAAAGTGCAGCCGCGCTTTGTGCGCATTGAGGAGTGAACCGGCAGTTTTTGCCGATGGGATAAAACGGAGGGTGATACTTTTGTACAGTGAACAAAAACAGGCGCTTGCCGCCGAACTGAGCTTCAAGCATCCGGCAGTGCTGGCTGTCAGCGGTTCCGCAGGCAGCGGCAAGACCGCTCTGCTGGCCGCGCTGCTGCCGGTGCTCAAGAGCCGCGGGCTGAAGGTGGGTGTGATCCGCGAGGCTGACGATCTGCGCCTGCCCGCCGAGACCGACCGCCTGCATGAGGCCGGTGCCGAGGGTGTGGCCGTGTTTACTGCCGGGCGCTATCTGCTTACCGAGCAGTTCCGCCTGAACGAGCAGGACCTGCTGGCTTTGTTCGAGCGCCACGGCTACGACCTTGTACTGCTGGAAGGCTTTGGCGACAGCGGCTGGGCCAAGATCGAGGTGGTTCGCAGCTCGGTCAGCCCGGTGGGCACCGCGTTCCAGCCCATGGCCATCGTGGGCGATGTGCCGGGCGCTGATTTTGCACTGGACGATCCTGCTGCTCTGGCAGACTGGATCGAGAACCAGATGCCGTCCCTGTAACGGAGGTTCTGCATGAAACTCATCCGTACCGAAGACGCTGTCGGGCAGGTGCTCTGCCACGACATCACACAGATCATTCCCGGCCAGTTCAAGGGAGCACGCTTCCGCAAAGGGCACATCGTCCAGCCGGAGGATATCCCCGTGTTGCTCTCCATTGGCAAAGAGAATCTCTATGTCTGGGAGAAGCGCCCCGGCATCCTGCACGAGGACGAAGCCGCTGCCCTTTTGTACAAGGCAGCGGCGGGCCGCAACATCCACGGCACTGAGCCGAAGGAAGGCAAGATCGAACTGGTTGCCGACTGCGACGGTCTTTTGAAGATCGACCGCGCCGCCCTGCTGGCCGTGAACCGCACACCCCAAATGATGATCGCTGCCATCCACGGCGACCTGCCCGTGAAAAAGGGCCAGAAGCTGGCCGGCACCCGCATCATCCCGCTGGTGATCGAGCAGGAGAAGATGGATGCCATGCAGGCTGCGGCAGGCAGCGAACCCATCCTGAACGTGCTGCCTTTCCACCCGAAAAAGTTTGCGGTCATCACCACCGGCAGCGAGGTGTTCAAGGGACGCATCGAGGACAAATTCACCCCCATTCTGGTGGGCAAGCTGGCCGAATACGGTTGCGAGATGACCTATCACAAAACCTGCGACGATGACCCCGCCGGGATCACCGCCGCCATTCTGGAAGCAAAGGCCGCAGGCTGCGAGCTGATCTTTACCACCGGCGGCATGAGCGTAGACCCCGACGACCGCACGCCGCTTGCCATCAAGAACACCGGTGCCGAGATCATCACCTATGGCGCACCGGTGCTGCCGGGTGCCATGTTCCTTGTGAGCTATCTGGACGGTGTGCCGGTGTGCGGCCTGCCCGGCTGCGTGATGTACGCCAAGCGCACCATTTTTGACCTGCTGCTGCCGCGCCTGCTGGCCGACGACCCCATCACTGCCGAGGACATTGCCCGGCTGGGCGAGGGCGGGCTGTGCTTAGGCTGCGCCGAATGCCACTGGCCCAACTGCGGCTTCGGGCATTGCTGAGGACAGCTTGCTCGCCCTCTCCGTCTTTGCTTCGCAAATCCACCTCTCCCAAAGGGAGAGGCCTTGGCATAACGGTATACTTCGTGTGGACTGCCAAAGGCTCCCACTTTGGGGGAGCTGGCGCGAATGCGCCTGAGAGGGCGAGGATGCTGCCCTTAAAAGCATCCGCCCACCAACAAATTTTCAATTCTAAAACATGCTTTAAGTATATCCCGCCTCGCATTTTCTGTCAACAAAAGCGACCGGAGAAAAAGAAAAAAGCGATGGAAAACTTCCATCGCTTTGCTGGCGCCTCTTGCCTGACTCGAACAGGCGACACCCTGATTAACAGTCAGGTGCTCTAACCGACTGAGCTAAAGAGGCATCTATATAAAACGGCATACAGCCGTTTTACTACTGTAAAATGGTGACCCGTACCGGAATCGAACCGATGTTAAAGGCGTGAGAGGCCTCTGTCTTAACCGCTTGACCAACGGGCCATACGTCCATTTTGCATCGGGTGTTCGCTCCCGACTTGGCTATTTTAGCATAGCACACCTGCTTTGTCAACACAAAAATTCAATTTTTTCAAAAAATCTCCCGCACCCGGGCCGCGCCGGTGTGGAACAGGCCCAGCGCCAGCCCCAGATATACGCCGATCACCGTATCGTTCTGGTCAAATTCCATCTGCTGGCGCTGCGGCAGGCCGGCCAGTGTACCCTTGTATACGCACCGCAGCTCTTCCAGCCGGGTGTAGTCGTTCGGGTGCATCAGGGTGCTGTGCTTGGGCAGCTCCATGGCACCGCTCTTTTCCAGCACCTCGCTGACGAACTGGGAGCAGAAATAGTGCCGGCGGCGCTTCCAGCGGATATGCATCCCGCAGAGCGCAAGACCGATAACGTTGAACTGGTAAAGTCTGCCGTGGGCCATCATGTGCTCGGCACGGCGGCGGGCACGGGTGTAGGCTTCATCGCTCACATCCAGCGCATACAGTGCGCAGGGCACGTTCTCCCGCAGACGGAACACGCCCCGGTTCAGGTATTCCCTGCTGGGCCCTGCCGGGAACATGGTATAGCCGTTTTTGCGGGTAGAGCTGTACAGGCAGCTCAGGTCTTCGTCAAAAGCCAGCGAAGCGTGGGTATAATTTGCACCGGTAACGGCGTAAACGAGGTTTGAAAGCAGCGTACCCGACCGGGTGAGCAGGATGTAAATGGTCTTCATGATCTTTTTCCTTTTTATATGCAGCACACAGAACGCGCGGAGCTGTCTTTTTATCAGATCCAGTATACCACAGGCAAAGCTTCTTTGCCATAAAAATCATCAAAATCTCGTAAATTTTGCACAAATCGGGCTGTGGAACGGTTCTGCCCTTCCCTGCCGCGCCGTTTTGTGGGAAGGGTTGCTTTTGTGCACGGGTTTTTCATGCATCCCAGCTCGTCAAAATTTTATCAAAAAATTGTTTTTCTGCCTTTCCACCTTATTTTTTCAGGTTTCGCCCCCTGCTTTTGTTTCCTGAAATTGTTTCAGGCAGTTAAATTTCTTAATGAAATTTGTTTCTTTTCTGCAAATAGCACGGTTTATTTATTGATTTTGCAAGGCTTTTATGTATAATGGTATACAGGAGAATTTGCATTTACAAACTGCAAGCCTTCTGCGCAGCGCCCGGCCCGCCGGGAAACGCTGTGCCCTATACAGGACGTATGGATCAAACGAAAGTAGAGGTATAGCGAATATGGCAAAGTTGGATCTTACCAAGTATGGCATTACCGGCACGACTGAGATCGTGTACAACCCCTCCTACGAGCAGCTGTTCGAGGAAGAGACCAAGCCCGGTCTGGAAGGCTACGAAAAGGGCCAGGTCAGCGAGCTGGGTGCTGTGAACGTTATGACCGGCATCTACACCGGCCGTTCTCCCAAGGACAAGTTCATCGTTATGGACGAGAACTCCAAGGACACCGTGTGGTGGACTTCCGACGAGTACAAGAACGACAACCACCCCGCTTCTCAGGAAGCATGGGCTGCTGTGAAGGCCATCGCTCAGAAGGAGCTGTCCAACAAGCGCCTGTACGTGGTGGATGCATTCTGCGGTGCCAACAAGGATACCCGCATGGCCATCCGCTTTGTCATGGAAGTTGCATGGCAGGCACACTTCGTCACCAACATGTTCATCAAGCCCACCGCTGAGGAGCTGGAGAACTTTGAGCCCGATTTCGTTGTCTACAACGCATCCAAGGCCAAGGTTGAGAACTACAAGGAGCTGGGCCTGAACTCTGAGACTGCTGTTGTGTTCAACATCACCAGCAAAGAGCAGGTCATCGTGAACACCTGGTACGGCGGCGAGATGAAGAAGGGCATGTTCTCCATGATGAACTACTTCCTGCCGCTGAAGGGCATGGCTTCCATGCACTGCTCTGCCAACACCGATAAGGAAGGCAAGAACACCGCCATCTTCTTCGGTCTGTCCGGCACCGGCAAGACCACCCTGTCCACCGATCCCAAGCGTCTGCTGATCGGCGATGATGAGCACGGCTGGGACGACAACGGCGTGTTCAACTTCGAGGGCGGCTGCTACGCAAAGGTCATCAACCTGGACAAGGACTCCGAGCCTGATATCTACAACGCCATCAAGCGCAACGCTCTGCTGGAGAACGTCACTCTGGATGCCGAGGGCCACATCGATTTCGCTGATAAGAGCGTTACCGAGAACACCCGTGTGTCCTACCCCATCAACCACATCAAGAACATCGTCCGCCCCATTTCTTCTGCACCCGCTGCAAAGAACGTCATCTTCCTGTCTGCTGACGCATTCGGCGTTCTGCCCCCGGTCTCCATCCTGAGCCCCGAGCAGACCCAGTACTACTTCCTGTCCGGCTTCACTGCAAAGCTGGCAGGCACCGAGCGCGGCATCACCGAGCCCACCCCCACCTTCTCTGCATGCTTCGGCCAGGCCTTCCTGGAGCTGCACCCCACCAAGTATGCTGAGGAGCTGGTCAAGAAGATGCAGAAGAGCGGCGCCAAGGCTTATCTGGTCAACACCGGCTGGAATGGCACCGGCAAGCGCATCTCCATCAAGGATACCCGCGGCATCATCGATGCCATCCTGAACGGCGACATCAACAATGTGCCCACCAAGAAGATCCCCTACTTCGACTTCGAGGTTCCCACCGTGCTGAACGGCGTGGACACCGGCATTCTGGATCCTCGCGACACCTATGCTGACGCTTCCCAGTGGGAAGAGAAGGCCAAGGATCTGGCAAGCCGCTTCATCAAGAACTTCAAGAAGTACGAGGGCAACGAGCACGGCAAGGCTCTGGTCTCTGCCGGCCCCCAGCTGTAAGCTGATCTCCGCCTGATACTGAAGCGATAAAAAAGGACGTGTTCCCGCAAGGGAGCACGTCCTTTTTGTTCTGCAGACCGGCAGGTAAACGTCCCGTCGGTTGTGTTTTCCACATTCCTGTGTTATCCTGTGGAAAAGGATGTGAGCAGAATGGATGCAAAAGAATTTGGTGCATTCCTTGCACAAGTGCGCCGGGAGCGGAACATGACGCAGGCCGAACTGGCTCAGCAGCTTCACGTTACGGATAAAGCCGTCAGCCGCTGGGAACGCGGCATCGGGCTGCCAGACATCAACACGCTGGAGCCGCTGGCCGATGTGCTGGGCCTGACCCTCGCTGACCTGATGCACTGTCATGACTCCCGTCAAAAAGATGGCACTCCTCCCGTTCCTCTGGAAGATTTTTTCACCATGCTGCGCCGCCAGCACACTGTAGACTGGCATTCTGTGCGTACTGCTCTTCTTGCATTAAGCATTGCACTTGCCCTGTGGGGAATTTTTGCCTGTCCAGGCAGATTAGCTGTGCACTGGCGGACTCTCAGCGATGGTTCGCTTCAGGCCGACGGCTGGATATCCTCCCTGGTCATTTTTCCATTGTTTGCCGGATTTGAATTTCTATCTCTTGAGCTCTGGAACAATTTTGAGCAAAACGGTTACTACCGGCGCTGGGGTGAGGTGAATCTTTTTATCATTCATGCCATGTCTTTCGGCACGCCTCTTACCCGTCTGATGCGGCTCGTGCTGGATCTTCTGTTCTTTTTCTGTTTTGGATTTCTGCTTCCATGCTGCGAAGCATGGCTGATCCTTTTGAATTAAATGTCACTTCCCTCTCCGACCCCATCCGTGAAAAAGCAAAAGAGCAAAGCCCGCAGGCTTTGCTCTTTTGCATAAGGATCCATCATTTTTCGCTGCTATGCCCAGAGCACAGCGGAGGGCATTCCCCATCGTTTTTACTTTGCAGCGTCGAACTCTGCCTCGATCTCTGCCGAGGGTGCCGGGGTGAGCAGGCTGACCACCACGCACACCACCAGAGAAGTCAGGAAGGCAGGCAGCAGCTCGTAGATGCCAAACACGCCGCCCAGCGGGCTGATGATGTACTTCCATACAAAGACCATCAGGCCGCCGGAGAGCATACCGGCCAGTGCGCCCTGCCAGTTGCAGCGCTTCCAGAACAGGGAGCACAGCACCACTGCGCCAAAGGAGCCGCCAAAGCCAGCCCATGCAAAGCTGACGATGCCGAACACGCTGGAGTTGGGGTCGCGGGCCAGCACCACGCCCACCACGCTGATGCAGATGATGGTCAGGCGGGCAGCGAACAGGCTCTGCTTCTCGGTCAGCTTCATGTGGCCGAACTCCTGCAGGATGTTCTGGGATACGCTGGAGGCCGCTGCCAGCATCTGGCTGTCGGCGGTGGACATGGTAGCGGCAAGGATGCCGGCAAGGATCAGGCCTGCCAGAATGGCTGCCAGCACGCCGTGCTGGGCGATCAGGCTGGCCACGCGCACGATCAGGGTCTCGCTGGAAGAGCCGCTCAGGAACTCCAGCGCGCCCGCCTTGGTCATGCCCAGACCCACCATGCCGATGACGATGGAAGCGGTCATGGCAATGACCACCCACACGCTTGCAATGCGGCGGCTGAGCACCAGCTTCTTTTCGTCCTCAATGGCCATGAAGCGCAGCAGGATGTGGGGCATGCCGAAGTAGCCCAGACCCCATGCCAGCGTGGATACAATGTCCAGCAGACTGTAGGAGGCGGCGGCGTTGTCTGCTGCATTGTGGCTTGCAGCCATGGTCAGGTAGCCGGGCAGGCTGCGGGCGTTGTCCAGAACCACGTCCCAGCCGCCTGCCACGCTGACACCATACGCCAGCACCGCGATCAGCGCCATGCTCATAACGACAGACTGGATCAGGTCGGTGGTAGACACCGCGCGGAAGCCGCCCATGATGGTGTAACCCACAATGACCACAGCGGACAGGATCATAGCCGCCATGTAATCCACGCCAAACAGGCTGTTGAACAGCTTGCCGCAGGCGGCAAAGCCGGAAGCGGTGTACGGGATGAAGAACACGATGATAATGACCGCGCCCAGCGCGTTGAGCAGGTTGCGCTGGTCATGGAACCGCAGGGAAAGGAACTGCGGCACCGTGATGGCATCCAGATTGGCCGAGTAGCGGCGCAGGCGGCGGGCCACGATGAGCCAGTTGAGCCATGTGCCCACAGCAAGGCCGATGGCCGTCCAGCCCGGCGACGCGATGCCGGTGAGATATGCAAGGCCCGGCATACCCATCAGCAGCCAGCTGGACATATCGCTGGCTTCGGCACTCATAGCCGTGACCAGCGGGCCCATCGTGCGGCCGCCGAGGTAGAAATCGCTGCTGTCCTCGTTGGATTTGCTGTAGACAAAGCCAACCAGCAGCATTCCCACCAGATAGATCACAATGGTGGCAATGATGCAGATATTGATCATTTGATTACCCCTCTCTTTCTTCCCCTCAACGGGAACATATCTTAAATATTACCACAAAAACCTGCATTCCTGCAAGTTTTTCGGGCAATTCAAGGACACAAACTGCTGTTTTTCCGGGTTTTGAACAGAAAAAGCAGTATTTCTGGTGCAAAATCCATCAGAAACACTGCCGTCGTAAATTGATCTCCACAGCCCGGCGTAAAACCGTATCCGTATTGAACCAAAAAAGCGCCCCCTGCCATGGCCTTGTAAGGGTCAGCAGCGGGTGCTCTTTTTGGTTTATGTCCGTACAAAGAAATCCGGGAACCGTTCCAATATCTTCTGGAAATTCTCGCGGTACATGCCAAGGTGATGCTCAAACAGGGCTTCTACGTCCACGTCCAGCGGCAGGCCGTCCCGCAGGTAGCCAAAGATCTGCTCGTGCTCTTTCTGCACCGAGGCAATATTTCCCCGGCAAAGGGCCGAGTCCAGATACCGCACACGGTCCATATGGGAAGTAACGTTGTGCATGGCCTCCCAGATGCGGTCGTAGCCGGAATCGTGGTACAAAAGCCTGTGGAAGTCGTTATCCAGCGAGATGAAGAAGTCATCTGCTGCATCCCGATCCAGATAAAGGTCTTCGTTCTGCCGGTTCAGCAGTTCCTGAAATTCGTTCAGCTGTTCCCTTGTCAGCTTTCCGGCCAGCCCGCGCAGCAGCGCCGGTTCCAGAATGCGGCGCATGGCAAAGCCTTCGTTCAGGTATGGAACGCTGATCTTGGACACAATGCTGCCGCGCTGCGGCAGAACATCCACAAGCCATTCGCTTTTCAGCATCATCAGCGCTTCGTGTACCGGTGTGCGGCTCATGGCCAGCTGTTCGCACAGTTCGGCCTCGCTCAGCTGACAGCCCGGCTGCAGCTGCAAGGTCATAATATTTTTGCGCAGCATACGGTAGGCGTAAGCCCGGTTATTTTCGTCCATTCTGCGCACGTCCAGCAGCAGCGGCAATGCGCTGGCCTTTTCTTCTCTCATAGCAGTTCCCTTTTTTGCTTGCCGTAATTTTACCGCAGGGCGCACCGCCCCGCAGACATCTGAAATCATTCTTATTATAAAGCATCCCGCGGCACATGTCAAAAAGAATAAACATCCACCAGCCGAGCTGGTGGTTTTTCCTATGCGGGCATAGCCCTCTATTCTTGACCATGCGTCAAACGCACAAGATAGACATTGTCAGTTGCCAACGAATTATCGGATAGGTTCTTCTGAAATTTTGCAAAGTGCGCTTTTATTGATTTTAAGTCGCTCTACGAGCTTCATAGCTCGCAAACTTTAATTAGTACTCATACTTTAATTAGTACTCATACAATATAGCTTCTACTATTCCAAAATTCTTCGTTTGAGTTTTATTACTCACCGATATAATCTTTATCGAACCACCCGCCTAGCGAGTGGTTTTAGATATACAAAAAGACGCTTTGCGATCTCTCGCGAAGCGTCTTTGCCTTTGATGCTTAAGGTATAGCGTTTTCCGTTATTGCTTTCAATCCGAAAATCGCAACAACTTTTTACCTCTGTATTTTCTTGTTTTGTAAAGTTATACAAAGTCCTTCCTTGATTTTTGTCAAAATTAAAAGTCACGCGCCCCGATCCATATTCTGTACTTTTTTATTTGTTCTTTGTCGTTTTTATTTTTGAATAAGTATTACTTCTGCCGCTATTCTGCAATAAACTTTCCAAAATCAAATCCAGAACACTATACTGTCACGCCCAGTTCATCCGGCCGTAGCGGGTGGTCAACTGGCAGATCTCCTTTTGAAGCTTCTTTGTCAGCTGGGTCTTTTTCAGCCGCCAGCGCCAGTTCTGGCCCACGGTGGAGGGCTGATTGATGCGGGCAGAATTGTCCAGTCCCAGCCAGTCCTGCATGGGAACGATGCAACTCGCCGCTGCGCTGCGCAGGATCAGCGCGATCATGCTTTTATAGAGCTGCTCTTCCGGGGTGGCGTAGTCGTACAGGTAGTCCCGCACCATGGCGCGCTCGGCATCGGTGACAGTCTGATACCACGATACCAGCGTCTCGTTGTCGTGGGTGCCGGTATAGGCCACACTGTTCACAGGGTAGTTGTGGGGCAGGTAGTCGCTGGCGCTGCCGGTGTCACGGGAGGCCAAGGCAAATTCCAGCACCTTCATGCCGGGGAAACCGCTGTCCCGCACCAACTGACGGACCGTCTCGCTCATATAACCAAGATCCTCCGCAATGATCTCCCGCTTGCCCAATGCCTGCTCCACGGCACGGAACAGCTCGATGCCGGGGCCTTTCTCCCAGTGGCCCTCTGCCGCAGTCTCGCTGCCGTAGGGGATGGAGAAATACTCATCGAACCCGCGGAAGTGGTCGATGCGCACCACGTCGTACAGCTCAAAGCAGTACCACAGGCGGGTGATCCACCACTGATAGCCGGTTTCGCGGTGGGCTTCCCAGCGGTAGAGCGGATTGCCCCAGAGCTGACCGGTGGGCGAAAATCCATCCGGAGGAACGCCCGCCACCGCCGTGGGCAGATTTTCCCCGTCCAGCTGGAACAGCCCCGGGTTTGCCCATGCATCCGCCGAATCCAGCGCCACATAGATGGGGATATCGCCGATGATCCGGATGCCCTTGCTGTTGGCGTAGGCCTTCAGTTTGCGCCACTGCTCATCGAACTTGAACTGGAGATACTTGTGGTACTCCACCTCAAAATACAGCTCCCGGCGGTAGTAGTCCATGGCAGGCTGCCAGCGCAGACGGATGTCCTCGGCCCACTCGATCCACGGCTTGCCCTCAAAGCGGTCCTTCACCGCCATGAACAGGGCAAAATCATCCAGCCACCACTTGTTTTTCTCACAGAACGCCGTAAACACTTCGTTGTGGCCGATGTCGCTGCGGGAGTACGCCAACCGCAGCAGACGGCCGCGCTCGGTATACAGGCGGCTGTAGTTGATGTCATCTGCCTTGCGGCCGAAGTTTGCCTTTTTGCAATCGTCGGCAGTCAGCACCCCTTCCTCCACCAGTGCATCCAGACTGATGAAATACGGATTGCCCGCAAAGGCGGAAAAGCTCTGATAAGGGCTGTCGCCGTAGCTGGTAACACCCAGCGGCAGGATCTGCCAGTAGGTCTGCCCGGCTTCCTTGAGCCAGTCCACAAAGTCGTATGCTTCCTGCGAAAAGC